>Ga0209051_1002222_pt1 | contig 14325 bp, 13 predicted proteins | sample AraplaCvi_mMS_r2_2_FD_184286 | JGI IMG/M metagenome (GOLD analysis project Ga0209051, IMG submission 184286) | Arabidopsis root microbial communities from North Carolina, USA - plate scrape MF_Cvi_mMS_r2 (SPAdes) (version 2) | ecosystem: Host-associated > Plants > Roots > Endosphere | place...
GGGTGCCGGTCGGTGCCGGCGTTGGTGGCCTGGAAACTGGGTGTCACCCCACACAACGCGGAGACCATGGTCACCGTGGCCCGGCGGCTGCACGAGTTCCCGCGCCATGCCGAACGGATGCGGCAGGGTCAGCTGTCGTTGGATCGGGTTGGGGTGATCGCGCAGCGGGCCGGTGCGGGTTCTGACGCGCATTACGCGGAGTTGGCGGTCGTGGCCACGGTCACCCAGCTGCGGACCGCGGTGAAGATGGAACCCCGACCCACACCGGACCGCAAACCAGAGCCGGAGCGGTCGTTCCGCAGGACCGTCGGGGACACCTCCACGACGTATCGGATCACCCTGCCGAAGGTGGAGGCCGCCAAGTTCGAGGCGGGGTTGGCTTCGCATCGCGACGCGTTGATCGCCGACTGGAAGCGCGACCACGGTGGTGACGCCAAGACCGGCGACTCCGACACCGGTGACGATGCCGACGACGTGTACGGCGGCGCCCGCCACGGCGCGAATGCCAAGGACTCGGTCCGGGTACCGCCGTTTCCCGACACCGTGGACGCGTTCACCAGCCTGGTCGACGCCGGCTGGGACAGTGACGTCGCGGCCCGACCGCACGGGCAGCACACCACCGTGATCGTGCACCTCGACGCCGAGAACCGTCAGGCTGCACTGCATCTGGGTCCGGTGCTGACCGACGCCGAGCGCCGCCTGTTGTCGTGTGACACCGACTGCGAGCTGTGGTTGGAACGCCACGGCCAGGTCATCAGGTCCGGGCGGGCCACCCGCACCATCAGCCGCCGACTCCGCCGGGCCCTGGAACATCGTGACCGCTGCTGCGCGGTACCGGGCTGCGGGGCCACCCGGGGATTGCACGCCCATCACATCGTCCACTGGGAGGACGGCGGACCCACCGAGCTGGACAACCTGGTCCTGCTGTGTCCATTCCATCACCGCCTGCACCACTCCGGGGGCATCACCATCACCGGACCGGCCGCGCACCTCGTGGTCGTCGACGCCGACGGCCACCCGCTCGACCCCGGATCGTTGGCCCGAACACCCACCCAACCCCCACCGGCGGTGACACCCTGCCGCGGACCGCTGGGAGAACGGGCGGAGTGGTGGTGGTACACCCCCTTCGAACCCCAACCACCACCCTCTGCTGACTAGGCTCGACCGCACCGGAATCCGTTGCGGCGGATAGCCGTCGGCGTACGTACGACACGTGCTCCGTCGTCAACGGTCCATGGTCCGGCAGGGACGACCACACGTGTGACCAAGCCGAGGGCGGCGTCCGCGGTAGTGGGCGAATCGGAATGAACGGGGCGACTCCCCTTCGCCACGCCAGGCCAGCGGTACGGTGGCAGCGTGGGAGACCCAGAGGACATCGTCGACGCCGAGATCGTGCCCGACCCGCCGTCCGCGACCCTCGATGCTCCGGCGCCGCAGGAGACGGGTTACACGCCCGGCGGTGTGCCGACCTTCGAGTCGGTCCGCGAGAAGATCGAAACCAGATTCGGCACCGCCGTCGGCTCGTCGGAACTGGCCTCGGAGACCGCCGAATGCCGTGAGGTCGAGGAGCAGTACGAGGCCCGGCAGCGCGCCGCCCATGATCGCCTCGAACAGATCAGGGCGTCGATGCGGGACGAGCCGGATCGGACCTGACGCGGTGCGCTCGTTCTCCGTCGAGGAGCGGCGGACGCGCCTGGCTCGACGGCACTTCCTGGCAGAGCCCACCGGTCGACCGATTGCCGACGTCGCGAGTTCGTTCGTTGGTCTGCATGCGACCGACCCCGCCACGCCGTATCTCTCGTTGTGGGCCCGCCGCAAGGGCTTTCGCATTTCCGATCTCGACGCGGCGCTGTACGTCGACCGCTCGGTGGTCAAGCATCTCGCCATGAGGCGCACCCTGTGGGTGTTCGACACCGCCGACCTGCCGGCCGTGCAGGTCGCGGCGAGCAATCGTGTCGCCGCCACCGAGCGCAAGAAGCTGGTCGCCGACGTGGTGAAGGCCGGCATCGCCGACGACGGCGAGGCGTGGCTCGCCCAGGCGACGGCAGCGGTCGTCACCCACCTGGACCAGCACGGGCACGCCACTGCCAGAGAGCTTCGCGCCGCCCTGCCGCAGCTGGCCGGCGACTTCGACCCGGCTCCTGGCAAGAGCTGGGGCGGGCCCGGCCCGATCTCACCGCGGGTGCTGACGGTCTTGGCCGTCGAAGGGCATCTGGTCCGCGGTACCAACGAGGGCGGTTGGACGACCTCGCGGCCCAAGTGGACGTCCACGTCACGGTGGCTTGGTACGCCGGAGCTGGCCGAGCACGACGCCGCGCGGGCGACGCTGGTCGGCACGTATCTGCGCGCGTTCGGGCCGGCGACCGTCGACGACGTCAAGTGGTTCTTCGGTCACACGCTGGGCTGGACCCGTGACGGTCTGCGCGAGGTCGGCGCGGTCGAGGTCGACCTGGACGGCGTTCCCGGCTGGGTACTGCCCGACGACCTCGAGCCCGAGCCGTCTATTGAGCGGTGGTGTGCTTTGTTGCCCGGCCTCGACGTCACGACGATGGGCTGGAAGCAGCGCGACTGGTATCTCGGACCCCACCAGTCGCAGGTGTTCGACCGCAACGGCAACGGTGGGCCGACGGCGTGGTGTGACGGTCGCATCGTCGGCGGCTGGACGCAGGACGCCGACGGCCGAGTCGCGGTTCACCTCGTCGAGGAGGTCGACGCCGCGGCGTCGAAGGCATTGGCGCGCAAGGCTGAACACCTCACCGACTGGCTCGGCGGAGTGCGGATCGCCGCGCGCTTCCCGTCGCCGTTGACGAAGTCGCGGACGACGCCCCCTACGCGCTGACCCTGCGGCGTTTCTTCACCGGGACGGGTTCGGGCTGCGGCAGCAACTCGGCGAGGAACTGACCGGTGTAACTCTCCGCGACAGCGGCCACGTCCTCCGGGGTGCCCTGCGCGACGACGGTGCCGCCGCCACCGCCTCCCTCCGGGCCCATGTCGACGATCCAGTCGGAGGTCTTGATGACGTCGAGGTTGTGCTCGATGACGATGACGGTGTTGCCCTTGTCGACCAGGCCGTTGATCACCTTGAGCAGCTTGCGGATGTCCTCGAAGTGCAGTCCGGTGGTCGGTTCGTCGAGCACGTAGACGGTGCGGCCCGTCGACCGCTTCTGCAGTTCGGCGGCCAGCTTCACGCGCTGAGCCTCACCGCCGGACAGCGTCGGCGCGGGCTGACCGAGCCGCACGTACCCCAGCCCCACGTCGACCAGCGTCTTGAGATAGCGGTGGATCGACGTGATCGGCTCGAAGAACTCGGTGGCCTCCTCGATCGACATGTCGAGGACCTCGGAGATGGTCTTGCCCTTGTAGTGCACCTCGAGCGTCTCACGGTTGTACCGGGCGCCGTGGCACACCTCGCACGGCACGTACACGTCGGGCAGGAAGTTCATCTCGATCTTGATGGTGCCGTCACCCGAGCACGCCTCGCAGCGACCGCCCTTGACGTTGAACGAGAATCGACCCGGCTGGTAACCGCGCACCTTGGCCTCGGTGGTGGCGGCGAACAGCGTGCGGATCTTGTCGAACACGCCCGTGTACGTCGCCGGATTCGACCTCGGCGTGCGACCGATCGGTGACTGGTCCACCCGGACCAGCTTGTCGAGCTGGTCGACGCCGTTGATGCGCAGGTGACGGCCGGGTACCTGGCGGGCGCCGTTGAGCTTGTTGGCCAGCACCGAGGCCAGGATGTCGTTGACCAGCGTGGACTTGCCCGATCCCGAGACGCCGGTGACCGAGGTCAGCACGCCGAGCGGGAAGGCGACGTCGATTTCGCGCAGGTTGTTCTCCCGCGCGCCGACCACCGTCAGCTGGCGTTTGCGGTCGATCGGCCGCCGAATCGCCGGCACCTCGATGCTCTCCTTGCCGGAAAGGTATGCACCGGTGATGGATTCGGGGTTGGTGAGCAGATCGGCGTAGGTGCCGCTGTGCACGATGTGACCACCGTGCTCCCCCGCCGCCGGTCCGATGTCGACCACCCAGTCGGCATGGGCGATGGTGTCGAGGTCGTGCTCGACGACGATCAGCGTGTTGCCCAGGTCCCGCAGCCGAACGAGTGTGTCGATCAGTCGCCGGTTGTCCCGCTGGTGCAGACCGATCGACGGCTCGTCCAAGACGTAGAGCACGCCGGCCAAACCGGAGCCGATCTGCGTGGCGAGCCGAATGCGTTGCGCCTCACCGCCGGACAGCGTGCCCGCCGCCCGGGACAGCGTCAGGTAGTCGAGCCCGACGTCGAGCAGGAAGCCCAGCCGGGACTGCACCTCCTTGAGGACCTGCCCCGCGATGGCGTGCTCGCGGACGCCGAGGGTCAACGCGTTGAGGAACTTCGAACAGTCGGCGATCGACAACTCACACACCTGGGCGATCGACTTCGCGTCGTCCGCGGCGGCGAGTGTGACGGCCAGGATCTCGGGCTTGAGCCGAGTGCCCTCGCACACCGGACACGGCACGTCGCGCATGAAGCCGTCGTAGCGTTCCTTCATCTGCTCGGAGTCGGTCTGCTCCATCCGGCGGTGCAGGAAGGCCATCACGCCTTCGAAGTCCGCGTAGTAGGACCGCGTCCGGCCGTAGCGGTTCTTGTACCGCACGTGCACCTGCTCGTCGCACCCCTCGAGGATCGACTTGCGCGCCTTGGCCGGCAGCTTGCGCCACGGGGTGTCGACGTCGAAGCCCAGGCTCTCGCCAAGGCCCTCCAGCATGCGGGTGAAGTAGTCGGCGGTGTGCCCCATCGACCACGGGGCGATGGCGCCCTCGGCCAGCGTCAGCTCGGGGTCGGGCACCACCAGTTCGGGGTCGACCTCCTTGCGGATGCCCAGGCCCGCGCACTCGGGGCAGGCGCCGTACGGCGAGTTGAAGGAGAACGACCGCGGCTCGAGATCGTCCACCGCCAGGGCGTGCCCGTTCGGGCAGGCAAGCTTCTCGGAGAACCGCTGCTCGCGGTGCGGCGCGTTCTCGTCTTCGTCGACGAACTCCAGCACGACGATGCCGTCGGCCAAGCCCAGCGCCGTCTCGACCGAGTCGGTGAGGCGCTGCTTGGAGCTGGCCTTCACGCTCAGGCGGTCGACGACCACCTCGATGTCGTGCTTCTCCTGCTTCTTCAGCTTGGGCGGATCGGTCAGGGTGTGGACGACGCCGTCGACGCGGACGCGGCTGTAGCCCTGCGAGTTCAGCTTCTCGAACAGGTCGACGAACTCGCCCTTGCGGGTGCGCACCACCGGCGCGAGGACCTGGAACCGGATGCCCTCCTCCATCGCGAGCACCTGGTCGACGATCTGCTGCGGTGTCTGCCGCGCGATGCGTTCGCCACACACCGGGCAGTGCGCGGTCCCGGCCCGGGCGTAGAGCAGGCGCAGGTAGTCGTAGACCTCGGTGATGGTGCCGACGGTCGAACGGGGGTTGCGGTTGGTGGACTTCTGGTCGATGGACACCGCGGGCGAGAGACCCTCGATGAAGTCCACGTCGGGCTTGTCCATCTGCCCGAGGAACTGCCGGGCGTACGCCGACAACGACTCGACGTAGCGGCGTTGACCCTCGGCGAAGATCGTGTCGAACGCCAGCGACGACTTGCCCGAACCGGACAGCCCCGTGAAGACGATCAACGAGTCGCGCGGCAGGTCGACGTCGACGTTTCGCAGGTTGTGCTCGCGCGCACCCTTGACTATCAGGCGGTCAGCCAACTGATATCTCTCCTGGTCCGATGGTGCGCTCCAACCTGCTCGAAGTGCACCGCGCTCATGTTATGTCCCCCCACCGACAAGCCCCGTACGGTGGCAGTCATGACAGGTCCGAGAACTTCCGTCGCCGACGACTACACCGGCCACGTCGAGCCCGGCTCGGCGGCACGACAGACCCTCCCCAATGCGACCATCGTCAAGGCGTCCGTCGGCCCCATGGACAACAACGCGTACTTGATCACGTGTTCCCAGTCCGGCGAGACGCTACTCGTCGACGCGGCGAACGACGCGCCGATCCTGCTGGAGCTGATCGAGCGCTTCGCCCCGAAGCTGACGCTCGTCGTGACGACCCACCAGCACGGCGATCACTGGCAGGCGCTCGCCGAGGTGGCCCACGCCACGGGCGCACCGACCGCCGCACATCGGCTCGACGCCGGACCGCTGCCGGTCGCGCCGGATCGCATCCTGGCCGACGGCGACGTCGTCGAGATCGGCGATCTGACCCTCGACGTGATCCACCTGCAGGGTCACACCGAGGGCTCGGTGGCCCTCGCGCTGCGCGTACCCGCCGCAGGCGATGCGGTGCATCTGTTCACCGGCGACTGTTTGTTCCCCGGCGGCCCGGGGCGTACGACGCGCCCAGAGGAATTCGAGTCGCTGATTGGTGGCCTCGAGACGAAGGTGTTCGACCGGTACGGCGACGACACCGTCGTGTACCCGGGCCACGGCGACGACACCACCCTGGGCGCAGAGCGGCCGCACCTCGGCGAGTGGAAGGAACGGGGCTGGTGAGCGGCTGGCCGAAACCCGACAAGACCGGCCCCGGTCAAGAGTCGGTGTGGGACTATCCGCGACCGCCTCGGCTGGAGACCTTCGCCGGATCCATCACCGTCGAGTTGGGCGGGGAGACCATCGCCTCCACGGACCGCGGCTGGCGGGTCCTGGAGACCAGCCACCCACCCACCTACTACATCCCCGCGTCGGCGTTCCGCGACGGCGCCCTGCGTCCGACGTCCGGGTCGTCGTGGTGCGAATGGAAGGGCGTCGCCGCCTACTTCGACTTGGTCAACGGCGCGCACGTCGCCGAGCGGGCCGGCTGGACGTATCCGGAGCCCACCCCGGGTTTCGAACCGATCGCCGGTGCCGTCGCCGTGATGGCGGCACAAGTCGACCGCTGCACCGTCAACGGTGAGCAGGTGGAGTCGCAACCCGGTGGCTTCTACGGCGGCTGGATCACCAGCTGGGTGAAGGGCCCGTTCAAGGGCATCCCCGGCTCCCGGGGCTGGTAGCGCCCCGGAACCCGGTCGTCTAGGAGGTGTGGACGATCAGGACGTCGGACTTGGACCGACGCGCGACGTTGGCGGGCACCGATCCGAGCAGACGACCGGCGATGGTGCTCAGTCCGACGTTGCCGACCACCAACAGGTCGGCCTTGATCTCCTCGGCCAAGTCGACCAGGGCGTCGACCGGAGCACCGACGACGGCCTTCTCCTCGACCTCCTTGGCGCCAGCGGTGTGGGCACGGTCCCGCGCCTCCCGCAGGATCGCGTAGATGGGGGCGTTGCCCGCCATCTTGTAACCCTCGTCCTTGAGCACGTCGGCGGCCCGGGAGTCTTCGCTCTGCGGGAAGTACGCCGTGGCGACGATGAGCTTCGCGCCCGCGCCCGCGGCGATCTGCGCGGCCCGGTCTACCGCGCGCAGCGATGAATCCGAACCGTCAGTTCCGACCAAGACGGTCTGATAGGCGCCCATTCAAAGCCCTCCCAGGGTTGATTGCCAAGCCATCCGAGACAGTAACCCGAAGTTCAACGAACATGGGGCGATTCACTCGGATGACGCGAGTAGTCCAGCGATGATCGTAACCTCGGCGTTGCCGCCGAACGTCACGGTGGTGAGCAACCGTACGCAATCCGTGGTCGGCGGCGCCGATCGCATCGGCGGACCGGACGTGACCTGCGTCATCGGCGTCCACGCCGCTGTTGGTAAAGCGTTGCCGATCAACGACGTTCACGTCGTCCGCTCACTCCCGATGCCGCGGATCGAAATTTGAGGGCTCGGCCTCCCCGGCGGTCACGGCGAAGTCCATGTCGGAGAACGCATACCGCTACAACGGCTCGTCGTCGCACCGCCCGGGTTGGTGACGAAGGTTGCTGAGGGCCCCGTAGACGACGCGGTAGGGCGGCCCGACGACGTGTTGGAGGACCTCCTTCCACGTGCGGGGCGCCTCGCGGACCCGCGCGGCCATCGCGGCGGTCAGGTCCTCCTCAACATGGGACGACGTCGAAACACGCGATCGTCCGTCGTGATGCCGGGGATTCAACGGTGACGGCAGGTTCGTCGTCGCCGACGAGGGTTAGGTGGTCCGGGGCCGGCCGAAGTACAGCTCCTGGGTGGCGATGCACACCACGTGGCCGGTCCGGTTGTACATGGTGGCAGTGGCCAGTCCGCGCCCGCCAATGCCGCTGGGCGACAACTGATCCGACAACACCCAGTCGGTCAGGTCGACGGGGCGGTGAAACCAGAGCGCATGGTCGATCAGCGCGTTGTAGGCGGAGGCCGGGGTCGCATTTCGCATGTTTAGGGTGGTCTCCAACATCGTGGTGCCAGACAGGTACGTCAGCAGGCAACTGTGCAGGATCTCGGCGTTCTCGCCGTCGGCGACCACGGGTTCGCTTGGCCGCCACCACAATCGGATTTGGGGCGAGGTCTCGGGAAGCTCGACCGCGAGCCGCGGAGGCGCGTCGACGTAGCGCAGTTCGAAGGGCTGCTCGCGCACCCAGTAGCCGTCGAGCTCGTCGGAGAAGTCCGCCAATTGCTTGCGGATGGGGAGCAACGCCTCGGGAGCCGGCACGTCCGGCATCCGTCCGTGGTAGTCGACGCCGCCGTCCACCGGAACGCTGAACGACGCGAGTGCCTCGAGCAGCACCTCGCCGTCCTGCATCGCGGTGACCTGTCGGGTCGACAGGGTGCCGCCGTCACGGGACCGGACGACGTGGAAGTCCACCGGGCGCCGGGCGTCGCCGGCCCGGATGTAGTAGACGTGCACGCTGTGCGGCGTGCGGCCCGGCGCCGTCCGGCTGGCGGCCATGAGTGCCTGCCCGGCGATGTGGCCCCCGACGATGTGGTGGGCGGGATTGTCGAGCTGCGTCGCGACGAAGTCGTCGGTGCCGGTCTGGTCGACGTGCAGGGTGGCGACGATGTCGGCCAGCGACGGCGTGTAGGAGCTCACGCCGGGCATCTTGCCGTAGTGGGCCCGATCAGAGTGGTCCGGGCTCACACGGGAGCGGGCTGCGCGTCCTGCACTGCCAGCACTCGTAGTCTCCGCCATTGGGCCACACATGCTGTAGCGCGTTGCACCGCGGACACGTCACGCTGCGGATACCGGCCGGCGGTGGGGGCAGTCTCGGTGGCACGACGTGCGCGATGACCAAACCGATGACGCCGAGGAAGAAGCCAAGCGCCAAGAATCCGATCTCACTACGGTTCTTCTTCTTGGCGACGTTGGCGCTGACGAGGCCGAACACGAACGGCAAGATCAACCCCAGCACCACCAGCCAGTGCCATGGTTGCAGCCCGTTCATCAGACCCCCGGACCGCTTGCTGCAGTGAAGACGAGCACTGCAGCAAGCGTCCCATACGAGCGGATGACGGGAATCGAACCCGTGTAAACGGCTTTGCAGGCCGGTGCCTAGCCACTCAGCCACACCCGCGTCGTCCATGACCTTGCCAGCGCGCCGCAGCGCAACCAAGGCTTTGGATCGCCGTGATCCCTAGAGCGGCAGGCCAGCCGCCGCACCCCCGCGGGGCCAGCCGTCCGGCGAGTCCTCCCACTCCTCCTGGCGGCCGTACGGCGCCATGTCGAGGAAGGGATAGCCGACCGAGGTGTGTTCGAGGCCGCGCGCGAAGGCCGAGTAGGTGTGGAACACCTCGTCGCCCCGGCGCAGGAACACGCTGGCTCCTGGCACGTCGCCGCGCAGGTCCCCGTCGACGGGTTCGTAGTTGTAGACGACCGGAGCGCGCGCCGGGTCGAGCGTCGCGTGGAAGTCGTAGGTGAAGTCGCCGTCCCGCGAGGAGTACCACGGGAACGTCCAGCCCTGCTGGTCGCGGTACCGGGCGATGCTCGCGTACGGCGCGCGAGACACGCAGACCAGCGTCAGTCCCCTGCCCGCGAGCAGTGCGCGATCACCCTCGGTGAACGAGAGCTCGGCTGAGGCGCTACAGCTGGGGCAGCCGCGGTCTTCGGCGTCGACCCACATGAAGTGGTGGACGTACAGCTGGGGTCTGCCGTCGAACAGGTCGACCAGGCGCACCTCGCCGTCCGGACCTTCGAAGACGTAGTCCTTGTCCACCTTGACCATTGGCATCCGTCGCCGCTCGGCGTTGACGGCGTCACGAAGGTGCGTGACCTCGCGCTCGCGGGCCAACAGACGTCGGCGGGCGGCCAGCCAATCGGCACGGGTGGCGACCTCTGGGTAGGCGGTGGGGATGATCGTTGTCATACGGTCTTGACCCGCCGAGTCGCGGGAATTCATCGCGGCGCGGGTAGTGCGCGATACCTTGTCGGCATGCATCTCTGGCTGGCCGATCCGCCGTTCTTCGGCGGCCCGGGCCAAGGCACCCGTCAGATCGTCGAGTTGTTCGTGGCCTTCGGCTTGACAGCGCTGATCGGCCTCGAACGCGAGATCCAGGGCAAGGCCGCGGGACTGCGCACTCAGACCATCGTCGGCACCGCGGCGGCGCTCATCCTCCTGGTCAGCAAGTACGGGTTCCAGGACGTCCTGGTCGACGGGTTGGTCGTCGTGGACCCGTCGCGGGTAGCGGCCCAAATCGTCTCTGGCATCGGGTTTCTCGGGGCAGGCATCATCATCTTCCGCCGAGGCTCCGTCCACGGCCTGACGACCGCAGCAGCGGTGTGGGAGTCCGCGGCGATCGGCATGGCGGCCGGATCCGGGCTTCTGCTGCTGGCGTGCACCGTGACGGCCATGCACTTCATCATCATCTTGGGTTTCATGCCGGTGGCCAGACGGTTGGCCGCCCGCCTCAGTGGGTCCATCCGCGTGCACGTCACCTACGAGGAGAACCGTGGTGTCATGTCGGCCCTGCTGCAGGCCTGCGAGCGACGCAACTGGCAGCTCGCGGAGCTGGAGTCGGACCCGACGGGTGGAGTGCTGCTGACGCTGTCGGGCAACGGAATCCTCAACGCACCGAACCTGCTGGCCCGCATCGACGGCGTGACCGCGATCCGGCAGCTCGACGACGACCGCGACTAGGACGCGACGCGGCCGCGGCTGGCCCGGTAGGACGCGACGCTCCCGAACGCCGCAAGGAGCGCCATCACCGCGAACAGCCACCTTGCCGCAGTCGCGTCACCACGGTCGGTCAGGTTGACCACCACGCCGGCGAGCCCGGCCCCGAACGAACCGCAGATCAGCTGGACGGTGTTGATCGCTGCGGCCGCGGTGCGACCCTCCGCCGGGTCGTCGCTGCTGCCCATCGCCCACGCGGAGAGATGCGGCCAGGCGACGCCGATGCCCGCGCCGGTGGTCATCAAGGCGACCACCCACACCGCGACCAGAAGGCCGGAGGCATCCTCGAACTGGCTGACCGCGGCGATGCCGAGGCCCACCGCCATCACCAAAGGCGCACCCGCGACGACCGTCACGATGAGCCGGGTCCTGGTCAGCGACGCACTGATGATCTCGCTGATGGTCCATCCCGCGGCCAGTGACACGCTGAGGAAGCCGGCGGCCACCGGCACCAGGTGTGCCAGCCGTTGACCGAACAGCGGCACGTACATGTCTGCCATCGTCGCGGCCATCAGCACGCCGAGAGTCAAGTAGATCCACTTCAGCGGACCGGGCCGAAAGGCCATGGGCGGCAGCACCGAAGCGCTGGTCCTGCGGTCCACGACGAGGAACACCAGCACCAGGGCCACGCCGAGTGCGAGGAGGCCGCCCGTCAGCGCTAGGTTGCGCGGGATGCCCGCGACGCTGATCGCCAGGGCCGCCGCACCAAGCAACACCAACGACCACACCGGGATGCGGTCGGCGGCAGGGCGGGTGACGCCGTCCGTGCGGCCCGGGAGCGCGAACGGGACCAACGCCGCCATCACTGCGGTCAGCACCGCCAGTAGGCCGAATGCCCAACGCCACGAACCGAACTGCGCGAACAGTCCACCCGCCGCCGGTCCGAGCAGGGTCCCGACGCCCCACATGGCAGACACCAGAGCCGACGCCTTCGTCCAAAGCGATTGCGGCAGAGCAGAATTGATGACCGCGTACCCCAGGCCGGCGAGCAGTCCGCCCGCGGCGCCCTGCACCACCCGGCCCAGCAGCAGGAACTCCATGCTCGGCGCGACGCCGCACAACACGCTTCCGACGCCGAACACGCCGAGGCCGCCGAGGTAGGCCCAGCGCGGGCCGACCTTGGTCAGCACCGCACCGACCGTGGTCGCCGCAACGACAGACGCGACGAGATAGACGGTGGTGACCCAGGCGTACAGCCGTTGACCGCCGATCTCGGCGACGGTGCTCGGCAGCAGGCTGATGGTGAGGAACTCGTTGGTGGCGTAGAGCGCGACGCCACCGGCGAGCACCGTCGACGCGCCAAGGTTCTTCGGCCCGAGCAGCTCGCGCCAGCCTGCGGTCGGGGTGTAGCTCTGGGTGTCGTCCGGGTGGGTCACGCGGACAACCGTATGAGCTCAACCAAGGTTGAGATCAAGCGCGCTTGCACGGCACTACTTCAGGCCTGCGGCGTCCATGCCGCGAAGCTCCTTCTTCAAGTCGGCGATTTCGTCGCGGATGCGGCCCGCCAGCTCGAACTGCAGGTCTCGCGCGGCCGACATCATCTGAGCGGTCATCTCCTTGATGAGGTCGGCGAGCTCCGCCCGCGGCATGTTCGACGTGTCGCGTCCCTCGACGATCCCCGAGCTGACGGCACGACCACGTTCACCCTGTGCGCGCCGCCCGCGGGAGGCGTTGCGTCCCGAACCGCCGACGTCCACCGTCGCGTCGGTGTCGTCGGCTTCGCGATACACCTGGTCGAGGATGTCGGCGATCTTCTTCCGCAGTGGTTGCGGGTCGACCCCGTGCGCTTCGTTGTAGGCGATCTGCTTGGCCCTGCGGCGGTCGGTCTCGTCGATCGCCTGCTTCATCGAGTCGGTCATCTTGTCGGCGTACATGTGGACTTCACCGGACACGTTTCGCGCCGCACGGCCGATGGTCTGGATCAAGCTGCGGGCCGATCGGAGGAAGCCCTCCTTGTCGGCGTCGAGGATGGACACCAGCGACACCTCGGGCAGGTCCAGGCCCTCGCGGAGCAGGTTGATGCCGACCAGCACGTCGTACTCGCCGAGGCGCAGCTGACGCAGCAGCTCGACGCGCCGCAAGGTGTCCACCTCGGAGTGCAGATAGCGCACCCGGATCCCAAGTTCGAGGAGATAGTCGGTGAGGTCCTCGGCCATCTTCTTCGTCAGCGTCGTGACCAGCACGCGCTCGTCCAACTCGGTGCGCTTGCGGATCTCGCTGATCAGGTCGTCGATCTGACCCTTGGTGGGCTTGACCACCACCTTCGGATCGATCAGACCGGTCGGACGGATGACCTGCTCGACGAACTCGCCGCCGGACTGGCTGAGCTCGTAGGGGCCCGGGGTCGCCGACAAGTACACCGTCTGACCGACCCGGTCGGCGAACTCTTCCCACGTCAACGGCCGATTGTCGACCGCCGACGGCAGCCGGAAGCCGAAGTCGACCAGGTTGCGCTTGCGCGACATGTCGCCTTCGTACATGCCACCGATCTGCGGCACCGTCACGTGGGACTCGTCGATCACCATGAGGAAGTCCTCCGGGAAGTAGTCCAGGAGGGTCGCCGGCGCCGTGCCCGGCCCACGGCCGTCGATGTGCCTCGAGTAGTTCTCGATGCCCGAGCAGAAGCCAACCTGCTTCATCATTTCGACGTCGTAGTTGGTGCGCATCCGAAGTCGTTGCGCCTCAAGCAGTTTGCCCTGGCCTTCCAGCTCGGCGAGCCGCTCCTCCAGCTCCTTCTCGATGCTGGCGATCGCGATCGCCATCCGCTCGGGACCCGCCACGTAGTGGGTCGCCGGGAAGACTCGCAGCGAGTCGACCTTGCGCACCACGTCACCCGTCAGCGGGTGCATGTAATACAGCGCCTCGATCTCGTCGCCGAAGAACTCGATGCGGAGAGCCAGTTCCTCGTAGCTCGGAATGATCTCCACGGTGTCGCCGCGCACCCGGAAGGACCCGCGGGTGAACGCCATGTCGTTACGGCTGTACTGCACGTCGACCAGTAGTCGGAGCAGCGCGTCCCGCGGAACCTCGTCGCCGACGTTCAGCTCGACCGAACGATCCAGGTACGACTGGGGCGTGCCGAGACCGTAGATGCACGACACCGACGCCACCACGACGACGTCGCGGCGGGACAGCAGGTTGTGGGTCGCGGAGTGCCGGAGCCGCTCGACGTCGTCGTTGACGGAGCTGTCCTTCTCGATGTAGGTGTCGGTCTGCGCGATGTACGCCTCGGGCTGGTAGTAGTCGTAGTACGACACGAAGTACTCGACGGCGTTGTTGGGCAACATCTCTCGGAG
>Ga0209051_1002224_pt1 | contig 14318 bp, 13 predicted proteins | sample AraplaCvi_mMS_r2_2_FD_184286 | JGI IMG/M metagenome (GOLD analysis project Ga0209051, IMG submission 184286) | Arabidopsis root microbial communities from North Carolina, USA - plate scrape MF_Cvi_mMS_r2 (SPAdes) (version 2) | ecosystem: Host-associated > Plants > Roots > Endosphere | place...
GGTGGTCTTCATCGTCAAGGGCGACGGACGTGAACTGCTGCGGACTCCCGTTCTCAGCGCCGACTCTGCAGCACTTCCCCTCAACGTGGACATCACGGGAGTCCAGAACGTCGAACTGATCGCCGACAGGAACGGTGACGACGCCGGCGACGACTGGGGTGATTGGGCGGACGCGAAGTTCAGCTGCGCATAATCCCTTCGCGCAACAGTCTTTCCACGCACCAGTAAAGAAGGGCGGTGTTCCTACCGGAACACCGCCCTTCTTTACTGCTATCCCTTTGCCGTCATCTCTTTGCTGTGGCGCCTTTACTGTTGTCCTGGAACGCGCGCACGCCCGCCCGCCACACCGAGTGCGTCAACGGAACTCCGGGACGGTACGCCAGGTGGGTCGCCGACGGCGCCTTCAGCATGTGCAGGTCAGCCCGGTGGCCGACGGCGAGCGAACCCACCGCCCGTTCGCCGTCGACGTCGTTCCCGGACTCACGGCCCAACGCCAAGGCGCCGCCGTACGTCGCCGCGCGGACGGCCTCGTGGACGCTCAAGTGCATCTGGAGAACCGCTGTGGTGACGCAGAAAGCCACGGACGTGGTGTACGACGTTCCAGGGTTGCAGTTGGCCGCCAGCGCGATCTGCACGCCGGCGTCGATCAATTCACGCCCAGGCGCCAAAGGCTGGCGGGTGGAGAGATCGCAAGCCGGAAGGCAGGTGGCAACCGTGCCCCGTGCTCCCTGGCCTGTAGCGGCGTCCCAGCCGGTCCAGGTTTCCGCGAGGGCGGCGATGTCCTTGTCCGAAAGGTAGTTCACGTGGTCCACACTCGCAGCCGCGAACTCCACGGCCAGCGCCACACCCGGCCCCTCGCCGAGCTGGTTGCCGTGGACCCGCAGGCCGAGACCTGCGTTGCGGGCCGCCGTCAGGACGCGACGGGACTGGTCTTCGGTGAAAGCGCCGCGCTCGCAGAAGACGTCTGCCCAGCGGACGTGCGGGAGGACGGCGTCGAGCATGGCGCCGCAGACCAGGTCCGTGTACTCCTCAGGGTCCCAACCGGCGGGGACCAGGTGCGCGCCGAGGTACGTGACCTCGTCGACCTCGGCCGCGGCGATCCTGGCGCTGCGGGCTTCGTTGTCCACGTCCAGCCCGTAGCCCGTCTTGCTCTCCAAGTAGGTGGTCCCCTGGGAGACCGCCTCTTTGACCCGGTCCCGCACGAGGCGGCTGAGTTCGTCGTCGCTGACGCTGCGCGTAGCTCCCGTGGTCACGGCGATGCCGCCCGCGCTGTAGCTCTGCCCGGCCATGCGGGCCTCGAACTCGGCGGTGCGGTCCCCCGCGAAGACAAGATGGGAATGCGAATCGACCCAGCCAGGCAGGACGGCGCGGCCTTCGGCGTCGACTTTTTCATCGGCGGCCGGAGCGTCCTGGCGGGACCCGATCCAGGAAATCCGTTCGCCTTCAAAGACGATGGCCGCATCCGTGAGGACCCGGTGCTCCAGGTCCTGGGTCATCAGCTCGCCGATGTTGGTAATGAGTGTGCTGGCTGGTGTGGTTCCGCTCATATGCCTATTGTTCAGCGCCGGATGGACCAACGGGTGGCCGCGAGTTGCTCCGCTGTCCGGGATTCCGGACTCTCCGCCTCGACGGTGCCAAGGATGAGGGCCGCAGCCAGTTCAGCGATGGCAGAGGACGTCTGGAAACCGTAGCCGCCCTGTCCGGCCAGCCAGAAGAAGCCGGGTGCTTCGGCGTCGAATCCCACCACCGGGATGCCGTCGGCGGCCTCGGTCCGCAGGCCGGTCCAAGCGCGATCCACGGACTGGATGCCCAACGTTGTCACGCTGTTGAGCCTGGAGATGAGGCTTTCAACGTCCCCGGGCTGTGGTTTCGCGTCTTCCGGACCGCTGGGAACGTGCTCTGACGGCGAGATCAGCACTTGCTTGCCTTCAGGCCGGAAGTAGAAGGAATCATCCGCCGCGCACACCATGGGCGTTTCAAGCGTCAGCGGATTCCGGACGTTCACGATTGCGGCGGTCCGCCGGAACGGCTGAAGCCCCAGCTTCTCCACGCCGCTGATGACTGCCAGCTCATCTGCCCAGGCACCGGCCGCATTCACCACGACGCCGGACTGGAACCCTTCGGTGCCGGCGCCCACCTGCCAGCCACTCCCCAAGCGCTGGGCCGAATGGACCTTGGCACCGGTGATGATGTCCACGCCTGCGGCCTCTGCGGTGCGCCGGTGTTCGTCGAGCAGCAGTGGAGCATTACATCCGAACGAGCCGTTGTCGAGTCCTGCGGCAGTGAAGGAATCCGGGGCGAGGACAGGGCACAGCTCCATTGCCTCAGCGTGGGTGATCCGGTGCATGTTGCCACTGGCCTCGGCACTCACCGTCTCCTCATCCCCCACCAGCATGAAGCCTCGCGGACTGAGGATCGGCTCCGTTGCCCGGGTGTCGCGGGCGGCCATCAATTCCAAGGTCCGGAGAGTCAGCTCCTGCACCACCGGCGGCCCGTAGCTGGGGATCAGTTGACGGGCCGAGCGTGAAGAAGTGTGGAAGGCCAGGGATTGCTCAGCTTCCACCAGAGCTACTGTGCATTTGCCCGCCAATGCCGCCGCCAAGGACAGCCCGGCGATACCGCCACCAACGATTACCACGTCATAATTCGAAGCCATGGATCCATCCTGTCAGAAGCCCGCTGAACCGCCAGCGATCCTCGCTCACATCCCACGGGCTTCCTGGGATCGCTCGCTCACTTTCTTGGGAAAAGCGATGGAGGGACGCCTTGAAACCCGAGGGATGTGAGGAAGCGACGGCAGGAAACCCGAGGGGTGTGAGCAAGCGACGGAATTAAGCACGCGGGATGTGAGGAGGGGTTTGGAGGGGTGACCGCGGCGCGACTGTTGACGACGACCCGAACGCACGCACCGCCGTCGACGTCGCCTGTCCGGGCAGCACCAACTACCAACGCTTACTCACGAAACAGGCCTTTAACCCCCAACGCTCACTCACATAACAGCCCCTTAAACCCCAACGCTTACTCACTTGTTAGAAGGAAGTGAGCGAGCGTCGCGGGCAAGCACGCGGGACGTGAGGACGCGTCGGAACCAAGCACGCGGGACGTGAGGACGCGTCGGAACCAAGCACGCGGGACGTGAGGAAGCGACGGCAGGAAACCGTAGGGATGTGAGGAAGCGTTTGGGGGGGTGACCGCGGCGCGACTGTTGACGACGACCCGAACGCACGCACCGCCGTCGACGTCGCCTGTCCGGGCAGCACCAACTACCAACGCTCACTCACGAAACAGGCCTTTAAACCCCAACGCTCACTCACATAACAGCCCCTTAAACCCCAACGCTTACTCACTTGTTAGAAGGAAGTGAGCGAGCGACGGAATTATGCACGCGGGACGTGAGCGAGCGTCGGGATCAAGCACGCGGGACGTGAAGAAGCGTCGGGATCAAGCACGCGGGATGTGAGCGAGCGTCGGGATCAAGCACGCGGGACGTGAGCGAGCGCTGTTAGGCGACGGCGGCGCGGCTCTTGACGAACGCTTGGACGCACGCTTCGACGTCGTCAGCACTGTGCGCAGCCGAAAGCTGCACCCGGATCCGTGCCACGCCCTTCGGCACTACGGGGAAGCTAAAGGCGGTGACGAAGACACCATTGTTGAGCATCTCGTCAGCGATCTTCGCGGCCACCACGGCATCGCCAAACATGACGGGGATGATGGCGTGTTCGCCGTCGAGGAGTTCGAAACCTTCCTCGCTCATGCGGCGGCGGAACAGCGCGGCGTTCTCGAAGAGGCGGGTGCGCAATTCTCCGGATTCCTGGACGAGCTCGATCGCCTTGATGGTGGCCGCAACAATGGCCGGGGCGAGGGAGTTGGAGAACAGGTAAGGGCGGGCTTTCTGGCGCAGCATGGCGACAATTTCGCCGCGGCCGGAAACGTATCCGCCCGAAGCCCCGCCGAGGGCCTTGCCGAAGGTTCCCGTGTAGATGTCGACGCGCTCGGAGACTCCGGCGTGCTCCGGCGTGCCGGCGCCGGTGGGGCCCATGAAACCGACGGCGTGGGAGTCGTCAACCATGACCAGGGCGTCGTGCTTCTCGGCGAGATCGCAGATGGCTTCCAGCGGAGCGAGGTACCCGTCCATGGAAAACACGCCATCGGTGACGATGATCTTGCGGCGTGAGCCCTCGGCTTCGACCAGCTTGGCTTCAAGGTCTGCCATGTCCTGGTTGGCGTAGCGGAACCGCTTGGCCTTGCTCAGGCGGATGCCGTCAATGATGGACGCATGGTTCAGCGAGTCCGAGATGATGGCATCCTCGGGGCCGAACAGGGACTCAAAGACACCGCCGTTGGCGTCGAAGCAGCTGGAGAACAGGATTGTGTCCTCCGTGCCGAGGAACTTCGATACACGTGCCTCAAGTTCCAGGTGGAGGTCCTGGGTGCCGCAGATGAACCGAACGGAAGCCATGCCGAAGCCACGCTCGTCCATGGCGGACTTGGCGGCGGCGATGATGTCCGGGTGGTCGGCCAGGCCCAGGTAGTTGTTGGCGCAGAAGTTCAGGACCTTGTTGGCCGGCTGGCCGAGCTGTCCTGCGGCGATGTGGCTTGCCTGCGGGGAATCGATGTGGCGTTCGGTCTTGAAGAGGCCGGCGGTGCGGATCTCGTCGAGTTCGCCCTGCAGCTGGTCTTTGATGGCTGAATACATGGGTGCTCCTAAGTCTTTGGCGGTCCGGGTTGCAGTTCGGTCCGGGTGGCGGTTCGGTCCGGTTTACAGTTCGGTCCAGTCAAGGACCACTTTGCCGCCGGTGCCGTTGCGGGCGATTTCGAAGCCCTTTTCCCAGTCGGCTGCGGACAGCTTGTCGGTGACGACGGCGGAGATGCTGCGGTGCAGCACGGGGTTGGACGAGAGCATGGCGCTCATGGCGTACCAGGTCTCGAACATCTCGCGACCGTAAATTCCCTTGAGCGTCAGCATGTGGGTGACAACCTTGCCCCAGTCGATGTCGATGGACTGGCTGGGAAGGCCGAGCATGGCGATGCGTCCGCCGTGGTTCATGTTGTCGATCATCTCAGGCAGTGCCGTGGGGTGTCCCGACATTTCAAGACCGATATCAAAGCCTTCGCGCATGCCCAGTTCCTGCTGTGCCTCGCGGACGCGCATCTTGGAAACGTCGACGGCGAGGTCCACGCCCATCTGCCGCGCGAGTTCCAGGCGCGGTGCGGAGACGTCGGTGATGGCGATCTTGCGTGCACCGGCGTGCCGGGCCACAGCGATGGCCATCAGCCCGATCGGGCCGGCGCCGGTGATAAGCACGTCTTCGCCGACCAGCGGGAAGCTCAAGGCGGTGTGGACGGCATTGCCGAAGGGGTCGAAGATGGCGCCGAGCTCAGGGGTGACGGATTCGTCATGGTGGACCCAGACGTTCGTCTCCGGGATCACGACGTATTCGGCGAACGCGCCATCGCGCTGCACGCCCACGGAGACCGTGTGGATGCACATCTGGCGGCGTCCGGCGCGGCAGTTGCGGCAGATTCCGCATACTACGTGCCCTTCGCCGGAGACGCGGTCGCCGACCTTGACGTCGCGGACGTCCTCGCCGACTTCAACCACTTCACCGTAGAACTCGTGGCCTGCGATCAAGGGGGTTTCGATGATGCTCTGCGCCCAGGCGTCCCAGCTCTGGATGTGGAGGTCCGTGCCGCAGATTCCGGTGGTCATCACGCGGATCTTGACGTCGCTTGCGCCCGCTTCAGGTTCCGGACGGTCGACGAGTTCGAAACCGGCGTGGGGTCCGGATTTGTAGAGAGCCTTCATGGGATTCCTCACTGCTGGGGCTGCTTCACTGCTGCTGAGTCCATTGAAGCCCCGGCAACGATTTAGCACAACTAGATTCTTCTCAATCAACGATTTAGGATTTGCTAATGGAAATTCATCAGCTGCAGATGCTCCGCGAACTCGGCGACCTGGGCAGCGTCAAGGCGGTAGCAGAGACACTCATGGTCACTCCTTCGGCCGTGTCGCAACAGCTCGCCCTGCTCCAAAGGTCCGTGGACGTGCCGTTGACACGGAAGGAGGGCCGCGCCCTGGTCCTGACCGACGCGGGCCGCGTGCTCGCCGAGGCGGGCGCCGCCGTCGTAAATGCCATGGCAGACGCGCGGGCAGCGATCGGCGCGTATCACGATGCTCCCGACGCGCCGGTCAGCGTGAGCGCCTTCCACAGCGCAGGGCAGGCGCTGTTCGCGCCGCTGGCAGCGCTGTTGGCGTCCGACGGCGGGAACTCGCCTCGCCTGCGCCTCGCCGACGAGGACGTGGCGCAGGAGGATTTCCCGGGGTTGGCAGCACGGTACGACCTGGTTTTGGCGCATCGCATGGACAACAGCCCGCAATGGCCGGAGGACAAAGTCGCGGTGATCCCACTGGCCGACGAGCCGCTGGACATCGCGCTTCCGGCGGATCACCCACTCGCATCCCGCCGCGAACTGGAGCCTTCCGACGTCGTGGATGAACCCTGGGTGACCAGCCGCGACGGTTACTCCCCCGCGGACGTGCTCGCCGCCGTCGTTGCCGTGAGCGGGAGGCCCGCGGAGGTCCTGCACCGCATCAACGACTACTCAACCGTGGCCGCGCTCGTCTCGGCCGGCGGCGCGATCGGACTGCTCCCGCGCTTCACGGCCCGGCGTGTCCTGGACGCCGGCGTGGTGCTGCGCCCGTTGTCCGGCGTGAACTCGGTGCGCAAAATCGACATCCTGGCCCGTCCGGAAACGCTGAAACGGAAATCGGTCATGACGGTTTGCGAGTCACTTCAAACCGTCATGACCGGGCTTTCCTCACCCCGCTAGGTCAGTCGCGGACCAAGGCGGGCTGGCCGGCGTCGAAGTAGGCCACCAGCTCGGCCGGGAGTTCCGGCACCTCTCGCGCTGAGCCGTCGCCCCGCAGCGATTCTGCCGCGAGGATGCCGGCAACCACCGCCTGCCGTGCAGCAATGGGGCTGGTTTGCGTCTGCCCGCCCTCCGACGCGAAGCGGAGGAACTCCTCGATCAGGCGCGGGTCGGCGCCGCCGTGGCCGCCCTCGCCGTCCTGGATGGTGATGACCTCATCCGGTGCCGCATATCCCGACGTCCGGGAAGTCCACACATTGATGGTTTCTCCCGGTCCATCGCCCAGGTTCTCGATCCGGCCCTTGGTTCCGATGATCGTGTAGTTGCGCCAGTAATCCGGGGTGAAGTGGCACTGCTGGTAGGAGGCCAGCACACCGTTGTCCAGGACCATGTTCATCATTGAAATGTCCTCGACGTCGATCACTTCCGCCAGATCCTTCTGCTCCGTCGGCGGCCAGTTGTCCAGGGAGAACCAGTCCCCCATGCGTTTGCCGGTGTTGTCGGCACGGTTGGCGACATCACCATAGACAGCCAGATCTCCGACGGCGGCAACCCGCTTGGTGTAGCCACCGGCGAGCCAGTGGATGACGTCGATGTCGTGGGCGCCCTTTTGAAGCAGGAGGGACGTGACGTTGGCGCGCTGGGCGTGCCAGTCCTTGAAGTAGTAGTCCCCGCCGTGGCCGACGAAGTGGCGGCACCAGACCGCTTTGACGTCCCCGATCCTGCCTTCCTCGATGAGTTGGCGCATCTGTACTACCACCGGCATGTGGCGCATGTTGTGGCCGACGTACAGGCGTGTGCCGGTTTCGAAAGCCGTGCTGAGGATCAGGTCCGCGGCCTCAACCGTGATGTCGAGCGGCTTTTCGCAGAAGGTGGGGATGCCCGCCTTGAGCGTCCGGACCGCGACGGCGGCGTGCTGGCTATCGGGGGTCAGGACCAGTACGGCGTCCAGGCCGCTGGCCAGCAGTTCATCGAGGTCGGCAGTGATGCGGGCTGTGGGAATGCGCTGGGCAGCATCGGCCCTGCCGCGTTCACTGAGGTCGCAGATGATGGTGACCTCGGAGCCGTTGCCGGGTTTGTGGGCGTGCTTCCACAACCCCGAACGCAGGCCGAATCCTACGATTCCGACCTTCAAATCCTTATCCATGGTGTGCATTTTCCTTCTGCTGTTTCTTAGTAAAGTCTGGTGGCGGTGCTGCGGTGGGGCGCCGATTCGCGCACGAACAGATGCCAGGGGAAGTCGAGGACGGCGGGCTCGTCGTGTTCGCCGTGGCTGGCAGCACGCTTCAAGAGCCGCCGGGCGAGCTTGTCGAAGAAGTCCACGGGACCAACGGTGCTGAGCGAGGGCGACATCCGCTCACCCTCCACTGTGTTGCCGACACCGATGATGTCCACATCCACGCCGACCCCGAGCCCCAGGCGCTGTGCTGCATTGATGGCACTGACCGCCGCGTAGTCCGTGGTGGCGTAGATGGCGGTGGGACGGTCCGGCAGACTGAGGAGCCGGGTGGCAGCGGCATAGGCACTGGCTGTGGTCCCATCGAAGAGCCCCACATAGTCCTGCCGCTCCGGGATGCCGGCCGAGGCCAAGGCCTCCGAGTAGGCCCGGTACCGCGATCCGCCGGAGGTGCCCGCCGCCGTTGCCGGAGTCAGGCAAGCGATCTGCCGGTGGCCGTGGAGCAGGTGCTCCACGGCCATCCGGCAGCCGGGGCCGGCAATGGAACGGATGACATCGAAGCCGTCCGCTTCCAGGACCTCGTCGAAAACCACCAGGGTGGTCCCGCGTTCCGCGAGTTTGCGCAGGTCATCGCGCTGGTTCTCGCGGACAGCATCGACGAAAACCGCGTCCGCGTTGTGTGTGCCGAGTACTTTGACCCAGTCAGCATCGCCGAGGATCATCGGCGTGATTCCCAGCGGGACCGCGGCCTTCTGCACGGCTTCGATGACGGACAACGACCAAGGATCGGAGAGCATGGTCAGCGACAGGATCACGGTGTTCGTGCGGCCCGTCCGGATGGCCCGGGCCGCCTGGTTGGGGCGGTAGCCGAGCCGCTCGGCAGCAGCCTTGACCTTTTCCGCCGTCGGATCCGAAACGCCTGGTCCGCCGTCACCGCGCCGCCCTGACAACACATAGGACACCGTGGCGGTGGAGACGCCGGCCAGTTCGGCCACCATTCGAATGGTGGGCCTTACTCCGGTGCTGCTCGCTTTTGCCATGGTTCCCCCTGATTGTTCGCTGATCTCTGGTCACGCCATTCTGTGTCGAGGCTAGCTCCTGAAGCGGCCTAGCTTCGGAAGACTGGCGCGTTGGGGTCCAACGCGGCCTGGTACTCATCGCGCATCTTGTCCCCGCCTTCGCTCTTCCAGCGCTTGACCGCGTCCTTGAGCTCGTCGATCTTGGCGCGGCCTGTGATGATGTCCACCACTTTGTCGCGCAGCTGCTTGGTGATCTTGGCACCCACCTTGGCGTTGGTGTCCGAGTAGGAACCGTTGGTGGGGTTGCGCCAGGCGAACTCGAGGAGTTTCTCCTCCTGCTGGCTGACGTAGCGGGTGTCGTCGTCGAATCCGGGGTTGAAGATGACGTTTTCCGGGCTGGACATGATGTTCAACGCCGACACCAGGCCGGGTGCGTTGGTGGTCCCGGTTTCCGTGCGGACCGGGTTGCCGGCGGCATCGATGGTGTAGTCCTGGCCGAGCTCGCCGAAGTTCTTCTGCATGTACTCGACGGTGCCGAAGGGTGCCGACAGGTAGTTGATGAGTGCCAGCAGTTCTCGGATCCTGCCTTCGTCGGCCTTCTTAAACGGGGTGAATCCAACCGTGCCATAGCCCATGTCATAGACAGGCTTGACCTTGCCGTCGGCGCTGAAGGGGATCAGGATGTCGAACTGTACGTCCTTGTTCAGCGCACGGTAGCTGCGGATGTCGTGTGGACCCACGACAACCTGCGCCGCCACGCTGCCGTTGGCCACGCGGGAACGGATATCAGTGGCCTTGGAGTCCGGGTAGAAGACACCTGCTGCGAACATTTTGGCGGTGAACTCGACGCCGGCCAGGTATTCGTCGGTCTCGTACAGGTGCGTCAGGGTGCGGTCCTTGTTGACCGCCCAGCTGTTCGGGGCGCCGAACCACTCAGTCACCATGTGCAGGGCGTTGATGTAGGCCGGTTCCAAGGCGTATTGCTGGTCCCCCGGACGCGTCAATTCCTTGGCTTTGTCCAGGAATTCATCGGCGTTAGCCGCTTCAAAGCCGCCCACTTTCGACCAGACGTCGTGGTTGCCTACGTATACCTGTCCGAACGGGGTGCTCGGGATGGGCGCTCCCCAGATCTTGCCGTTCACGACGGCGGTCTTCCAGGAATCGGGCTTCAGCGCGGCCAGGTTGGGGTACTCAAGGACTGCGTCGCCGGAGAGGTACGGCGTCAGGTCCTGGAACTTGGCTTCAAGCATGGGACCGACGTTGGGAATGCCCTGGTTCGGCGGAACCCACATCATGTCCGGGAGGTCGTTGCTGGCCAGGACGGTAGCGAACTTCGCAGGGTAGCCGTCTCCGATATCTTCGGCGATCTGCAGTTCCAGGTCGCCGCCGAGCTTGGTGTTGAGCCGCTGCCAGAAAGGATTGTCCTTCAGGCCGGGGCTCATGGTGTCGAACGTTTCGGTCAAGCCGGTGACCTTGCCCTTGAGCGGGGGCGTCTTCACGGACTGCACGGCTGTGGGCAGCTTGAAGTAACCGGACTGCAGGCCCTTGGCGTTGCCGGCGATGTCCGGGGTGACGCCGGTGAATTCCTTGTAGGTGGGCAACTTGACCGAAGCGGAGGCAGCGGCGCCTCCGTTGCCTCCGGCTCCGCCGCCACCGCAGGCGGACAATCCGGCTGCGGTCACGGCCAGGCCCGCGAGGCCAAGGAAACCGCGGCGGCTGAATCCAGCCTGTGAGGAAGTGCTCGTCATGGCATAACCCTTTCTGGTTATTTGCTTCATGGTGTGGGTTTCAGTTCTGTTCGGGCTCCGCAGGTGCGGGTTAGCCCTTGACGGCGCCGGTGATGACGCCCTTGGCAAAGTGCTTTTGGAGGAACGGGTAGACCATCAGGATGGGAACCAGGGCTACGACCACCACTGCCATTTGGATGGACTGCGGCGGCGGGGTTGTGGTGATGCCGAGCTGGTCGGCCGCGCCGCTCCCCTGGACCACGAAGTTGCGGAGCAACAGCTGGATGGGCCATTTGCTGTGGTCGTTGATGTAGAGGAGTGCGTTGAAGAATGAGTTCCAGAAGCCCACCGCGTAGAAGAGGCCGACGACGGCGATCACGGCTTTGGAGAGCGGCATCACGATGCGCCACAGGATTTGCCAGTCGTTGGCGCCATCGATCCTGGCACTTTCGATCAGTTCGCCCGGAATGTTCATGAAGAACGAGCGCATCACCACAAAGTTGAAGGCTCCAAAAATGCCCGGAAGGATCAGCGACCACAGGGAGTCCAGCAGGCCGAGTTGACGGATCATCAGGAACGACGGGATCAGTCCCGGTGCGAAGAGCAGCGTGAAGAGCACTGCCAGGATGACGGGCCTGCCGAAGAGGACCGAACGGCTGGTGGCATAGGCCATGGTGATGGTCACGAACAGCGCCAGAATGGTGCCGACCGCGGTGATCAGCACGCTGACCCCAAGGGATTGCAGGACCATGGGGCCCTTGAAGATGGTGGCGTAGGCCTCCAGCGTGGGGCGTTCAGGCCACAAGACGAAGCCTCCTGCCTTGACCAACTGCTCCGTATCGGCCAGGGACGTTGAGACCACCAGCAGGATGGGAGTGAGGATGGACAAGCTGAACACGACCAGGACCACTGCCTTGACCGTTTGGTACAGCGCAGATGGCTTTTCTTTCCACACCGGGCGCTTGGGGTTGTACGTCAGTTCCCGGGGTTTCTTGCTAAACAATGGTGTTGCCATGGGATTCTCCTTGTGCGGCAGCCCCGCGGGCTGGCATGACTTTCAGCGCGCTTGTTTTGCGAAGATTCCGTCTTCGCCAAAGCGGTGGGCAAGTTTGTTGGCTCCGTAGATCAGCAGGGCACTGACAACGCCCTTGGCCAAGCCGGCAGCAGCACCCGAGCTCCACCCGCCACCCACTACGCCGGTGTAGTAGGTGAAGGTGTCCAGGACCTCGGCCGCGCCGGCTCCGACGGCGTCCCGTTGCAGGATGAACTGCTCGAATCCGACCGAGAGGATGTCGCCGATGCGCAGGATGAGGAGCAGCACGATCACGGGGCGCAGGCCGGGGAGGGTAATGTGCCACATCCTCCGCCACCTGCCGGCACCGTCGGCGGCGGCGGCTTCATAAAGCGAGGCATCGATGCTGGCCAGGGCTGCGAGGAAGATGATCATTGCCCAGCCGGCGTCCTTCCAGATCATCTGGACCACGACCATCACGGGGAAGGTCTCCGGGTTGGTCATGAAGGGAATGGGCTCCATGCCCCAGTCACGGAGCAGGTTGTTGACGAAGCCGGCCCCGCCCAGCATCTGCTGGAAGAACGCGATAACCAGTACCCAGGACAGGAAGTGCGGGAGGTACGCGATGCTTTGGAAAACCTTCCGGACCCGCGTGCTGACGAGCGAATCCACAATCAGGGCCAGTACCAGCGGCACCGGGAAGAGGAAGACCAACTGCCAGGCCGCCAAGTACAGGGTGTTCCAGAAGGCGTGGATGAAATCGGGGTTGCCGAACAGGTCCACGAAGTTCTGCCAGCCCACCCAGAGGCTGTCCCCGATGCCCAGGTACGGCTGGTAGTCCTGGAAGGCGATGACGTTGCCAAGGATGGGGATGTAGAAGAAGAGCAGAAGGAAGAGCACTCCCGGGACCATCATGAGCAGCATCTGCTTGTCCCGCCTCAGCCGGGACCGGAAGCTCTGCTGCGGGACCTTGTTCCTTTTCCGCTTCTTCGCACCGGCTCCGGCGGTCTTTCCACCTGCCCGGGCGGGGACTCGGCGAGCTTCGGGCAATGCCGGAGCCTGTTCCGTCGTCGAGTTCATGCTGTCTCCTCAAGTGTTGAGCGAACGCCATCAATGTGATTCAAGCCACGCTCGTTAACCGTTTAACAAACCATAAGTGACGCTGGTCTCTTTTTGCAAGATCATGATCGAAACTGCTCGCAGAAATCAGCTTTCATCATTTTCGACGGCGGGCAGGTGCCAGTAGGATGTGTTGAACGGGGCGCCCGGTGGGAAGCCCGCGCCGCGTGGAACAAAGCCGCGTGGAACAAAGCCGCGTGGAACAAAGGAGATCGGTGTGGCAGATTGTTGTGCCCCGGGCCCGGGTGCCAGGGATCATTCGACGCCCAAGCTGTCTTTGCCCCTGGCCCAGGCGAGTGGCGCCACCGGCGCGGACACCGGCGTCGCCATATCCGGGCATGGGAAGCCTTCCACCCCCGCGGCCACGGGCGGCGACGTCCAGATTTTGGCGGGGACTTTCGCCATGGGCGACCCGTTCGGAGAAGGCTATGAGGCCGACGGCGAGTCCCCGGTGCACCAGGTTCGGCTGCCTCGGCAGCGACGAAGGCCAACGCAGTTGGGGCGATCTGGCATCGCTTTTCGCTTTCGGTGTGCTTGGTGCCATTCTGAAGCACTCCAAGTGGCCGCGTCCTCCGCTTGTGCTGGGCTTCATCTTGGGCTCCATCGTTGAGCGGTACATGTTTATCTCGATCGAGCGGTATGGAATGGGTTGGATGACACGACCTGTTGTGGCGGCACTCTTCTTGCTTGCAGCGTTTGCGATCCTTGGCCCGTTGTATCAGGACGTGAGGTCACACGGTGGCATCCGCGGAATGATGTCTGGTTTTTCGAAGCCGCACTGGAAGGTCACAAACTGGCTGCACGTAGTATTGCTCTGCGTGTTCGTCTTCTTGGTTACACTCATCCTTTTCTATTCGGCGCTCGGATAGCGTCCGACGACTGGAATGAGTCTAGCGAGACCGCAAGTGGAGGAGAACGTACGCAATCTCGCTACCAGCTATGCAAGAACTGAGCGGCAAGGACAGGATGAACATGCCATCCACGGCAGCTATAGCAGGTATTGAATAGGGCCTGTTGCCAGCAGATTCAGAATCCATAGAATCCGTAAAGCCACCCGGATTTTGCGCTTGTACCCACAGGACTGATATCTACGGCTCGCAGTCCCGGCACACATCTTCTGCCCCTATCTACAGGACATCACATGGCGTCGTCAAACTCCCTCTTCCTCGACTATGACATCCGAAAGCTGACAATCGGAGAGATTCTTGAGCAGCGCGCAGCAGAAATCGGTGACAAGGTCTATTTGAACTACCTTGAGACAGGACGCCAGTACACCTACTGGGGCGGCCCCCTGAATCACCGGACACAGTCCCCCACTTACAATAGCGGTTAGGCATACGACTGTGTTTATGACTAAAACGAAGCAGGAATTGGTGGAAGTGTTGACGGGGCCG
>Ga0209051_1002226_pt1 | contig 14312 bp, 13 predicted proteins | sample AraplaCvi_mMS_r2_2_FD_184286 | JGI IMG/M metagenome (GOLD analysis project Ga0209051, IMG submission 184286) | Arabidopsis root microbial communities from North Carolina, USA - plate scrape MF_Cvi_mMS_r2 (SPAdes) (version 2) | ecosystem: Host-associated > Plants > Roots > Endosphere | place...
GGTCAGTGACATCGACCACAGACGTCCTTCAGCCCAGGAGCATGCCAATGGCGACCATCAGCACCCCGGAGTACTTGCGAGACCAAGCGAAGCGCCGCTTCACGCCGTCGATCAACAACTTCCCTGGGATGGGCGCCCTCGAGCGGAAGCTGCTCCGTACCGACTTTCCACAAAAGCCCCTGGCAGAGCCGCCGGCTGGCAGCGGCCTCAAGCCGGTGATGGGCGACGCGGGCCTGCCGGTCGTCGGCCACATGGTCGAGATGTTCCGCGGCGGTCCCGAGTACCTGATGCACATCTACAAGACCAAGGGCCCCGTCTACTACGCCGACTCACCGGTGTTGCCCGCGGTGACCGCTCTGGGACCCGACGCCGCGCAGGCGATGTACGGCAACCGCAACAAGGACTTCTCCCAGGAGGGCTGGATTCCGGTCATCGGACCGTTCTTCCACCGCGGCCTGATGCTCCTGGACTTCGAGGAGCACATGTTCCACCGACGGATCATGCAGGAGGCCTTCGTCCGCACCCGCCTGGTCGGCTACACCGAGCAGGTCGACAAGGTGGTGTCCAAGGTGGTCGCCAACGACTGGGTCTCCAACGACCCCCGGTTCCTGCTCTACCCCGCCATGAAGCAGATGACGCTCGACATCGCCTCGATGGTGTTCATGGGCCACGAGCCGGGCACCGACCACGAGCTCGTCACCAAGGTCAACAACGCCTTCACCACCACCGTCCGCGCCGGCAACGCGATCATCCGCACCGGCGTCCCGCCCTTCACCTGGTGGCGCGGCCTGCAGGCGCGCAAGCTGCTGGAGAACTACTTCGCGGCCCGCGTGAAGGAACGTCGCGGCGCGGAGGGTTCGGACCTGCTGACCGTCTTGTGTCAGACCGAGGACGAGGACGGCAACAAGTTCTCCGACGAGGACATCGTCAACCACATGATCTTCACGATGATGGCCGCGCACGACACCTCCACGTCGACGGCCACCACCATGGCCTACTACTTGGCCGCCAACCCCGAGTGGCAGGAACGCTGCCGCGACGAGTCCGACCGCCTCGGCGACGGACCAGTCGACATCGAGTCGCTGGAGAAGCTGGAGTCACTCGACCTCGTCATGAACGAGTCGATGCGGTTGGTGACGCCCGTGCAGTGGGCCATGCGCCGCGCGGTCCGCGACACCGACTTGCTCGGGTACCACATTCCCAAGGGCACCAACGTGATTGCGTACCCGGGACTGAACCACCGACTTCCGGAGTTCTGGACCGACCCGATGAAGTTCGACCCGGACCGGTTCGCCGAGCCCAGGAGCGAACACAAGAGGCACCGCTTCGCGTTCACGCCCTTCGGCGGCGGCTCGCACAAGTGCATCGGCATGATGTTCGGTCAGCTCGAGGTGAAGGTCATCATGCACCGGTTGCTGCGCAAGTACCGGCTGGAGCTGGCGCACCCCGGTCGCGAGCAGAGGTGGGACTACGGCGGCATGCCCGTGCCGATGGACGGCATGCCGATCATCCTGCGGCCGCTGCGCTAGCCGCGCCGGCGGTTGGCCAGGACGATCCACAGCGCCGACACCAGGAAGTAGAACGCGCCGAAGCCTGCGTAGGGCGCGACGTCGGCGATGCCGGGGACGACGGACCCGTTGGCCTTGACGAGGAAGGTGCCGCCGACGACGGCGGATTGCGCCCCACTGAGAACCATCGCCCATTGGGCGCCAACGGTCTTCCAGCGGCGCAGTCCGGTGCCGAGTTGGAAGAGGCCCGAGAGCGTGGCCCAGACGCCAAACACGCCGAGGACCGCGTACATGCTCATCCCGAGCGCGACTGCCACCGCGGCGGTGGTCGCGGCGCTGACGATCGCGTTGAGGGATTGGGTGGGGTTGTGCCGCAATCCCCCGTTGCGTCGGGCGTCCTCGACGTTGGCTGCGGCATCCCAGGCGGGATAGAGGACCAGGAGCACACCGGCAAGCACCGGCCTGTCGACGGCCACGGTGAAGGCGACGGCCACCCAGACGATGGAAAATGCCGCTCGCGCAAAGTAATACGTCGCGAGCCAGCGCCGTCCGTCGGTCCTGTGGTCCTCGAGTACTCGTTCGGTCATCGCCGTGTTCCTTCCATGCGGGGTCGCGCCCTGCGTCGGCGACGAGGGCGGTCGGTTCGGGTGGTGCGGGGTTAGCTCAGCGGCGTACCGTCAGGCCGTCCAACAGGGGCTCGGTGACCAAGGCGAAGACCTTGCCGTCGCCGTACGCACGGGCGGAGAGCATCGCACCGTGGACGGCGGCCATGAACTTCTCCGCTTCGGCTGCTGGGGTGTCGTTGAGCGTGAATGTTCCCTGCTTGCAACCGTTGTCGAGGACGGCGGCAAGCCAGGTCGACAGCATCGCGAAGTACGCACGCACTTCGGCCACGACCTCCTCCGGCAGGACGGGGATCTGGGTGGCGAGCAGCGCGCACAGGCAGAAGGTGTTGGTGCCGTCGAGGATGCAGTCCGACCAGAACCCGACGTAGGCGCGCAACTGGTCGAGCGGGTCGGGATGTCGGCTCGCCATGTCGGCGAACCCGGCCTCGGCTTCCTCCCGATACCGCGCGACCAACCTGCTGACAAGGTCGACCTTGGTCGGAAAGTAGTAGTGGATGCTCGCCTTTCGGATGCCGACCGAGGTCGCGACGTCGGCGTAGCTGAAGCCGTTGTATCCACCACCGACCAGCAGGGCTCTGGCACTGCGCAGGATGTCGTCCTCGGTGGTCGCCGTCATGACCGCCAATCTACCTACTAGTAGATAGACACGTCAAACTTGGATCCACTTCACGCGGACAACAAGTTGGCGCACGCAATCACCGCGCGCAGAGCCGACTGCGTCACGTCGTCCGACCAGCCCATGGCCCACTGCGCGCCGACGCCGTCGGTGCCGCGGATGAACGTCGCCGTGCCGCCCACGGCGGGAAGCTGATGAAGGGCCTCGATCTCGAGGAAGACGCCACGCTCGTGGAGCATCGCGGTCAGCGCGGAGACGGGACCGCTGGCCGCCGCGGTCGACGTGCCGATGCGATCGCCGACGGCCATCGTGGCCTGGAAGTTCCGCGCCTGCGGACCCAGCAGGCTGGCGGGCCGGTCGGCATCGGTGCACTGCCAGTGGCCGAGCCGCACGGGTCCCGACGACGGCGCGTACCGCGCCAGGAAGGCGTCGTGGGACATCGACGCCGCGTCGTCGCGTAGTTCCCGAGGCAGCGGCGTGTGAAAGTGCGCTGCGAACGACGGCGCGGGGAGGGTGGAAGCGGTGAATGACGGAAAGGACATGTGCCGGTCTCTCTGATGCGAGGAATCGACCGACGGTGTAACAACGACCCACAGCGAGGGGTCGGTCTGGATCAGACCCCGCTGCGGGTTGTTACTACGAGTCGCTTCGGCACGGAGGCGATGTTAGGCCTCCCCCACCGTGGGACGCAAGCCCTTTCGTCGTCCACTAGGGTTCATCGCCGATGACCAAATGAGTTGGTGGCATGCCGTGGTGCTCTTCGCGGCCGGGGTCGGCGGCGGGCTGTGCGGCAGCATCGCCGGGTTGGCGTCCCTCACCACCTATCCCGCGCTCCTGCTGATCGGGCTGCCCCCGGTGACGGCGAACGTCACCAACACCGTGGCCCTGGTGTTCAACGGCGTCGGGTCCGTCGCGGGGTCGATACCCGAACTGCGCGGCCAACGTTCGGCCCTGGTGCGGCTCGTCCCGCTGGCGGTGCTCGGCGGCGCCGGAGGTGCGGCACTGCTCCTGTCGGTGCCCGCCGAGGGGTTCGAGGACGTCGTGCCGATCTTGCTGGCGGCGTCGGCCGTGGTGATCTCCCTCCCCCAGCGATATCGCGTCACCGAAGGTCGTCGCAGCGTCGCCCGGATCGTGGTGGAGAGCGTTGCCCTGTTGGCCATCTGCCTGTACGGCGGCTTCTTCGGCGCGGCGGCGGGGGTGCTCATGCTCGCCCTGTTCCTGCGCACGGGCAGTGAGTCGCTGGCCAAGGCCAACGCCACCAAGAACGTCGTCCTCGGAGTCGCCAATGGCGTTGCGGCACTGATCTTCATCGTGTTCGCACCGGTCCACTGGCTGGCCGTGGTTCCGCTCGGCCTTGGCTGCCTCCTCGGCTCGCGGTTGGGCCCACCCATCGTGCGACGGGCACCGTCACGCCCGCTGCGCCTCGCCATCGCCGTCGCGGGGATGGCCTTGGCCGTCAAGCTCGGCGTCGACGCCTATCGCTAGACGCCGCCGTCACACGCCGTCGTCACACGCCGTCTTCACACGAAGGGGTCGTCCCCGTTGCTCAGCCGAATGCCGTGCTCGATGAGCGACTCCGCCGACCCATGCAGCCGCTGCCCGGCCTCCCGGCTGGCCTGTCCGGCCAGATACCGCGACCAGGTGCCTTCGATGACGATGCCCAGCTTGAAGCAGGCCAGCGCCTTGAACCAGTCCAGCCGCGCCGTGCGCCGACCTCCCGCCGCGATGTAGGCCTCGGCCAACTCGGTGCGGCTCGCGAGGCCCCCGAGAGCCGCCAGTTCCGAACCCGCGTCGATGGTGTTGGGCTCGGCCGGCCAACAGACCAACATCCATCCGAGGTCGAGCAACGGTTCGCCGATCGTGCACATCTCCCAATCGATGAACGCGGCCAGCTCGGGCCGGTCCCGGCGCAACAGCACGTTGTTCAGATGGGCGTCGCCGTGCATGACGCCCGGTTCGCCGTCGTCGGGCCGGTTGTCCTCCAACCACATCGCCAACCGCGGCACGCCCGACAGCGACGCCGGGTCGTAGGCGTCGTGGCGGTAGCTCTGCAGCAGCCCGAGGAACTGCGGAACCTGGCGCGCCAGAAAGGAACCGGGCCTGCGCAGCGCGGCAAGTGGGCTGCCCTCCCATTCGACGTTACCGAGCCGGGCCAGGCTGGCGGCGTAGGCGGGCCCGACGTCGTGCCGAAACGCCGGGTCGTCGACGTAGGGCTGCGCCATCTCGTTGCCGGGGTTGAAGCCGTCGACCTCCTCCATGAGGTAGAACACGACACCCAGAACGTCGAGATCCTCACAGCCGGCGACGAAGGCCGGATGCGGCACGCCGGTGCCCGTGAGGGTCTGCAGGACGGCGATCTCGCGCAGCATGGTCTTGTCACTCGTAGGACGAGGATGCAGGGGCGGGCGCCGCAACACCATCGGGCGATCGTCGACGCGCAGGCGCACCACGATGTTCTGACTTCCGCCGGTCAGCGGCACCACGTCGGTCACGCGCGACCCGAGGCCCGTCGCCCGAACCCAGTCCCGCAGCGCCAACTGGTCGGCATCGGTCAGGGTAGGGACGTCGTCGGCCATGCCCGACATCGTCGCCGCCCCGACCCAGTCTCACCCGCCATTCGGCCGAAGTCGTTGCACCGCAACGTGTCAGGAGCCTAGACGCCGGGGGGAACGAACGCCCTGACCCGGTCGGCGGCGAATGCCGCTGCCTGGCTGGTCAACCCGGCCTCGACGTACTGACTGTGCGCTGGGCGGTCGTCACCAGGTGAGCACACCGGGTCGGCACCGTTGCAGAGGTCGATGGTCTTGGCTCCGTACAGGGGGCTGAGCGCGGTGAGTGGACCACCGAAGCGGTTGAGCGGGTTGCCGAAGACGGCCACGGCCGCCACGTGGTCGGCCACCTCGGGAGGCATCGGCTGCCCCAGCCCGAAGAGCCTGGCGGGATCGCCGGTGATGCCGTCGATCACGGCGGCACCCTGCGAGTAGCCCCCGAGCACGATCTTGGTGTTCGGACAGGTCGACGTCGTCAACTGGACGTGTGCGGCGGCATCGGAGGCGCCGGCGGTGGCCTGCATGAATTCGTGGGAGGCCGGGTAGTTCACGGCGTAGACGCCGACCGTCTTGCCCCTGAGGTTGCCCTTGAGCGAGTCGATGAACGCCTGACCCTCGCGACCAACTCCGACGGGTTCGTCGGTGCCGCGGGCGAACACCACCTCGACGTCGGAGCAGCGCGGCGCGGCTGACGCGGTCGGAACGCCGAAGCCGATCAGGCCGGCGCCGACGAGCCCTCCGGTTGCCATGCCCGCCAGCAGCACGTACGTCTTCGACTGAACGGACATGGAGTCCCCCTTTGATGTTCTTCGGTCAAGCGATTATTTAGCAGAACTTCATAATCGCGCACCGAATTCCATACCGGTAATCACGGCGGGAAGTGTGAGCGAGAACTCACACCTTGGTGGCGACCACCAGGAGATACTCCCACTCCATCGGGCGCCTCTGCAGGGCGCCGTCGGCGAGATCGTCGATGTCGGTGTCGAGCGCGGAGATTCGATCCCGATCGTCACCGAGTCCGCGGTACGCCGAGATCGTCGGTCCGTAGTTCGCCTTGAAGTACTCCCGGAACTCTTCCCCGCGGGCGAAGGTGTCGACGCGGAGACGTCGCCTCTCGGTGCGGACCTCGGTCACCCGGTCACCGAGCAGGCCGAGGACGTGGTCTTCGCTGCCCCACAGCGGTGGCGCCGACACACCGGCGGGTGGCGCGGCGACGTACGGCTTCATGGTGGCGAACAGCCTGCCGACGAAGCCGTCCGGGGTCCAACTGAGCAGCCCGACCGACCCGCCCGACCGACACACCCTGATCAGTTCGTCCGCGGCCCGCTGGTGGTGAGGCGCGAACATCACCCCGATGCACGACAGCACCACGTCGAATTCACCGTCGTCGAACGGAAGCATCTCGGCGTTGGCCTCGCGCCAGTCGAGCTCGACACCTCGCCCGGTGGCGATGGACCGACCCTCGTCGAGAAGTCGCGGGCACAGATCGCTTGCCACCACCGTCGCCCCGGCCGCCGCTGCCGCGATCGCGGCGTTGCCCGTTCCCGCGGCCACGTCGAGGACGCGATCGCCTGGTTTGACACCGGTTTCCGTCACCAGCACCTGGCCGAGCGGGGCGACCAGCTGGTCGGCGATCGCCCGATAGTCGCCGAGCGCCCACAGCGCGCGATGCTTGGCTTCCAATTCGCGGTACTGAACGTCGTCGTCCATGCCTGCACCTCCGTCTCCTTCGGCCATCGTCGCGCGCCGAACACGGGTGATCCAGTTCCAAATCTGTACCGCCGCTGGTTCGATGGGGTGCAGGAGGTGGCGATGTGACCGGATACGGCCAGTTCTGTCCGATGTCGAAGGCGATGGAGGTCCTCGACGAGAGGTGGACGCTCCTCGTCGTTCGCGAATTGCTCTTGGGTAGTTGCCATTTCAACGATCTCAGACGCGGTCTTCCGAAGATGTCGCCCGCACTGCTGTCCAAGCGACTGAAATCGCTGTCCCGCGCTGGCGTGGTGGTTCGGACGGAGGTCGACGGTCGCTCGACGTACTCGCTGACCCCGTGCGGCCAGGAGCTCGGCGAGGTGGTCGACGCGCTGGGCCGGTGGGGCATCCGTTGGCTCGGAGAGGTGGTCGACGCGGACCTCGACCCGCACCTGCTGATGTGGGACGTCCGTCGAACCGTCCCAATCCACGAGTGGCCCGTCGGCCGCACCACCGTTGAGTTCCGCCTCGACGGGGTGGCGGCCACGGCGTCGCGATGGTGGCTGGTGGTGGCCGACGGTCACGCCGACGTCTGCGACGTCGACCCCGGTCACGAGGTCACCGGCACCGTGCAGACCAGCCTGTCGACCCTCACCCGGATTTGGCGGGGCGACGTCGGCTGGGCGACCGCGTTGCGCGACGGCAGCGTCGCGGTCTCGGGTCCAGTCGACGTCCGCGCCGCGATACCCGGGTGGATCGGCCAGGGCGCCAAGGCCGCCGTCCCACGCCCGGCCTAGCCCAATCCCCTACGCCTTGGTAGGAAAGACAGCAGCGCATAGTCGCCGCCCTCGTCGTAGATCGCGGGCATCGCCTCCACGTTGTCCCAACCCACGTAATCCTTTGGCACGCAGTAGCACAACGCATAGCCCTCAGCCGGTTGCCCACCGCACGTCGGCGGGCTCTACGGGTCGAAGGGCTACTGCGGCGCCAGGGGCGTCCACGTCATGCGCCCTGATCAGTCCAGGAGGCGTCGAGACACGTTGGTGGTGACCAGATCGAGCAACTCATCGGCACGCCCGGCCATGATCGTCCGAATGGCATACAGCGAGAAGCCCTTGGCCTGTTCGGCGCTGATGGCTGGGGGAATGGACAGCTCCTGGCGAGCCGTCACGACGTCGACGATCGCAGGCCCGTCGTGGGCGAAGGCCTCCGTCAACGCCTGCTCCAGTTCGCCGGGATGCTCGACCCTGCGCCCGAAGGCCCCCATCGCACGGCCCACCGCGGCGAAGTCAGGGTTGACGAGGTCGGTGCCGAAGTTGACGATGCCCGCCGCCTTCATCTCGAGCTCGACGAAGTTGAGTGAGGAGTTGTTGAAGACGACGACCTTGACCGGCAGGCGGTTCTGCAGCAGCGTGATGAGCTCACCGAAGAGCATGGTCAGCCCGCCGTCGCCGGCGAACGCAACCACCTGACGATCGGGAAACGCCGTCTGCGCGCCGATGGCGTGCGGCAGTGCGCACGCCATGGTGCCGTGGTTGAACGAGCCGACGAGCCTGCGCTTGCCGTTCATCCGGAGGTATCTGGCCGCCCACACCACCGGCGAGCCGACGTCGACTGTGAACACCGCGTCGTCGGTCGCCAGCCGATCGGCAAGAGCGGCAACGTATTCCGGCCGGATGGGGGTCTTGTCGCGATCGTTGACCGCCAACCCGTCCATCGACTTGCGCGTCTTCGCGTAGTGACGGAGCGACCGGTCGAGGTGCTCGCGCGAGGTCTTCTTGGTCAGCAGCGGCTGCAACGCGGTCGCGGTGTCGGCGACGGTTCCGACCAAGCCGAGGTCGATCGGCGTGCGACGGCCCAGGTTTCGGCCACGGACGTCGACCTGCACGATGCGGGCGTGCTCCGGATAGAACTGCTGATACGGAAAGTCGGTGCCCAGCATCAGCAGGGTGTCGGCTTCCTTGATCGCCTTGTACCCCGAGGTGAATCCGAGCAGGCCGGTCATGCCGACGTCGTACGGGTTGTCGTATTCGACGAATTCCTTGCCGCGCAACGCGTGGACGACCGGAGCGTTCAGCGTGCTCGCCAACTGGACGAGCTCGTCGTGCGCGCCCGCGGCGCCCGCGCCGGCCAGGATGGTGACGCGCTCCCCCGCGTTGAGGATGTCGGCGGCCCGACGCAGACTCTCGTCGTCGGGTCGCACCACCGACCGGGTGGCCTCGATCGGCTTGGTAAGCCACCCGGAATCGACGGCGTGGGCGAGGAAGATCTCACCGGGGACGACGACGACGGCCACGCCGTTCTCCTCGATCGCGGCGCGCATCGCCATCTCGATGATCCTGGGCGCCATCTCCGGCGTGCTGACCAGTTCGCAGTAGACGCTGCACTCGGTGAAGAGCTCCTGGGGGTGCGTCTCCTGGAAGTACTCCGAGCCGATCTCGCTGCGCGGAATGTGGGCGGCGATCGCCAGCACGGGCACCCGTGAGCGCTGCGCGTCGAAGAGCCCGTTGACGAGGTGCAGGTTGCCGGGTCCACAACTGCCCGCGCAGACCGCCAGCTGGCCGGTCAGCGCGGCGTCCGCGGCGGCGGCGAACGCGGCCGTCTCCTCGTGGCGCACGTGCTCCCAGCTGACGTCGTCGTTGCGTCGAATGGCGTCGGTGAACCCGTTCAGGCTGTCCCCGGGTAGCCCGTACACGCGTCGCACACCGCTGCTGGCCAATGCGGTGATGATCTGAGTCGCGATGGTGGCCATTGGGCCCCTTCTCCTGTGGTTTCGGCGCGAGAAACCGCGTTCCGCGCGGGTTTCCGCGCCGAAATCACCCTAGCGGGGGTGACGTCACCGCGCGGTAAGACCCGTGGGCGGCGCAGTCGGTAGCTTGGCTTCATGATCGAAACGGCAAGACGTCCAAGCCCATGGATTGGTGTCGCCGCCGCGGCGGTCGCTCTGGGCGTGGCCCAGCTCACCGCGGTGGCGTTCGGCCCGCATGCCGATTCGCGAACGGCAGTCGGCTCCGCGGTCGTCGACCTCACCCCAGGCCCCGTCAAGGAATGGGCGATCCAGTCGTTCGGCACGTCCGACAAACTGGCGCTGTCGATCGTCGTGCTGGTGGTCGTCGCGGTGATCGCGGCAATCACGGCGCAGCACGAGACGCGCCGACGACCGATCGGCAGCGTCGCGATCGTGGTGGCCGGAGTGCTCGGATGTGCCGCCGTGGTGAGCCGTGCCGGAGCGACGCCGGTCGACGTGGTGCCGACACTGATTGGCACCGTGTGCGGCGTACTGGTGTTGCGCTGGCTGGTCGCAGGCCGCTTCGCCGCGCCGGAGGCCACCGACGGATCGTCGTCGGCCGAACCCGACCGCGGCCGACGCCTGTCCATGATGACGTTCGGGCTGATCGGCGCCGGCGCCGTGACGGGCGTCGCGGGCGCCCTGCTCAACCGGCTGAACTCGTCGGTGGCCGACGATCGCACCGCATTCACCCTTCCGACGCCGAAGGGCACTCCCACACCGGTGGTTCCGCCCGGCGTGCAGCCCGCCGGCTTCACCCAAACCCCGTTCATCACGCCAAACGCCGACTTCTACCGGATCGACACCGCGTTGAGCGTGCCCCAGGTCAGCCGCGGCGACTGGCGGCTGCGGATCCATGGGATGGTCGACCGCGAGGTCACGTTGAGCTTCGACGACTTGCAACGCTTCGAGCTCGTGGAGCAGATCGTGACGTTGACGTGCGTGTCCAATCCGGTGGGCGGCGACCTCATCTCGAACGCCAAGTGGACCGGCTACCGGGTTCGAGACCTGTTGGCGGAGGTCGGCATTCACGCCGACGCCGACATGGTCCTCTCGACCTCCGTCGACGGCTTCACCGCGGGGACGCCGGTCGAGGCGCTGACCGATCAGCGTGACTCCCTGCTCGCCATCGGCATGAACGACGCCCCGCTGCCCACCGAGCACGGCTACCCCGCCCGCCTGGTGGTGCCCGGCCTGTACGGCTACGTCTCGGCGACCAAGTGGCTGGCCGATCTGGAACTCACGCGCTTCGACCGCGCCGAGGCGTACTGGACCAAACTCGGATGGTCGGCCCGCGGACCGATCAAGACCGAGTCCAGGATCGACGTGCCCCGCCAGGGTGCCGAAATACCCAGGGGCGCCACCACGTTCGGCGGCGTGGCGTGGGCCCAGCACCGCGGCATCACGGCCGTCGAGGTGCGCGTCGACGACGGACCATGGCAGCAGGCCCAACTCGGGGCAAGCTACTCGAACGACACGTGGCGGCTGTGGAGCTTTCCATGGCAGGCCGACACCCCGGGACCGCACGAGATCGCCGTGCGGGCCACCGATTCCACCGGCACGGTCCAGACCCCGGACGAGGCAGACGTCGTGCCCGACGGGGCGACGGGCTGGCACACGGTGTCGTTCGACGTTCAGTGATACCGACCGGTCAGACCGGCACCCGCTGATTGGTGAGCACCGAGGCCAGCACGGCGGCCGCCATCAACAACGCCCCGACGCGGACCCACGCTTGGCTGGCGTCACCGCGAATCGTCTCGTAGCCGATCTGCTGCTGTAGGGCCGCATAGGCCTTCTTCAACTCGTCGAGGTTGCCCGCGTGGAAGGTCTGACCGCCGGAGATGTCGGTGATGTGTTGCAGCGTCGCGTCGTCGACCGGTACCGGGACCTGTTCCCCGTCGATGCCCACGACGCCGTCGGGCGTACCGAAGGAGATCGTCGAGATGGACACGCCTTGATCCTTGGCCGAGCGGGCCGCGGTGTAGGCACCCCGTGGTTCGTCGGGATTCCGCGGAATCGTCTCCGCCCCATCGGATTCCAGAACGATGTTGGCGGGTGCCGGTGTGTCGCCGCCGCCCATCACGGCGTCGACGCTGGCGATGGCCTGCAGCGCGGTGAAGATGCCCTCTCCGGTCGCGGTGCGTTCCTCGGGTTTCAGACCGTCTATCGCCGACTTCATGGCGGCACGGTTCGTCGTCGGTGAGACCAGCAGTGTCGCGCTTCCGCCAAAGGCCACCAACCCCAAGCTGATTCCGGGCGTCAGTTCGTCGGCGAACTGCTTGCCCGCTTCCTTGGCTGCGGCCAATCGGTTGGGCGGCACGTCGGTGGCGACCATCGACTCCGACACGTCGATCACCAACATCACGACCGCACGGTTGCGCGGGATCCGCACGTCGTGGGTCGGCGCCGCGAGCGCAATCGCCAACGTGGCCAACGAGATCACCAGCAGAATCGCAGGGACGTGTCGCCATCGGCGGCGGGGCGCCGCGGGTGCCACCCGCTGTAGGAGTTCCATGTTCGCGAACCGCAGCACCCGGCGATGACGGCCGAACTGGACGGCGACGTAGGCCGCGACCAGCCCGAGCACGACCAGCAGGTAGAGGAAGTACCAGGCGTGGGCGAACCCCGAGAGGGCCAGCGGGCCGAGGAATGGCAGCGTCATGCCGGAAGCCGCCGGTTGACCACCAGCGCGAGCACGGCGCCGACGGTCGCGAAGAGCACCGCAAGGCGCACCCATCCGTCGCTCGCCGGACCTGGCAAGACCTGAAAGCCGATCTGCCGCTGAACCGATTCGTAGCTCTGGTTCAGCTGCTCGACGTTGGTGGCGGTGTAGGTCTGGCCGCCAGACAGCTGCGCGATCTTGGTCATCGTCTCCTTGCCAACCGGGACCGGAAGTCGTTCGTCGTTCAGGTCGACGTAGCCGCCCGAGGTACCAAAGGCGATCGTCGAGATCGGGACGCCCTGGTCCTTCGCGTAGCGCGCCGCCGTATAGGCGCCGCGCGGGTCGCTCGGGTCACCGGGGACGTTCTCGTCGCCGTCGGACAGCAGCACGATGCGGGCCGGCGGCGGCGAGGTGTCGCCGTCGGTACTGAGGACCGCCCCGACCGTGGCGATGGACTGCAAGGCGGTGAAGATGGCCTCGCCCGTCGCCGTCTTGTCGGCCGTTTGCAGCTTGTCCAGCGCGGTGATCGTGGCCTGATGGTCGGGACTGGGCGCCACCAGCAGGTTGGAGTTGCCCGCAAAGGCGATGAGCCCCAGGTTGATTCCCGGTGTCAGCCCGCCGGCGAACTGCTTGGCGGCCCGTTCGGCGGCGACGAGCCGGGTGGGGTCGACGTCGGTGGCCCGCATGGATTGCGACACGTCGACGACGAGCATGATGACGGCCCGGTTGCGCGGTATCCGGACGTCGCGGGTCGGCCCGGCCAGTGCGACCGTCAACGCCACCAGACCGACCAGCGTCAGACCGAGCGGCACGTGGCGCCAACGCACCGACGCCGTCGCCGTCGGTGCAGTCCCGACGAAGCGAGCCACCCGCCGTCGCCTCCGCGCCTGCGCCACGACGTAGAGCGCCAGAAGGGCCAGCGGTACCAAGCCGAACAGGAACAGCCATGGGTGATCGAATCCCGTCCACGTGATCACGCCAATCACGGGCAAGGTCAGCACGGTCGTCCTTCGGTCGGGAGTCGGTCGAGTAGCAGCGAGTGTGGCGTGGCTTCCTGACCGTCGGCTGCGATGTTGCTTGGACGAGGGTGTGGCGGTGTCGGACCCCCGTGTCAGGCTGGTCACGTGTTGCTCGTCGAGGTCGCCGTCACGTCCGCCGAGGTTGGGGCCGTCCCGGCGCGGACGGCCAAGATCGCCCGCATCGCCGACGTGCTGGCCGCCGCTGCCGCCGACGGCGATCCCCCGCCCGTCGCCGTCGTCGTCGCCTGGCTCTCGGGTGACTTGCCGCAGCGCCAGATCGGGGTCGGCTGGGCCGCGCTCCGGTCCTTGCCGCCACCCGCCGCGGAGCCGTCCCTCACGGTGTCCGGGGTTCACGAGGCCTTCACCGAGATCGGACTCGTCTCGGGCAAGGGCTCACAGGGCCGACGGGCGGAGTTGTTGTCCGCACTCTTCTCCGCCGCAACCGAGACCGAGCAGACGTTCTTGAAGCGGCTGCTCAGTGGGGAGTTGCGCCAGGGCGCCCTGGTCGGCGTGATGGCGGACGCCGTGGCCAAGGCCGCCGGGGTTCCCGCCGCCGACGTGCGGCGAGCCGCGATGCTGAGCGGCGACCTGCCGGTCGTCGCGTCGGCGGTCCTGACCGAGGGACGGGCCGCGCTCGAGGAGTTCGTCCTCCAAGTCGGCCGCCCGGTGGGTCCAATGCTCGCGCAGCCGGCGACGGGCGTGGACGACGCCATCGACAGGCTCGGCGGGACGGCGATCTTCGAAGCCAAGCTCGACGGTGCCCGGGTTCAGATCCACCGCGCGGGCGACGCCGTGTCGGTCTACACCCGAAGCCTCGACGACGTCACCAGCCGCCTGCCGGAGGTCGTGGCG
>Ga0209051_1002229_pt1 | contig 14278 bp, 13 predicted proteins | sample AraplaCvi_mMS_r2_2_FD_184286 | JGI IMG/M metagenome (GOLD analysis project Ga0209051, IMG submission 184286) | Arabidopsis root microbial communities from North Carolina, USA - plate scrape MF_Cvi_mMS_r2 (SPAdes) (version 2) | ecosystem: Host-associated > Plants > Roots > Endosphere | place...
CGGCTCGCTCGGCTTCTCCGAGACCTTCGGCCTGCTGAGCGTCGGCGGCATCCCGCGCGAGCTGCTCGGCCCGGACATCCAGGCCGCCGTCCTCTCCGAGGCCCGCGCGATGCTGGAGCAGGCGCAGTCCACCGCGCGCGGCGTGCTCGCCACCCATCGCGACCGCCTCGAGGCGATGGCCGAGGCCCTGCTGAACTGCGAAGTGCTTTCCGGCGACGAACTCAAGCGGATGCTGGGGAGCGTCGAGGAAGCCAGGCCGCTCGCCATCGAGGCGGCCTGAGCGCGCCATGACCGGCTCCGTCGGTATCCCGGCCGAGACGGAGGATGTCTCGCCCGCCGCCCCGCGGCGCGCCGCGGTCGTGCGCATCCCGTCGGCCACGGGCGACCGGCTGAGCCCTGCCTCCGCCGCGGTGATCTGGGCCGGTGCGCGCGACATGGCGGCCCAGGTCCTGGGGCCAGGGCGGGAATCCGTCACCGCGCCGGCCGGCTGGGAGGCGTTCCTGGGCCGCTGGGTCGACAAGGACAAGGACGGCGCGATCCGCGGCATCGTCAGCTTCACGGCGGCGCTCGAGGGCCGGATGGTGGTGCGCCGCGGCGCCCTCGTGGCCAGGGGCGCCAGGCACGAGGACCTGATGCTCATCACGCCGGCGGAGGATGGCCGCGGCGCCGAATGCATGTACATGGACAGCGCCGGCTATGCCATCCGGTACCTGGCGACGTGGACGGACGGCGGGCGCTGCCTCGAGCTTGCCAGCGACTCGGACGCGGGCGAGCCGCGCTATCGCCTGACCTGGCGCTTCGACGATCCCGACACGATGCGCGTCACCTTCGAGCTCGCGCCGGCGGGTGACGGGCCGCTGGTGCGGTACGCCGAGGGGCCGCTGAGGCGCGCGCTGCCCGAGGCCTGAGGTCTCCGACTGGACCCCGGCATTCGGCTGTTCGGTGCCAGGTCACCGACCTGGCAACGGCATTCGTGGTCGCCTTCGAAGTGAATGCCGTCGCCAGGTCGGTGACCTGGCACCGAATACGGGATGCCGGGGTCAGGTCGAAGACCTGACCCCGACCCCGCCCCGAGTTCCTAGAATCCTCCCCCACGGAGGATCTCCTTGTCCCGCTTCATCCCCGCCGCGCTCGCGGCCGTCGCGCCCTTCGTCGTCATCGCCGGCGTGTTCGCGGCCGCGGTCGTCCACCATCTCGGCGAGCCGGCGCGGGCGGCGTCTCGCTTCGAGGCGGCGCTCGCGCCGCAGGCGCCCGCGCCCGCGGAGGCCGTGGCGGACGACGACCTCGTCTCGCTCACGCGCATGTCCTGCTTCGGCGCCTGCCCCGCCTATCGCGTGCGCATCGACGGCACGGGCCGGGTCGAGTTCGTCGGCCAGGCCGGCACCTGCGAGGCGCGGCCGCGGCCCGTCCACATCGATCCACGCAGCGCACGAAAGCTGATCGTCGCCCTTCGCGAGGCGGGCTTCGCCACGGTGCCGCGTCTCCTCGGCGAACGCTCGGAGCCGACGCGCCGGGTCGTGGAGCTGCGCATCGGCGGTCTGGTGCATCGCGTCGTCGACAACGGCGTGCCGCCGCGCGATGCTCCCCTGGTGGACGCCGCGGCGACCGCGATCGACCGCCTCGCCGACACCACGCGCTGGCTGCCGCGCACGCGCGCGGACGGCCCGCCCTGGTGCCCGCTACCCGACGGCGGGCGTGCCGTGTTCGACAAGGGCGGCACGCGCCTCGTGCCGGAAGCCGGAGCCGCCAGCGCCATTCCCTAGAATCCCCTGTTCGAAAGAGACCGATTCAGGAGGAGGCTCGATGGCACGATTCGAAGGCGCCGCGGAGGCGAACGCAACCTGGCTGCGGCGCGTGGCGATGCTCGCCGTCGTCCTCGCTGTGGGATGGCTGCTCGCCCCGGTGGCCATCGTGCCCACGGGCTACCGCGGCGTGATGACCACCTTCGGCCGCGCCGCGGACGAGGCGCTCGATCCGGGCATCCACCTGCGCTTCCCGATCGCGAGCACCCTGCACCTGATGGACATCCGCATCCAGAAGGGCGAGGCCGACGGCGACGCGGCCTCGAAGGACCTGCAGCAGGTCCACACGCACATCGCCATCAACTACCACCTCGACCCGATGCACGCCGTGAGCGCCTTCCGCGACATCGGCGCGACGACCGAGATCGCGGCCGACCGCATCATCGTGCCCGCCGTGCAGGAGTCGGTGAAGGCGGTGACCGCGCGCTTCACGGCCGAGGAGCTCATCACGCGTCGCACCGAGGTGCGCGACGACATCGGTGGCCTGCTGCGCGAGAAGATGACGCGCCACGGGCTGCTGCTCGACGAGTTCGCGATCGTCAACTTCCAGTTCTCCAAGTCCTTCGCCGAGGCCATCGAGGCGAAGGTGAAGGCGGAGCAGGACAAGCTGAAGGCCGAGCGCGACCTGCAGCGCATCGAGGTCGAGGCCCGCCAGAAGGTCGCGAGCGCGAAGGCCGAGGCGGAGGCGCTCGCCCTGCAGAAGGCGCAGGTCACCCCCGAGCTGCTGACGCTGCGCCGCATCGAGAACGAGCGCGAGGCGATCCGCAAGTGGGATGGGCGCCTGCCCACGACCACGGGCGGGGCCGTGCCGTTCATCAATCTCACCGAGAAGTAGGCCGCCTCCGGAATTGGGGGCAGGTCTGAAGACCCGACCCCGTATACGGCGGCCTTACGCGGAGACGTTCCAGCGCAGCAGCCGCGCCGCCGTGTCGAAGAAGATCGTGAAGAGCGCGACGGGGAAGGGCAGCCCGAGCGCCGTGCCGAGCAGGTAGTGGCGAAAGCGCACGCCCGAGAGAGCCAGTGCCACGTTCAGCGGCGGCGCCGTGCCGAGCACGAGACGCAGGAGCGTGACGCTGCGCACCGGGTGCTCGTCGAGCTGCGCGAAGACGCGCCGCGCGAATCGGCCCTCGATGCCGCGCAGCGCGTCGCCGCCGAGCGCGCGCAGCAGCCAGAACGACACGCAGGCCGAGACCATCCCCGCCACGAGCGTCGCGAGCCCGCCCCAGGTGCGCCCGAGCGCCAGCACGGCCGCGGCCAGGAAGATCCAGCCCGGCACCTGGATCAGGCTGCCCACCGAGAACAGCAGGGCGAAGATCGCGAGCCCCTGCATGACGTGGCCCGAGAACTGCGCGCGCACGTAGGCGAGATCCAGGTGCTCGCGCACGCCCGTGAGCTCGACGATGGCCAGGAGCAACGCGAAGAAGGCGAGGACGAGCAGCAGTCGGGCGAGGCGGGACATCGGTCGATTGTGCGCTGCGGCGCCTGCCGCCCCTCGGATCGCGCGCGGGCGCGCCCGCTGGCAGTCGGGTCCGCCATCTGCCATGAAATCTGACGGAAGCACGGCCTTGCCGAGCGAGAAAACTTCCAGAAGCTTTCCCATGCCGAATCCCCAACCGCCACCGATCTCCCGCGCGCGCCGTCCCGCCCGTGCGGACGCCCGGGGCGATTCCGACCGCAACGAGGCCGCCTCGCCCAAGCGCGCGCGCTCCGGGGCTCCCCCGTGCGCCGCCATGCCGGATGAAGCGGCCCGCCTGCGCGAGGAACTCGACCGTCGAACGCTCGAGCACGCCGCCACCCACGCGGCGCTGCAGTCGACCCTCGACTCGGTGGCTGCGCTCGAGGAGGCACGCGCCGCGGCCGATGTGCACGCGCTGCTGCAGGCCGTGATCGACGAGGCGACGCGCGCCAGCGGTGCGGCCTTCGGCGCGGTGCTCTACCGCGGCCGGGCCATCGGCAGGACGCCCGATCCGGAGGCGGCGACGCTCGCCGGCGACATGCGCAGCCTCGATGGGTTCGCCGCTCCCCTCGGCGAGCCGGCCGATGCCGCGCCGCTGATCGCCTTCGCGGGCGTGGCGCCGGCGCCTGGCGAGCACTTCGATGCCGCGCGCGCGGCCGTCGATTTCGACGCGGCCTGGAGCGCGGCGCGTACGCTGCGTTGCAGCGACGTGAGTGCACAGGCGTGCATCGACGGCGTCGACGCCACGGTGGCCCGGGCGGAAGACGCCCGCGTGCGCAGCTTCCTCGCGGTGCCCATGACGGCGCGCGATGGCGAGGATGCCGGCGGCCTGTTCTTCGCCCATCCCGATGCCGGCAGGTTCAACGCGGGCACGCAGCGCGTCGTCGAGGCGATCGCATCGCAGGCCGCCCTCGCGCTGGACAACCTGCGCCTCGAGGACGGACTGCGACGCGCGGAGACGGAGCGCCGCGACCTGCTCGAGGCCGTGCGGCGCGCCCGCGGGGAGTCGGCGCGCGCGACGCACATCAAGGACGAATTCCTCGCGACCCTCTCGCACGAGCTGCGCACGCCCCTGACCGCCATCCTCGGGTGGGCCAAGGTGCTGCTGCTGCACCACGGCGACGCGGCGACGCAGGCGCGCGGCCTCGAGGCGATCGCCCGCAACGCCAATGCGCAGGCCGACCTCATCGAGACGCTGCTGGACATGAGCCGCATCGTCTCGGGCAAGGTACGGCTGGAGTTGCAGCCGACGGACCTGGCGCAGGTGGTCGACGAGGCGCTGGAGGCGATGCGGCCCGAGGCCGAGGCCAAGGGGATCGCGCTCGCGGGCAGGCTCGAGCCGGGGGTGTGCCACGTGGCCGGCGACGCCGCTCGCCTGCGCCAGCTCCTGTGCAACCTGCTGTCCAACGCCGTGAAGTTCACGCCGCGCCAGGGGCGCGTGGAAGTCGCACTCGCGAGCGCTGACGGCGGGGTGGAGCTGGCGGTGTCGGATACAGGGTCGGGTATCGCAGCGCAATTCCTGCCGCACGTCTTCGACTGCTTCCGCCAGGCCGATGCCTCCACGACGCGCCGCCACGGTGGCCTCGGACTGGGCCTGGCGATCGTGAGGCAGCTCGCGATCCTGCACGGCGGCAGCGTCGACGCGGCTAGCGATGGGCCGGGCCGGGGCGCGCGCTTCGTGGTGCGCCTGCCCTGCGGCGGCGCACTGCCGGCCCGCTCCCGGGCGGGCGGGGAGCGGGTCGCGGCCACCGATGCCGCAGCCCCCGACCGCGCCTTTTCCGAGACCGACCTGCGCGGCCTCGACCTGCTCGTGGTGGACGACCAGACCGACGCGCGCGAGCTCATCTCGCAGCTCCTGGTGGAATGCGGCGCCTCCGTGCGCCAGGCCGCGAGCGCCACCGAGGCCATCCGCGAGTTCATCGCGAGGACGCCCGACGTGCTGCTCAGCGACATCGGCATGCCCGAGAGCGACGGCTACGAGCTGATCCGCGAGATCCGGCGCCTGGCGCCGTCCGAAGGCGGGGCCGTGCCGGCGCTGGCCCTCACCGCCTTCACCGGCGCCGAGGACGCCGCCCAGGCCACGGCGGCCGGCTACCAGGGCCACCTGCCCAAGCCGGTGCAGCCGCACGCGCTCGTCGAGGCGGTGGCCCGTCTCGCGGGCCGCGCATCGTAGGAAGGGGGTCAGGTCTTCAGACCTGACCCCGTATTTCGTCGACGCACGGGAACGCGAGGTCAGGTCTGCAGACCCGACCCCCTGCCGACGCTCCAGCCGCCCCTTCCAGGAACGGTCATCGGAGGCGGTTACCATGGGGGCCGCAAGGGCGGCAGGTGTGCCGTCCGCGCCTGGCGCCCGCCGGGCGGGCCGCAGGTCGCCAGCGCCTGCCGCCGGCCGGAGCGAACTCCCATGAAAGCCGAAGACGACGACTATCCACCCGAGAAGCTTGCCGCGCTGCGCACGGTCCGCAAGCTCGTCGAGTTCTGGCAGATCCGGCCGCAGGAATTGCGCGGGCCGCCGCCTCCGCCCCCACCGCCGCCCGCCGGGCCGGTGGCGATCCGCTATCGCCATCCCGTGAGCGGCGAGACGTGGGACGGGCAGGGCGAGCATCCGCAGTGGTTGCGCGACGCGCTGCTGAAGGAGGGGTATACGGTCGACGCCCTCAAGCGCGCCGTCACGGAGACGCCTTCCGAGGCCCACGAAGCCGAGGGTTCGCCCGACGCGCCCGATCCCGCCGACGCCGATGCGAACGACGCGGAGGCGCGCCGGTGACGGCTCGCCTTCCGCTCGCCCTCGTCGCGCTGCTCGTGGCCGCGGCCCCGGCGTTCGCGAAGACCGTCGAATTCGCCGGCTACACGTGGGAGGTGCGCGAAGGCGGGGGCGGCCCCGGCCCGAACCGCTGGAGCGCCGACAACGTGAGCGTCGGCGCGGACGGCCTGCACCTGCGCATCGCCGTCGTCGCGGGGCAGTGGAGTTGCGCGGAGGTGACGATGACGCGAGCCCTCGGCTTCGGCACCTACGGATTCGAGCTCGCGGGCCGGCCCGATCGCTTCGATCGCAACGTCGTGCTCGGTCTGTTCGACTACCCCACGCCCGACATCGGCTCCGACGGCACCAACGAGATCGACATCGAGTTCGCCCAATGGGGCGATGCCGGCAACGACCGGCGCCTGAACTGGACGGTCTACCCGCCGAAGCTCGGCCCCGCGCCCACGCACCGCGAGAAGCCGCTCGTGCTCTCGGGAGACGCCTCGACCCACCGCTTCGAATGGACGACCGACGGCGTGAAGTTCACGTCGTTCGACGGCTGGCAGGATGCCGGCGGCCTCTCGCTTCTCGGGAAGTGGAACGACGCCCCGGCCAAGCCCCGGCACCGCATCCCCCAGCAGCCCTTGCCGGTGCACATGAACCTGTGGCTGTTCGGTGGGAACGCTCCCGTGGATGGCCAGGAAGTGGAGGTCGTGATCCGCTCCTTCTCCTACACGCCGCAATGAGAACCCCTTCGCGTGGAACTAGGCTGCACCTCCTGACGCCGACCGACGCGGTCGCTCGCGCGCTTTGCGTGAGATTCAAGGGAGGCAGGGATCAGGCTCCGCCTGTCCCGAACCGGCCGGCCCCCTCGGGGGGCAGCGAGCGCTAGCGAGCGTGGGGGCACAATCACCGGATGTACGCGCCCTTCTTCGGCCTGAAACAGGCGCCTTTTTCCATCGCGCCGGATCCGCGCTACCTCTTCATGAGCGAGCGGCATCGCGAGGCGCTCGCGCACCTGCTGTACGGGGTCCAGGGCGGCGGCGGCTTCGTGCTGCTGACGGGCGAGATCGGCGCGGGCAAGACGACCGTGTGCCGCTGCTTCCTCGAGCAGATCCCGCGGCACTGCAACGTCGCCTACATCTTCAACCCGAAGCTGACCGCGCTGGAGCTGCTGCAGACGATCTGCCACGAGTTCGGCATCGGCGTGCCGGCGCCCGCGACGGGCGTCGCCTCGGTGAAGGACCATGTCGACGCGCTGAACCCCTTCCTGCTGCGCACGCACTCGGTCGGCCAGAACAACGTGCTGATCATCGACGAGGCGCAGAACCTCTCGGCCGAGGTGCTGGAGCAGCTGCGCCTGCTGACCAACCTCGAGACGAACGAGCGCAAGCTGCTGCAGATCGTCCTCATCGGCCAGCCCGAGCTGCGGGACATGGTGGCGCGGCCCGACCTGGAGCAGCTCGGGCAGCGCGTCATCGCCCGCTATCACCTCGACGCACTGTCGGAGCGCGAGACGGTGCAGTACGTGGCGCACCGCCTCTCGGTGGCGGGCCTGCGCAGCGTGCTGCCCTTCGATGGCCCGGCCCTGCGTCGCATCCACCAGGTCGCGCGCGGCGTGCCGCGCCGCATCAACCTGCTGTGCGACCGCGCGCTGCTGGGGGCGTACGGGCGCGGCAAGCAGCGGGTCGACAAGGAGATCATCGACCAGGCCGCGCTCGAGGTCTTCGGCCCGACGCCTCCGGCGACGAAGAAGCAGACGCCGGCGCGCCGCTGGCCGCTGGGCGTGGCCATCGGCGGGGCCGTCCTTGCCGGGGCCGCGGCGATGGCGGCGGTGCAATGGGGCACGCGCGGCCCCGCGCGCGATGCGGGCGCGGGCGCGAATGGCGGCGCGGCGAGCGCCTCGGGGACGAAGGCGGCGCCGGCAGGGCGCACGGCCTCCGGCGCGAAGCCGGCATCGGCCGCGGTCGTCGCCACGATCGCCGCCTCGGCGTCGACGGCTCCTTCGGTGGCCAGCGCGGCCGCGCCGGCGTTCGCCTTCCCGAGCGTCGCGTCCGCCGCCGCGGGCACGCCGGTGCTGCGCACCATCGAGGATTTCGAATCGCAGCTCGCGCGCGCGCCGCGCGACGAGCGCGACGCGATCCGCCAGCTCGCGCCGGCATGGCAGCTCCCGGACACCAATGGCGATCCCTGCGTCGTCGCTGCCAAGCACGATGTCGGGTGCTTCCGCACGCACGGCGGCCTCGCGCTGATCCGCCAGCTCGGCCGGCCCGGCGTGCTCGCGCTGCGCGACGGGCAGGATCGCCCGGTCTTCGTCGTCCTCTCGGGCCTGGGCCGCGACAGCGCCACGCTGCTGGTCGGCGCCACGCCGATGGACGTGCCGCTGAGCCTGCTCACCACCGCGTGGCGCGGCGACTTCACGACGCTCTGGCGCATGCCGCCGGGGTACACGGGCTCGCTCGGCGAGGGCACGCGCGGTCCGCTCGTCGACCAGCTCGGCGCCCGCATCGCCGCGCAGCAGGGCGCGTCCGCGCCGGCGCCCTCGCAACCGTACGACTCGACGCTGAAGGCGCGCGTCTACGCCTTCCAGCTCGCGCAGGGCCTGGCGCCCGACGGCGTCGCCGGGCCGACCACGCTGATGCAGCTCAATCGCACCTCGGGCGTCGACGAGCCCTGGCTCGCCGGCATGGCCCCCGCGGCCGCACAAGGAAAGTAAGCACCCGATGTCCTACATCCTCGATGCGCTGCGCCGCGCCGATGCCGAGCGCGAGCGCGGTGTCGTCCCCGGCCTCCACGCGCAGACCGACCTGGCCGAGCTCGAGCCCGCCGCGCGCGACCGCAAGCCCCTGCTCCTGGCCGCGGCCGGTGGCGGCGCGCTGCTGGTCGCCGTCGTCGCCATCCTCGTGATCGCCCCGTGGCGCGGGTCGCCATCGGGCGGCACGCGCGTGTCGGCCGCGAGCGAGGACGCGCGCGAGACCGCGGCGCCGGCCCAGGCCATCGCACCGCAGCCCGCCGCGCCGGCGCTGGCCGTGCCGCCCGCGGCCACGCCGTCTCCCGGCATCGCCACCCTCGCGCCCGACGGCTCGGTGCGCCACACGGCGATCGCGCCCCCGGCGGACACCCACGACGACGAGCCGCCCAGCGCGCAGCGCAGCGCGGGCGCGATGCCGGCGGAGCGCCCGGCGGCGAAGCGCGTGCTCCCGCCCGACACCCGGACCGCCTCCGCAACGAACGCGCAACCCGCCACGAACGCGCAGCCCGCACCGAACGCGCAGCCCGCACCGAACGCGCCGGTCGCCGCCGCGCCGCAGGAGGTCGAGCACTACGGGCCTCCCCTGCCGGCCAAGGCAGCCCTGCCGGCGCCGGCGCCCGCGGTCAAGAGCATCAACGACCTGCCGGCCACGCTGCGCTCCCAGTTGCCTAGACTGGCCGTCGGTGGCGCGATCTACTCGGAGACTCCCTCGGGCCGGATGCTGATCCTGAACGGACAGGTCTACCACGAGGGCGATCGCCCGGCGGCCGACACGGTCCTCGAGCAGATCCGGCTGAAGAGCGCCGTGTTGAACTTCCGCGGCACGCGCTACGAGATCAACTATTGAGAGGGTCACGTCGTGTCCACTCGCCCGCTCCTGCATCTCGCGTCGCTCGTCGCCACGGCGGCACTCGCCGCGTGCGGCACCTGCACGCCGCCGGTGCCCCCCACGGTCGTCGTGCCCGATGACCTGAGGCCGCCGCCGGGCCAGACGCTGCAGCGGACCGTCTGGGCGACCGGCGTGCAGATCTACGAATGTCGCGCGAAGGCGGGCGCGGCCGGTGCCACCGAATGGGCCTTCCTCGGACCCGAGGCGACGCTCGCGGACGACAAGGGCGCGATCGTCGGCAAGCACTACGCCGGCCCGACGTGGGAGGCGAGCGACGGCAGCAGGGTGGTGGGCACGGTCAAGGCCCGTGTCGAGGCGCCCGGCGGCACGGCCATCCCGTGGCTCCTGCTCGAGACGAAGAACACCGGCAAGGGCACGGGCAAGTTCGCGCGCGTGACCAGCGTGCAGCGCGTGGCCACCGAGGGCGGCCTGCCGCCCGCGACGGCGTGCGCGGTGGCGGACGTGGGGCAGAAGGCGCGGGTCGACTACAAGGTGCAGTACGTCCTCTACGCGCCGACCTTCTGATGACGGGTCAGGTCCGTTCCGACCTGACCCCCACTATTCGGTGTCTGGCCCCCGGCCTGGCAACGGCATTCGAGCGCCGGCACCGAAATGCCGTTGCCAGGTCGGTGACCTGGCACCGAAGACCTCACGGCACGACCGCCGTCACCTCGATCTCGACCTTCGCCCGCGCCTCCATCAGCGCGACGACCTGCACCGCGCTCATCGCGACGTCGTAGTGGGCACCCATCACCTCGCGATACGCGGCGCCGATCTCGCGCCCGCGGTCGAGGTACTCGCGGCGGTCGACGAGATACCACGTCATGCGCACCATGTGCTCGGGCCGCGCGAGGCCCTGCGCGAGGACGTCGCGCACGTTGACGAGCGCCTGCCGCACCTGGTCGACCAGGTCGTCGCTCTCGAACACGCCCTCGGCGTTCCAGCCCACCATGCCGGCGACGAAGACCTGTCGTCCCTGGGCGGCGACGCCGTTCGCGTAGCCGCGCGGGCGTGGCCAGGCGGCAGGCTGCAGCACGTCCTTCATGCCGGCGCTCCTCGCGAGGCGTCGGTGCCGTCGGGCTTCAGCCTGAACCGCTGCAGCTTGCCCGTGGCGGTGCGGGGCAGCTCGGTGCGAAACTCGATCGCGCGCGGGTACTTGTACGGCGCGATCGAGGCCTTCACGAATTCCTGCAGCGTGCGCGCCGTCTCGACATCGGCCTCATGGCCCGCGCGAAGCACGATGAAGGCCTTGACGATCTGGCCGCGTTCCTCGTCCGGCCAGCCGACGACCGCGCACTCGGCGACCGCCGGATGCTCGAGCAGGACCGTCTCGACCTCGGGCGCGGCGATGTTGTAGCCGGCGGAGATGATCATGTCGTCGGTGCGGGCCTGGTATCGGTAGTAGCCGTCGTCGTCGCGCAGGTAGGCGTCGCCCGTGAGGTTCCAGCCGGCGCGCACGTACTGCGCCTGGCGCGGGTCGTCGAGATAGCGGCAGCCCGTGGGGCCGCGCACCGCGAGGCGCCCGACCTGGCCGGGCGGCAGCGGGCGATCGTCGGGCCCGAGGATGCACGCCTCGTAGCCGGGGACGGGCACCCCGGTCGCTCCGGGGCGCGCGTGTTCCTCGTCGGCCGAGATGAAGATGTGCAGCAGCTCGGTCGCGCCGATGCCGTCGATCATCTCGATGCCCGTGGCGTCCTTCCACTGGCGCCGCGTCGCCGCGGGCAGCGCCTCGCCGGCCGACACGCACTTGCGCAGGGTGCCGCCCAGCGGGGCCGAGATCCGCCGTGCGTGCGCCTGCTCGGCGATCGCGCGATAGGTCGTCGGTGCCGTGAAGAGGACGGTCGCGCCGTGCTCCACGATCGCGTCGACGAGCTGCGCCGGCGCCGCCTTCTCGAGCAGCACCGTGCTCGCGCCGGCCGCCATCGGGAACAGCAGCAGGCCGCCGAGGCCGAAGGTGAATGCAAGCGGCGGGCTGCCGATGAAGACGTCCTCGGGCCGCGGCCGCAGCACGTGCGGCGGCCAGCAGGCGCAGATCGCCATCACGTCGCGGTGGAAGTGCATCGTCGCCTTCGGCTCGCCCGTGGTGCCGGAGGTGAACGCGAGCAGGCAGGTGTCGTCGGCCGCGGTGTCGACGGGCGCGAAGGGCTCCGCGTGGCGGGCCATCGCGGCCTCGAGGCGATCGGGCGCGTCGCCGTGGAAGAGGCGCACCTGCCCGAGCCCGGGGCAGCGGCCGCGCGCGGTCTCGAGCTCCGACGCGAGGCTCGCGTCGCACAGCGCGTGCGTGACCTGCGCCTTGGCGATGACCTGCGCCAGCTCCTTCGCGCGCAGCAGCGGCATCGTCGTCACCGCGATCGCGCCGGCCTTCATCACGGCGAACCAGCAGGCCGCGAGCATCGGGTTGTTGGGCGCGCGCAGCAACACGCGCTGCCCCGGAACGAGGCCCATCTCGCGCACCAGCACGTGCGCGATCGCATCGGCCTGGCGGCGCAGCTCGGCGTACGTCCAGCGCAGCCCGGGCGCGACGATGCAAGGGCGCTCGCCCCACCCGCGTTCGAAGGCGCGATCGAGCAGCTCGGCCCCGCAATTGAGCTGCGGCGGGAATTGCAGCTCGGGCAGGGTGAAGAGGTAGTCGGGCTGCGCGTCGGCCGGCGGCAGGCGGTCGCGGGCGAAGGTGTCGACGTGGGCGGATCGGCCGGTGGTCATGGGGGGCTCCTCGGGCTCGTGGCTCGTGGCGTGAGGTGCGGCGGGTAGCCGCCTTCACGGCTCTCAGGCTTTCAGCAGTTCTCGGGCGATGATCAGTTGCTGCACTTCGCTGGCGCCTTCGTAGATGCGCAGCGCGCGGATGTCGCGGTAGAGGCGCTCGACGACCTGGCCGCTCTGCACGCCGGCGCCGCCCCAGAGCTGCAGCGCGGCGTCGATCACGCGCTGCGCGCCCTCGGTGGCCGCGAGCTTGGCCATCGCGGCCTCGCGCGTGACGGTGTGGCCCTGGTCGCGCCGCCAGGCGGCGCGGTAGGTGAGGAGGGCGGCGGCGTCGACGGTCAGCGCCATCTCGGCGAGCTTCGCCTGCGTGAGCTGCAGCTCGGCGAGCATCTGCCCGAACATCGGCCGCGTGCGCGCGCGCTGCAGGCCTTCGGCCAGGGCGCGGCGCGCGAAGCCGAGGGCGGCCGCGGCCACGGAGGTGCGGAAGACGTCGAGCGTGCGCATCGCGAGCTTGAAGCCGTGGCCCGACTCGGCCAGGCACTGGGCCGCGGGGACGAGGCAGCCGTGGAACACCAGGCGAGCGAGCGGGTGGGGGGCCATCACGTCCAGGCGCTCGGCGATCTCGAGGCCGGGCGTGCCGGCATCGACGACGAAGGCCGCGATCGAGCGCGTGCCGCGCGTCTCGGGCGGTGCGCCGTCGCCGACCTGGCGCGCGTACATCACGGGGATCTCCGCGCCGTCCGCCCTGTGTCGCCGCGCGAGCACCTGCACGTCGTCGTCCGCGAGTTCGAACTCGTAGTACTCGTCGAACAGCTCGAAGTCGTCGATGCCCTCGGTGATGGGGTGGTCACCCACGATCTCGATCGTGTGCCTCCCCTCGTGGTGACCCGGCCCGTGCGACAGATACCGGTTGCCGAGCAGCTCGAACATGGGCCGGTCCGCCGGGTCGAGCCCGTCGCCCTGCCAGCCCAGGATGTTGGCGCCGTGGATGCCGACGAGCCCCTTCCCTCCCCGGACGGCCGCGGCGAGCGCCTCCTGCTGCGCCGTCGGGAACAGCCCGCCGGAGGTGTACAGCAGGTAGGTGTCGGCGTCGGCCGTCTCCGGGCGGGCGTCGACGAAGCGGTTCATGCCCATCCCGCGCCGGGTCACCAGGCCCGCCTCGATGCCGAGCTGCTGGTACACCAGGGAGGCGGTGAGCAGGTCGTGGTGGATGTCGTCGCCGTTCACGACGACCAGTGCGTTCTTGTTGCGCGTCATCTCTCTCGTTCTCTCGCGAGACCGCGGGCGGACCGGCTGACCGGCCCGCCCGCGGACGGTGCACGTCCGGTCAGGAGACCGGCTTCAGCTTCAGCGCCACCACCGGGTTGGGGTACGGCGCGAAGTAGGGGTTGTCCTCGCTCGGCCAGCCGGTGACCTTCGCGCTGCTCCAGTCGCCGTAGTTGCCCCAGTAGAACATCACGATCATCGGGAGCTGGTCGATCCAGATGCCCTCGAGCTGCTCCAGGATCTTCGCCCGCTCGTCGTCCGTGGTCGCGAGCGGGTACTTGTTGAACAGCTCCTTCGCGACCGGGTCGTTGAACCGCTCGATGTTCTCGAACGTCGGCGTCGCCTGCCCCAGCGGGTAGTACTTGTTCGGGTTCATCATCGAGTCGTAGATGTTGAACGCACGGGGTGCGGGGCCCACCGGGTATCCGATGGTCGACTGGAACGTGCCGTCGGCGGTGATCTTGTTGATGTCGTTCACCGAGGTGGTGTCGATGTCGAGCTTGATGCCGAGGTCCTTCAGCTGCGACACGAGCACCTGGGCGCGGGCCGCGATGTCGGTGTACGACGCGGGGAAGCTGACCGAGAACTCGACCTTCTTGCCGTCCTTCTCGTAGTAGCCGTCCGATCCCTTCGTGTAACCGGCATCGGTCAGCTGCTTCTCGGCGGCCGG
>Ga0209051_1002232_pt1 | contig 14272 bp, 13 predicted proteins | sample AraplaCvi_mMS_r2_2_FD_184286 | JGI IMG/M metagenome (GOLD analysis project Ga0209051, IMG submission 184286) | Arabidopsis root microbial communities from North Carolina, USA - plate scrape MF_Cvi_mMS_r2 (SPAdes) (version 2) | ecosystem: Host-associated > Plants > Roots > Endosphere | place...
GGATCTTCGGCGCGTCACCGGCGAAATCCACCGGACGCACGGTGCCGGTCGTGGTGGTGAAGTAGTAGGTGTCGCCGACGTTGACCGCACGCTCCACCAGTTTTTCCGCGTTCGGATCAAAGAACGGTGTGCGGCTGCGCGCGGTTTCCTGGCCCTGATCGTTGAGGGTCACCACTTGCAGGCTGCCGTCGCCGCACAGCGAGGCGAAACGACGGTTGCCGATCGGGTAGTTGAGCACGCAACCGGGGATGGCGATTTCCGTGGCAACGGCCTTGGCCTGGGTATCGACCACAGTGACCGAGGTCGACGGGGTGAAGTTGTAGACATAGACGAACTTGTCGTCGCCACTCGGCTTGAGCGCATAACGCTGGGTCAGCGATTCGGCGCGCTTGTTCGGGATCAGCACTTCCCAGGCCGGCGACAGGGTCGAACTGTCCCATGCGGTCAGCACGTCGGTACGGGTACCGCGGGTGCCGCGCGAATACCAGATGTCCGCACTGTAGAGGGTCTTCTTGTCATGGCTGAGGGTCGACGGCGCGGCAAAACCGGTCGGCACCATGCCGAGGATGCGCTTCTGGTCCGGGTCGACCACGGTCACGCGGCCGGCGACGAAACTGTCGAACTCGACGTCGATGACAAACGCGCGGTGAGCTTCGGGTGGAAACGCCAGAACGGTCTGGCCAATCGTACCGGCGGGAAGGTCCGCGCGGGCACTGTTCAAACCGAGTACAAGCAGGCTCAGGCCAAGCGCTGACTGTACGGAGATCCTGTTTGTTCGCATAAGGGGAACTTCCTGAATTGTTGGTAACGCGGATCGCGGGTGCTTTGGCAGATTTTTACCCTTTGATTCTGCCGTGCCCCGCGATCAGGAGAATTGCCCTGCCTGCCAAGTGTTTGTGTGTCTGTGCCAGTGTCGTGAAACTGGCTGCACAAGGTGATAAAGCAGGGGGTTGAAGGGTCTGAGAGGGGGAGGGCGACGCTGCACTTGTGGCGAGGGGGCTTGCCCCCGTTGGGTCGCGAAGCGGCCCCAGCATTTTCCAGTCACACCGTGCCAGCAGGTTTTGCGGCTGCTTCGCAACCGAACGGGGGCAAGCCCCCTCGCCACAGGGTTTGTGTAAGGCCACAGGTTTTTTGTATTTCAGGCGAGTGGAAGGGAAAAGCTGAAAACAGCGCCGCACGGCGCCAGGTTTTGCGCCCAGATATCGCCCCGGTGGCGGCCGATGATGTTCTTGCACAGCGCCAGGCCAATGCCGTTGCCGCTGACCTTGGAAGAAAAAAAGCCGTCGAACAGCTTCTCCTGCGCCTGGGCCTGGATGCCCCGGCCGCAGTCTTCGATGCGCACCAGCGCCACCTCGTTGTCGCGGCTGGCCTGGATCCGCAACACGCGCCGTTCGGCCGGCAGGTCGGCCATTTCTTCGATGGCGTTGAAGGCCAGGTTGAGGATCACCTGGCCGATCAGCACCTTCTCGCAACTCACCATCAGCGGTTCGGGCGAGGCGATGATTTCCACGCGCACCCGGCTCGGATCGGCGCGCAGGCTGATGAAGTAGCGGGTTTCGCGCAGCAGCTCATTAAGGTCGACCCGCTCTTCCGATTGCTCCAGCTTGACCACGTAGTCGCGCACGCTCTTGATGATCACCGAGGCATGCTCGATTTGCCGCACCGCGTTTTGCAAACCCCAGGCGACGTCCTGATCGGTTTCGCCCGCGTTGCCCAGGCGAATCATCGTGCCTTCAATGAAGTTGCGGGTGGCGGCCAAGGGTTGGCTCAGTTCGTGGGCGATGGCCACGGCCATTTCGCCCATGGCGTTGTAGCGCGCCAGGTACTCGAGCTTCTGCTCGCTGACCCGCCGCGCTTCCTCGGCCTGGACCTGCTCGGTGACATCGCGGAACAGCAGCAGATGGCCGACCAGATCGTCCTCGATCTCGATGTAGCGGCAGGTCGCGTCATGCCAGCGCCACTCGCCATCGCGGCGCTGCACCTTGTAATGCACGTTGAACGGCGCGTGCTCCGGCGTTTCATCGGCAAGTTGTTGCAGCAGGCGCCGGCCGGATGCGTCGTCGCACCAGGCCAGGAAGTTCTCACCCATCAGCTGGTGCACTTCACTGTTGAGCAAGTGCGCGCCGGAGTCGCTGATAAAACGGATGTCACCCTCGGGGCCGAGCACCGCCACGCCTTCGGCCAGGTCCTGCATAAAGGCCTTGAGCCGGCTTTCGAAACGCTTGAGGTCGCGCTTGACCTTGTCCTCTTTGGAGATGTCGCGGAACTGCACCATCAGCACATCGCGACCGTCCAGGTGCACCAGGGTCGCCACCGCCTCGGACAGAATCTCCACCCCTTGCTTGGAGCGATAACACCACTCGATGGCGCGCTGCCCGGTGCGCGCGGCGCCTTCGAGCCAGCGCAAGCCGACCGAACGTCGGTACTTCGGCGCATCGCGGGTCATGTCCGGGGCCTTGAGCGGCGTCAGCTCCTCCAGGGTAAAGCCCAGCGCCGCCAGGGCAGCGGCGTTGGCCCAGAGAATCTCCTTGGTGTGCGCGTCATGAAGAATGATGCACAGCGGCATGGCTTCGATCAGGGCAAAAAAGTCGTTCGGTTTTGGCAGGTACATCGCACGGCCCCTGGCGGCAGAGATTTGCAGTATGGCGTTTTATACCTGCTCGCACAGCGCGATGCGCTCAGAGGTAACCGGCGTCGATCTAGGGGTTTTCTTTAGCGAGGAGGCTGCACGCACCAATAGTGGCGGCTGGATGCGGTTTTTACACTGGGCCCCAATGCAAGGGCAACACCCCCCCATGTAGGAGCGAGCTTGCTCGCGATGAACCTGAGAGCGCCACGGGGTGCCAGGTTTCCAGCGTCATCGTTGACGACCATCGCGAGCAAGCTCGCTCCTACAGAGAGCGGTGGAGCCCTCTAACAATAATCAAAACGGAGAACTAGCCCATGCTGCGTTCAGCTGTCGCGCAACAAGACCCTGTGTCCGGCCCGGTCGTGCCAATGGTCGAGAGTCAGCTATTTGAGCAGGTGCTGGATGAGGTTCGCCAACGCCGCGAGGAATTCGACGCCGGCTCCCACGTGCCTCGGGACATGATCGAGCGCTTCAAGCAGTTGGGCATCTATCGCGCCGCCACGCCGAAATGCTACGGCGGCGACGCCCTGGCGCCGGCGCTGTTCCTGCACATGATCGAGCGCATCTCCGAAGCCGACGGCTCGGCGGGCTGGGTCGCCAGCTTTGGCAGCGCCGGTGTCTATCTGGCGGCCTTGCCACCGCAAACCCTGGCTGAAATCTACGCCGAGAGTCCGGATCTGGTGTTCGCCGGTGGGTTGTTCCCGCTGCAGCCAGCCGAGGCGGTGGAAGGCGGTTGGCAGGTCAACGGCACCTGGAAGTTCGCCAGCGGCAGCAAAGGCGCGGACCTGCTGGGTGTCGGCATCGGCGCCAGTGGGGCGGGCGGAAAACCGCGCACGGCGGTGTTCCCGGCCAGCCAGGTCGAGATCGTCGAGAACTGGGACGTGGTCGGCCTCAAGGGTACCGGCAGCCATGACCTGCGTGTCACCGACAAATTCGTCGAGGACCGCTGGACCTTCATCCGTGGCGGGGCTGCAACCATCGACGAACCGCTGTTTCGCTACCCGTCGATCGCCTACGCCGCGCAAGTGCTGGCGGTGGTCAACCTTGGCCTGGCCCGTGCAGCGCTGGATGAAATCAGTCGCATGGCCGGCGCCGGCGGCATTACCGGTGCGCCGAAAATGGCCGACCGGGCTTACGTGCGCATCGAGATCGCCAAGGCCGAAGCCAAGCTGATGGCCGCACGGGGGTTCTTCTACAACGCCACCGAACAGGTGTGGAACTCGATCCTGGCCGGCAACCCGGTCACGCCGGAGCAGACCAGCCTGCTGCGCCTGTCGGCGATCCATGTCTCCCAGGCGGGTGCCGAGGTGGTGCAGAGCGCCTACAGCCTGGCCGGGACCACCGCGATTTACCTGCGTCATCCACTGCAACGTTACCTGCGCGACTCGATGGTGGTGACCCAGCACGCCTTCCTCAGCGAAGGGCTGTACGACGGCGCCGGCTCGGTGTTCCTCGGCGTGCCGCCGTTCCCGGGCTACATCTGATTTTTCATTACTTTTTCAAGGATCAACACCATGTCCCAAGCTACCCAGGAACCGTTGCGCGTCGTCTTCTGCATCGGCATCACCCAGAACTTTTTCGACCTGCCCACCGGCGAAGGCCTGAGCGTTTGGAAGGGCTTCAGCCAGATGATGGGCTCCCTCGGCGCCATGCCCGGCATCACCGTGCTCGGTGCCATGGACGACGACCGCCTGATGGTCGGCCCGTCGACCACCTCGCCCTGGACCGTGTACATCATGGCCGACGTCGACTGCCACCAATCGGTGATCGACGCCTGCAACCTGTTCCGCACCACGCCGGTGGGCGAGTACAGCCTGTGGCGCTACGCCAAGGTCGAAGCGCGCATCGGTCGCCCGCTGACCATCCCTGACGCGGCCAGGGTGTAAGCCATGGACGAGGCCTTGCTGCAGCGTCTGGCGACACTCGAAGGGGAAAGTGCGGTGCGCCGCTTGATGGCGCGCTACATGGACCTGTGCGATGTGCCGAGGGCTGTCACCCACGTCAGCGATCTGGCCCGGTTATTCACTGTGGATGCGATCTGGGAAGGCATCGGCAGCCAGACCGCGCAGACCTTCGGTCAACACCGTGGACGCGAGGCCGTGGCCGCATTTGTCGGTGGTTACCTGCCGCCTTCGGACCACTTCCGACTGAACCTGCACTACCTCACCAGCGAGTCGATCGTGGTCGACGGTGATCGGGCGCAGGGGCAGTGGATCATGCAGCAGATCTCCACCTACGCTGATGGCCGCAACGAGCTGTTCGGCACGCGGCTGAACATCGATTTCCGCTGCGTCGACGGCACCTGGCTGATCGCCCATTTCCGCACGCAACGGCTGTTCAACACGGAGCTGAATGCATGAGTACTTTCATCAGCGAATTCCTCCTCGGTGGCAACGGCAAGCGCGTCGCCATCAAGGACTCCATCGACATCGCCGGCCATCCGACCCGATCGGGCAGCCGTGCCTTCGCCGATGCACCCGCCGCAACGAAAAACGCCGAAGTGGTCGACGCGATCCTCGACGCCGGCTGGCAGATCGTCGGCAAGACCAACCTGCATGAACTGGCCTTCGGCGTCACCGGCATCAACGACTGGACTGGCACACCGGTGAACCCGCAAGCGCCGGACCGGGTGCCGGGCGGTTCCTCCAGCGGTTCGGCCTCGGCCGTCGCCGCCGGCCTGGCAGACATCGCCATCGGCACCGACACCGGAGGTTCGGTGCGGGTGCCGGCGGCGTGCTGCGGTATCGCCGGGCTCAAGCCGACGTACGGCCGTGTCAGCCGTATCGGTGCCCATCCACTGGAATCCAGCCTCGATTGCGTCGGGCCGTTCGCCAGGTCCATGGACGATCTGATCGCCGCCATGCAGGTGATTTGTCCAGGCTTTGGCGTGCAGGGACTGCCCGCAGGCGGCGCGAAAGTCGGCTTCCTCGACGTGGCCTGTGACGCACACCTGCAAGCCAGTCTCGGTGCCGCGGCCGACCGCGCGGGATGGCGTCGCAGCCACCTGCACCTGAGCGAATTCGAAGCCGCGTTCGCCGCCGGCCTGACCGTGATCAATTTTGAAAACTGGGCCGCGTTCGGTCATCTCACCGGCAAAGGCCTGATCGGCGCCGATGTCGAGACACGCCTGTTGGCGGCCAGCCGCACCACCCGTGAAGAACTGGCCCAGGCCGAAGCCGTACGCACGCGCTTCACGCAACAGGTGGATGCGGCGCTGGAAGAGTTCGCCGTGCTCTTGCTGCCGACCCTGCCAAGCCTGCCGCCGACCCTCAGCGAAGCCCGCGCCGGCAGCAAGGCCGTGGCCGGCATGACCCCGCTGGTGCGGCCTTTCAACCTCAGCGGCCACCCGGCGCTGACGGTGCCGGTGGAACTCGATTGCGGCGGATTGAAAGTCGGCCTGCAAATCGTCGGCCGCAAAGGTCAGGACGAGCTGGTCTGCGCCTTTGGTGCGCAACTTCAAGCCTCTACAACCCAAATCTGAAAAGAAGCCATGAGGAGAACCGCATGAGCACTCATGAATACCGGCTGATCGCAACGTCGAAAAGCCCCGAAGACCTGGTCAGTCACGACCGCGTCGACGTCTCGCTGTACAACGACCCGGCGCTGTTCGAAGCCGAGCTGGAAAAGATTTTCTACCGCACCTGGGTGTGGGTGGCCCACGAAAGCGAAGTGCGCAACAGCGGAGACTTCAAGACCGCCACCATCGGCCGTCGCCCGGTGATCGTCGTGCGCGACAAGAAAAACAACATCAACGTGCTGGAAAACCGTTGCCGGCACCGTGGCGCCACCGTGTGCGAGAAGCACAAGGGCAACGCCACCGGTTTCACCTGCCCGTACCACAGCTGGTCCTATGGCCTGGACGGCAAGCTGCGGGCGTTGCCGTACCCGGACGGTTACGAAGGCATCCTGGAAAAGTCTGAACTGCCGCTGACCAGCCTGCGCGTCGAAAGCTACGCCGGCATGGTCTTCGCCAGCTACAACGACGAGATCGAACCGCTGGAAGACTTCCTCGGCGGCGCCAGACACTGGATGGACCTGTTCATGAAGCAGGGCGCCGGCTACCCGATCAAGACCCAGGGTGAACACAAGTTCAGCTTCAAAGGCAACTGGAAGATCCAGCTGGAAAACACCACCGACGGTTATCACTTCCCGATCGTGCACAAGTCGTTCATGTCGTCGGTGGACGAAGAAACCTCGGAAATGCTCTCGTTCATGACCGACGAACAAGCCGTGACCCACTCCCTGGGCAACGGCCACAGCGTGATGGTGATGGTGCCGGAGCACGTCGACCTGGATCACGACGACGGCACCGAACAGTTGCAGGAACGCTTCGCCCACGTCACCCAAGAGCTGTCGAAAACCCTGCCGGCCGATCAGGTGCGTCGCATCGTGCGCTCGCTGCACGGCGCCGGTTTCAACCTGAACCTGTTCCCCAACGTGGCGATGTCGATGTCGTTTTTCCGCGTGCTGCGTCCGGTGTCGGTGACTGAAACCGAGATCCGTCACGTGGCCCTCGGCATGGACGGCGGCCCGGAAATCGCCAACCGCGAGCGCATGCGCATCCACGAACACTTCCAGGGCCCGTTCGGTTTCGGCAGCCCCGACGATGCCGAAGCCTGGGACCGCGTGCAGCGCGGCTCGTATGCCGGCGTCGACGCGCCGATCCTGGTCAACCGCGGCCTGAACCGCGAAATCACCGCTGAAAACGGCGACAAGGTCAGCCACGCCACCGACGAAGGCGGCATGCGCGGTGCCTACGACATGTGGAAAAGGATGATGAGCCAATGAGCAATCACGACACCCTGAACGGTTTTGCAGGTCCCCTGGCCCAGGCCATCGAATTCATCTGGCGCGAAGCCGAACTGCTCGACCACAAGAACTATGCCGAATGGGCGACCCTGTGGAGCGACAGCGGCAAGTACATCGTGCCGATCGACCCGGACACCGAAGACTTCGAAGCGACCCTCAACTACGCCTACGACGATGCGCGCATGCGTGCCCTGCGCATCGAGCGCCTGAGCGCCGGCTTCTCGCCGTCGGCGGTGGACGCGGCGAAAACCATTCGCACCGTCTCGCGTTTCCGTCTGGTGGAAGCGGCCGGTGACATCGTCGAAGTGAATTCAGCGCAGCTGCTGTACGCCTACAAGCGCGGCGTGCACACGCCATTCGTGGCCGACCTGAACCACCGCATCCGCTTCACCGACGGCGTGCCGACCCTGGAACGCAAGGTGGTGCGCCTGATCAACTCCACCGACAGCCTGAGTGCGCTCGGCTTCCTTTTGTGAGGGTACACCCATGAGTCGAGTAGCCCTCGTAACGGGTGCCTCGCGCGGGCTGGGCGAGTGCATCGCCCGCCGTCTGCACGCGGCAGGTTATCGCGTCGCCCTGGCGGATGTGCGCCTCGATGGCGTGCAGCAACTGGCGTTGCAACTCGATGGCAGCGGCGCCAGCGCCATGGCCATCGAGCTGGATGTGCGCAGCAAGGCCGACTTCCAGCGTGCCCGTGACCTGCTCGTTGAGCAGTGGGGCGGCACCGACATTCTGGTGAACAACGCCGGCGTGTCGAAAGTCGCGGCGCTGATGGACATCACGCCGGAAGAGTTCGATGAGTCGATGGCGATCAACCTGCGCGGCACCTTCGTGGCCTGCCAGGTGTTCGGCGCGCACTTTGCCGAGCGTGGCTTCGGGCGCATCGTCAACATCGCGTCGCTGGCCGGGCAGAACGGCGGTACCGCCACCGGCGCGCACTACGCGGCGGCCAAGGGCGGCGTGGCGACCCTGACCAAGGTCTTCGCCCGTGAACTGGCGCCGCAAGGGGTGACGGTCAACAGCATTTCGCCGGGTCCGCTGGACTTGCCGGTGGTGCGCGAAACCGTGGCGCCGGAGCGTCTGGAGCAGATCCTGAAAATGATCCCGGCCGGCACCCTCGGCGACCCGTCGTACATCGCCGACAGCGTGTTGCTGCTGATCGCCGACAACGCCGCCTCCGTCACGGGCGCGTGCTGGGACATCAACGGCGGCTTGTTCATGCGCTGATATTTTCGCCGCGACGCCATCAACTGTGGCGAGCGAGCTTGCTCGCGCTGGGTTGCGAAGCAGCCCCAAGGATCTCAGCAGCACCAAGTATTTTTGCGACTGCTGCGCAGCCGAACGGGAGCAAGCTCCCTCGCCACAAAAGCTATGCCAGACCCAAGACCTAACCGAAACAACAGTATTCAGGTGATGCAATGATGAAGGTGAAGATCGAAAGGATCGTCGACGAAGCGCTGGATATCCGCTCCTTTCGCCTCGTGCGCAGTGACGGCCAGCCGCTCGACACCTATGAACCGGGTGCCCACGTCGACCTGACCGGGCCGACCGGGGTGACCCGCCAGTATTCGCTGTGCAGCCCGCCGCAGGATCGCCGTGCGTACCTGGTGGCGGTGAAGAAAGAAGCGCAGTCGCGCGGCGGTTCGCTGGCGTTGCACGAGCAGGTCGAGGAGGGCATGGAGCTGGAAATGGGCGCGCCGCGCAACCTGTTCCGTCTCGATGAAAGTGCCGGTGAACACCTGTTGTTCGCCGCCGGTATCGGTGTCACGCCGCTGCTGAGCATGGCCTACAAACTGGCGGAAAGCGGCCAGCCGTATCGCCTGCATTATTTCGCCCGTTCGGCGCAGTACGCCGCGTTTACCGAGCTGTTGGCCACCCGTTTTGCCGATCACGTGGAGTTTCACTACGGTGTGGAGCCCGCAGACCTGGACGGCGCATTGAGCGCATGCCTGGAGCGCGCCGGCAGCGCCGCCCATGTCTACACCTGCGGCCCGGCACCCTTCATGAACACAGTGGTGGCAGTGGCTTCGCGCAGTCGCCCGGAAGAGGCCATTCACCTCGAACACTTCGCGGCGGACCCGGCGGCCAACAGCGCCCCGGCCGGCGGTTTCGAAGTGGAGCTGGCCAGTTCCGGCGTGGTGCTGCACGTGCCGGCCGACGCCAGTCTGGTCGACGTGTTGCAGGCCCACGGTTGCGACATCGACACCGAATGCCGCGAAGGCATTTGCGGCACCTGCATCGTCGAGGTGCTGGACGGCGTACCGGAGCACCGCGACAACTGCCTGTCGAACAAGGAAAAGGCGTCCAACAAGCAGATCTGCGCCTGTGTGTCACGGGCGCTTTCCGCTCGTCTGGTATTGGACATTTAAGGCTCGGGAAGGCTGGAAAGCGTGCGCCGGAGCCTGTTGAATGGGCGCCCGGCGGCCGTCGAGGGAGGCGATGGCTACAGAAACAACGGTTTTGACGAACCGCTCGATGAAGCGGTCGAAAAATAACAACAAAAACGTGAGGCTTTGCGGACATGATTACAGCATCGACGGTGCGCAACGAGGCGTTCGAAAGTTGGTTGAGCCAGGTGAACCAGGCCTGCGGGCGTTTCGACGCGCGGGCGCTGGACACTGATTTCTACGGCGAACTGGCGGAATTTCGCAGCGGTGCGATCAACCTCAGTGTGGTCGACATGGCGCACGTGCATTTGTATCGCACCAGCAAGGACGTCAGCACCAGCAGCGACGGCCACTACTACGCCGTGTTCCAGATGCGTGGCAGTTCACAGCTGGAGCAGGGCGGCAACCGCGCGCAACTGGGTTGTGGCGACATCGCGCTGATCGACGCCAGCCGTCCGAGCGACATGACCTACCACGACGATTGCCGACAGCTGTCGCTGATTCTTCCACGCCAGGTGGTCGAGCGTGGTTCGCACTTCAATGCCGTCAACTGCGCCACGCGCATCGCGGCCAGCAGTCCGCTGGCGGCGATGGCCAACAGGCTGGTGCTGGAGACTCGCCAGCAGGAAGGGCTGGACATGCAGGAAAGCGAGGCCGTGCTCGATGCCCTGGCCAGTTTGTTGCTGCCGGGCATCAGCGCCCGGGACAGCGCGGCCGATCCCCATGAGCGGCAGTTCCGCAAGATCATCGCGTTCATCGACACACACCTCAGCGACGAAGAACTGTGCCCCGAGTTGATCGCCCGTGAAGTCGGGATTTCCGTGCGCGGCCTGTACCGGATGTTCTCCAAGCGCGGGCTGGTGGTGGCGCAGTACATCAAGCACCGTCGCCTGGACTTCTGCGCCGAAAACCTGCGCCGCGCCGATGTCGAGCAGAAGCTGTCGGCGCTGTGTTATGCCTGGGGTTTCTCGGATTCGAGCTACTTCTCGTCGGCCTTCAAATCGCGCTTCGGCGTGTCACCGGGTGCTTATCGCAAGCGCTATAGCCACACCTGACACCGCCCCCCCCTGTAGGAGCTGCCGAAGGCTGCGATCTTTTGATCTTGCTTTTTAAAAGATCAAGATCAAAAGATCGCAGCCTTCGGCAGCTCCTACAGGGATCTTCAGCGAATACAGAATGCTCAATGCCGCACCGGCTCATCCACCGGCAAATGCAGCACCTCGCGCACCAGCATGGCGATGCTGGTCACGCCCATCTTTTCCTTGATCTTGGTGCGGTGCACGTCAACGGTCTTCACGCTGATGTTCAGCTCCCGTGCGATCACCTTGCTGGCCTTGCCATCGATCACCAGCATCAACACTTCCCGCTCACGGCTGGTCAGCAACGCCAGTTTGCCCTGCAGGTTCTGACGCTGTTGCTGATCGGCCTGGGCGTGCACGGCGGTCTTCAGCGCGGCCTGGATGCGATCGATCATCTGTTGCGGGTTGTAGGGCTTCTCGACGAAGTCCAGCGCGCCGTTCTTCATCGCCGTGACCGACATCGGAATATCGCCATGGGCCGAGACGAAGATGGTCGGCAGGGTGCTGCCGCGCTGGTTGAGGATTTCCTGCAACTGGAAACCGCTGGTCTCCGGCATGCGCACGTCGAGCACCAGGCAGGCGGGCTGCCTGGGGTCGTACTGGCTGAGGAACTCTTCGGCGCCGGCAAAGCACTGCGCCTGCACGCTGACCGACTCCAGCAACCAGGCCAGGGAAGTGCGCAGGTCCTTGTCGTCGTCAACGATATAAACAATCGGTTTGCGGGTTTCCATCGGGGCTGCCACGAAAGTTTTCTAATTATTGTTTTCGCACGCGAACGCGCGGCACGCATCGGCTCGTCTTTCTGGAGCCAGTCATCAGAATACCCACTGTGGCCGGCCCTTGCGATAAAGAAACCACCTAGTCGACTAGCGGAAACCCAACCTCGCCATGGGGATCGTCAGAATGGTTGTGCCGCGCCGGCAGCCTTAGTCTTGTTCCATCACCTACGGGCCGCAAGATGGCGGTCCTCCTGAAGGAAGGGGCATCGACATGGCCGACCTGAGCCAGCAGCAAATCGACTTTCGCAACGCCATGGCGCAGCTGCCTGCGGCGGTGAACATCATCACCACCAACGGCCCCGGCGGGCGCTGCGGCATCACCGCCAGCGCCGTGTGCTCGGTGACCGACTCGCCGCCCACCGTGCTGGTGTGCGTCAACCGCAACAGCGCCACTCACGACGTGTTCCGCACCAACGGCCACCTGTGCGTCAACGTGCTGTGCGGCGAGCAGGAAGAACTGGCCCGACACTTCGCCGGCATGACGAAGGTGCCGATGGCCGAGCGTTTCGCCTGGGACCTGTGGGACGACGGCACGGCCGACGTGCCGGTGCTGCGCGATGCCCTGGTGCAGTTGGAAGGGCGCATCAGCGAGTGCAAGGAAGTGGGCTCGCACTCGGTGATGTTCGTGGAGCTGACGAAGGTCGGCGTGCGCGAACCACGCGACAGCCTGGTGTATTTCAACCGCTTGTTCCATCGCCTGGAACATGCCGGCGCGCATTGCTGAGATCCACCACGCCCTCTGTAGGAGCTGCCGGAGGCTGCGATCTTTTGATCTTGCTTTTTAAAAGATCAAAATCAAAAGATCGCAGCCTCCGGCAGCTCCTACAGTACGGTGGTGTCTGGAGGGTTGTTTAACGGCTGTAGGAGTAACTTCCTGCAAGCTACAACACCTTGCGGCATTGCCTACAGCTACGCCAGAATCCGCCGGCTTGTGCGCCTTGAGGTCCATCGGTAACTTGATTCGCGTCACTGATTTCCAGTGATCGGGTTTAGCAGCCCGTGGTATTTGAAGATCGTACGAGTGTCCGTCAGGCAGGTATTCCATGCCTGCATTTGATGGCAGCTGTGCGCAGGGCGCCCTCGGGCGCGCCGGCTTTCTTCATTTCCCCGGTCTGCTAACCTGCGTACAGCCGCCACCCCTCGTTTAGCAGCGACGACGTGGCAGCATCTCAACGGAAATGAAAGTCATGCTCAAGGTTACACCTGATCCACCAGACAACGATTCCTGCCCAAACCCGGCCCTGCACATCATGGCCACCCCGCACAAACCCTCCACACTCTTCACCATCAAACCCGACATCGACACCGAAACCCTGCTGGCCCACGCCTGCGAATCGCTGGCCTCGGCGAGTGTCATGGCCAATGACCTGGCGGGCTTCCTGGAAGGCTCGCACCGCAACACCCTGCTGGGCATCGCGCAAGTGATCATGCTGGGGGAGTTGGCGGTGAATCGGGCTTTGGATCAGGTCGATCGCCCCGGCTAACCACGAACACTGTGGGAGCGGCGGTGCGGCGATCCGACTTGCCCGCGAAAGCGGTGTGTCAGTCAACATTGATGTTGGAAGTGATGGCCTCTTCGCGGGCAAGCCCGCTCCCACAGTGGATTTTTGGCGAGCTCACTTCTTGTGTTCACTGAAGATCCCTGTGGGAGCGGGCTTGCTCGCGAAAAGCGGTGTGTCAGTCAACATTGATGTTGGAAGTGATGGCCTCTTCGCGGGCAAGCCCGCTCCCACAGTGGATTTTTGGCGAACTCACTTCTTGTGTTCACTGAAGATCCCTGTGGGAGCGAGCTTACTCGCGATGGCGGTCTATCAGACCTGCAAATATTCTCGAGCCAACCAGCAAGCCCGCTCAATCAACATCGGCGCCATTTCAATCGCTGTCGGCGTGCCCTGGCGGGTGTGAATCCAGCCCAGGTACGTGGTGCCACGCAGCATCAGGAACAGCGCCAGGGTCTTGCGATCCGCCTCGGTCAGCGGCTTGACCGCGTGGTAGCCGTCGAGCAGCGCGGTCTTGATTTGCTCGTAGCGCGGGTCATCCAGGCAGAAGTACAGCGCGGTGGCCAACTCGAACATGTGCCAGCCAAACCCGGCATCGTCGAAGTCGATCAGGCGCAGGCGCGGGCCTTCGATCAGCAGGTTCTCGGGCACCAGGTCGGCGTGGATCATGCCGAAGTTGTCCAGGTGCCGACCGTATTGGCGCAAGTCCTTGCGCGCCGTGCGCCGGGCCTGTTGCAGCAGCTCCCGCTGCTCATCGCTGAGTTGCTCCAGCTCCCAGAAACGCCCCCAGAACGGGTTGGCGCCGATCAGGCCTTCTTCATCCCAGGCGTGCCGGACAAACTCGTCCGGCTGCTGCCAATCCGCCGAATGCAGGTGAATGCGCGCGGCAATCGCGCCGGCCTCACGGAACAGAAAATCGATTTCGGTATCGGCCTGCACCCCGTTCTCCGAGGTGCCGGCGGTGGCGCCCGGCAGCCAGGCGAGCATGTCGATGTGGCGCGGCTCGCCGATGGCTTGATGGGTGACTTCGACCAGATGGCTTTGATTCTGCGCCCGGATGATTTGCGGCACGGTGATTCCGGCGCCGGCC
>Ga0209051_1002239_pt1 | contig 14251 bp, 13 predicted proteins | sample AraplaCvi_mMS_r2_2_FD_184286 | JGI IMG/M metagenome (GOLD analysis project Ga0209051, IMG submission 184286) | Arabidopsis root microbial communities from North Carolina, USA - plate scrape MF_Cvi_mMS_r2 (SPAdes) (version 2) | ecosystem: Host-associated > Plants > Roots > Endosphere | place...
GGCGAAGTACGACCCCCACGACGTCTTTCACTTCGAACAGAGCATCTCGTCGGCGGGGCGCTGAGAACTCCGCACCCGTGGATGGGTGTCAGTGATCGGGTCGGTGCTCGGCCAGAATGCGGAACGCTTCTACCGGCGAGGCGGTGAGGTCTTCGGTCACCACCTGGATGCCGACGTGGTCGGCGCCCGCCGAGAAGTGTTCGTCGATCCCGGCGTAGACGGCCTCCGGGGAACCGTGCGCAACCAGGGCATCGATGAGGGCGTCGCTTCCGGAGCCGTCGACGTCGGCCTGAGTGAACCCGTGCCGCAACAGGTTGTCGGTGTAATTGCGTAGACCGAGGTAGGGGTTCTTGACCAGAGACCGACCCATCATCCGTGCCCGATCGCGGTCCTGGCACAGCACCACCTTGTGCTCGGGAGCCAGGAAAGCCCTGCTGCCCAGCAGTTCTCGCGCGTAACGGGTGTGCGCCGGGACGGTGAGGTACGGGTGCGCACCCAGCGTCTTCTCGCCGGACAACAGGAGTGTTCGCCTGCCTAGGGCGGCGATGACGATCGACTCGGCCGGCACGCCGCCCTCCAGGAGCGCATCGAGGAAGCTGGCCATCCGCGCGAACGGCCGCTCGTAGGTGTCCCGGCTCTCGGGATGGCCGAGACCGATGCCGAGCAGCAACCGGGGGCCGTGCTGGTCGACGATCCGATGGTAGTGGTGGGCGATGTCGCGCGGGTCGTCGTTCCACATGTTGACGATCGCCGACGCGATGGTCGCGGTCGTGGTGGCGGCGACCATCTGTTCGAGCAGTGCCATGTCGCCTACGGGATCTGCCCCGATCCCCACCCAAATCGTCTGATAGCCAAGCTCTTCGAGCTGAGCGGCGTATTCGACGCGGGGCGCGTCGCCGAGCGCGGGATTGAGCCAGGCGCCGTACCTACCGAACCGTTCGTACACGTGGGCCGTCTCCTTCGGATGTCTCGCGGGGGTGAATGATGGTCGTGGTACGGCAATCAGGTTGCGGCCTCCCCCAGGGGGAGGGTCAACATCGCAGTCCCGGACGGGAGGCTCGTTGCGCTGAGATCTCGTGAGCAACGGCCTAGATTGCGCTCATGGCGGCTGAGCGCAGCAGGGGCAGGGTGACGTTGCGTGACGTGGCACTGGCCGCACGCGTGTCCACCACGACCGTGTCGGATTCACTGAACGGCAGTGGTTCGTTGCCCGAGAAGACCCGGCAGCGGGTGCGCCGGATCGCCGTCGAACTCGGCTACCGCCCCAGTGTCACCGCGCGGTCGTTGCGTCACGGGCGCACGGGGATCCTGGTGATCACCATGTTGCCGAGCGACGTCGACGTCGAGTCACTCTGGCAGGTCGAATACTTCATGCGGGTCATGGCCGGAGCGGCGATCGAGGCGAATCAGCGTGGGTTCCTTCTGACGGTCGCGCCGGCGCGGATGCAACTCGACGTCGACCACGACGGGCTCATCGCCGTCGACCCCGCCAAGGGCGACGAGTTGGTCGAGGCCGCACGCCGTCGGGGCACGCCGGTGAGCACCGTCGGCCGCACCGACTCGACGGCGGCGAGTTGGGTCGACAACGACTGGGCCGGTGTCGTCTCCGACGTCCTCGAGCACCTCGTGCGCGGTGGGTCGCGGCGGCCGATGCTCGTCGTCCCCGACTCCCCCGCGTCCTACGTCAATTCCGTCGAGCAGCACTTCACGTCGTGGTGCACGCAGCGAGGCGTCGACGGTCGACGTGCCCGTATTCCGGGCGCGTTCACCGCGGCCGTGGCGCGCACCGCCGTGCGCGAGATCCTCGACCGTGCCAACCCACCCGATGCGCTGTTCGTCGGTCTGGATCAGCTGGCGCTGGCTGCGGAAGCGGCCGCACTCGACGTGGGGCTTCGCATCCCCCAGGATCTCGTGCTGGTGAACATCGGTGACGGCGCGGCGGTTGCCCATGCGCCCGTACCGATCTCGGTGGTCGAACTCCACGCCGAGGACCTGGGCCGCGCGGCAACCCGGATGCTGATCGACCAGATCGAGCACGACGCCGAGCCGCGGCACGAGGTGGTGCCCGGGCATCTGGTCGCCCGGATGAGCTCGCGGCGGTAACCCCCGGGCCGCGTCACCAGGTCGTGTCGAGCGGTAACAGGAACGTTACTGTGGCCGCCGCTCTGCGACACGAGACGTCCGTAGGTTCTGCGACAGAAACGTTCCTGTGACCGCAGGAGCCTTGCCTGGAGCAGCGCCCGTGGACGACATCGCGACACGCACCGGTGCGGATCCCACCACCGAGGCCGCACCGATGCGGCGTGAGTTCAGCATCTGGTCGGCAGCCATGCTGGGCTTCGTCTTCGTCTCCCCGATCGTGGCGATGTACATGGTGTTCGGGCTCGGACTCGCCGCGGCCGGGCCCGGCTTCTGGTGGGCCTTGCTGGTGGTGCTGATCGGTCAGGTGCTCATCGGCGTGACGTTCGGCGTACTGGCGTCACGGTGGCCGATGGCGGGCGGGGTCTACCAGTGGTCGCGGCGCCTGCTGGGATCGGCCTACGGCTGGTTCGCGGGCTGGGCCTACATGTGGACGCTGATGATCACCCTGACCGCCGTGTCCTACGGTGGCGCGTTGTTCGCCGCCGCCGCCTTCGGCTTGGATGCGGAGAACCGCACGCCCATCACGGTGATCGGCATCGTCATCCTCGCCGGTGCGGTCCTCGTCAACGTGCTGGGCCGCGCGGCGGTCCGCATCGTCGGCTTCCTGTGCCTCATTGCCGAGGTGCTCGGCTCGGTGGGAATTGCATTCTGGTTGTTGGGTTTTCACACCGTCAACGGCGTCTCGACGTTGGGCAGCGGACTCACCTGGCCGCCGGACACGGCATTCATGGCCACCCCCTTCGTGGTCGCAATCATGTTCGCCGGATGGTCGTTCCTCGGTTTCGAGAGCGCCAGCACCCTCGCCGAAGAGGTCGGCGAGCCCAAGCGTGACATCCCGCGGGCGATCGTCGGATCCCTGGTCGGAGTCGGACTCGTCGTGCTCGTCACGTGCTTCGCCTTCCTGATGGCCATGCCCCAGGACGCTGCCGCCGACGCCGACCCCGTCGCAGCCACGCTTACGGCATACCTACCGCCACCGGTCTTCACGGCGGTCATGATCCTGTTCGTCGTCGCGTACTTCGCCACCGTGGTCGCGGTCAGCTCGGCCGTGTCACGAATCGCCTGGTCCTACGGACGCAACGGGGAGCTGCCGATGAGCCGCCACCTCGGCAGGCTGCATCACCGCATCAACACACCAACCGTCGCGACGGTCGTCACCGGCGCAATCGGCATCCTGCTTTATCTGCCCTTTCAGAGCGAGCAGATCTACTTGCTGTTGGTCACCTTCGTCACGGCAGGCTTCTTCCTGTCGTTCGCCTTTCCCATCGCCGGGCTGGCGATCGCCAAGATCAGGGGAACCTGGGACCGTTCCGAGCCGACGTTCCTCGGCCGCGCCGGGCATGTCGCGGGGTGGCTCGCACTGGTCTGGGTGATCGCCGAGACCGTGAACGTGCTGTGGCCCCGAAGCGGCGATCCGCTGGTCGACTGGGCGCCGTTCATCGTCACCGCCGCCCTGTTCGTCGTCGGCCTCGCCATCCGAGCGAGCTTGAGACCGAAAGTCGCTGACGCAGAGGATGTTCACACCAGTTCGGTGAGCGCTGAGGCCTGACCGTCGAAGACCGAGGACGGCGAACGCCGCTCCGCATCATCGAGAAAGTAGTGAGATCTCCATGAAAGACCAGAAGTTCCACCTTGGCTGGTTCATGAACTTCACCTCCGACCTGTGGACCGGACCGTTCGAGCAAGGCGGCGGGACGCCGTGGGACGGTCAGTTCTACGTCGAGATGGCGAAGGATCTCGAGCGGGCCGGCTTCGACTTCATCATGACGGAGGACAAGCTCGCCGTCTCCGAGGCGTTCGGCGGCACCAAGGAAGCCGTGCTCAAACACGCCTTCGGCATGGTCCCCAAACACGATCCGGCGCCCCTGGCGGCCTTGATCAGCGGCGCCACGAGACATCTCGGCATCGTGGCCACACTGTCGACGTTGGGCTACCCACCGTTCCTGTTGGCTCGGTTGTGCTCGACGATCGACCACATCTCCCACGGACGGTTCGGCTGGAACATCGTGACCAGCGCCGAGAACGCCGCGGCGCAGAACTTCGGTTTGGATCAACTTCCCCCGCGCGAAGATCGCTACGCGATGGCCGACGAGTACATGGACCTGGTCAATCAGCTGTGGGACTCGTGGGAGCCGGACGCCGTCGTCGTCGATCGCGAACGCGGTGTGCACACCGATTTCACCAAGGTGCACGAGATCAACTTCCACGGCAAGTACTACAAGTGCCGCGGACCGCTCAACACCGCGCCGTCCCCGCAGATTCGGCCAACCTTCCTGCAAGCCGGCGGATCCCCGCGCGGCCGCGACTTCGCGGCCACGCACGCCGACGCGATCATCACGATCGCCGACGGCGTCGACGGGATGCGGGACTACCGGGAGGACATCCGCGGCCGGGCGGCCGCCCAGGGTCGCGACCCCGACCAGATCAAGGTGATGTACCTCGTCATTCCGACGCTCGGCGAGACTACCGGCGAGGCGCAGGCGCGACGCGAACGGTTGGTCACCTCGCAGGCATTCGCCGAACAGTCCCTATCGCTGCTCTCGTCGATCACCGACATCGACTTCGCTCAGTTCGACCTCGACTCGCCGCTGCCCCATCTGACCACCAATGGCGAGCAAGGCTCACTGGACAAGTTTCAGCAGTCCGGTTCGGGTAAGACGCTGCGGGAACTCGTCTACGATGCCGCGGAGTTCACCTCGTCCTATCCACTCATCGGTACGCCGTCGGCCGTTGCCGACGAAATGGAATGGCTGATGGACGAAGTCGGGGGCGACGGGTTCCTCATCACCTTGCACAACCAGGGCGTGAGCCGCAGGCACGTCATCGAGGTCACCGACGGCCTGGTGCCCGAACTGCAGCGGCGCGGCGTCGTGCGCACGGAGTACACGCAGCAGACTCTTCGAGAGACGTTGCGGGAGTTCTGAGGGCGCACGCCTCCTACGCGTTGGCTCCACCGCCGACGCGACCGGGGTCGTGCCGCGCGTACGTCGGATTCGTCAGCCACCTTGCTGCACGGGCCGGGGTGTCCACCTTCATCCTGGACTATCCGTTGGCACCGGAGGCCCAGCTGCCGGTGGCGCTGCACCTGGCCGTCGCCACGCTGCGGCGGCTACGCGATCGGCACCCGGCCGTCGCCGTCGCGGGCGATTCCGCAGGAGGTGGCTTGGCGCTCGCCGCGCTGACCCAGGCGACAGACCAGGGCATCGAAGTCGCTAGAGCTGCCGTGTTCTCACCATGGACCGACCTGAGTTTGAGCGGCGCCAGCGTCTCGGCGCATGCGATCGGAGACCCCCTACTCGACCCGGCATACCTGCGGCAGTCGGCGGCCGCCTACCTTGGCGACACGACGGCCGACGACCCCCGGGCCTTCCCTCTCGTCAACGCGTCGGGCGGCTTGCCACCCATACTCGTGCAGGTGGGCACCGACGAGATCCTCCTCGACGACGCCGTTCGATACGCCGACGCCGTTCACGCGGCAGGTGGCCAGGTGGAATTGCAGGTGTGGCAGGGCATGCACCACGTGTTTCAGCTCAACGTCGAGCAGCTCGGCTCTGCGGGCCGCGCCGTTGCCTCCGCGGGCGAGTTCATCGCTGCCCGGCTCCAGACGTAGCGGAGCCTGCTCTGGACCACCCTCGAAGCCGCCGGCCTCGTTTCTGGGTAACCTCCCCTTGGGCACGATTGGTCAGGCCCGCGAGGTCGTCGACTGTCTGTTCCAGATGGCACAGGCGGCCTCGCACCTCACCGGAACCGAAAACGCCGTCGACGGAGGCCATCTCATCGCATGAACGATCCCCGATTGCCGATCCTCACGGTCCGTGGCACCGCCCGCGAACGCGGTACCCAGTACGGCGAACAGGCGGCCGAAAGAGTGCGGCGCACCCGCGACGCCTACGCCGAGGTCTACGCACACTTCGCGAGGTGGGACTGGGACCGTGCCCGCGAGGAGGCCCAGGCCTTCGTCGACCCGATCTCGCGTTTTCATCCCGCATCCGTCGAGGAGATGACCGGGATAGCCGAGGGCGCCGGCCTCGACTTCGCCGACGTGCTGGCGATGAACCTGCGCACCGAGATTCTGTTCGCGGCGAAGGTCCGGGCTGCCGGCGCGCACCTGCCTCCGGTCCTGGAGTGCACGTCCTTCGCGGCGCGGACAGCCGACGGCGAGCAGCTGATCGGCCAAACCTGGGACTGGCTGACGTTCTCCGCCGACACCGTCGTGTTGGTCGAGGCCGAACCCGACGAAGGTCCGTCGTTCGTAACGGTCGTCGAAGCCGGGCTGTTGGCCAAGTTCGGGATGAACTCCAGCGGACTGGCGCTGGTGACCAACGCGCTCGTCTGCTCGGCCGACTCGGGCGAGCCCGGAGTGCCCTATCACGTCATGCTCCGAGCCTTGCTCGACTGCCGGACCCCCACCGAGGCGGCGACGCTCCTACAGTCGAGCCGCAGGTCCTCCTCGGCCAACTACCTGTTCGGCACCGGAGAGGGATTGGTGGCCGACGCAGAGACCCGGCCGGGAGGCTACGCCGAGGTCGTGTGGGACGTGCCCGACGACGACGGACTCTTGTTGCACGCCAACCACTTCTCCCAGGCACCGGCGGGCACCGTCGAGGACGCCGGCGCCATGCTGATGGCCGACTCGCTGTTTCGACTGCAGCGGGTGCGCAGGTTGGCCCGCGAGACACCGCACGCCGGGGTCGAGGAGTGGAAACGCATCCTCGCCGACCACGCCGGCAGCCCGGCGGGCATCTGCTGCCACCCGGATCCCGGAGCGGACGCGATGGATCAGTGGACCACGGCCGTCGGGGTGATCTTCGAACCCGCCCGTCGGCGCGCACACGTCTCGGTGGGCAATCCGTGCGAAGGCACGTGGCTCACCAGGGATTACGCGCAGACCTGGGCGTAAAGCGTTCCGTCGACCGAAGACGTGGGAAGGCCAACCCCTGGGTTCATGCCACGGGCTGCGGGGCGGGTCGTGTGGGCAACCGCTTCTTCAGGCGCGCGGTCTTGCGCATTTGGATGATGAGGTTGGTGGCGGTGAACATGGGGATGAAGCCGAGGAACGTGCGCTCGGAAGCCTGGTGACCGTGAAGGTATTCCAGGCTGCCAAGGACGTAGAAGATTCCCAGCGTCATGAACGCGGTGGGGACGGTGTACGCCATGGGAGACCGCCGGATGTCGATGATTCGCCTGGCGAGATTCACTTCGTCGTCGGTCATGGGCTCGTTCTTGCGCAGCTTGCGCAACGCCTTCTGGTAGCTGTTGAGTTCCTCGGCACCGGGAAGGGTCCGCAGCGCCAGCAGTCGCCGGACGTAGACGAAAGCGAGGCTCGCCAAGACGATTTCGACGCCGAGCGCGACGAACATCAGCAGGCCCCACAAGCCGAGGCCGGTGGTGTGTGTGCTGGTGTCGATGCTCATCGCGTCACTCCCAAGAAGTCGGTGGGCTCACTGAGGCGCCGCGGGCGCATCCGCACCAGGGTGGGCCACCAGAACCACGGCCCGAGAAGCCTGATGAGAGCCGGGACGAAGAACGTGCGCACGATCAGGGTGTCCAGCAGCAGGCCGATGCAGACCGTCGAGCCAACCTGGGCGATGGTCTTCAGATCACTGGCGAGCATCGCCAGCATGGTGAACGCGAACACCAGGCCGGCCGAGGTGACCACGCCGCCGGTACTGCCGAGCGCCCGGATGAGCGCGGTGTGCAGCCCGGTGGTCTGAACTCCGACGCCGATTTCCTCCTTGACCCTGGCGATGAGCAGGAGGTTGTAGTCCGAGCCGACGGCCACCAGGATGACGAAGGTGATCGGTAGGACCAGCCAATGAAGGTGTAGGCCAATCAGATGCTGCCAGAGGAGAATTGACAGTCCGAACGCGCCCGCGAACGAGAAGGCGACCGTGCCGGGAATGACGATGGCGGCCATCAGACTGCGGGTCAGGATCAACATGATCAGGAAGATCAACACGAAGGCGGCGATCGCCACGATGGTGAGGTCCGATTCGGCGTACTGCTTGATGTCCTTGTTCTGCGATGCCGCACCACCGATGTAGATCTTCGAGCCGGCCAGCGAGGTTTCCTTCAGCGCGGCCCGTATCGCGTCCGGGAACTGGTCGACGTGATCGATGCCCTCGGGCGCCATGGCGTTGCCCTCGTGGGTGACGACGAACCGCGCGGCCTTGCCGTCCGGAGACATGTTCAACCGCAGGTCGGTCTTGACGTCGTCGTTGTCGAAACCCTCTCTGGGCATGTAGAAGTAGTCGTCACTACGCGACCTGTCGAAGTCGTTGCCCACGTTGACCTGGTCGAAGTACGTTTGGTCGGTTTGCGTGGACTGCAGATGCGCCGGGCCGAAATTGTTCACGATGACCGTCTGCAGCGCCTGGGCCTCGTCGCGGGTGACCTTGAGCTGGGCCACCATCTGTGGCATCAACGCGTCGACGGCCTGCAGATCGGTCACGGTCTCGTGGATCTGTTCGTCGAGCGCGTCGATGCCGTCGAGGGAGTCGAACAGCGAGCGCATCGCGAAACACACCGGGATGTCGTAGCAGTGCGGTTCGAAGTAGAAGTAGGCCTTGAGCGGTCGGAAGGTGTCGTCGACGTTGGCGATGTCCTGGTTGACCTCGTCGGTGACGGCCGCCAGGTTCTCTGCGGTCAGCGTGGTGGCGTGCAGGTCGTCGGCCAGCTGCTGGGTCAGGTCGATTGTCTTGCCGAGGGTCGCGACGGTTTGGGCCTGAATGTCGGCCTGCTGGTTGGTGTTGTCGTTGGCGTGTTCGTTGAATGGCAACTGCTGTCCGGCTGCGCCGCCCTGGACGGTGAACAGGTAGGGCACGTTGGCGTGGTCGAGTGGTCGGCCCAGTGGTCGGGTGACGCTCTGCACCATCGCCACTCCGGGAAGGCGCACCAATTCCTTGGCGACTCTGTCCAAGGAGATGAAGTCCGCGGAGTTGCGCATGTCGTGGTCGGATTCGACCATCAGCATCTCGGTGAACAGCTTGCTGGGCGAGAAGTGACGATCCGCGGCGGCGAAACCCTCGTTCGCCGCGCCCGTTGCAGGCTGGTAGGCCCGGTCGTCGTAGCTCACGCTGTAGGTGGGTACGAAGATCGCCCCGATCAGGACCACCACCATGCTCGCAGCGAGGATCGGCACCGGCCACCGCACGACACTGGCCCCGATCCGCCGGTACAGCTGTCCGCGATGTGCGGTCTTCGGATCGAACAGCCCAAACAGGGATCCCAGGGCCAACAGGGCTGGGGCAAGAGTCAGCGCCGCAGCGATGGTGAACAGCATGCTGATCGCCACCGCGGGGCCCATGGTGTGGAAGTAATCCAGCCGAGCAAACGTCAGGCAGAAACACGACCCCGCGATCGTCAACCCGGAGCCGATGATGATCGGAGACACCGCGCGATAGGCGGTGTAGTAGGCCTCTTCTCGGCTCTCCCCCATTCGACGTGCCTCGTGGTACCGGCCCATCAGGAAGATGCCGTAGTCGGTGCCGGCACCCAGGGTCAGCGACACCACGATGTTCACCGCAAAGGAGGACATGGGGATGAACCCGTAATGCCCCAGGGTCGAGACGACACCCTTGGCGATGAGGATCTCGAACAGAACGCTGTACATGGGTACGGCGACATTCGGCAGCGAGCGATACACCAGGAGCAGCATCACCAGGATCAAGACGATGGTCACGATGGTGATGTTGTTTAGGCTGTCGTTGGCGATGGACAGGGTGTCCGAGGCCATCGGCGCCGACCCGCTGACGAAGACCCTGAGGCCCTGCGGCGGAGGATCTTTCGCGATGATGTCGCGTACCGATCGAACCGACTCGTTGGCCTGAATCTGGCCGACGTTGCCCGCCAATCGCAACAACAGGTACGTCGCCTTGCCGTCGATGCTCTGCGCGCCCGCCGCGGTCACCGGGCTACCCCACAAGTCCATCGCGTACTGCACGTGCGCCTTGTCGTCGTTCAGCCGCACGACCAGGTCGTCGTAGTACCGGTGTTCGGCTTCGCCGAGGGGGTGGTCGGCTTCCAGCACGACCATCGTGAGACTGGTGGAGTTCGACTCCTTGAACTTCTCACCGATGTGCAACAACGCGGCCTGCGACGGCGCGTAGGTCGGCACTTCGGGGCCGGCGAGTTCGGTGGCGACGTCCTCGACCTTCGGAACGAAGGTATTCGTCGTGATCGCGAACAGTGCCCAGAAGATGACGATCGGAATCGCCAACACGCGCACCATTCGTGGCACGAGTGGCCGCTTTGCTTGATGCGCGCTCACGCGGACTTCACCCGACAGGTGACGTCGGCGTCCTGGCGGGTGGCGGTCTGCTCGTCGCGGACGACGTCGTCGACCAAGATCCGACAACCGATCTGACCGCCGTGCACCTGCGCGGAGATGCTTCCCGACACCACACTGAGGTTGGTGGTCTCGACGTGGGACCACGGGAGCTCGGTGAGGTCGACTTCATGGGGGTAGCCGTCGACGTCGATGTAGGACAACAAACCGCCGCTGCCGACGTCGCCGGACAACTCGTAGGTCATCCGCTTGGGTGTGAATTCCTCGGGAGCCTGCGGAGGGTTGACCGCGAGCACCGGGCCGGGCGCCGACGACTGATGCGCCTTGTACATCCCCAGACCACCGACGGCGAGAGCCGCCACGATCACCAGGGGCAGCCAGGTTGTTGCCAGTACCGACCTGACCGTTGGCCGTCGACTCATCGGATGACTCCTCGGATTCGGTGCCGGCACCCCGATGTCGGGGTTGCTCGACGCGATCGTCGATCCGAACCGCTCGCCTGATTTTTATATCCGATGCACGATAGATATTTCAAACGCCAAGCCATTCAAGCCTTGATTCACAGCACATCCGAAGGTTCGGTACGTATGCGGTACTCGAAAAAGCCGGTCAAATCCACCATATTGACGCTGCCGCGAGAAGGGCGTCAACGGCCAGGCGATCTCAGTTATTCCCTAAACATCACCCCAATGATATAAATCAAGGGTGGAGCAGCCAGCCGATGACAGCGTCGAGTCCATCGCCCAGATGATCGAACTGACCACGGATCTGATGTGGCGATACCTGATCGACCGCGGCGAGCTCAGCGCGAGCGCGGCGCTGGTGGTCAACCGGATCTATCGCGAAGGCCCGATGCGGTTGACCGCCCTCGCCGACGCCGAGGGAGCCAGCCAGTCGGGAATGACGCAGTTGGTGCAACGTCTCGAGCGCCAAGGACTACTCGAGAAGCAGAGCGACCCCGAGGACGGTCGCGCGTCATTGGTGGCGCTCGGTACGGCGGGACGACAGAATTGGAACCGCAGAGCGGAGGTGCGCCGGCAGCGCATCGCGGGGCTGCTGCCCACGGTGTCCCGCGACGACGAGGTGGCACTGTGGCTTGCCGCGCAGGTGGTCAACCGCGTCCTCGGCCAGATGCGCCAGTGCGCCGAAGAGCGCGACCTGCCCGCGGTGTGAGGGCCGTTCGGAGGGCTCGGCGACGGACCGTCCCGACTTGCTGTCAACATCCCGAGACCGGTCGCCACGGGTGCGCGTCATCGCACGTAGTACCGTCGCCGGCGGGGTGCGTGCAACGCCTTGGCTCGCGAATCATGAACTGGTGGTTGACGCTTCGTCGGTCACCGATTGCAGATGCGGCCAGCGGGGTCGTCGACTGCCTCGGGGTCGCCTGACTGCCGTCCGACCCTGGAGCGGACGTACCGCAGGGCGGAGGGTCGTACGCCCCGTTGTCGAAGCAGTCGGGAAGGGCCCGTGACACTTCCCGCGCACTGGCGGCTGGGCAGTCCAGACCCGGCCGATCTGCACGTCCTACCGCTCACTTCGTTCGGCACGACGACACCCACCGATCGCCGTGGCGACAGTGTATTCGTCGGCGTCGCGCCGCGACGTTCCTAGCTGAAGTAGGCGTCGAACTGGTCGACGTCCGCCAGGTTCGCGGCGACGTTGGCCACCTTCCCGTCCCGAATGGTCAGGACGTTCACGACATCCTGGTCGAGCGTCACGCCGTTGCGCTCGCCGCTGTCGTGCAGCCGAACGGCGACCGTGTCGACTCCGTAGGCGAGACCTTGAACGTCGATGCGCAGTCCGTACTGCGCCAAGACGTCGGCAAGTCTGGTGACCGCGTCGACCCCGCTCATCCGACCCGATACGACGCTCGAACCAGGAATCGTCCAGACGATGTCCGGTGTCGCATTGGCGGCGATACCCGCGTGGTCGTCGTGCACGATGGCCGTCGCGAACGCGCTGACGATCGCCCGTCGCTGGTCGGTCGGTGTGGGATCGCCGGGCGCGGCGACCGACTGCGGACTCGCGGCAGTCGACACCACGATGAGTCCAAGTCCGCCCGCCAGCGCCATCGTGGCGATGCGCACCCTCTGATTCCGCACGGCGGCATTCACGTTCGCCCAGTTGGTCATCAGCACTCCTTGGATGCGATCGTCACCGTCAGACCTCTTCGCGCGAGTTCAGAGCGACGCCGGTGCCGGATGGGTGGGGCCGGCACCGGCGCCATCTGGCGGTTCACCAAATCGTCGAACAGGTGAACCGTAGTTTCAGCCCTGCGCCACTTCGACCTCGGACATGAGGATGCGCACTCCCCCGGTGGCGAGTCGAAACAGTGCCTGGATGTACGCGCCAGCCTCGGGCGTGGTCACGGCAAGGCAGGCGGCGTCGTAATCGGTGAAATAGAGATCGATCATCCGGTAGGCCGGTGTCGGGGTTCCGTCCTCCTTCGGCCACACCTTCGACGCCTCGAGCCGCAGGTACCCGGGAATCTTGCGAGCAGCCTCCAGTTGTTCTGTCACGTAGGCGGTTTCGAAGGCCTCCGGGTCGATGGGGTTGTCGTAGATCACCGTGAGCTTGGTTTCGGACATCGTGTGTCTTGCCTTTCTGTTGGGGACTACGAGAACGTATGGGCAGAGCCTCAGAAATGTCTAGCCCATCGCGAGAGAACTTGCTACCCGTTGTGCTGCAACGGCATCCGGCCCGGGCAACGGCCACCATTCGACACGTGCCAGAGTTCATCCATCCCGTGCCAGGACCAAGCACGGGCAGCCGATGTCACCTTGGGTCGGTATCGTCGTCGGGGCGAGGGGTACCGCTCAGCGCGGTGCCGGGGAGGCGAGCCAGCTGAACCGCCCCAGCCGTGGCCGCAACCAGGCGTCGACGCTCCACGTCGATCCTGCTGCGGCGAAGAACAGCGCAAGCGAGGCGCACACGTAACCCGCCGACGGGCCGAGATCGGTCATGCCGGCATGGAAGGGCAAGTGAAATCCCTCGGCGCCCGACCAAATGCCGAACGACAGCACCGCCGTTCCGATGAAGGTGACGTTGGACAGCACGCCGAATATCAAGGCGGCGGCGGCGAGCGACTCGACGACGGCCATCGTGGTCGCGAACAAGCCGGGGTTGGCCAGTGCGACCGTATTCCAGAGTTCCAGCCACTGATGGATGACGGGAGTGTGCACCTTCGAGGCTCTGCCGAGTTCATCGGGAAGCGTCTGTCCCCCGCGGAATCCGGGCAACCACTTGAAGCTCGCGTCGAGTGCCCAGAGAAGCCCAAAGAGGATGCGCACCAGGGCCGCCCCGTGTAGCCATCGTGTGCCGAAGACACCGGAATGAACCGTCGGAAGGGGACTCGGGGTCGCGGTTGGGGCATACGAGGACTGGATGATCACGGGGATCCCTTCGATTGGGTGGATGCCCTAGACACGACGCGGCATGGCTTTTGGTTCAGCGTCACCCGCAGTGACGCGGTCGTCGACCACAGATGCGCGCGTGCGCGAGCGTTCGAGGAACCGCGCTTCGTCGGCGGCCACCCGCTCACCCGCGTCTCCGGTGCCGACCGCTTCCGACCACGCCTGGAACGCCGCCCTGTCGGTGAACGCGATTTCGGTCACCACGTCGAAGTCGATCATCGCGTCATTCACGTTTGCGGCGTCACCGCGTCGAACGTAATGGCGTTCGTAGACGATCGGAGCCGGGGCGAGACTCGTGATGAGCGGCACATGGTGGCGTTCGTAGTAGTCGACGAAGTCTTCGACGCTCATGCCGTTCCGCTTGACGAGGTAACTCAGCACCGTGAACACCGGCCGCCCCCGTCCCCTA
>Ga0209051_1002241_pt1 | contig 14238 bp, 15 predicted proteins | sample AraplaCvi_mMS_r2_2_FD_184286 | JGI IMG/M metagenome (GOLD analysis project Ga0209051, IMG submission 184286) | Arabidopsis root microbial communities from North Carolina, USA - plate scrape MF_Cvi_mMS_r2 (SPAdes) (version 2) | ecosystem: Host-associated > Plants > Roots > Endosphere | place...
TGCGTACATCCCGGTGGCGATATCGACAATCGACAACCCACACTTGGCTTGTGCCTCAGGTGTCCCATTGATGGAAAGGAAGCCAGTTTCACACTGGACCAGCAAGTCATACGCTTTCTTGTGGCGGAACGGCCCGGTTGAGCCGTAGCCCGAGATGTCGCATGCAATCAGGGAGGGGTGACGCTCGACGAGACTCTTGGCATCAAGGCCGAGCTTCTTGGCGGCACCGGGCGCCAGGTTTTGCAGGAACACATCCGCTTTTTCAAGGAGAGCATCCAGCGCGCGCCGTCCCTCCTCCGTCTTGATATCGAGCGCGACGCTTTCCTTGGTGCGGTTCGTCCACACAAACTGGCTCGACATGCCTTGCATGACCTTGTCATAGCCGCGTGCGAAATCCCCGGTCTCAGGACGCTCGACCTTGATGACCCGAGCCCCCCAGTCTGCGAGGTGACGTGTTGCCAGGGGAGCAGCGATGGCTTGCTCCAGCGCTACTACAGTAATTCCATCCAGGGGAAGAGTCATGGGACACCAGCCGTCTTGTTTCTTGAATGGCTAGTGTCGGTAAAGCTGGGACGGCCGTAAATCATTGGATTTCGATGGCGGCCGTTCCAAATTTTGATGGCTGAGTACTACCCACCGTTCCCCAGGAGGTGTTCGACAAATTGTTGCGCTGCACGAGGCAATGCAGCGCGGTCGCGGTACCCAATCCTCATATCAAGTGCAGCCCATTCATCGAGCAAGGGGACGACGCGAAGCTCCTTGAGGCTGGGCTTTGCAGAAACGGTGACATCGGTCATGATGCCGAGCCCCACGCCCGCCGATACCATGGTACGCATGGCGTCGAAGCTCGTGACCTGCAGCCTAGTCCGTATGGTTCGCTGGAATGACTCGGCGGCCTGAACGGTCAGCCTGTGAATCATGCTGCCCTCATGAAAGGCTACATGAGCAAACTCCAACGTCTCTGAAAAGTGGACTCCTAGGCTCTCCGCTAATGGGTGGTCTGCAGGCACGACAACGACGAGGCGGGCCGATCGGTAGGACTCCGTCTCCAGACCCGCGTGTGGGGTATCAGCCCAAAAGAGTCCAACATCCGCAAGGCCTTCTTTTAAGGAGCGGACAATATATGGACTACTCCACTCCTCGAGTCGCACTTCAACTTGCGGATAGCGGAGAAGAAATCCTGGAAGATCCTTATCCAAGAACCCAACGATGGAAGTGCTATTAGCGAAGACGCGCACGTCGCCTTTTGTGCCTTCGCTATACAGACTCATATCCGCACGGAGACGCTGGAGTAAATCGACAACTCCTTTTGCGTATTCCACAAGTTCGAGTCCTGCCGCCGTAGGGCGGACGCCGCCACTATGTCGGTCAAGGAGCCGCGCGGAAAGAGCGTCCTCTAGGTCGCTTATTCTCTTGCTGACAGCGGACGCGGCCATGAAATGGCGCTCCGCGGCGCGCGCAAGACTCTGCTCCTCAACGACCGTGAGAAAAATAGCTAGGGTAGTGGGGTCAATCCGCACAATCGCCGCCGATAGGTAGGCCAATTGCGGACAGGATAGCGCGCATGAGGCGAATGTGCTAGACGCGCCGCTCGGTAAGGGCGGGTTTCGCAGTCATGGAACGCTTGATGTGATTTCCGCCCCCGATATCGGGACATTCCTACCAATCAGCCCCAAAGGTCTGGCGAAGCGCATCAATTGCCTCTTCATCCAGGGGGCCGGCTTCGGATGAGCCATCAGCCATAAGGGCGCAGTCTCCTCCAACTCTTCCAAGGTTGCCATGGCACTTGCTGGCGTGTCGCCCCAGACGTTCGGACCTAATCGGTCTAGCATCACCGCACGAAGCCGACCTCCCCGTGCCTGGCGTTCTTCAATTGCCTTGGAAACCAAATCGGCAACGCGGGGGCGCCCTGGACGGTGATACTCAACCAAAGGTACATGGCCGACCTTCATGACGAAGTATGGAGTGATAGGCGGTACGATGTCTTCGGTAGACCAGACTCCCGATAAAGTTAGTACCACCAGATGAGTTGAATGAGTGTGGAGGACACAACGTGCTTCGGTGTCTGCGCTATAGATTCTGCGATGCAGTGTCAGCGTCTTGCTTGCTCGGTCGCCCGGTACTTGCTCACCATTGCTCGTGACCTTGGCCAGCCGTTCCGGCTCGCGAAAGCCCAAGCTGCATCGGTTGGTGTGATCAGGTAACCGTCTTCAAGCCGGACGCTGATGTTACCGGCGGTGGCATGCACGTAGCCGCGTTCAAACAGACTGCGTCCGACCCGGCAAATCTCAAACCGAAGTTCCTGCTCCGTCATGGCAGCATCCCAAAGGCTTTGGTGAAGAAGTCAACGGTGCCAAAGTTTCCGGACTTCAGCGCTAGCATAAGGCCATCCTTACCAGCCGCCGGCGAGAGAGCGTAGCACCAGGGTACCCCGGGGTCGATTTGCGGGCCAATACGCATCTGCTGTACCTCCAAAGCCTGTACGCACGCACCGGAAGTTTCGCCGCCGGCAACGATGAGCTGTCGAACGCCGCGCTCCACCAAGCCAAGAGCGATAGCCGACAGTGTTCGCTCAACAAGCTCCTCCGCATGTTCAACGCCGAGTTGCGCCTGAACAGACTTCACCGCTTCGGGCGCGGCAGTGGCATAGAAGAGCACAGGTGATTCGGAAAGTCGGGACCCAGCCCAATGCAGAGCTTCGCCGACGATGTCGTTGCCTGCCGCAATGCGAAGCGGGTCGACGGGAAACGCTTCTCCGCCTCGCTTAATGAAGTCCACTACCTGGGCGTTGGACGCCGCGGAGCAACTACCTGACACTATCGCCCGCGGGCCCTGAGCGCGGGGAAGTTGAGCGGCGCTCTCGCTGGGTGAAATGCCAAAGTTCTGTGGTAAGCCAATCGCCACGCCGGATCCTGCCACTACCAAGGGCATACTAGCGAAGGCTCTTCCCATGGTCATGAGGTCGTCATTGGCGATGGCGTCGACGATGGCGAATCGAGTCCCGTCGGTACGGAGCGCTTCCAGTCGCTCTCGAATTGTGTCAGAGCCACCGCGAACTACTGCATGGTCGACATGGCCGACTTTCCCCTTAGACTGACGTTGCAGCACGTGAATGAGGTTCGAGTCCGTCATCGGTGTGAGCGGGTGATGACGCATGCTGCTGTCGCTCAGAAGTACATCGCCGACATACAGGTGTGCCTTGTAGACCGTCCGATTGGTCTCCGGAAAAGCGGGGCAGACCGGGACGATTCCCGCCTGCAAGACTTCTGCCAGTTCCTCGGCCACGGGGCCAATGTTCCCGCGGTCAGTCGAATCGAAGGTCGAGCACACTTTAAAGTACAGTTGGGCCACACCTAAGCTCTGCAGCCAATTTGCAGCGGATAGCGACTGCTCGACGGCTTCGTCGATCGGAGCTGTGCGTGACTTCAGGGCAACAACGATCGCGTCCGCAGTCTCCAAAGCGATTGCCGACCCGATGTCTGTGTGAGTCGGAATCCCGATTGTCTGAACCACGCGCATACCGGCGCGGACCAAATTGTTTGCGAGGTCAGTTGCGCCCGTGAAGTCGTCCGCGATGCAACCGAGAAGGGGTTTCTTGCCTTGTGAATTCAACTTGCGTGCTCCGTATGTACGTGAGGCGGCCCTGTGCCAAGGGAAATGGCACAGTCGCAGACTTTGGAATGCAGAGGCCCTATATGGGCCAGCGTGTCACGAGCTTGTTACGCAAGCTGATTGTTCGACCAGGTAATAGCGTTCGACCTTCTTGTCCTTGACCAGAGGCACCGAGAACCTGTCGAACTCGAGGAAGTGAGGGCTGAGTAGATGCACGTCGAAGGCCTGGTCGTCGACGTACTGCTCGTAAAGAAAGAAGGTGGCTCCATCCTTACTCTGACATACGTCAAACCGAAGGCAGCCGTTTTCCTCTTTCAGCGAAGTGCTCGCGTTAGCGAGAATCGCCTCACGAAAAGATTTAATATGAGCGTCGTAAACTGTGAAGGTAATGCAGATTATAAGCATGTCTTCCACAAAAAGTTGTGGAGTCGCGCGATTCCAGCAAAATGAACTCGGAAAAACTGTTCATTCACTATTGTCGTGGCGTGCGCTCCAGTAATAGTCACCGACCTTATTAAGGTGCGAGTTCATTGCTCGCTCCGCAGCGTTGGGGTCATGCGCAGCGATTGCTTCGTAGATGGCACGGTGGGCGTCATAGGCCGCCTGTTCCGCCCCCTCCATACGCAACGATACGAATCGCTGCTCCGCCAGCCAGGACGCAACGGCAGCTTGGAGCGATGTGAATATCGAATTCTTCGGTATCTCTGCGAGGACCTGGTGAAATGCGACGTCCGTTTTCGCAAATTCAGCCTGATTGCCTATTGCCGAGTGGTTGGCGTCCAGCGCCTCCTTCAGTCTGACGATGTCCTCGTTCGATGCATGTTCCGCCGCATAGCGCACGAGCAGCGCCTCAAACAAAGTGCGCGCTTGCTGTAGCTCCCGCGCTCCTTCCGCGTCTGCCAGAATATGCGTCACCGCTCCAGAGAGCTCGTCCACGAGGGTTTGAGCTGACGGCCTGGTAACCGAGGCTGGTTCCCCGTTCCGTATTGAGACTAAGCCCATCCGTTGCAGTGAATAGAGTGCTTCTCGTACCGAGGAACGTCCCACCGCAAACATGCTCATTAGCTCACGCTCCGAGGGCAGCGACTGGCCGGCCTGCAGCTGGCCACTAAGCATCATTGACTGCAGTTGCTCGGCAACTTCCTCGGACAGTTTGCGGCGACGCACCGGTTCCACCGGCAGGAGTGCACCTTTCACGATTTACCTCAGCTTTATCATGTGAGTATGTCAAACTCTACATGATACGCCTTAGCGAGGGCGCTTAGCTCTTCGGCCAAGGCCGGCCCGATGGGAATGCCATGTTCGCGATGCTGCACCAGGGAAAGATATTCGCGCTCGCCAGGAAGATAAATGCGGTCGACCCCAGTAGCTTTCTTGGCACCTCGAATGTCAGCAATACCCCTCTGAATCCGGTCAAAGTATGCGTCGAGGTCATCGAAAGACGCGACCGGTAGCACACCAAACAGGTGGCCGCTGTTTTGAGCAGTAGTGGTCTTGGCATACAGGTCGCCCACTTCGCTGCCAAAATATGCCCCAGACAGCATGGTGCTGAGCAACCCGACTGTCAAAGTCAGAGCGTAGCCCTTCGGGCCGCCCACGGGGATGACGAAACCTTTGAGCGCTTCAACCGCATCGGTGGTGGGAAGACCATCAGGACCCGTTGCCCAGTCGCCCGGAATGGGTTTTCCTTCCTTTGCGGCGACAATGATTTTCCCCCGCGCTGCGACGCTGCACGCCATGTCCAAGACAATCGGGAAGGGCTCTCGCGTTGGGAAGGCGACAGCGAACGGGTTATTACCCAGTACCGCTTCGGCGCCGCCCCAAGGAGCCATGTGATTAATGGCTCCAATCGTGAAGCTGAAGCCAATCATGTTGGCGCGCGCGGCCATCTCTGCGTAGTAGGCGGCCGCACCAAAATGGTTGCTATTCCTGACGGCAACAAAGGCGCAATCGCCATCCTTGGCTTTGTCGATTGCCATCTCCATGGCCCGGATGCCCACCAGATGGCCCAAGCCGTTGTCACCGTCAACAACGGTGGTCGTCCTAGTTTCGCGGACCACCGAAATTTTCGGCTTCGGGTTGGTTCCGCCATCCAGGATGCGTTTTACGTAGATGGGGAAACGCACCACGCCGTGCGAGTACACGCCGCGAAGGTCTGCCTCGATGAGGTTGTTCGTGGCAAGGAGCGCTTCAACGGCCGGAACGCCGATCTTTTCCAGCACTTGAGTGCAAAATCTCTGGAGTGAGCACTCCGAAATCAGAACATCGTTTTCGTCAGACATATTATCTCAACATTCGAAATGAATTGGAAAGGTTCTCGAAACTCGGATGTCAGTCAGAAGTGACGGTGCGCATAGCAAGCTGCAAGTCGTTTGATCCAACTTCACCTTCACGTCGCGCAATTACCAGCGTTGCGACAACATTTCCAATGACGTTCACGAGTGCACGGCCTTCGCTGATAATGCGGTCGATGCCGAGCAGCATCGTTACGCCGACGAGTGGGATTTCCGGCACCAACGCGAGAGTTGCGACTAGCGATACGAATCCGGCACCAGGTACACCGGCGGAACCCTTGGTCGTCAGCGTGGCGACGCCCAAGATCATGAGTTGATGCCAAATCGTGAGTTCCACATGCATGGCTTGTGCGATGAATAGGACCGCCATCGTAATGTAGATGTTGGTTCCATCAGAGTTGAAGACATAACCCGCGGGCATAACCAAGCCAACCGTTCCAGGCTTGCAGCCAACGTTCTCCAGCTTGCGCATGAGGGCCGGCAGGGCGGCATCCGAGGAGGACGTAGCAAGAACCAGCACGAGTTCGCTCCGGAAGTGGCGCAGAACCGTGAAGATGCTGAAGCCGTACCAGTAGCCAATCGCACCCAAGACCACGAAAACAAAGATTGCCGCGGTCAGGTAGAAAGTCGAGATCAGAACAACCAGTGACTGCAGTGAGGCAATACCAAATTTGCCGACGGTGAATGCCATGGCGCCGAATGCTCCAATCGGAGCGAAGCGCATAATCATGTTAATGATGCCGAATATCCAATGCGAGCAGGCGTCAACCAGTTCGCGAATGGGACGGCCTTTGTCGCCAATTTTTCCGAGCACCAGTCCCATAAGAATGGAAACGAACACCATCGAAAGGATACTGTCGCTGGTGAATGCGCCAACAAGCGTCTTGGGAATAATGTTCAGGAAAAAATCGGTCAAGCCGTTGCCTTGAGCCGCGGTGACGTACTGCTTAATCTGGCTTGCGTCCAGCTTGGCGGGGTCGACGTTGAAGCTTGCGCCGGGCTTGATGATGTTTGCGACAACCAAGCCAATGAGAAGGGCAATAGTCGAGACGATTTCGAAATAGAGCAGTGCAACGCCTCCCACCTTTCCGACCTTGCCGAAACTTTGCATGCCGGCGATGCCTGAAACCACGGTGAAGAAGATGACCATACCGATTGTCATCTTGATCAACTTAATAAATCCGTCGCCAAATGGCTTCATTTGGGCGGCGATTTCGGGATAGTAATGCCCTAAGGTAATGCCGATCGCCATGGCAAGCAGAACCTGCACATAGAGGTTTCGCGCCACAAATCGGAAGAGACTTCCCGGCCTTGTAGATAGTACGTCTGTCTGGTTCACAGAATTTGGCATTTCGTCTCGCTCCGTTGAATTCCCATCCAGACAACCCTAGACGCCATAGGTATGGTCTACCTATCTGGTGGTATACCTATCATACCAGTCAGCGCAACGACTGACGCCCTGGAGCGTGGCCGGGTAAACCCTCGTTTTGGAAAATTCTGTGTGAGCTGGGGCGCTGCTAAATGGCCGACAAAAAGAGACGCGAGCAGCGACGACCGCTGCCCGGGATAATGTGGCGGCCGGACGCTGCGGCTCGTTTCGGAGAGCGCGGTCGTGCTGCGCGAGGAATGCAGGCTGTGAGTTCCGGATCAGCCTGCCGAGGACGCGAATGCATTCTGCTCCGGCACGCTGACGGTGGGAGGCATCGGGTGAAGGTCTAGACGGCGACCGGCCTTGAGTAGTTGACTCGGGACGTCGTGCCCGATGAGTCCAGGAAGCCTTGCTGACGCAGCCATGATGGCAGCGAGGTCGACACCCGTGTCGTATCCATCAAGCTCTAGCATGTGAACGAGCTCTTCTGTGCATACGTTTCCGGTGGCGCCGGGCGCGTAGGGGCAGCCGCCCAAGCCGCCCAAAGATGAGTCGAAGCGGTCGATGCCTACTTCAAGCGCCGCGAGCGTATTGGCCAGCGCGAGTCCGCGCGTGTTGTGGAAGTGGAGTGTCAGCTCGAGCGAGGGGAACTGGCGCTTGGCCGCTTCGCATAACGCTTTGACCTGAGAGGGATAGGCCATCCCCGTGGTGTCGCACAGCGTTACGCCATGAACGCCCAAGTCAGCGAACCGCTGCATCCAGCCAAGCACCTCCCCAGTTAATACGTCCCCCTCCATTGGACAGCCCATTGCTGTCGACAGGGAGACGTTGATCGCTGTCTGTGTGCTACGGACGAGGCCGATGACGTCTGAGAGCTGGGCGAATGACTGCTCCCGCGACATCCTGAGGTTGGTGCGATTGTGGCTCTCGCTGACAGACATGACGAGGTTGACCTCATCAACGCTACACGAGAGCGCGCGTTCTGCGCCACGTACGTTGGGCACCAGAACCGTGTACACAACGCCTTCATGACGGGAAATGCGGTGCATCACGGCTTCGGCGTCTCGAAGGGCCGGAATGGCTTTGGGTGACGTAAAGGATGTCACTTCGACCTTCGCATAGCCGCACTCGCTCAGTGCGTTGATGAGACTTACTTTTTCATCAGTCTCAACGTACTTTGCCTCGTTCTGGAATCCGTCGCGCGTCGCAACTTCCTGGATGAAAACCCTCTTGGCATCCATGATGGTGTTTTCCTTCTTGAATGAGCTTGGGAAAGCCGGCCCTGTCTTCGGCAACTTGAGCTCTTGCTGCTCAATTGAAATCGGGGCCACGCTGAAGCTCAAGGTGGAGTGCTTCTTCATCCAGAAGCTTCTCCCATTTGGCGACGACAATCGTGGCGATTCCATTCCCAATGACGTTCACGATTGCGCCGCCTTCTGAAATGAAGCGGTAGACGCCAAGCACGAGCACCAAGCCTGCGACGGGGAACCCCGGGATCGAGCCGAGGGTGGCAGCTAGTACGATGAATGCACCGCCACTCACGCTCGCCGCGCCCTTCGAGGTCAACAGGAGAATGGCCAGCAGGGTAACTTGGTGGCCGAAAGACAGATATGTGTCGGTTGCCTGCGCGATGAAGATTGCAAGGACGGTCATGTTGATGCAGCTTCCGTCCAGATTGAAGGAATAGCCCGATGGAACGACAAGGCCGACTGCTGACTTGTCGCAACCGAGGCGCTCCAACTTTGCCATCAGCCTGGGAAGCGCAGACTCTGAGGATGATGTCCCAAGGACAATCAGCAGCTCTTCGCGGATGTACCGGAGGAAGCTGAACAAGCCGAAACCAGTTAGGCGGCATACCGCACCCAAAACAATCACGACAAACAGCACCGCAGTCAGGTAATACGTGACAAGCAGTTGGCCATATGATGCCAACGACCCAATGCCGTACTTGCCGATCGTGAATGCGATTGCTCCGAAGGCACCCAATGGCGATACGTACATGACGATACGTACCATGTTGAAGAAGGTGTTCGCCGCCGAGTCGATCACGTCCAACATCGGCTTGCCTCGTTGACCAAGCATTTGCAGAGCAAACGCAAAGATGATGGAGATGAACAACACCTGCAGAAGGTCACCTTCCGCAAATGCCCCAATCACGGTGTGAGGAATGATGTGGGAGAGGTAGCCGACCACCGTTTGCTCATGGGCGGCCTTGGTGTAGGTTGCAATAGACGAAGCATCAAGCGTCGATGGGTCTACGTGCATTCCGACGCCGGGCTTCATGATGTTGACAACCAGCAAGCCTATGGCCAGGGCCAGTGTCGTCATAACCTCGAAGTAGATGAGGGCTTTGCCGCCAAGGCGCCCCACCGCCTTTATGTCCCGCATGCTTGCGATGCCATGCACGACGGTGCAGAAGATTAGCGGTGCGACCATCAACTTCACCAGCTTCAGGAAGTTGTCGCCAAGCGGCTTCATGGCTTGGGCGGCATTGGGGTAGATGTGTCCCATAATAATGCCGATTGCTACGGCAATGAGCACCTGGACATAGAGGTGGCTGTACCACTTCTTGTGCGGGCGTTCGTCTGGCACGCCGGCGGGAATGGCCGAATCGACTGTGGGCATGTCTGTCTCCTGCTACTGTGCCCGGCGGGTAATTCCGCTCGTTAGGGCGGTATTTTTTTACAGATGCCTACATCCGAGAATCAGTTATCGGTCAACAACCCTTTCCTTCTGGGAAAAGCTACTGAGGGCGATTACTATAGGAGCGGACGCGAATGCGAGAGAATTTTTGTGCTTAAGCCAACACATTTCGACCTTCAATCCCTTCGAATCTTTCTGCTCGTCGCAGAGAACGGCGGCGTAACCCGTGCGTCGGAAAAGGCGCATATGACGCTATCGGCGGTTAGCAAGCGGATAGCGGAACTGGAGCGAACAGTGGATTGCCCATTGTTTTTTAGGCTCCCTAGGGGCTTGATGCTCACTTCTGCCGGCCATGAGTTGGTGCGACACGCCAAGAGTGTCTTGGAGACCGTGAATGAGATGTCGAGCGCTATGAGTGACTTTGCCGTTGGGGTCCGCGGACATGTTCGGGTGTGGGCCAACACATCTGCGGTAGTACAGTTCCTGCCCAATGACTTAGCTGCCTTTCTTGAGCGCGAGCCTCTCATCCGAATCAGCTTGGAAGAGAAACTGAGCTACGAGGTGGTCGAGGCGGTGATGAGAGGTGTTGCTGACATTGGGGTGTTCGCGGACAACGTACATGCGCCGGGTATACAAAAGTTCGCTTATCGCAAGGATGTGCTAGTAGTCCTTGTGCCTGCCGACCATCCGCTCGCAGATCGAGCTGAGGTACAGTTTGCTGACACTTTGGACTTCGACTTCGTTGGGCTGAACCAGGGCAGCTCCCTTTTGAACCGGATGACGGAAGCAGCGGCGGCGCTTGAGCGAATATTGAAACTCAGGATCCAGGTGACTAGTTTCGACGGCATTTGCCGCATGATAGAAGCGGGGCACGGCATTGGCCTCCTACCCGCGGGTGCAGTGCGTGAAGAAATACTCGTTGCAGGTCTACGTGCCGTCCGTCTGGCGGACCCCTGGGCCGTGCGTTCGCTATGGCTAGGCGTGCGCGATTTGCATGCTCTTCAACCAGAGGCAAACAAGCTTCTCCAGCATTTGAGCGGTATTGAGCTCAATGCTAAGACGGCCCAGTAGTGACTTGCCGACGTTTTCAAGTTGGGAAAGGGTGGTTGAACATACGGCCATTTTCCCATTGCCGTAATGAAAGGATGATATTGCCTATCTAAAGTAAGCGGCTGGCGAAGCGGTCTTGACGGTGTATGGTTTCAGGAGACGGCAGCCGTCCAACGGTGCGGCAGCAGTTCACCGATGGCGCTAGCGCGCTGGGTCGGCAGTCTGGTCAGCACGTCCGTCAGGTACGCATGCGGATCCAGTCCGTTCAACTATGCCGAGCGCACCAAGCTCATGACCGCGGCCGCCCGTTGTCCTGCTCGTAATGAGCCCGCGAACAGCCAGTTCGAGCGGCCGATCGCCCAAGGTCGGATCTGGTTTTCCACCCAGTTATGCCGACTCGGCGCATTGCCATCGTCGAGGTAGCGCGTGAGCGCTTCCCAGCGTTTGAGGCTGTAATCCAGTGCTTTGGCGATGGCCGATCCGTCTGGCACTTTTTGCCGTTGGCCGATCATCCAGGCATGCAATGCATCGGCCACGGCGTGCGCCTTCTCCTGCCGCATGCGTCGTCGCTCCTCTGGGCTGAGTGTCGCCACCTCGCGCTCAACGTTGCCGATGTACGCCAGCGCCTGACCCGACACCTCGCTTTTATGGTTGGCGTGCAGTTCGTAGAACTTGCGCCGGGCGCCATGCAACCGAGCTCGACCACGTCCGCGCCGAAGTAGCTTTATAGCCCGCGTAATCGTCGCACACGAGCTTGCCTTGCCAGTCTTTCAGGAAGGCGCGCGCATGCTCACCCAAACGGCTCGGCGCGAAGTCGTAGACCACACCGCGCACGGACTCATAACTTGTGGGGCCAATACGCCCACAGATTGGCGCGATGAGTTCTCTTCTTGCCTGGATCGAGCATCTGCACCGGGGTCTCGTCGGCGTGTAGCACGCCGTGCTCGAGCAACGCTTCACGCAACGCGTCGACCAAGGGCTGCAGCCATACGCCGCACACGCATACCCATTGCCCCAAGGTCGAGCGTGGCAAGGCCAAGCCGGCGCGTGCAAAGATCTTCTCTTGACGGTACAGCGGCAAGTGATCGGACTACTTGGCCACCAGCACTTGCGCGAGCAGCCCCGCCGTCGGGATACCTTTGTCGATCACATGCGCCGGCACCGGCGCCTGGATCAGCCTCTCGCACTCGGCGCACACCCACTTGCCGCGTACGTGGCGCTCCACCGTAAAGACGCCCGGGACGTAGTCCAGTTTCTCGGCCACGTCCTCGCCAATGCGCTTCATCTCGCAACCACAGCCGCACGTGCTCGACCCGGTACGTGGTGGATGACGGTGCGCGGCAGGTTCGCCGGCAGCGATGCGCGTTTGGGCTTTTGCCTCGCATCGGCGGGCGTTGCAGGTTGGGGGCTTAGCTGCTGCGCGAACTCTTCTTCGATGGCCGCGATATCGGGATTTTTCTGCTGTAGCCAGAACGGTGGGTGAGTCGTGGCATCGCGTGTACGCTACCTGCGAGCGCCATGTCGACCTCGCGGTGGCCGAACTCGATCTGGCCGGCATGACCGCTGCCGCCGTTGACGAAACGTCCTACTGCGCGAGCAAAACGCTGCGCCTGAGCAGATCGGGGTGGTTCGAACAACCCGCATGCCGCATAACCCACTCATTTTTCAAAAGAGCCGAAGAATTTCTGTCAGATACGATGAGACGAGTGGCGTTGGCATTTTCAACATGAAGCCGATGCACATGATGAGCGCAACCTGGATGGGGAGAGCCTGCGCAGGCGTTTCAGCCAGAACAACTAATGTCAGACCAGTGATCACCATGGGGACGGCAGCGTGCCATCGGCGTTCCTGGTTATGCTTGTCTGAGCGACTGGTGAGTAGTACGCCCCGACCATCGACATGATGAATGGCGCTCCAGACAGCACGCCAATCATCATCTCGCTGAGCCCACTGAACGACTTGAATATGGTCGGCAGCCAAAGTGTCAGGCCATAGAGGATGATTTGGCTGCATGCGAAGCCAACCATCAACATCCAGACGGACGGCTCCTTGAATACCACAATCCAGGACGAAGTGTTGCCTTCCTTGTGAGCCGCTTGCTCTGCTGCGAGCTCATGCTCAAGCGGCAGGGGGTCTTGCTGCGAAAGCCACTTGGTAGATTGAAGGCTCTTTGGTATCGAGCGGAACCACACCACGCAGAATATCCATGCAGGGAGACCTTCAATCACCATCATCATGCGCCAGTCATGTGCCAGGACAGCTGCGGAGTTAGGACCCGCGAGGAAGCCACCCGCGGCGACGCTCAGATTCCAGATGCCGAAGGCGCGCCCCCGCTCCGCCTTGACGAACCATTGCGTCAGCAACATCGACGAAGCGGCGTAGACGGGCCCTTCAGCCAGGCCAAGCTCAAACCGGATGGCGGGCAGTTCGTTAAAGTCCCGCGCAAAGCCGGTCAGCATGGAGATTCCGCCGAATAGAACCAGGCACACTCCGATGAGCTTGCAGAGCCGAAGCGAAGCGCCAGGTAGCCGGCGAGAAGTTGGGTAATGAGGTAACCCCATGCGAAAGAGCCGCCAAGCCATCCAGCCTGGACCTCAGTGAGTGACAGCTCCTTCGTGATGTGTGGCAATGCCATTCAGATGTTGACTCGGTCCAAGAACGAAATCATGTACATCAGGAATACGGCAGCATGACGATAAGCCACCGTAGCCGTGCGGTGTTGGGTGAGAGGTGGGCCGAGGATTAATGCTTGAGGTCTCCGTGCCGCTGGCGGTGAGCGCTGCGGCAGTGTTCTTAGTACTGGCTCGGACGGTGGTACTGCGTCCCGTCCGGGGAAAGCGGCACACCTGGACGAAGCGCCAAGGTGCGTGAAGCAGGAAAGAGGCGGCTAGACGGCTGCTTGCGTCGACGCGGTCAAGATGGACTGGTCAGCCCCCAGCGGGCTGCACGGCCGTTGTTCAAGTCGCACGCCATCGAACTTCAGGGGATTCGCCAGAAGCTTGAGGTCCTGCTTCTCAGGATGCGGCACCTGGCTGACCATGCCCACTTCCTGAACAAATGGGTTGTCAAGCGCCTGTTTGAGATTCAGGACCGGCGCAATTGGCAACATGCCGCGCAGGACAGTCAGCCAATGCTCCACCGGCAGCTTCTTGAATTCGTTATCGAGTGCAACAGTGAGGGCATCCCGATTCTCGAGGCGAAGTGCTTGTGTCTGGAAGCGCTCGTCGGCACGCAGGGATGCGCTACCAATCACCGTGAGCAGCGAATCCC
>Ga0209051_1002247_pt1 | contig 14191 bp, 35 predicted proteins | sample AraplaCvi_mMS_r2_2_FD_184286 | JGI IMG/M metagenome (GOLD analysis project Ga0209051, IMG submission 184286) | Arabidopsis root microbial communities from North Carolina, USA - plate scrape MF_Cvi_mMS_r2 (SPAdes) (version 2) | ecosystem: Host-associated > Plants > Roots > Endosphere | place...
CAGCTTGCCGCCAAGGCGGAACGAAGGCAATTCGCCCGATGATATCAGGTTGCGGACATGTCGTTCCGAACATTCCCAACGTTCCGCCAGTTTCGACGGCGTGAAAACAGATGAGCTCATCTCTTCTCCTTCCTAAGCATTCCGACGCTAACCCGCTGTGGGGTGAGGGGTGAGGTCATGATCGGCTGATCCTCGTCATGTGGCCGCAATTGTCACACTTGGTGCGGCGGCGGGCGTTGAGGCGCTTCATCTCGTCCTGATAGGCCTTGCGGGTGCGGAGCCAGTTCGTTTCCTCGAAGGCGAGGTGCCGAAGCACGAACATCGGATCCAACCGAGTATTGCAGAGGCCGCATTCGACCTCGGTTTCGCCTTCACGGATCAGGTACGTGGCGTGGATCTGGCGTCCTTGGCGGAATGTCCAGCGGTGATTGCATCCTTCGTGCTGGATCACCTTTAGCGTCGGCTCGTCATCGGACGGCGGGGCCTTGAACTTGACGCCGAGCTTCCGAACGTTGTCGTCTTCGCTCATTCCCCCGCCTCCTTTCTTCCCTGCCGTAGGGCGTTGGTGGGTGGCTCTGGAAGGGGTTGCCAGTGGGTCGGCGCACCGTCGTTAGAAATCCGATAGCCTTGAATGAAGTCGGCTCCGAACCAATCGGGCTCTTCCCAAGCCTCGTCGTCTCCTTCGCGGTAGAAATCATTATTTGGGTCGCCATCAGCTACGAAATCGCAGCAAGCAATCCAGCGCCCGAGCATCACGCCGCAATCTTCGCGGTACAGCAGGATTTCCGTTCCGTCTCTCGGCGCCGTATCGATCGGCTGCCATGCTCTCGATGCATAGAGTTCGTTGAAGCATGTCAGAAACCGCAGTTTCATTATGTCGGAGAAGGACGCCTTGCCGGCCAGCAGCCCGCGCAGATTGTGAACCCAGTTCGGGTCGTATTGCTCACTCATGGCTATCTCTGCTCCTGTCGCGTTTCAGAATGGGGCTGGGCCGCTGCCTTGATGCGGGGATAGAACTTGATCGCGGACAGGCGTTCTGTATCGGTCAGCTTGTGATTGGCGTGTGGCGGGTCTTCTCGCCACGCCTGACGCACGACGAATTCGAAGGTTTGCGTCATCGCGGCCAACTCGCGCTCAAGCTGCTCGATTCGGTCGGCTGCCTCCTTGCATGTCTCGCCAAAAGTCCATGGAAGAGCGTAGGCATCTTCCTCTGTGACATTTCTCAGTTTCCCGACCAGGTCACTCATTCGAACCTCCAAGGGCGGCGCGGGCGCGGCGAAGATCGCCAACGTCGAAGTCAGTCAAGCCTAAGTCAGGAAAGCGCGGGAGAGCGTAGACGCAATCATCGGTGATCCCTGCCGCCAATTCGTCGGCCTCTCGGGCAAACGGCTCCAGCGCCTTCTCAAGCTGCTCGACATAGGCAGCAATGGCCCGGATGCGGTCAGGGGAGCATAGATCGACGTGGGCAGCATCGCCGGCGTGCTTGAATGTAGCTATGCGCCGCCGTTCGCCGTCGTGAACCGCGCTGAGATCGTGCGAGCTATCCCAAGCCGAGAACGGTGCTCCGTTAGCCTCTTCGCAATACGACGGGTGGAACTGGCACCACTTGCCTTGGCTCACCCCATCGAGCCCCGCCACGATTTCCGAAAGGAAGTGTTTGGCGGTGGTCATGGGTGGGGCTCCTGTGCTTCAACCGATCGCTGGTATTCCATCTCCTCACGGTCGGCGCAGTTCGCGATGATGTCGGAGGTTTCTTCGTTCTCGCCGTAGTCGCAAGCGCCGCAAACGATGCACTGGTTGACTGAAGCCGAGCATGCGCAGTCTTCGCAGCACCCCGCATTTGCCCCGCCGACGAACTTCCAGACATGACCGCTCTCGCGGCATTGCGTCGGATTGGGTGCCTTAAGCTCTCCAGCCTTGGCCTTCAGGCGCAGATATTCGGCCTCGCTTATCGTGACTTCACTCATGGCCGGGCTCCTGTGCGTCATCCCCCTGCGCGGCGAGGGCGGCGGAAATGTCGGCTTCGATGGTATCGACGTATGGGACTAGTGCCTCGTATGGCTGAAGGGCGCGGACGAGATCGTTATCTTCGGGATCGTCAGGGAAACCCTCCGACAATACGGAGCGCGCCGCCTTCACCAGCTTGACTACTTCCGGGGATAGCGTCTGCTTAGGAGCGGGGCGTGGTGCTTTGGGGGATCGATCAGCACCGTTCGGCTCGCTTCCGGTGTTAATCGCCTCGACGCATATGGCGCAGGTGATGCCGGTTTCAGGCAGTTCTTCGACCCCGCCGCATCGGATACAATAACGATCGGTCATTTCCGGTTCTCCGATATTTTGAGGGCGGCTACCAACGCATCGTGCATTTGCGCTTTCGCGTACTTTGCAATGTCGGTATCGAGGCGGTCGAACTGTGGCGTGTGCGCTCGGCAGGCGGCTAGAACCATCTCATCCGTGATCAACTCTCCATCCCCCTGCGCTGGCTTGGTGGTCGAGAGGGCGCGGAGAATTTCCAGAGCGGCAGAGAGGCCTTGGTGTCGACCCATCAACGTGTTGGCTTCGGCGTGGGCTTCCATCTCGGTCTTGCCGAAATCGCCACTGGCTACTTTTGCTTCCCACCCAAGGCATGCCGACTTCGAGAATTTATCCAGCGATGCGCAATATGCAGCGCTAGCGGCGTGATTAATCTTCTGCGCGATATCTGCCAGCCGGCCATCCCCATCCCCCACGCCCGCTTTCTCTGCCGAGGTGAGGGCGGAGAGGATCGCTTGGTTGGCTTTATCGGCAAAGTGACCGGATTCGTACTCGTCGCTGCCACCCGTTTTCAATTGAGCGGCTCGGGCGGCGAGATACATCGCCTTCCAATCGATATCTAACGGCTTCACACCCACCGGCGCGACAATGGAGGGGGCGGTATAGACCGGCGTTACATCGACCCCAAGGCTAAGCCATGATCTGTCGGTTGGCGCTTCTTTGCTGAATACCGGCAGCGGGCCGTCGATGTCATGGACGTATCCCACCGGATCCACCTTCGCCTTCGGATCGATATGGCCCGAGAGAGCGGCGCGAAGGGAGCGTTCCATTTTCGCCATTTCTGTTTCCGACGGCTCGGTGTCAGGGTGTAAATTTTCCATGCACGCGGCACGGATCATTTCTCTTGTGATGTCCATCACGGCTCAATCCTCCCAATAGCTACGGTCTTCATCGAGCGCTTCTTCGGGCGTGTAGCCGTCCGAGAAGTAGCCAGCCCAAGCGTCCCAGCCGGTCTGTTCGACAATCGAGCCGGGGCCGTAGCCTTCGATGCCTTCGCTCGTCCGAAGCTTCTCGTGATAGGCGTCGAGGCCAGCGCTCCATTCGTCTTTCGAGAGGCCGTGACGGTGGGCCAGATCAAACGGGCCGTGGTCCTCGCCGGTCATCTGGCGCAACTTCTCGCCGTCAGCTTCCAGCGCCTTCAATATCTCGGGTGTGATGTCGGTCATGTCAGCGATCCTTCGGCCTTGCGGATTGCAGCGTGAACAACGTCACGGACGTCCTGTCTCAGGCCACCATACCCGGCAGGATTGGCGTTATCGTCCCAATCCCTGACGGCTTTCAGCGCTTCCAGCATATCTGGCGCGGCAGAGATAAGCCTTGCGTTGGCAAGACGATCACCATCGCCTTCTTCTGTGCTGGCAATGCGGAGTTTTCGAATGCCATCAGGCCATATCGAGGACTGCCCTGGGGAAAGTTTTTCCGGCTCATGGGCCGCAATGGTAAATTTGTCTGGCCCATCGTCCCGCGACCAATCTTCTGCGAACCACGGTCCTGATGTATGCGTATGTTTCGTCTCGCTCACTGTACTGCTCCTATGGGAATGAAGGGGGAAGGGATCACTCTTCGTCGCCTTCGAAGGCGGAGAGGTCTTGGTGCCAACCATCAATTTTCCCATCAGGGCCGATTTTCATGATCACGTAATCGCCGTATCCAGAGCCGCCAGGGCACATGATTTTCGGAACGTAGCCGTCGATGGTCACGACTTCGGTCTTGTTCTCATCGAGAAGCGAGTACCGGCCATCGTCGCAAACCTTGTAATGGGTGCTTGCGGTGGTTCCTGCCGGCCAGTCGAGGATGGTGCCTGCCTCGATGTCGATCACGGGGCACCAAGTATCCCCGACCTTGAACGGGATAGCTGGGTTGTCTTCGTCGTCTTCAGCGCCGTTAACTTCAGCGTCTTCCCAATATCGGACGCCGCATTCGGCCTTGAGAAACTTAACGTCGCGCTCGACTTGAACCTTCATCTTGATCTTCACTGCTCAATCCTCACGTAACGGCCCAAGGACCAGTCAAATTTGCTGTTGGCAGGCTTCTGAAAGCCTCGCGATGTCTTCTTGATCCCGTTCGCCTTGTCCTGCATGCGAACCGTCTTGGCAGCCATCGGAGTGTCGTGCTTGGCGGTCTTCCAGCGGTGGCAGCGGATGCAGACCGCGGCGCAGTTATCCAGGCTGTTATCCTTGGAGTTGGCATCCAGAACGATGTGATCGAACTCGACGCCGAAGCTGAGAGGCGCATTGCAACGCTGACCACGCTCAAGGCCGTACATCTTGCCAACTGCCTCGCAGTGCATACGCGACCGCTTCAGGGCCTCGCGTTTGGTTGGCTTCGAAAACTCAGCGCGCATCAAGCCCTCACGAATTTTCTAAGCAGCCGCTGCAACACCGTCTCTTTCGGCTCGTTCTCAGCTACAAACCTGGACCGGCGATCAACAACCTCATTGAGGCCGCATTCCTTGCGGAGCTGCTCTGTCTTCTCGTTGGTGGCCTGGATCTGGCGGAGCGTCGAAGGGCGAGCCTGCGGGTATTTGCGGAGATATTGTTCCACGTTCATGCTGCTTGCTCCGAAAAGGCATCCTTGATGCTGATGCCGTAGGTTGAAATCAGCCATTTCTCTGCCGTAGCCAGGAAGTCGTCGAACTCGCTCTCGCTCATGCTTGAGAAGCTGATCGACTTCGGGACCGCGACCCTGAAGCCCTTGACGAGAACGGGCGTTACAAAGCCCGTATGGAGCTTCACGACATCATGCAGGGCTTCCGGCGACGGGGCGCATTCACAGGCTTTGACGACGCGACCCAGATAAGACCAGTAGAGGCGAAGCTTTGCTGGCGACCGGCCTTCCGATACCGTGACCTTGATGCGCTGCCCGATTGGAAGGCGCTGTATAAGGTCTGCATCGGTCATCATCTCAGGAATAAGGTGATTGCCGCGGCGCTGGACGTAGATTTGCGGTTGCTCGCTCTTAGCCATGACGCGCTCCTAAAAAGGAATATCCTGGTTATCGTCGTAGTCGTCCGGCTGGTTTCCGTAGGAGTCGTCACGCTTCGAGCCGCCGCTGTTGCCGTCGAGCATCGTCAGCGTGGCGTTGAAGCCTTGCAGGACAACCTCTGTCGAATAGCGGTCGTTTCCGCTCTGATCCTTCCACTTGCGGGTCTGGAGAGCACCTTCAATGTAGAGCTTGGCGCCTTTCTTGACGTATTGCTCCACGACCTTGCAGAGACCCTCGTTGAACACGACGACGGAGTGATATTCCGCCTTCTCGCGACGTTCGCCCGTATTTTTGTCGCGCCAGGTCTCTTTCGTCGCCAGACGCAGGTTGGCAATCGGCGATCCTGACTGAGTCCTTCTCAACTCAGGATCAGCGCAAATGTTGCCAATCAAAATCACCTTATTGACCGATCCCGACATAGGAAGCCCCTCTTAGAATTGCTGTGACTGTTGCGTAATTTACGTTCATTGCTTCGCTGATCTCGCGGGCAGACACGCCGGCAATAGAGCGGCGTCGAATCTCTTGAACGTGATGCTCTCGGAGGTGTTTCCGGCAGCCACCATACCCACGCCCTTTGTGAGACATGTCGGCCATGTTCTGGGCTCGCGATGCTATGAAGAGGTGGCTTGGGTTTACGCACCAGCGGTTATCGCACCTGTGGCACACATCCATCCCGGCAGGGATTTTCCCCTTGAACAGCTTATAAGAAACTCGGTGAGCGCCTTCCTGGCCTCCCCCTACTGAGGCTTGTCCGTATCCGTTCCCTTTACCGGCGCCTTTCCAGGGCCAGCATTTTTCGCGATCGAAACCGTTAACTTCTACTTTCGAGAGAAACCGGAGATGAGGGCTGGTGATAAGGGTATCCATCACTCACCTGCCATCAGATATTCTTGTTCATGGGAAACCGGCTCGGGGTCGTAGAGCCTTTTCAGCTCGTCCACCTTGGTGCGGACCTCTGCCAGGAACTTGATGACCTCGGCCTCAAGCTCGGCAATCACCTGGTCGTCGCGCTCGACGCGGACGCAGAAGAACCGCATAGATTCCGGCATGCGTGGATCATATGATACGAAATCGCACCACTTGCGGCCCGTACATGCCATCTGCCATTGCATCTGCGTGATATACTTGGCCGGCGCGGCGCGACCGGTCAGCGTCTCTATGTGTGTCGCCGTCAGGGGGCATTTGATCTCGACAAGGCCGTCTGTTCCAACGAGGCCATCAGGGGAGGCGCCAGCATCACCGATCGTCGGATGATTGACGAAAGGAACCTGCTCGACTTCCTCGGCGCGGTAGAACTCATATTCCGATCTGGCTTCCGGCTCTTTATCGGTTCCCCACTGCATTGCGGCATTGGTGAATCCTTCTGTCGGCGTAAGCGTCAGTCGCTCTGTGATGAGTTGCGCCGCATAGTTGGCCCGAGATGCCGAATAACCAGTCTTCGTGCGCGCGATCACGTCAGCTACGCGGGAGGCCGTAACCTTCCCGAGCCTCATCATGTGCCAGGCATCGGAGCCCTGTACGATATCAACCATTTGCGGCTTCCTTTTCCTTGATTGCTGTGATGCGAGCACGGAGAGACTGGATAACCTCGTTGTAGGATTTGGCCTTAACCTGCGTTACAGAGTGGATTTTCCAGCGCTTGCAGAAGCCTTCCGTCGTGAGCCTAGCCTGCTCGATAAGCTCCTGAATGATCTTCGTCTGAGCCTCGGTGACAGTAGGATCATTGTCGGCCTTGGCGCCGGCTGCCTGCCCGTCGTCGTCATCGCCGCGGCTGGTGAGGTTCAGGAGAGCCTGAGCCGTGTATCGCTTCCCGTAGCTGGTCGATGATCCGACAGCCTGGACAGCGTTCTTGCTGCCGCTGGTGTCGGTCGGAAGGTGCATGGTTGTTTCTTCGCTATGGCCGTCTCTGTGCGAAAGCACGCCGGTAACGATGATCTTGCCGTCTGCCTGACCAGTGCGGAAACTCAGCGAGAAGCCGTGATTGCCAAGGACTGGCTTGATCAGCTCGTTGATATCTTCCCAGAGGGCATACTTGATGTTGCCGTGGCCCTTGCCGTTCTCAGGGATTTCCGGCAGATCCGGCTGCATTTCAGCGAGGGCCGCCATGTAGGAGGCCTTAGCCTGACGCTCCATGATGCGCTCTTGCATCTGCAAAAGGCGCTCCATCTTGTCGATGTCGACATTCGGGTTCATGGCGGCGCGCTCGATCACCTGAATGATGGCGGCGCTCTCTGATGCTGACGGGACTGCCGGCTGTTCATGCTTGACGATTGCAGACATTAGATCGCTCCTGCGAAAGAAAACCCAAGCCATGCGAACACGGCGATTGCGAAAGAAAGCTCGGTCGAGCGCTCGCGGAAGAAGCTGATCATTCGGCAGCCTCCCGCCAATCAGCGTCTAGCTGGCGGTCGCGCCAAGCCTGATACTGGTAGTCGTCATCGACAGGCTCGCTGTACTCGGCGTACTTCTCATTGAAGAAATCCTGAGCGTGGCTGTCGTTCTCGATCTCGATTGCGATGAGGTCGAAGAGGCGCTTGGTGAACTCGCTCCCGAGGGCTCCCGAGCCGTGACGACGGTCAAAGCGTGTTCCGTCATCGAGGACGATGGTCGAGACGTAAAAGCCTTCGTCGCCATCCTGGACGAGAGTTGCCGTGCCGTACGCCAGCAAGCCCTCACCAAAGACGCGCACCTCGTCGAACCCATAGGAAACCTGAAATGCTCTTGCCATGTCGGTCATTCCTCGTTGCTCTCCCCCGTGGGGGTGTGGAGTGGTTGTTAGGCGGTGGCTTTGGAGAGCCTGAACTGGCGCTCATCCCAGCTGACAACATCACCTGATGGAACCATACGAAACGTTCCGTCACCTATAGGATCGGCCCCGTAGTCTCCCGGTCTGGAGACATCAATTGGGTGAGAGATCATCCCGCGATTTTGCTTTGCCTGGATCTGCTCCCAATCGTAGCCAAATATCTTCTCGGCCATCATCGTTCTCCGTTCGGTTGACTGTCTCAGGCCCCGTAGGGCGGTTAATCTTTGGCTTTGGAAAGGGCGGCGTCGATCTGGCAAATGAGCTTCGCCTTGAAAGCGTCACCCTCGCCGCTGTCGGGGAGCCAGTTCATGATCTCTTCGCGGATAGCCCTAAGCGCTTCAACAAGACCATTGTTCGGCACGACGACCGACGTGAATTGCGAGGCCGGGGACAACGTAATGCTTCCGTCCGAGTTGGTGTGCGCTACCACCAGAAGGTTTGGATCAACTGTCATCACGCACCCACCTTCTTGAGCGCATCCCGCACGACCTGCAGGAGCTTCATTTCCTCGTTCGGAACGTAGCCGTCCTGGTCGCAGTCAGCATCCGCGCGGTTGTCGAAGTACTCCTCGCAACGCTCAAGAGCATCGATCACATCGGCTTGGTTGGTCTGAATAGTCATCTCGCACCCGTTCTGGTTAGAACACTTTCGAACTCGGCCCGAAGGCCGACGCCGAAGGGGTTCAAAGATCCCGAACGTCCTCCGCAATGAGGTGGACGCCGAGCTTCAGGAAGCGGTCGATGAGGCGGGCGGCTTCGCGCTTGCTGAAGTCGGTCCCGTCGAAATAGCCCCACTCCCAGCCGGTGAAGTTGTTGCGGGACAGGTACTGGCTCGTTGCCGGGTTGCGCAGGACAAAGCGTGCACGTACCGGCATCCCGAGCATGCCAACTTCAAAATCAGTTCCGATTGCTACGTTCGACATTTCCATTCCCTCCGTTGGTGGTTGGTGATCACAGGTCCCAGACGTTGATCGGGCCGTTCGGCGTGCGGAGAACGCGGTTTCCGTAGCTGGCGCCCTTGGCTTCCAGACGGCGGAATTCTGCGAGGCCGGCTTCCAGCGTGGCGTGAGAGCTGATGAGAAGGCCGGAAAGGCAGATCTGGTACATGGGGAGTTCTCCGTTCGGTTGACTGTCTCAGCGGGCAGATCGTCCTGGTGGAGTCTTCGTGGCCGCTTTTGATGCTCACAACATGACATGCAACACGGAGCGTGTCAACACAAATCGTGTTGAGTGATGTTGTGAAACATCCAACGTGTTGACTTTCCTCGAATCAAAGCGGATAAAAGAAACGCCCCGCGAGAGCTTCGAACTCTCCGGGGCGACGACTGGTTGAATAACGGTTTGGCGACCAATGACCAGTGGCTACGTTATAGCATTACGTAGAATCCTTGCCAAGCCTAGATAAGGTAGACCGGGGGCACCAACGGGCCGCTATCTTGTCGAAGAGTGCGAGGCGGGGGTGCGAGCTGGCTGGTCAGCAAAACAACCAGAGGGTAGGCGCAAGCACAACGGGATCACGACCCCGGCGCATGAGGCTCCTGAGCCAATAAAAACGTGACATGACCCGTACAGGCTATGCGCCGACATATGGCGTAGCGGGGATGTGTCAATTCTGTCCGAGTCTCGTCTCAATTGACAGGAAATGACACAGAAGACCAGGCGCTGGTTAATTCCGGTGCTTAGGGTTTTCTGTGTCTTTCGAACCGGTCTGAACTCATTGACAGGGACTTAGAATAACAAACGTCAACTCTTAGGCATTACCCGCGAGAGCGATGTAATGAACCGAATGAACGCTGTTCGCAACGAAACGAAGCTCTTTCGGCGGGTTGAACTGCTCAAGCACCAATTCGGCCGCATTGTGCCGAACGAACTTCTTCACGTACGCCAGGAGCGGCCCCTCTTCTTCGAGGCGAATCTGAGCGATGACATAATCGCCCTTCTTCACTCTGCGCCGAGGATCGACAAAGCAAACCTCCCCATCTTCGTAACGGGGAGACATCGAATCGCCGGAGACGGCGACAGCGTATGCGTCTGAGATATGCGAGATCACAGGCGGGGCCATGACTTCGTATAGGATAGTGCCGTTCATCAAAAATTCCCCATCAAGGCCGCCCACAGCTTGCCCGTAAACGGGTATTTTTCGGCCTAGACCTTCCACCTTACCCTGAATAGATGCGTTTGGAAGTTCGAATTGGGGACTTTTAGTTGCGTGTATGCCGTTATTGTTAACGGGAGGCGCTTCGCTCCCTTTAAGTAGCCAAATTGCAGAGACTTTAAACTTACTCGCATAAGTTTCTGCTTCGTCCAAGCCAAAGTCATTCTGCCCGTTTTCATGGGCGCGATACGTCGATTGCGTGATCCCGAGCGCGTTAGCAGCGTCGGACGCAAACTTGAACCCGGCTTTTGTACGGGCTTCTTTCAATCTTTCGTGTTTTTCCGTCATGAAATCAAACATATCGATTCTTTCAACACGAAACATGTTGACAACACGACACGAATGATGTTGATATACGTGTCATGAAAAAGGTCTCCAACATTCCCGATGTCTTCAAGCTCCTGGGCAGCAATGTCGAGGTGGCAAAGCTCCTCAAGATCACGCCTTCCGGTGTTTCCGAGATGAAGAGGAATAACCGCATAGGCGTCCGGTATTGGCCGGCGATCCTGTCGGCTGCGGCCAACGCAGAGCCAAATGATCTGAGCATGGAGAAGCTGGCGACCATCAGCGCCAAGGCGGCTTCGAGGAAGCGTTCGAAAGCCAAGGTCAGCGAGCAGGTGAGGGAAGCGCAATGACCGAACATTCGATCAAGGAACTGAAGCGCCAGATGGATGACGCTAAGTCGCGTCTCAACCAAGCGCGAATTGACGCTCTTGCAGCCGAGAAGCGCTACCACGACGCACGCGTTGCCGAGACTGGTTTCGTTGGAAAGGTGATGCAGTCGGCGAAGTACTCGATCCTTGTTCAGGATGTCGAGTTCCTGTCTGGAAAGCCTTGGCGCGCTACTGGGTTCCGCATCAAAAAGGATGGGACCGCCGGTTTTGCTGAAGGCGCGATCTATCTCCACAACGAGCATAAGGTTCTTCCGTATTCGGGGACAGTTGCCGCCGAGGTGTCAGCATGACCGACACAGTAACCATCCTCAAAGCAGCGCGTGACCTTATCGCGAAGCCGGAGAACTGGACGCAGGGTGCTTTTGCCCGTGACGCTAAAGGGCGGAGCGAGGCGATAGACCGCGCAACTTGTTACTGCTCGATTGGTGCTATTGCCAAAGTTGCAAGAACAAACTTGGGAAGCCCAGTCCCGGCACCAGTTTTGCAAGCTCTTGGTTTTACTTCTCATTGCCGGCTTGCTCAATTCAACGACAGTCACACCCACGCAGAAGTCCTCGATCTCTTCTCCAAAGCCATTACTGCGGCAGAGGAGGCGGAACGATGAGCGAGAAGCTTTCGATCTGCCCTTTCTGCGGCGGTGACGACAGCGCGGACAACGCAGTTATGGAGGCTGCGGTTTTCCTCACGGATTTTCGCAGCGCCATCGGAACGCGAGCGTACAGGGTGAAATGCCAGATTTGCGACATCAACGGCCCTGCTTCTCATGAGCCAAGGCTGGCTATCGAAGCCTGGAACCGCCGCCACTCCGAAGAACAAGAACCGTCCACCTTTGAGAGGATGATGAACAATGGCTGACACGATGATTACCTTCTCAAATGCAATGCTCATCGGCCTTACGTGCTTGGTATCCGGCATGTTATGCGGCGCTGGTGCCTTTGCTGCGGCGCTTGAGATTTTCGGTCCCGAGCCTGAGCCGCGCGTCGATGAAGCCGCTCTTCAAAATGAGCTGGACGCCCTTTTCGGCACTCCTTCCGATGAAGTGAGGGCTGCTCGCCTCGTAGGAATGGGCACGGTCGTAGAGGCCGGTACGCTTCGGGTGCTGTAACATGGAAGCGGTTATCATCGGCGGGATTTCGTCTTTCTGGGCTGTGGCTGGATGGTTCCTCATCTGCAATGACAGGACATACAAGCAGCGCGTGAGAATGATCGGCATTGTGCATGATCACAATATTTCGATGATCGAAGCCCATCGCTTCAGCATGCGTCACTGCTACCCAGATGATCTTGTCTCTTACAACGGTCACCTATTTCGGTTGTTTGCCTTCATGAACCCGAAGAAGACTTACGCGAAACGCGGTTGGTCTCTCGGCTTTTGAATTCATCTACCTGCCGGCGCCCCTCCCTCCGAACCGGCAGTTAGGCTAGCCCGTCTCCTCTGTCTCCCTCCGAAGAGTTGAGATGGGCTAGCACCCTAATCCTGGGAAGATCGCTCGAAAGTCTCATTACGACGGCGTGAGTGACCTGCCCCAGTGAAATGAATGAGGAATCCTCGGCGTCATGATTGGCGTCTGCGCCTTTGGATTCCTGGTCAGTGTGAACGATGGAAAGCATCTCTTGGCTCCTTCTGACGAGTTCAACTTGTCACGGAGTAGCCAGCATGAGGTGCAGAGAAACTAAGCATCTGGAGCATGAAATGACGAGCGCAGTTCAAGCCCAAGGGTATGTAAAGCGTATGCTTGAACTTGAGGGCAACGCGTGGGGAAGCCTCACGAACGCACTTCAAGGCATCGAGCGCCGCTACGGTATCCCGTACTGGACATTGAACAATCTCCGCACTGGTCGGGCAAAGACTGTTGAGGCTGGCTTATTCCAGCGCCTCCAGCGTGCCTATTATGACCATTGCGAGCGGCAGATAGCTCGCCTCCAGCACGATTTGGAGATCGAGAAAGCGAGGGCTGCTGATGATCTGGATGAAGATCTGCTGGCTCAGGTTCAAAGCCTGGCTGAGAAGGTCAAGGAAGCGAAAGGACGAATAGGCTGATGTTCTCCAGCTTCGCCGAAATGTCAGAGGAAGCCGGCCGTTACATCCGAGAGCTTGAAACATGGTTCGAGGATCACGGCCGGCAGAGCAAGAAGCCTTGGCCCGAGATCAACATCTCGAACAAGGAACGCCGTCTCGCATGGGTGTTGAAGGCGAAAGAGATATTTGACCGCGGCGCTAAACGGGATGAGGCGGCATGACACGACGTGAGTTTATCGGCGAGACGATCGGAAGGCTTACCGTAATTGGTAAGGGTGCCGGTCGGCAGTACCCAAGGGACAGGCATAACACGTGGATATGCAAGTGTTCGTGCGGGAACGTTGTCGAGAAGCTGTCGGCGAAGCTCTCACCCTCCCATGCGACCAAATATGAGATTTCATGCGGCTGCGCCAAGCTGGAGAAGACATTAGCCCGGAATCACCGTCACGGCCTTGCCCCTAGAGAAGGCAGGGAGCCCGAATACGAAGTATGGAGAGCTATGCGTCGGCGTTGCCGGAACCCGAACACCGAAGACTACAAGTATTACGGCGGTCGGGGGATAGAGGTGTGCGAGCGCTGGGACAGTTACCAGAACTTCATCAACGACATGGGTAAGCGTCCAAGCGACTTTCATTCGATCGACAGAATAGATGTCGATGGGAACTACGAGCCCGATAATTGTCGTTGGGCTACGGCTAAGGAGCAGAGAAACAACCGGAGGGACAGCAATTGATGTTCAAGTTCCTCTTACCTTACCCACCAAGTACATGGGAACTGTACCGAGGCTGGGGAAAGACCCGTTCTCTGTCCAGCACCTACAAGAAGTGGCGCAAGGACGCTGGCTATTTCATCAAGATCCCAGAGAAGCCGATCGACACCCCGTTTTCGATCGCCATAGCACTGCGGCGCCAGAACATGCGCCAGGACCTCGACAACAGATCGAAGGCAATCCTGGACTGCCTTCAGCATTACCAAGTGATCAAGAACGACAACCTTTGCGAACGATTGACCATGTGCTGGTGTGAGGAATTGCCGGCCGAATGCGTCGTTATTTTGCAGTTATCGGAAGAAGGGATGGCAGCGTGACCAAGGAAGAACAATTCGAATCGTTCTGGAAATCGTACCCGCGCCGCGTAGCCAAAGGCGCCGCCCGCAAGGCTTGGGATAAGGCCATCAAGAAAACCACCCTCGAAAACATGCTCAAGGCGATCACCGAATACGTCGCCAAGAAGCCTGAGA
>Ga0209051_1002248_pt1 | contig 14190 bp, 13 predicted proteins | sample AraplaCvi_mMS_r2_2_FD_184286 | JGI IMG/M metagenome (GOLD analysis project Ga0209051, IMG submission 184286) | Arabidopsis root microbial communities from North Carolina, USA - plate scrape MF_Cvi_mMS_r2 (SPAdes) (version 2) | ecosystem: Host-associated > Plants > Roots > Endosphere | place...
AGCGCCGCGGCCACGCCGGCGCGCCCGCACCGGCTTTCCGCCGTCGCCTGAACGTCGGCGCGGGCGTCCCGGCCCGCCGCTCCCCTGCTTCAAATCGCCAGCCGCCACGGCAACGCCGGGGCATCGTTCTGCACGGGTTCGTCCGGGCCGGGCGCGGCCGGTGCCGAGGCGCCGGCCGGCGTCCGCAGCACGCGCGCCAGGACGCGCCCTTCCAGGGCCGCGAACGCCGGCGTGCCGTGCGCGCGCGGGCGCGGCAGCGGCACGGGCTCGTCGAAGCCCACCTTGCGGTCCTCCACCAGCAGCACCCGGTCGGCGAGCGCCACCGCCTCGGCGACGTCGTGGGTCACCAGCACCGCCGTGAAGCGCAGCTCGCGCCAGACGGACTCGATCAGCTGCTGCATCTCGATGCGCGTGAGCGCGTCCAGCGCGCCGAGCGGCTCGTCGAGCAGCAGCAGGCGCGGCCGGTGCACGAGCGCGCGCGCGAGCGCCACGCGCTGGCGCTGGCCGCCGGACAGCACCGCGGGCCAGTCGTTCGCGCGATCGGCCAGGCCGACCTGCGCCAGCGCCCGCAGCGCGCGCTCGCGCGCGTCCTTCGCGTCCAGGCCCAGCGCCACGTTCTGCAGCACGCTGCGCCACGGCAGCAGGCGCGCCTCCTGGAACATGATGCGCACGTCGCCGCGGTGCGCCTCGCGCCCCGCGCCGTCCAGGCGCAGCGTGCCCGCGCTCGGCTGGTCGAGGCCGGCGAGCAGCCGCAGCAGCGTGCTCTTGCCGCAGCCGCTGCGGCCCACGATGGCGACGAAGGCGCCGGGGGCGATCTCGAGATCGATGCCCTCGAGCACGGGGCGCGCGCCGAAACGCTTGCCCAGGCCCTCGAGCGCGATGCCGAGGCCAGGGGCCTCGGGGGCGATCCAGTCACGTTGCATGGGGAACCTCGACGGGGAAGAGGGAACGGTCATGCGGCCGCGGCGCGCACGTCGTGGTAGCCGGCGTGCCAGCGCAGCAGGCCGCGCTCGAGCGCGCGCGCGACGAGGTCGGCGAGCTTGCCCAGCAAGGCGTACAGCAGCACGCCCACCAGCACCACGTCGGTCTGGAGGAACTCGCGCGCGTTCATCGTCATGTAGCCGATGCCCGACTGCGCGGAGATGGTCTCGGCCACGATCAGGAGCACCCACATCAGGCCGAGCGAGAAGCGCAGGCCGACGAGGATGGAGGGCAGCGCGCCGGGCAGGATGACCTCGCGGTACAGCGCCCAGCCCGTGAGGCCGTAGCTGCGCGCCATCTCGATCAGCCCCGCGTCGACGGTCTTGATGCCATGCCAGGTGTTCAGGTAGACCGGGAAGAACACGCCGATCGCGACCAGGAACAGCTTGGCCGACTCGTCGATGCCGAACCACAGGATGACGAGCGGGATCATCGCCAGCGCCGGGATGTTGCGCACCATCTGAAGCGTGGTGTCGAGCAGGGTCTCGGCGGTGCGGAAGGTGCCCGTGAGCAGGCCCAGCACCAGGCCGAGGCCGCCGCCGATGGCCAGGCCGCCGAGCGCGCGCCCCGTGCTGATCGCGACGTCGTGCACCAGTTCGCCCGAGAGCAGCAGCCGCCAGGTCGCGACCGCGACCGCCCAGGGTTCGGGCAGGATGCGCGAGGACAGCCAGCCCGTGCGCGCCGAGACCTCCCACGCCACGAGGATGGCGATCGGCACGGCCCAGGGCGCGAGGCCCGAGAGGCGGGAAGCGCCGCGCATGCTCAGCTCGCGCTGCGCGCCAGGTCCTTGGCGGGCACGATGTGGTTGGCGACGACCTCGCCGAAGGGGCCGGTGAGCACCTGGCCGGAGGACAGGCGCTGTCGCGTGTCCAGCGGCAGCAGCGGGAAGACGAGCTCGGCGAAGCGGTAGGCCTCCTCCAGGTGCGGATAGCCCGAGAGGATGAAGTACTCGCAGCCAAGTGCCGCGTACTCCTGGATGCGCGCCGCCACCTGTTCGGGGCTGCCCACCAGCGCGGTGCCGGCGCCGCCGCGCACCAGGCCCACGCCGGCCCACAGGTTGGGCGCGACCTCGAGGCCCGCGCGCGGGTCGGACTTGTCGAACTTGCCGCCGTGCAGCTCGGCCATGCGGCGCTGGCCCACCGAGTCCATCGCGCGGAACTTCTCCTGCGCCGCCGCGACCACCGACTCGTCCAGGTGCGAGATCAGCTTGCCCGCCGCGGCCCAGGCCTCGTCCTCGGTCTCGCGCACGATGACGTGCAGGCGGATGCCGAAGGACAGCTTGCGACCCAGCTTCTCGGCGCGGCCGCCGACGTCGCGGATCTTCTCGCCGACCGCCGCGGGCGGCTCGCCCCAGGTGAGGTAGGTGTCCATCTGCGCCGCGGCGAGGTCGTGCGCGGGGCCCGAGGAGCCGCCGAAGAACATCGGCGGGTAGGGCTTGCTGATCGGCGGGTACAGCACCTTCGCGCCCTGCACCTTCAGGTGCCGGCCCTCGAAGGAGAACGGCTGGTTGTCGTGGCTGGCGCGCAGCACCTCGCGCCAGATGGTGCAGAACTCCTCGGAGACCTGGTAGCGCTCCTCGTGGCTCAGGAACAGGCCGTCGCCCGAGAGCTCCTCCGGATCGCCGCCCGTGACGAGGTTGACCAGCACGCGGCCGCCGGAGAGGCGGTCGAGCGTGGCGGCCATGCGCGCGGTCTGCACGGGCTGGATGATGCCGGGGCGCAGCGCGACGAGGAACTTCAGGTGCCTGGTCACGTCGACGAGGCTGGCCGCGACCATCCACGAGTCCTCGCAGGAGCGGCCCGTGGGCAGCAGCACGCCTTCGTAGCCGAGGGTGTCGGCGGCGATGGCGACCTGCTTGAAGTAGTCGAGATCGGCCAGGCGCGCGCCCGCGGAGGTGCCGAGGTAGCGCGAGTCGCCGTGGGTGGGGATGAACCAGAGGATCTTCATGGACGGGGCTCCTGTCAGGCCTTGCGCGGCTGCCAGACGATGTCGGCGACCTTGAGCGGCTTGGGGATGAGGTTGAGGTTCGTGAAGGCGTCGGCCACGCGCTGCTGGTCGGCGATGTCGGACGGCGCGAGGTGCTGCACCGGCCCGGACGTGCGGCGCTCGATGAAGCGCACCGTCGCGGCCAGCGGCAGGCCGCTCGCGGCGGCGATGAACTTCGCGGTCTCGGTCTGGTTGGCGTGCACCCAGGCGTCGGCCTCGCTGATGGCGTCGAGCAGCGCCTTCACCGTGGCCGGCTGTTGCGTCAGCGCGCGCGACGCGAGGTAGAAGCTGTTGTTGCTCGACAGGCCCTGCCCCGTGGACAACACGCGCGCGTGGGCGTCGATCTCCGCCGAGGCGTAGTACGGATCCCAGATGCCCCAGGCGTCGAGGGCGCCGCGCTCGAAGGCCGCGCGCGCGTCGGAGGGCGTGAGGTAGAGCGGCGTGATGTCCGACCACTGCAGGCCCGCCTTGGCCACGCCGCGCACGATCAGGTAGTGCGCGCTGGAGCCCTTCTGCAGGCCGACGCGCTTGCCCTTGAGGTCGGCGAGCGTCCGGATGGACGAATCGCGCGGCACCAGGATGGCCGAGCTCGCCGGCTTGGGCGGCTCGAGGCCCACGTACCAGAGGTCCTTGCCCGCGGCCTGCGCGAACACGGGCGGCGTGTCGCCCGTGAATCCGAAGTCCACGCCGCCGACCGACAGCGCCTCGAGGATCTGCGGCCCCGCCGGGAACTCGACCCACTTCAGCGGCGTGCCGGGCAGGCGCGCCTCGAGCAGCCTGCGCTCGCGCACCACCATCAGATTGACGGAGGACTTCTGGTAGGCGATGCGCAGCGGCTCGCCCTCGGCGCGGGCGCGGCCGGGGCGTCCGAACGCGGCCGCCCCGGCGAGGGCCAGCGCGGCGCGGCGCGTGAAACGCAGGTTCATCGCCATCCCCGTCACTTCGCCGCCACCGCCACCGGCAAGGCGTCGGCGATGCGGATGGGCTTGGGGATCAGGGAAAGCTCGAGGAAGGCGTCGGCGATCTTCTGCTGCTCGGCCGCGACCTGCGGCGTCAGCGGCACCACGCCGAAGTGGTAGCGACGCAGGCTCGACTCGACGATCGCCACGTCCAGGCCTTGCAGCGGCGCGATCTGCGCGGCGGCCTTGGGGATGTCGGCCTGCACCGCGCGCGCCGCCTCGGAGACGCCCTCGAACAGCGCCTTCAGCACCGTCGGGTTGTCGCGCGCGTAGTCGGACTGCGCCAGGTAGAAGCTGTAGTTGTTGACGATGCCGCTGGCGTCGGCGAGCTGGCGGGCGCCGACCTGCTTCTCGGCCGCGGAGAGGAAGGGATCCCAGATCACCCAGGCGTCGATCGCGCCCTTCTCGAAGGCCGCGCGCGCGTCGGCCGGCGGCATGAAGACGGGCACGATGTCGCCGTACTTGAGGCCGTTGCGCTCGAGGAGCTTGACGAGGAAGTAGTGGACGTTGGAGCCCTTGTTGAGCGCCACCCGCTTGCCCTTGAGCTCCGCCACCGACTTCAGCGCCGAGTCCTTGGGCACGACGAGCGCCTCGGCCGCCGGCGAGGCGGGGTCGTTGCCGACGTAGACGAAGCGCGCGCCCGCGGCCTGGGCGAAGATGGGCGGGGCCTCGCCGACGAAGCCGATGTCGATCGCGCCCACGTTCAGGCCCTCGAGCAGCTGCGGCCCCGCCGGGAACTCGACCCACTTCACGGCGACGCCGAGCGGGGCGAGGCGCTTCTCGAGGGTGCCCTGGGCCTTCTGCAGCACGAGCAGCGCCGCGGACTTCTGGTAGCCGATGCGCAGCTCGTGCGCGGCCTCGGCGCGGACGCCGCCCGGCAGGCCGGCGGCCAGGGTGGCGGCGAGCGCCGCGGCGCGGCGCAGCCAGTCGCGGCGCGCGTGCGCGGACGCGCGGGGCGAATCGGTGTTCATCGAGGACCCTCGTGGAGTTGGTATCGGAAGGAAGTCAGGCCGCGAGCGGCTCGGCGGCCGCGCGCCAGGCGATCGGGCTCTCGACGAGCGCGCGCTCGACGCGCGCGGCGAGCTCGTCGGAGGGCGCGTAGCCGCCCTGCCCGTCGGCGCCCAGCTGCGCATCGACGGCATAGACGGCGTCGAGGATGTGGCGCGCGCCGAGCGCCGCCAGCACCGGCTTGAGCGCGTAGTCGAGCGCGAGCAGGTGCGCGGCGGAGCCGCCGGTGCCGAGCGGCAGCACGGTCTTGCCGCGCAGCCCGTCCTGCGGCAGCAGGTCGAGGAAGGCCTTCAGCAGGCCGCAGTAGGCCGCCTTGTAGATGGGCGTCGCGACCACCACCAGCCGCGCCGAGGCGACCCGGGCCAGCGCGTCGCGGATCGCGGGGTCGTCGGTCTCGGCGCGCAGGAGCGCGGCGGGCGGCAGGTCGCGCAGCACGATCTCGTGGCGCGGCGCGTCCTCGGGGAAGAGGCCGAGCACGTGGCGCAGCAGGGCGCCGGAGCGCGAGGCCCGCGAGGGGCTGCCGGAGATGGCGACGATGGACATGGCGCGGGCTGTTGCTTGATGGGCAGAGCCACAACGATAGGCAGCGCCCGTCCGCGCGAAAACGAATGCAAACGGCTATCGATATCCGTCGGACACCTTTGTCGTCCGGACGAAATCCTTATGCGCGCAGCGACGGAGCAGCATCGTCCCGGGCCGGGCGGGCCCGCGCGAACGTGCCGCACGCCAGGCCGCGCTCCTCGAGCGCCCGCGCCAGCACCGCCTCGTCCCCATGCGTCACGACGACGCGCTCGCACCTCGTGGCCGCCACGGCCGCCAGCAGCCCCGGCCAGTCGGCGTGGTCGCTCAGGATGAAGCCGCGGTCCAGCCCCGCACGGTGGCGCGCCGCGTGCAGCTGCATCCAGCCGCTGGCGAAGGACTCGCGCACGCGCACCTCGCGCTGCCAGCGCCAGGGCGGCTGCGCGGACGGCGGCGCGATGACGAGCGCGCCGCGCAGCGCGCGCGGGTCGGCGAGCTCGGCCCAGTCGCGCACCGGCGCGAGCGCGACGCCCTCGGCGGCGTGCGCGGCGTTGAGCGCCTCCGCCGACGGGTGCACGTAGATCGGGCCGGGCACCGCGCCCAGGCGCGCCAGGACGTGCTGCGTCTTGCCCAGGCTGTAGGCGCCGACCACGCTCGCCTCGCCCGCGGCCGCGTTCGCCTGCCACCAGTCGACCAGGTCGGCGAAGACTTCGGCATGCGGCGGCCACCGGTAGACCGGGAGACCGAAGGTGGCCTCGGTCACGAAGCAGTGGCAGCGCACGGGCTCGAAGGGTTCGCAGGTCGGGTTGGTGTCGCCGCGCGTCGAGAAGTGGTAGTCGCCGGCCACCACCCAGGCCTCGCCGCCGACCTCCACCCGCACCTGCGCCGACCCCAGGATGTGCCCGGCCGGATGCAGGCTCACGCGCGCATCGCCGACGACCAGCGTCTCCCCCCAGTCCAGCCCGAGGGCGTCGATGCGGCCGAGCCGCGCCCGCAGCACGCCCAGGCCGCTGCGCGCGGCCAGGTAGCGCGCGTGGCCGGTGCGCGCGTGGTCGGCATGGGCGTGCGTGATGACCGCGCGCTCGACCTTGCGCCAGGGATCGATGAAGAAGTCGCCGGCCGGGCAGTACAGGCCCTCGGGCCGCGCCACGATGATGTCAGCGCGCGACATCGACCTGCTCGACCATGGGCCCTTGCGGCCCCGCTGCCCGGCCGCGCGGGCGATACTGGCCGCCATGCCGCGCACCGCGTTCCCCCCGCCGCCGCCCATTCCCCTGTCGGCGGAGGAGCTGGCGCGGATCGCCTGCGGCGGCAAGGCCGACCGCGGCGCGCTGCGCCGGCTCTACCTGCTGCCGCGCGGGCGCCTGCCGCGGCGCGGCTTCTGGCTGCACGGCGTGCTGGCCCTGCTGCTGCTCGACATGCTGGGCACCGCCCTGCTGGAGATTGCCGGCAACGACGCCGAGACCGCGGCCGCGCTCGCCAGCCTGCCGCTCATCTGGCCGCTGCTGGCCCTCTCGGCCAAGCGCATCCACGACTTCGACTGGTCGGGCTGGTGGGCGCTGCTGCATTTCGTGCCGGGCCTGTGCTCGTACGCGCTGGTGGCGCTGCCGGCGCCCGTGCTCGACTACTCGGGCCTGTGGCTGGTGCTGCCGCTGGTCTCGGGCGTGGGCACCTTCGCGATGGTCATCGTGCTGGGCGCCGTGCCCGGCACGCCCGGCCCCAACCGCTTCGGCGCCGCGCCCCCGGCCCGCGCCGCGGACGACACCCCGTTCAATAGCGCCCATTGATCCCCGCCATGCGCAGGAACCAGTGCGCCACCATGGCCACGAAGGTGCGGCGCAGCACCGCCAGCGGCCCGGTCGCGTAGGGCGGCGCCAGCACGGGGCGCGACGCGGCGATCGCGATGTCGAGCTCCTCGGCCACGCGCGCCGCGAAGGGCTCGTCCTGCACGACCACGTTGGCCTCGAGGTTGAGCAGCAGCGACAGCGGGTCGATGTTGGAGCTGCCGAGCGTGGCCCAGTCGCCGTCGATCACCGCCATCTTGGCGTGCAGGTAGGCGGGGGTGTATTCGAAGATCTGCACGCCGCGCGCGAGCAGCTCGTCGTAGAGCACGCGGGCGGCCATGCCGGCGATGCGGTAGTCGATCTTGCCTTGCAGCAGCAGGCGCACGCGCACGCCGCGCTCGGCGGCGTGGATGAGCGCGAGGCGGAAGGCGCGGCCCGGGTAGAAGTACGGCGTGACCAGGTCGATGCGGTGGCGCGCATGCTGCAGCGCCTCCATGTAGACGCGCTCGATGGCGCGGCGCTGGCGCCAGTTGTCGCGCACGACGAAGGCCAGGCTCACCGGGGGCTGCACCGCCGAGCCCGCGGCGCGGCGCGGCCGCACGATGCGCAGGCGCTGCGCGAGGCGGCGCGCGCGGGCGATCGGCGCCGCGCTGCGCGCCAGCGTCGCGACCTCGTCGCGCCAGACGCGCCCCAGCATGGCGCGCGTCCAGATGGCCTGGATCGCCTGCTCGATCTCGCCGACCGCCTTGCCGCGCACCTGGGTCGCGAAGTCGAGCCGCGGTGCGTCGCTCCAGCCGTGGTGCAGGTCGTTGCGGTCGGCGATCAGGTTGATGCCGCCGCAGAAGCCCACCTCACCGTCGACCACGCACAGCTTCTGGTGCAGGCGCCGCGCCTGGCCGGGCTGGAACCAGCTGTACCAGCGGTCGATCGGGCGGAAGACGGCGAGCTCCACGCCCGCCTCGGCCATCCAGGTGCGCAGCGACGCGAGCGTCGCCTTGGAGCCGAAGCCGTCGACGACGACGCGCACCTGCACGCCGCGCCGCGCCGCGTCGGCCAGCACCAGCGCGAGCGTCTGCGCGACGGCGTCGTCGTGGAAGATGTAGGTGGCGAGCCAGACCGTGTGCCGCGCCTGCGTGATCGCCGCGCCCATGGCGGGGAACAGCGCGTCGCCGCCGCGCAGCAGGTCCACCACGTGCCCGCCCTCGAACTTCGGCCGCACGCCGAGCGTCCACGGGGCACGCGGGTTGGGACGGGCGCGGCGCTTGGGGCGAATCTCGACTCTCCGGGTTGGCGGTGAAGGTGGTGGCCCGCCCGCCGCGCGGGGGCGCGATGCGGGATGCGGCCGGCGCCCGGAATTTATCTCATGCGCCGCGCCGCGGCCGCCCTACGCCAGCTCCAGCTCGGCGACGTAGGGCAGGTGATCCGACATGCGCGCCCAGCCGGTGCCGCGCGGCACCATGGTTGCCTCGCAGCGGAAACCGCGCATGTAGATGCGGTCGAGCGCGAACACGGGCACGCGCGACGGGAAGGTCGGCCGCCTGGCGGTGCGCGGGTCGGGGTTGAGCGCACGCGTCAGGCCGGCGGCCGACATGGGATCGTCCAGGCGCTCGCCCCAGTCGTTGAAGTCGCCCGCGACGAGCACCGGCTCGTCGGCGGGCAGCTCGCGCGCGATGTACTCGGCCAGGCGCTGCGCCTGGCGCATGCGGCTGGAGTGCACCAGGCCGAAATGCGCCACGATGGCGTGGACGCGGGTGTCGTTCCAGGTGACCGGCACGTACAGCAGGCCGCGCTGCTCGAAGCGGTGGTCGGAGACGTCGTGGTGGCCGATGTCGCCCAGCGGCCAACGCGACAGCAGCGCGTTGCCGTGCTCGCCGTGCTTGGTGAAGGCGTTCGAGCGGTAGGCCGAGTGGTAGCCGTCGGGCGCCAGGAATTCGGCCTGGCCCTTCTCGGGCCAGCCCAGCACCGTCTGGTCGAAGCGGCGCGCGTCCTTCGTGTGGTGCAGCCGCACTTCCTGCAGGAAGACCAGGTCGGCGTCGAGCGCCTCGACGCCCAGCACCAGGTTGTGGATCTCCAGCCGCTTCGCGGCGCCGAGCCCGCGCACGCCCTTGTGGATGTTGTACGTCGCCACGCGCAGGCGGGTCGACGCGGTGGCGGTCTGCGGCGGCAGGACGGTGAAGTCCGACGACAGGTTCATCACGGCAGCAGGTGGCGAGGGGAGGCGCGCACGGTGTGTTTCGTTGTTCTCGACGGCCTGCAAGGCAATCGTCATGCCGCGCCATGATGCCATCCGCCGATGACAATGGCCGGCGCGGGCCTACTCGCCGGATTCGGCGCGCCAGCGCGGCAGGTGCAGGATCGCCTCGGCGTTGGACGGCGAGAAGCAGCGGTCGGCGGCCTCGCGCCAGGGTAGCCAGGCCCAGGCCGTGTGCTCGCGCGGGGCCAGCGTCACCGGCGTGCCGGCGGGCACCTCCAGCGCGAACACGTGCTCGGTGTTGTGCGTCACGCCCGGCGCGTAGCGGTGGCGCCAGCGCGGATAGATCTCGTAGACGTTGACGAGGCCGCGGTCGCGCAGCGCCGCGAGCGGCACGGCGGCGCCGCCGACGGCGATGCCGGTCTCCTCGGCGACCTCGCGCACGCAGGTCTCGACCAGCGTCTCCTCGACGCGATCCTTCGAGCCCGTGACGCTCTGCCAGTAGCCGGGCGCGTCGGCGCGCTCGATCAGCAGCACGTCCAGCGCCGGGGTGTGGATGACGACGAGGACGGACTCGGGGATCTTGCAGGGGCGCGCGGCGGGCGGGTTCATCGGCCGATCCTAGCGCGCGCCGCGACGACGGCTGGCCCTCGCCCGTCCCGTGCTCGACGCGCCGGCCGTCGACCACGGGGACGGGCCGGAGGGGCCGGTCCCCGTTCTCAGTGCCCGGGGAACGGGAGCCAGGCGGCAAGGATGGCCACGCAGGCGACGGCCAGTTGGCGGAGTGCGGCAATCATGGGTGTCCTCCCGTCATCGTGCCGCCATCGTAGGCCCGGCCGGGCAGCCCTCGCGCGTCGCGCATGCGGGCGAACGCACGTCACTTGACGCCGCGCCGCAACTGCGAGAATGCAGGGTTCCGCACCGCGTCCCCGCATGAATCCCGAAGCCGAATCCCTGCAGGCCAAGCTGCGCCTCGTCGACGACTACGAGCGCAAGGGCCTGCTGCGCGCCGAGGAGGCCGCCCAGCAGCGCGCGGCCCTGCAGAAGCGGCTGCTCCAGGCCGTGCTGCCCGACACGCCCGCCCCGCGCGTGCCGATGCGCGTGCGCCTGCGCGCGATCGGGGCGATGGCGATCGTGGTGGGCGGGGTGGCCGCCTACCTGCTGACCGAGTACGCGGGCATGAACCGGCGCGCGATCGAGATGCTGGAGGCGGGCAAGGCCGCACGGGCGAGCGACGCCGCGGCACGCCAGGAGCGCCTCGAGCGCCGGCGCCAGGGCCTGCCCGTCGCGCCGGACGCCGAGGGCGTGTTCCCCGAGGCCGCCGAGGCGGCCGCGAGCGCGCCGCCGGCCGACGTCGCCCCGCTGCTCGCGGGCCGCGTCGAGCTCGTCCGCGGGCTGGCCGGCAAGGCGAAGCCGGACGATGCCGTCTTCATCGTGGTGCGGCTGCCCGAGGATCCCGCGGGACTCCCGCTGGCGGCGATCCGCAAGCGCGTCTCCGACCTGCCGCTGGACTGGCGCGTCGGGGAGCGGGAGCTGGTCGGCGGCGCCGCGCGCTTCATGCGGGCGAAGACCGTGGTGGTCAGCGCCCGCGTCTCGAAGTCCGGCAGCGGCCTCGCGCAGCCGGGCGACCTGGTGGGCGCCGCGAGCGCGGCGCCCTGGAGTCGCGACGTCGTCGTGAAGATCGACGACGAGGTTCCCGGCCGCTGAGCATCCCCAGGGCCGGGCCCGTGGCGCAGCGTCAGTTGATCTGCGCGAGCGCCGCGGTCGCGTCGATCATGCCGAAGCCCGACACCGCGTTCCAGCCCTTGCCGACCTTGCCCGTGGTGATGGGCGTCGTGAACGCGTGCGTCTTGCCCTTCGGGTCGACGACCACGCCGGTCAGCGTGCCGCCGTCCAGCAGGTCGGCCGAGTTGCCGCCCGCGTTGAGGGCGACCTCGTCGCGGTCGACGCCGAACTGCAGCGTCGACTTGCCCGTGAACTTGCCCGGGGCGAAGCTGACCGTCAGCTGCTGGCTGAAGGGCGCGCTCTGCGCCAGGGTCGACGCCGTGATGTCGGCCGCGGTGATGCCCTTCAGCGTGCCCAGCGTGAACGGGAAGCCGCCGGTGGCGCGCGGGTCGAACTGCAGGCCGGGTGCGGCCGCTCCCAGGTGCACGCGCTGCGCGTCGGAGCCCGACACGTCGATCGTGATCGACTGCAGCGACCAGCCGTTGGGCGCCTTCATCGCCAGCGAGAAGGTCGAGGCGTTGGCGCCGCTGTAGTTGTTGCCGTCGCCGTTGGCCGTCAGCGTGATCGAGCCGCCGGCGTGGCTGATGGTCGCGACCGCGGTGCTGGGCTGCAGGTCGTGCGCGGGCGCGCTGTTCTGCAGGATGCTGCGGACGTCGGCCGGCGCGATCGAGCGCGGGCCGCCGGCCTTCTGCAGCATCAGCGCGGCGACCGCCGCGGCGTGCGGGGCGGCGGCGCTGGTGCCGTAGAAGTTCGGCAGGGTGTCGGCGTCTTCCGAGTCGTCGGACACGAAGAAGGTCGTGTTGCCGCCGTCCGGCGCGGCGACGTCGGGCTTCTGGCGCGTCTCGGTCTTGGCCAGCTTGTTGCCGTCCTTGTCGAAGTACATCGTGACCGGGCCGAGCGAGGTGAACGCCTCGGGGACGTAGGCCTGGAAGTACGGATGGGCGGCGGTGCTGATCGAGCCCGCGGCGGCGCTGTGGCCGAAGGTGGTCGGCGCGTTGAAGGTCAGGAAGTCGCCGCCGGCGACGTCGCCGAAGATCGTCCAGCGCAGCTGCTGCGCGGTCGGCGTCGCGCCGTTCGTGTCGGCGCGGGCGATCACCACCTGGTAGGTGCCGGCGGCGAGGTTCACGTTCAGCTCGATCGGCTCGTCCGTGCCTTCGTTGTTGTCGGTCGAGCGGGCGACGATGGTCTTGCCGTCGGCGCTGAACACGTACAGGTCGTAGTCGGTCTGGACGTTGCCGGCGTCCCAGGGATCGTTCCACTGGAAGTCGACGCGGCCGGAGCCGCCCGAGGGCACGGTGATGGTGCGGGCGATGTCGACGGTGCCGGTGCCGGCGCCGAAATCGTGGAAGCCGCCCGGGGTCGTGCCCGCGGGGATCAGCGCCAGGTTGACCGGGGTCTGCATCGCGCGCGCGTCGGCGTCGGCGATCGGCGCGAAGGTGGCGCTGAAGCCGTTGTTGGCGGGCTCGTTGCCGGCAGCCGAGAAGTAGGCGACGCCCTGGGCGTTCACGTCGTCCACGGCCTGGGCGATGATGCCGTCCTGGAACATCGGCTCGGCGAAGTAGGAGACGTCGTCGACGACGACGTCGGCCTTGCAGGTGCCGTTCGGGTCGGCCAGCGCCCGGATGTTGGCGGCGAAGGCGGCCGGCGTCGAGTTGGCGGTGGCGAAGCACAGGTGCGCGGCCGGGGCCACGTCGTGCACGATCTGCAGCATCGCGCGGCCTTCGTCGGCGCCCGAGGTCGAGTCCTTGAACACGACGACCGGGGCGGTGAAGCCGTCCGGGTTGCCGGCGCCCGGCAGGTCGCCGGTGGTGACGTCCGTGGCGGCCGCGCCCTTGCCGGAGCTGCCCTTGTCGTAGCTGTCGGACAGCGCGCCGACGGTGATGCCGCTGCCGGTGAAGCCCTGCGCGTTGGCGGTGTCGGAGTGCAGGATGCCCACGCCCTGCGACGTGGCCTTGCCGATGTGCATGACCGGCGGCGGCGCGAGCAGCACCGAGCGCACGCCCGGGGCCTGCGCGAGTTCGACGGCCTTCTGCACCGGCACCCACAGGCTGATCAGGCCGTGGCGGTACTTGGAGTCGGCGACGAGGACCTTGGCGCCCAGACGCGCGGCGGCGTCGCGCACGTCGCCCAGCGGACGGCGGCCGTCCAGGTGCACGTCGACGAGGACGCGGCCGGCTTCGTCCATCTGGACGAGCTTGCCCTGCTCGAAGCGCTGCGCCAGCGCGGCGCGTGCGGACGGCTGCGCGAGGTCGGTGCGCGACTGGGCCTGAAACGCGACGAGCTCGCGCAGGCCGAGGCCCAGGTTGGGCTGCGCCTGCGGCGCGGCGAATGCGGCGGTCGCGGCGAGCGTCGCCAAGGCGATCGCGCTGCGGGCGAAGAAGTGCTGGTTCATGGTGCTTGCTTGCTTGTCTTGGATCTGGCGCCGGAGATGCCGGCGCGGCGAGGTGGACCGGAGGTCGACCTGCCCGCGCACCCTCTCGTGCGCGGCCCGGCCCCGGCGCGTGAACGCCGGCAACCCCAGCCTACCGCCCGTCGAGCACAGGCTTCGTCCGGACTTCCACCAAGGACCGGGACCGTTTCCACCCCGCGTACCCCGGAAGGGGGACGGGATCCTCACCCTGGATGGGGAGACATCGTGAAAGCCCGCCGGCGGCGGATCCCTCCGGCCCCCGCGGGCTTCGTCGTGCGGTCGGAAAAGCTCAGGCCGCCGGCGTCTGCGGCGTCGCGTTGCGCAGGCGGATGTGCAGCTCGCGCAGCTGCTTCTCGTCGACGAAGCTCGGGGCGCCGGTCAGCAGGTCCTGCGCGCGCTGGGTCTTCGGGAAGGCGATCACGTCGCGGATCGACTCGGCGCCGGTCATCATCGTGACGATGCGGTCGAGGCCGAAGGCGAGGCCGCCGTGCGGGGGCGCGCCGTACTGCAGCGCGTCGAGCAGGAAGCCGAACTTGACCTTGGCCTCGTCGGGCGTGATGTTGAGCGCGGCGAAGACCTTGCTCTGCACGTCGGCGCGGTGGATCCGCACGGAGCCGCCGCCGAGTT
>Ga0209051_1002249_pt1 | contig 14189 bp, 14 predicted proteins | sample AraplaCvi_mMS_r2_2_FD_184286 | JGI IMG/M metagenome (GOLD analysis project Ga0209051, IMG submission 184286) | Arabidopsis root microbial communities from North Carolina, USA - plate scrape MF_Cvi_mMS_r2 (SPAdes) (version 2) | ecosystem: Host-associated > Plants > Roots > Endosphere | place...
GCGGTAGCGGTACTCGCTGGCTATCTCGACGTTGGTGGGGATCTTCGCGATGCTCTCGAGCCAGTAGCGCGCGACGCTGCCGGCGTAGTAGCTGGTGCCGCAGGCGAGGATCAGCACCTGGTCGACGCCCTTGAAGGCGCCGTAGGCGCCGTCGCCGAAGAGCTCGGGCGTGATGGACTTGATGCCGTCCAGCGTGTCGCCGATGGCGCGCGGCTGCTCGAAGATCTCCTTTTGCATGTAGTGGCGGTAGGGGCCGAGTTCGGCCGCGCCCGAATGGGCGTGGACGGTGCGCACCTCGCGCACGACGGCGCGGTGGCGGCCGTCGGGCTGGACGCCGGCGATCCAGTGCTTGCCGAGCTGGACGTCGACGACGTCGCCTTCCTCGAGGTAGACGATCTGGTCGGTGACGCCGGCGAGCGCCATGGCGTCGGAGGCGAGGAAGTTCTCGTTGTCGCCCAGGCCGAGGACGAGCGGCGAGCCGGCGCGCGCGCCGACCACGCGGTGCGGCTCGTCGCGGCAGAAGACGGCGATGGCGTAGGCGCCCTTCAGCCGCGTGGTGGCGCGCTGCACGGCGTCGAACAGGTCGCCGTCGTAGAGGTGGTTGACGAGGTGGGCGATGACCTCGGTGTCGGTCTGGCTTTCGAACACGAAGCCCTTGGCCTTGAGCTCGGCGCGCAGCTCGTCGTGGTTCTCGATGATGCCGTTGTGGACGAGGGCGATGCGGGCGTCGCGCGAGGGGGCGCCGGAGGTGGCGGCCTCGTGCTCGTGCGGGCCGTGGGTGCCGGAGAAGTGCGGGTGGGCGTTGTGGACGGCGGGTGCGCCATGCGTGGCCCAGCGCGTGTGGGCGATGCCGGTGCCGGAGGCGACCTTCTCGATCTCGATGTGCGCGGCCAGCTCGGCGACGCGCGCCGTGCTGCGGGTGCGGCGCAGCCCGCCGTCCTGGTGCACGGCGACGCCGCAGGAGTCGTAGCCGCGGTACTCGAGCCGCTTCAGGCCCTCGACGAGGACGGGAACGATGTTGCGCGTGCTGACGGCGCCGACGATGCCACACATGAGCGGGTCTCCGGTTGGGGCCTGGGAAGGCGATGCCGGGATGCTAGGCCGACTGGAGAGATGGAGGCGTGCAAGGTTGGCGTCTTCGTGAAAGAAAAATGCATGCATTGCCGTTGCTGCGTGAAAAGTGCAAAATCAAGGCATGGATGAAATGATCAATCAGGCCGAGGGCGAGCTCGACGACATCGACCGTCGCCTGCTCGACCTGCTCCAGGCGGACGCGAGCCGCACCAACCAGGCGCTGGCGGAGGCGGCGGGCGTCTCGCCGGCGACGGCGTTGCGCCGGGTGCGGCGGCTGGCGGAGGCGGGCGTGATCGAGCGCCAGGTGGCGCTGCTGGCACCGCGCTTCGCGGCGGCGGGGCTGACGGGGATCGCCGAGGTCTCGCTCGACCGCCAGGCGGCGGAGCTGCTGGACGCCTTCGAGGCGCGCGCGGTCGCGGAGCCGGCGGTGCAGCAGTGCTACCGGGTGTCGCCGGGCCCGGACTTCGTGCTGGTGGCCTGGGTGCCGGACATGACGGCGTGGAGCGCGCTGGTGCAGCGCCTGTTCACGCAGGACGCGAACGTGCGCAACGTCCGCACCTACTTCAACGTGAAGCGGGCGAAGTTCGAGCCGCGCGTGCCGACCCTGTGAGACGGGGCGGGAAGGCGGGGCAGCTCGGGATCAAGCGCCTTCGAAGGCGCGGCGCTGGTCGCGCAGGAACGGCCGGTCGATCATCGCGGCCAGCTCGTCGAGGTCGCGCGCGGCGACGCCCGCGGCCGCGAAGTGGCCGCGCCAACGCGAGACGACGGCGCAGACCCGGCGCACCTGCGCCCGGGCCTCGGCCGGCGCGAGGCCGAACTGCCGGGCCTGCGACAGCGCGTTGTCCAGCGTGGAATCGCCCGCCTGCGCACCCACGCGCATCTGCTGGTAGCCGAGGGCCTGGAGGGAGGGCACGACGTCGAACGCCGGGGAGAGCGCGTAGTGGCCGCCCTGCGTGAGCAGGAGGGCGTGGTTCTTCTCGTGGTCGTCGGTGTTGTCGATCAGGATGTTGAAGACCATCCGGCGGAACAGCTCCTGCATCTGGGCCTGCGCGAGGCCGGCCTCGGTGACCCCGCGCCTGCGCAGCAGCTGCGCGAGTTCGGGGTAGCCGAGGGCCTCGTTCGCGGCTTTCAGGGCCACGTTGGCCGAGAGCGCGTGGATCCGCGCGCCGCCGGCGCGGTCGAATCGCTTGACGGCCACGGCGTGGCCGGCGTGCAGGGGGATGGGACGGGTCTGCGCCACCTCGATGCCGGCTTCCCGGGCCAGGGTCATCGTGGCGTGCTCCACCAGGGGCATGTCGAGCGTGTCGCCGGGCTCGCCGAACTTCAGCACCCAGGCTTCGGAGGCGATGTCGAGCAGCGCCTTGGGCCGCGCGCCGCCCAGCGTCACGCCGGGCGCGATCAGCCGCTTCTGCTCCGGGGCCACGGGTTCGCCGGCCAGGATCTGCCTGACCAGGTGGTCGATCGTCTCGACGTCGCGCAGTTGCGGCAGCGGCCCGATGCGACGCGGCTCGTACCGCGTGGCGGACGTCGAGACGCCCAGGGCGCCGAAGCGTTCATCCCCCGCGAAGAAGAGGAAGTCGAGCACGGCCAGGCGGCGCGGCTTGTCCAGGAAGCGGATGACGCGCTCGCCCCAGCGGTCCGGCCGGGCGTCGTCGACGGCGCCGGCCGCCGTGTGCTTTTCCCGCGGCAGGAACTCGCCGGCCACCAGGGGCAGGTCCTCGCTCAGGGCGAAGCCGGTCGCGAGCCAGGCTTCGCCGTAGCGCAGGGAGACGCCCTGCATCGCGCGGGCGATGTGCAGCTCGCCCACGAGGACGGGCCGGTCGGGGCGCCCCAGCCACCACAGGGAGAGGGTGTCGCCCGGCTCGTACGTCATGACGACCCGGCGGGCTCGGCGGGCTCGGCCGCGCCCGCGGCGTCGATCCTGGCCTGGAGGGCGGGCCTCCTGCGCACGGAGCGCGCCTGCGCCGCGCGCACGGCGTCTTCGAGGGCGCCCAGGTCGTGTTCGGGCGCCGCCAGGTCGGCCAGGGCCTGCGAGCGGCCCACCAGCCACAGGGCGGTCGCGTAGACGCCCATCGACACGCTCGGGTCGCCGCCCTCCATGCGCGCGACGGTGGGCTCGGAGACGCCCAGCCGCTGGGCCCAGGCCTTGCGCGCCTCGCGCCGGCGCTTGCGCGCGATGGCCAGGTCCTCGCCGAGCCGGCGCAGCTGCGCCTGCACGGCGGTGGGCATCAGGTCTACGGCCTGGGAGCGCTTGGACATGGCATAAAGGTTAGCAGATCTCTCGAAAAACATACATATATGTCGTTTCAAGCGAGACCGCGCGCCGGCGCCCGGGCGCCGGCGTCCTCACGCCTTGAGGATCGCCAGCCCCTTGAGGTACTCGCCCTCGGGGAACATCAGGGTCGTCGGATGATCCGGCGCGCCTTCGAGGCGCGCCAGCAGCGCGCCGTCGACCTCCGCGTCCATCGCGGCGCCCGCGACGATCTTGTGGAACAGGTCGGGGCTGATGCCGCCCGAGCACGAGAAGGTGAGCAGCAAGCCGCCCGGCGCGAGCAGCTTGAGCGCGAGGCGGTTGATGTCCTTGTAGGCGCGCGAGGCGCGCTCGGCGTGTGCGGCGGTGGGCGCGAACTTGGGCGGGTCGAGGACGATGGCGTCCCAGGTCTCGCCGTTCTTCAGGGACTCGCGCAGCAGGGCGTTGACGTCCGAGTCGCGGGTCTCGTGGCGGGCGGCGTCGAGTCCGTTGAGGCGCACGTGCTCGACGGCGCGCTCGAGCGCCGGCGCGGAGGAGTCGACGCTGACGACGCGTTCGGCGCCGCCGGCGAGCGCGGCGACGGAGAAGCCGCCGGTGTAGCTGAAGCAGTTGAGGACGCGGCGGCAGCCGTAGTGGCGCACGAGTCCGGCGAAGCGCGCGCGGTTGTCGCGCTGGTCGAGGTAGTAGCCGGTCTTGTGGCCCTCGGCGACGTCGACGGTGAGCCGCCAGCCGCTCTCGTGGATGACGGTGCGGGCGGCCTCGGGGTCGTCGCTGCCGCCGCGCAGCCAGGCGCGCACGGCGGGCAGGCCCTCGAGGGCGCGCACGCCGGCGTCGCTGCGCTCGTAGAGGCGCGCGCAGCCGGTGAGCCTGACGAGGAGGTCGGCGATCGTCGCCTTCCAGCGCTCCACGCCGGCGGCGAGGAACTGGGCGGAGAGGATGTCGCCGTAGCGGTCGACGACGAGGCCGGGCAGGCCGTCGGCCTCGCCGTGGACGAGGCGCACGCCGTCGCTCGCCACGTCCATGCGTGCGCGCAGCGCGATGGCAGCGGCGAGGCGGCGCTCGAAGAAGGCGGCGTCGATGCGCTCGCCGGCGTCGAAGCTCCAGGCGCGCACGCGGATCTGCGACTCGGGGCTGTAGGCGCCCCAGGCGAGGAAGCGCCCGTCCTGGGCCTCGACCCGCACGGTCTCGCCGGCGTCGGCCTTGCCCTTCTCGATGCTGCCCTGGAACACCCAGGGGTGGCGGCGGACGAGCGAGCGATCCTTGCCGTCGCGGAGCTTGATGACTTTCATGGCGCCATTGTCGTCGGCGCGGCGGAGGGGCAGGGCCGGTCCCCGCCCGCGCTCAAGCCCGCCGCCACCAGGCCTTCTTGCGCGCCGGCACCGTGCCGCTGCCCGGCAGGATGCTGCTGGGCGGGCCCTCGACCGCGCCGCCCTCGACGCGGAAGAAGCGGTAGGTGGGCGTGATCAGCGTCTCCCACGGGCAGACGTCGAAGTGCGTCTCGAGGCCTTCCTGAAGCATGCGGCCGGTGAGGCGGCGCTCGGGCACGAGGACCTCGCGCCGGCCGAGGTAGTAGACCTTGCCGGCGGCGCCCGCGGCCGGCTCGGCCTGGACGAAGTGCTCCGCGGCGAGCCAGCGGCGCTCGAAGGGCAGCGGCGAGCCGCTCTCGCTGGCGGCCGACTCGCGGCCGCTCTGCACGCGCGTGCGGCGCCGGGCGCCGCGCTCGAAGACGGCGTAGCCGTAGTTGTCGGCCGCGTCGTCGTGGCGGAAGGCGATGAGCAGCGAGGGCGCGCCCAGCAGGCGATGGACGCGGCTCGCGTCGGCGCCGCACAGCAGCGGCTCGACGAGCGGGTCGTTGCAGAGGAAGCAGACGTCGCCGAAGGACTGCACCATGACGTCGCCGGGATTGCGGATGTCGAAGCGCTCGGCCACGGGGGCGGCGAGCTCGACGGCCGGCTCGTCGAGCACGGACGAGACGACGGCGCCCAGATCCTCGATGGGATCGGAGACGCGGAACGCGAGGCCGGCCTGGGCGATGGTCATGGTCGATGGCGGTGTAGCCCGCAAGGGTAGCGCATCCGGGCCGCGCGCCCTCGCGCGACGACTGCGCGCGGTCCTCGGGTTTGCCCACATGCTTCACGATCCGGCCGGCCTTGGACGCGGCCGGCCGCGGCCGGCTCAGGGCGTGCCCATCGCCTGGCGCCAGCGCATCGCGTCGTGGATGCGGAAGCGCGTGCTCGGGTGGTCGAAGAACACGAACTCCTCGATCGGGCCCGGGTCGGGCTTGCGGTACTCGGTGAGCTTCAGGTCGACCTCGGCCTCGGCGAGGGGATCGCGGGCGAGGTTGAGGCCAAAGCGGTCGGCCTCGATCTCCTGCGTGCGCGTCAGCGTGTTCATGACCGGCGTGGCGAGCAGGAAGAAGGTCGAGAGCACGGCCATGAGCAGCGGGAAGGAGGCCGCGTCGGTCAAGCCGGCCAGGCGCCACGCGGCGCCGTGGCGGCGCAGCAGCGCGCGCATCGCCCACTGCGCGAACGCGAAGCCGGCGAACAGCACGAGCGTGATCTCGGCGATCGACTTGTAGATGTGGTTCATCACGAAGTGGCCGAGCTCGTGGCCCATCACGGCGCGGATCTCGGGCAGCGAGGTGCGCAGCAGGTTGTCGTTGAGCCGCACGGACGCCGAGCCGAAGATGCCCGTCACGTTGGCGCTCACGCGCGTGGTCTGGCGCGAGGCGTCGAACTCGTAGACGTTGTCGACGGGCACCCCGTCGGCGCGCGCCATCTGCAGCACGGCGTCGCGCACGGCGGGGTCGGCGACCGGCTTGTAGGTGTTGAACAGCGGATCCACCCACACCGGGAAGATCATCAGCACGACGACCAGCATCGCGATGCCCACGCCCGTGCCCCACATCCACCAGCGCTCGCCGGTGCGGCGGAACACGGCGTAGAGCAGCGCGACGGCGAGGCCGGTGAACAGCGCGCCCAGGCCGACCTGCACCAGGTGCTCGCCGAACCACGGCCCGAAGGTCTGCGTGGCCATGCCGTACCGCTGCTCGCGGATCAGGCCGACGTAGAGGTCGAAGGGAAAGGTCAGCACGCTGGACGCGAGGCCCCAGCAGGCGCCGAAGAGCGCGTCGCCCACGATGCGCCAGCGGCCGACGCGCTGCGCCCAGTCGCGCACGCGCGCGGCGGTGCCGCGTCGCAGCACGAGCCAGGTGACGACGAGGCCGATGACCCAGTTCCAGAGCTGCAGCCAGTAGCCGCCCTCGAAGTAGGCGTCGGCGCGCGCGACGGCCTCGGGCGAGAGGCGGTCCATGTAGGCCTGGGTGGCGGCCTCGGCGTCGCGCGGGAGGTCGTGGCGCCAGGCGTCGTCGACCGGCCGGATGTGCAGGCGCTGGGCCCCGGCGCCGGGCGCGGAGGCGGTGGCCGCGGGGGCCGGGGCCGCGGGCGCGGGCTGCGCGTGCGCGGCGCCCGGGGTGGCGAGGGCGAGCAGCAGGGCCGCGGACGCCAGGGTGCGTGTCATGGGATCTCCTCGTTGGGTGCCGGCGCATTCTTGCCGCGCGGCGGGCGCTGCCAACGGCCGTGCGACGGACGGCGCGCAGGCGCGGATGAACTGCACGCCGAAACCGCCGGGTCACCGGGGCCGCCCGCCGGCTTCTATCATTCGCGCATGCTGCGACCCACGCCCACCCCCGACTTCCGCTCGCCCGCCTTCCTGCGCGCCCACATCGCCGACATCATGGCGTTCTACGAGGGCCGCTGCGTGGATCCCACGGGCGGCTTCTTCCAGTTCTTCAAGGACGACGGCACGGTCTACGACGCGCGCACGCGCCACCTCGTCAGCAGCACGCGCTACGTGTTCACGCAGGCGATGGGCTGGCGCCGCTTCGGCAACGAGGACTGGCGGCGCAACGCGCGCCATGCGCTCGCCTTCGTGGACGACGTGCACCGCCAGCCCGGCGGCGGCTTCGCGTGGCAGCTCGACTGGCACGAGGGCCGCGCGACGGTCACCGACGGCACCAACCACTGCTACGGCCTCGCCTTCGTGCTGCTCGCCCACGCGCACGCGCTGGCCGCCGGCCAGGCCGACGCGGCCGAGGGGCTGGAGCGCACCTGGCGGCTGATGGAGGAGCGCTTCTGGGAGACCTCGCACTCGCTCTACGCCGACGAGGCGACGCCCGACTGGCAGGTCAGCGGCTACCGCGGCCAGAACGCCAACATGCACGCCTGCGAGGCGATGCAGGCGGCCTTCCGCGCCACGGGCGACGCGAAGTACCTCGACCGCGCGATCGTGCTCGCCGACGCGGTCACCGACACGCTGGCCTCGCGCGCGGTCGAACTGCCCGACGTGATCCCCGCCTGCGCGGGCCTGGTGTGGGAGCACTACCGCGCCGGCTGGGCCATCGACCCGGACTACAACCGCGGCGACCGCACCAACATCTTCCGCCCCTGGGGCTTCCAGACCGGCCACCAGACCGAGTGGACCAAGCTGCTGCTGCAGCTCGACCGCCTGGCCGCGGACGCCGGCCGCGCCCCCGACCCGTCGCGCCTGGCGCGCGCCCGCGCGCTGTTCGACGCCGCGATGCGCTTCGGCTGGGACACGCAGTACGGCGGCCTGGTCTACGGCTTCGCCCCCGACGGCACGCTCTACGACGGCGACAAGTACCACTGGGTGCAGGCCGAGAGCCTGGCCGCGGCGGCCTGGCTGGCGGTGGCGCTGGAGCGCGCCGGCGCGCCCGCGGCGGAGGTCGCCGGATACTGGCATTGGTACGACCGCCTCTGGGGCTACGCGTGGGAGCACTTCGTCGACCATCGGCACGGGGCCTGGTACCGCATCCTGGCGCCGGACAACGCCAAGGTGACCGACGAGAAGAGCCCGGCGGGCAAGGTCGACTACCACGACATGGGCGCGTGCTACGACGTGCTGTCCGCGCTCGAGGCCTGAGGCCGTGCGGGGGGGGCGGCCTGCGGCCTGGCCCTGTCGTCATCGTGGCGGCGTGGAACACGGGGACAGGCCGGAGGCCAGTCCCCGCCTGCTTGCGGTCAGCCGTGCTCGAGTTCGAGCGTCCGGTCGTCCGGGCCGGCCACGCAGCCGTCGGCCAGCGCGTCCCAGCCGCGGTGCACCACCACGCGCCGCCCGACGTGGCACAGCTCGACGCGCGTCGCTGCGGGCTCGACGCGGTGCACGAAGGTCTCGATGGACAGGGGCATGCTGACCGACATGCGGTCGTCGGCGAGCTCCCACGGCGGGTGGTCGTCGGAGTGCAGCAGGGGCACGAGCTCGGCCGCCCACAGCCAGGCGCGCACGGGCGCCTCGAAGACCGTGGGCGCGTAGCGCTGGCCGTAGAGCCAGCCCTGCGCGCGGCGGCGCGGATCCTCGCCCTCGGTCGCCGGCGCGTCGTCCCAGGCGGCGGCCAGGATCTCGGCCACCCACTGGTTGCAGTTCTGGTAGCGGGTGCTGAAGGGGTAGGCGTTGGCGCTGTAGGTCGAGCCGAGCACGCGCAGCGCCTGCGTGCGGTCGGCGGCGGCGCGGGCGAGCGCGGCGGTGCGCGCCGGCGGCAGGAACACGAGCGAGACCCAGCCGGTGGCCGGATCGTCCGAGCCGAAGACGAAACCGGCCACGCCCTGGTCGAAGACGCGCGGCCGGCGCTCGTCGCAGGCGAAGTAGAGCTGGCGCACCGACCACGGCAGGTCGGCGTGGTCCTTCAGCACGACGCCGGCGTGGGAGTAGCGGATGCCGAAGCGGTGCAGGTCGGTGCCCGTGCGGGCGACGAGCGCGGCCTCGGCGCCGGCGGCGGCGAGCTCGTCCTTCACGACGGCGCCGAAGCGCAGCAGCACGTCCTGGTCGTCGGCGGACAGGTCGTGGTGGCGGTCGCAGAGGGTGGGCAGGCCGGCGTGCGCGGGCGCGGCGGCCAGCAGGGCGGTCGCGGCGAGCAGCGCCGCGACGAAGCGCTCGATCAAAGAGCGGTGGACGTGAGTTCGTCGGCCCACTGGTCGGCCAGCGCCAGGAAGAAGGCGCGGTGCTCGGCGCCCGTGGCGAACTCGATGCCGTAGGGGCGCTGCATCGCGGTGACGACGGCGCCGGGGGCGACCTGGCCGTCGGCGGCGGCCTCGCGCGGCAGCGTGAGGAAGAACTCGTCGTCGCGGCCGACCGCGTGCAGGCGGGCCTTCAGCGCGCCCGGACGGCCGGCGACCTCGGCCACGTCGATCACCTTGTAGTCGCCCTGGGCGTTGCGCGCGTCGCGGTTGGAGCTGGACTGGCTCGAGTCGCTGAGGGAGTTCGAGATCTTGTCGGACGACACCGAGAGGCTGCCCGAGGCCGACGACGCGAGGCTGTCGGCGAAGGAGGGCAGGGCGGCGGCGGCGGCGAGCGTGAGCGCGGCGAGGCGAAGGGCGAGGGGCATGCGGGGGCTCCGGGCGGATCGTGGGTGGGCGGGATTGTCGGTCAGCCGACCGATGCCGGACAGGCGTTTACGTTCGCTGACATGGGCGGCGGACGCGCTCACTTGCGCCTGGCCCGCGGATGCGCGGCGTCGTAGACCTTGGCGAGGTGCTGGAAGTCGAGCCGCGTGTAGACCTGGGTCGTGGCGATGCTGGCGTGGCCCAGCAGCTCCTGCACGCCGCGCAGGTCGCCGCTGGACTGCAGCAGGTGCGAGGCGTAGCTGTGGCGCAGCATGTGCGGGTGCACGGGGGTGGCGACGCCGGCGCGGCCGGCGAGGGCCTTCAGGCGCACGCGCAGCTGCGCGGGCGAGAGCCGGCGGCCGAGGCGGCTGACGAACAGGGCCTCCTCGCCCGGCACGACGGCCAGCGCGGGCCGATGGCGCAGCCAGTCGGCGACGGCCGCCAGCGCCGGCCCGCCGACCGGCACGCTGCGCCGCTTCGAGCCCTTGCCGAGGACGTGGGCCGTCGCGTCGGCCGCGTCCAGCCAGCCGCGCGAGTCGGCGCCGGGGCGCAGGTCGAGCCCGAGCAGCTCGCCCAGGCGCAGGCCGCAGCCGTACAGCATCTCGGCGATGGCGTGGTCGCGCGCGGCCAGGGCCGCGGCCTCTTCGGGATCGCGCGGGTCGCCGTCGGGCTCCTCGGCGCAACTTGCCACGGCGACGGCCTCGTCGACCGGCAACGCCTTGGGCAGCGGCCGCGCCGCCTTGGGCGCGCGCACGCCCTCGACCGGGTTGTGCGGCAGGCCCGCGCCGTCCGGCTGCTGGCTCCACCAGCGGTAGAAGCCGCGCCAGCCCGAGAGCACCAGCGCGATCGAGCGCGGCCCGAGGCCGGCGCCGTGCAGCTGCGCGGCGAAGCGGCGCACGTGCATGCTCTCGAGGGCCGCCAGCGGCCGCGAGGACTCGGCGGCGAACTTCTCCAGCCGCGCGAGCGCCTCGCCGTACGCGGTGAGGGTATGCACCGAGACGCGGCGCTCCACGCGCAGGTGTTCGAGATAGCGCGCGACGGGCGCCTGGGCATCCCGCGCGTCGCCGCTCACCTCAGTGTTCCTCGAGGAGGCGCGTCAGCGCCGCGCCGGCGATGTCGCCCACCTGCTGCAGGAACTCCACGCCCATGTCGGGCGTGTAGCGCGTCGGGTCGGGCGAGCCGAGCGCGAGCAGGCCGAAGGCCTGGTGCTGGCGGTCGGGGCGCAGCGGGATGAGGGCGAGCGACATCACCGAGTCGGCGTTCTCGAACCACTGGGCGGCCTCGAAGCCGGAGTTGGTGCCGCAGTAGGGCGCCACCAGGCTGGTCGCGAAGATGCGGACGTCCTCGCTGACCTCCTCGGCGCAGGGCAGCGCCGCGAACGCGGGCGCCACGCCCCAGACGCGCACGGCCGCCTGCGGGATCATGAACTGGTGCTGCAGGTCGTGCAGCAGCACGGGTGCGAGGCGCTCCGGGTCGTGCGTGAGCATCACGGCGCGCGTCCAGCGGTGCAGGCGGTCGGCGATGGCCATGTTGTCCTGGCCATAGCGGATCATCTCCATGATCTTGCGCTCCAGGCCCTTGATGCGCTCGCGCAGCATTTCCATCTGCCGCTCCTGCAGCGAGACGGCGCGCGCGCCGTGCGGGCTGGCCAGCTGCACGCTGGCGAGGAGCTCGGCGTGGCGTTCGAAGAAGCCGGGCGTGTTCGCGAGGTACGCCGCGATATCTTCCTCGGTGATGCCATCGGTACCCTGGGTGCTGCTCACAGTTCGATCTCTCCTTCGAAGACGGTGGTGGCCGGGCCGGTCAGGAACACGCTGTCGCTCGGCCCGCCGGCCCACTCGATGGTCAGGCGGCCGCCGCGCGTGTCGACGTCGACCTGCGGCGCGAGCCAGCCGAGCCGGACGCCGGCGACGACGGCGGCGCAGGCGCCGGTGCCGCAGGCGAGCGTCTCGCCGGCGTCGCGCTCGTGGACGCGCAGGCGCGCGTGGGTGCGCGTGACGACCTGCAGGAAGCCGGCGTTGACGCGGCGCGGGAAGCGCGCGTGGTTCTCGACGAGCGGGCCGATCTCGCCGACCGGGAAGGCGTCGACATCGTCGACGCGCTGCACCGCGTGCGGGTTGCCCATCGACAGCACGGCGAGCTCCGCCTGGCGGCCGTCGCCGAGCTCGAGCGGCCAGAGCTCGAAGTCGCCCTCGCGGCGCGGCGCGAGGCCGCTGCCGTCGAAGGGCAGCTGCGCGTGCTCGAAGCGCGGGGCGTTCATGTCGACGCGCACGCGGCCGTCGGGCTGGATCAGCAGCTCGAGCTCGTTGTTCATCGTCTCGACGCGGATCGCGTCGCGGTCGATGAGGCCGCGCTCGCGCACGTAGCGCGCGAAGCAGCGCGCCCCGTTGCCGCAGTGCTCGACCTCGTCGCCCGTGTTGTTGAAGATGCGGTAGCCGAAGTCCATGCCCGGCTTGGTGGGCGGCTCGACGACCAGGATCTGGTCGGCGCCGACGCCGAAGCGGCGGTCGCCCAGGCGGCGCATCTGCGCGGGCCCGAGCGCCAGCGGGGCGCGGGTGGCGTCCAGCACGACGAAGTCGTTGCCGGCGCCTTGCATCTTGGTGAAACGCACGCGGGTCGGGGCCATGCGCGCGATTATCGCCGTGCCCGCGGCTACGCGTTGAAGGCTCCCGCGATGGCGAGCACCCACAGGGTGCCGTAGACGAAGGGCAGCGCCTGCGCGGCCCACTTGCCGCGGCCGGCCGTGCCCTCGGAGGGCGTGAGGCTGCACAGGTGCGTGAGGCCGGAGGCCTCGTAGCGGCGGCGCAGCTCGTCGGTGGCGGCCAGCGCGGCGTAGATGCTCGCGCCGATGACGCCCGCCACGGTCATGCCGAAGAAGGGGAAGCCGTAGGCGAGCCAGTGCAGCTTGGCGGTGGAGATCGTGCCGTAGGCCGTGAACAGCAGGCCCTCCGAGAGGATCAGCCACATCAGGCGGTGGTTGACCAGGTTGTCCTCGTGCGTGAGCTGCTCGCGCAGGGCGCGGTACAGGTCCCAGTCGGCCGGGGAGGCCGCATCCGTCGGCGGTGCTTGCGAGGCCATGGCGTGATGCTACCTCCCGGGCCCGGCTCCGGCCCGACCTGGGGGCGCTGGCGTCGTCGGACCCGGTAGACCGGCGGGGCGGCGTGGCTTAGGCTGGCGGCCTCGCCCACCGCCGTTTCCGCCGCCCATGACCGAGTGCCTGGAACCCGTCGCCGCCGCCTCGCCCGCGCGCCGCCTGCCGGTGCGGCGCCTGCGCGTCGACCTGTCGCGCGGCTTCGACCGCCTCTGGAACGGCGGCGACGCGTTCCGCACCCACTACCTGAATGCGCTGTCGATGAGCTTTCCCGTGGGGGAGCAGTTCTTCATCGACTCGGTGCGTACGGGCGCGGGCATGCTGCCGCCCGCGCGGCGCGCGGCCTGGGACGGCGAGCTGCGCGGCTTCGTCGGCCAGGAGGCGACGCACCGCTTCGTGCACGCGCAGTTCAACGGCGAGCTCGAGCGCCAGGGGCTGGTCAACCGCTGGCAGCACTGGGCGCGGCGGCGCATCGAGGCCAGCCGCGACATGCACCCCGTCAACCACGTGGCCGTGACCGCCGCCTACGAGCACTTCACCGCCGTGCTCGCCACCGGCCTGCTGACCCATCCGCAGTGGCTGGCCGGGGCGCCGGCCGAGCTGGCCCTGCTGTGGCGCTGGCACGCCGTCGAGGAGAGCGAGCACAAGAACGTCGCCTTCGACCTCTACCGCGAGATGGGCGGCAGCGAGCGCCGGCGCATCCTCTGGTTCCTGCACGTCGGCTTGCTGTTCCTCGTCGAGTCGACCCTGCAGACCTGGCTGAACCTGGGGCGCGCGGGCCTGGCCTGGAGGCCGCGCACCTGGTGGCAGGCGGCGCGCTTCCTCGCCGGCCCCGGCGGCCTCGCCTGGGCGACGGCCGCGCCCCTGCTGCGCTACCTGCGGCCCGGCTTCCATCCGTCGCAGCTCGCCGATGCCCGGGAGATGGCGCACTGGCTGGAGGCGCAGCGCGAGGCCTACGCGATCGTCGCGGATTCGTGACGGGGCGCGGCGCGGCCGTGCTTTTTCGGCCCCGCGCGGCTAGGATGGTTCGGCCGTTCCACGGCGCAGGGAGCACCGACCGACACCATGGCGCACGCGACGCCATCCGACCACCCCCCGCCGGCCGGCGCGCCGGAGGTCGAGGCGCGCCTGCTCTTCGCGGCCAGCCCGCTGCCGATGTGGGTCTACGACCTGGAGACGCTGCGCTTCCTCGACGTCAACGAGGTCGCCTGCGAGAAGTACGGCTGGACGCGCGAGGAGTTCCTCGGCATGACGCTGCGCGACATCCGCCCGCCCGAGGACATCGCGGCGATGCAGCAGTCGGTGATCCTCACGCCCGCGCGCGTCTTCAACTCCGGCGTCTGGCGCCACCGCCTGCGCGACGGCACCCTCATCA
>Ga0209051_1002250_pt1 | contig 14187 bp, 14 predicted proteins | sample AraplaCvi_mMS_r2_2_FD_184286 | JGI IMG/M metagenome (GOLD analysis project Ga0209051, IMG submission 184286) | Arabidopsis root microbial communities from North Carolina, USA - plate scrape MF_Cvi_mMS_r2 (SPAdes) (version 2) | ecosystem: Host-associated > Plants > Roots > Endosphere | place...
CGTCTGCGGCAACCACGACGAGGCCGCCGTCGTCGGCGGCACCCCGCAGATGCGCCCCGAGGCCCGCCGCGTCATCGACTGGACGCGCTCCCAGCTCGACCCCTCCCAGCTCGACTTCCTCGCCGGCCTGCCCTTCCAGGTCGAGCAGGCCGACCGCCTCTACGTCCACGCCCAGGCCTTCGCCCCCAGCAGCTGGGAATACGTCCTCGGCCGCGCCGACGCCGTCCGCAGCATCCAGGCCACCGCCGCCCACTACACCTTCTGCGGCCACGTCCACGAGCCGCACCTCTACCACCTCGGCGCCACCGGCAAGGCCGGCGAATTCGTCCCCACGCCCGAAGTGCCCATCCCCCTGCCCGGCTACCGCCAGTGGCTCGTCATCCCCGGCTCCGCCGGCCAGCCCCGCGACGGCAACCCCGCCGCCTGCTACGCGATGTTCGAGCCCGAGGCCCAGCGCGTCACGTACCATCGGGTCCCCTACGACCACGAGCTCGCCGCCATGAAGATCCGACAGGCCGGCCTGCCCGAGCGTCTCGCCGCCCGGCTGCACGATGGCGTCTGAAAAGTCCAGCACCCAGGGCCGCCCCACCCGCCCGAGCATCGTCGACTCCGGCGGCAGCCTGATCGGCGGCAGCCGCCGCGATGCCATCGACATCGGCGGCCTCGCCCCGCCCCTCGAGAAGGGCGCCATCGTCGACGGCTTCCTGCTCCAGAAGCGCCTGCACCAGGGCGGCATGGCCAGCATGTGGAGCGTCGTGCGCGTCGACGCCGACGGCAACCCCGCCGTCGACCCCGACGAGCCGCCCCTCATCATGAAGGTGCCGCGCATCAAGGGCGGCGAGGATCCCGCCACCATCGTCGGCTACGAAGTCGAGCAGATGATCATGCCGGCGCTGTCCGGCGCGCACGTCCCGAAGTTCATCGCCCGCGGCGACTTCACCCGCCAGCCCTTCATCGTCATGGAGCACATCGCGGGCGACACCCTGCGCCCGCGCCTGGCCGAGGCCCCGCTCGCGCTCGACGAAGTCGTGGAGATCGGCATCAAGGTCGCCACCGCCCTGCACGACCTGCACCGGCAGCACGTCGTCCACCTCGACGTCAAGCCGTCCAACATCATGTTCCGGCCCGACGGCAACGCCGTCATGGTCGACTACGGCCTCTCGCGCCACGACCACCTGCCCGACCTGCTCGAGGAGGAGTTCTCGCTGCCCATGGGCACCGGGCCCTACATGAGCCCCGAGCAGGTGCAGTTCATCCGCAACGACCCGCGCAGCGACCTGTTCGCCCTCGGCGTCATGCTCTACCACCTCACCACCGGCGACCGCCCCTTCGGCGCCCCGACCTCCGTGCGCGGCCTGCGCAAGCGGCTGTGGGTCGACCCCGTCCCGCCGCGCGCGCTGCGCGCCGACTGCCCGCCGTGGCTGCAGGAGGTCATCCTCAAATGCCTGGAGGTGCATCCGGACCGGCGCTACCAGAGCGCGGCGCAGCTGGCGCTCGACCTCCAGGAACCCGCGCAGATCCCCCTCACCCGGCGCGCCGAGCGCATGGCCCGCTCGAGCACCTGGGTGCGCATGAAGAAGTGGTTCCTCGCGCTCGGCGCCGAGGCGCCCGAGTCCGCGCAGGCCACCTCCGCCACCGAGCAGGTGCGCGCCTCCACCATCATCATGGCGGCCGTCGACGTCGAGAACGCCGAGCCGCAGCTGCTCGACCAGCTGCGCGAGACCGTGCGCCGCATCGTCGTCACCGAGCCCGGCGCCCGCCTGGCGTGCGTGAGCGTCATGCGCACCGCGCGCATCGGCACCGACGCGCTCACCGACGAGAAGGGCAAGAGCCTGCACGTGAAGCAGCTCGTGTCGCTCAAGCACTGGGCGCGCCCGATCTCCAAGGCCCTGAACCTGGAGGACGGACGCCTGACCTTCCACGTGCTCGAGGCGCCGGATCCGGCCGATGCGCTGGTGGGCTTCGCGCAGCGCAACCAGGTCGATCACATCGTCATGGGCGCACGCGGGCAGTCCGTCCTGCGGCGATACCTGGGGAGTGTGTCGTCCACCGTGGTGGCGGAGTCTCTGTGCAGCGTGACGGTGGTGCGGGCGCAGGCGCCGGCGGAGGATCGGAACGAAGAATAGCGGAGCATTGCCTGGGGAGGCCGGATCATGGAACATCGACGCGACCCGGAGGCCGAGTCCCGTGTCGCAGTCCTCGTCGACTGCGAGAACGTCCCGCCGGACATCCTGGAACACGCGCTGAAGGTGGCCGCCCAGTTCGGACGGGTCGTGTTGCGGCGCGGCTTCGGCAACCACACGACCTTGGCCAACAAGTGGCAGGACGTGCTGGTTCGGCAGGCGTTCACCCCCTGCCTGCAATATGCCTACGCCGCCGGGAAGAACACCTCGGACATCGCGCTGGCACTCGATGCCCTCGAAGCGCTCTTCGACCAGCGAGCAGAGATCTTCTGCCTCGTGACCAGCGACTCCGACTTCGCCGGCCTGTGCAGGAAGTTGCGTGAGCGCGGAGCCACGGTGCACGTGATCGGCGAATCGCGCACGCCCGAGGCGCTGCGCAATGCCAGCGATCAGTTCTTCGCCTGGACCCCGACGGATCCCCCCGCGGCGGTCGGAGCGTTGCCTGCCGCGCCGACGTCGACCACGGCCAAGCCCAAGCAGCGTCCGAAGTCGGTCGTCAACGCCGTCAAGCTCATGGCAGCGGATACACCGGACGGGCGCGTGCACATCAGCGCATTGGGCTCCTACCTCCGGCGTACGGATCCGGCGTTTTCACCCCAGACGTTCGGTCACTCCGGGTTGCTGAGCATGCTGAAGACCTACGATCTGCTGACGCTGCGCCAGGAACCTGGCGGGCACTGGCTGGTGGCGCTTGCGGGTGGCGGCAAGGAGGGGGGCGACGCGGCCACCGGGTCGCCAGGGGGGCCGGCCTGAACGAGGATCGTGGGTTGGGAGCTGGGCGGTGAAGCCGGCACGTGGCTCACCACAATCCTTTCCGGATGCCTTCTCCTAGCAAGCCCAACCGGCGAAGCCGGCATGTCAGGAGCAGCTCGAAAACGCCGAGGGGCTGTTGTCGCGCTCGTCTTCGACGACGAGGATGCGCGTTGACGCGTCGAAGGCATGAGGGTATCCAAAGAAGCACGGCCGGCTGAAGGGCACGCCGTGAGAATCTGTGGAGAAATTGTTGATCGACGCGCGAGGTATGCGACGTCGGGGCCTCGCATACTCCGGCCGAAGCCCGATCGACCTTCACCCGGATACCCCGCGCCACCCGGCAGCTCCACGCAAACCATGCCACGTTCGTCCCTCTCGATTGCCAGGCCGTACCCCCGACGCCAGGCCATCGCCTCACCCGGATTGCCGGCGGCGCATCCGCTCTGGCTCAGGCTGTGCCATTGGATCAACGCGGTGGCCGTCACCTTGATGTTGACGAGCGGCTGGAGGATCTACGACGCCTCGCCCTTGTTCGACTTCCGGTTTCCCCGCGCCGCGACGATCGGTGGCTGGCTGGGGGGCGCCCTGCAATGGCATTTCGCGGCCATGTGGATCCTGGTGTTCAACGGCCTTCTGTATCTCGCGATGAGCGTCGCCACCGGGCGGTTCCGCCGTCGCTTTCTTCCGCTGACGCCGCGCATGATCTGGTCCGACCTGGTCAGTGCCTTGCGAGGACGCCTCTCGCACGCCGACCCGCGGCACTACAACGCTGTGCAGCGGTTCGCCTACGTCGGCGCGGTGGCGGATCTCGCCTTGCTCGTCGCGTCGGGCCTGGTCCTCTGGAAGCCGGTCCAGTTCTCGTCGCTCCGTCTTCTGATGGGGGGCTACGACACCGCTCGCGTGGTGCACTTCTGCGCGATGAGCGCCCTGGCGGCCTTCATCGTCGTCCACCTGGCGATGGTGATCCTGACGCCGCGGACGCTCGTCGCCATGCTGCGTGGCCGTTGAAGGGGACACCATGGTGAAGACCGGAACGCCCATCCGATTGAGCGCCCTCGATGCCCGGCTCGCGACGAAGGAGGCGCAAGCGCTGATCCTGCCTTCGCGCAGGAGTTTCCTGCGCGGCTCGCTCACGCTCGGTGGACTGGCCATGCTCTCGGGATGCAGCGTCACCGACGGTGACGGCGTCGAGTCCGCGTTGTCGGCCATCTCGCGACTGAACGACCGGGTGCAGGCCGCCTTGTTCGACCCCGGCAAGCTGGCGCCGGAGTACACGGATCGCGACGTGACCCGGCCGTTCCCGTTCAACGCCTACTACGGCGAGGACGAGATCCGCGAGATCGATGGCGATGCATGGCGCCTGGAGGTCACGGGGCTGGTGGCCGACAAGCGCACGTGGTCGCTCGCCGACCTGCGCGCGCTGCCGCAGCAGGCCCACATCACTCGCCACATCTGCGTGGAGGGCTGGAGCGCGATCGGCCAATGGGGCGGCGTGCCCTTCGGCCGGTTCCTGAAGCACGTGGGCGCCGACCTCGGTGCGAAGTACGTCGGCTTCAAGTGCGATGACGACTACTACACCAGCATCGACATGGCCACGGCGCTCCATCCGCAGACGACTCTGGCCCTGACCTGCGACGGCAGGCCCCTGCTGCCTCGCAACGGCTACCCCTTGAAGCTGCGCATTCCCACCAAGCTCGGCTACAAGAATCCGAAGCACATCCGGGCCATCTTCGTCACGAATACCTACCCCGGGGGCTATTGGGAAGACCAGGGGTACAACTGGTTCGGAGGCAGCTAGTTCGCGCTGGCTCCGGATGACGGCAATCTCGCCAAAACTTTGACAGGAAACATCATGAACAAGATCGCAATCGCCCTCCTCTCGTCGTGCATGCTGGTGGCTGCCGGCACCTCCTTCGCGGACGACGCGATGAAGAAGGACGAAATGTCGCACGATGCCATGGCCAAGGACGGCATGGCAAAGGACGGCATGGCCAAGGACGGCATGAAGAAGGACGAGATGAAGAAGGACGCCATGGCCAAGGACGGCATGAAGAAGGACGCCATGGCCAAGGACGGGATGAAGAAGGACGCGATGGCCAAGGACGCCATGAAGAAGGACGAGATGGCCAAGGACGAGATGAAGAAGGACGACATGAAGAAGGACGAGATGCAGAAGTGATCCCGTCGCGCGCGCAAGGAGCCCTCGGCATGATCAAGTTCTACTACCACCCCTCTCCCAACCCCGCCAAGGTCGCGCTCTTCCTGGAGGAGTCCGGCCTGCCCTACGAGCTCGTCCCCGTGGACACCCGCAAGGGCGAGCAGCACGCGCCGGCGTTCAGGGCGATCAACCCGAACGCGAAGACGCCCGCGCTGGTGGATGGGGACGCGGTGGTGTTCGACAGCAACGCCATCCTGCTGTACCTGGCGGAGAAGACCGGGAAGTTCCTGCCGGCCGACCGCCCCGAGGCGCGCGGCCGGATGCTCTCGTGGCTGATGTTCGTCGCCTCCGGGATCGGACCCTTCTCGGGGCAGTGCGTGCACTTCAAGCACTTCGCGCCGGAGCCGCTCCCCTACGCGATCGCGCGCTACGACTTCGAGGCCTGGCGCCACTGGAGGGTGATCGACGACCACCTGTCGAAGCACCGGTACATGCTCGGTTCGGACTACACGCTCGTCGACATGGCGGTCTGGGGCTGGGCACGTGCGATTCCCTTCGTCCTCGGCCCGGACGCGTTCGACCGCCTGCCCGACGTGAAGCGGTGGTTCGACGAGATCAACGCCCGACCCGCGGCGCAACGTGCCGAGGCGGTCAAGTCGATGCACGCCTTCAAGACCGACATGGACGACGAAGCGCGCCGGAGCCTGTTCCCGCAGGTGCCGGTGCACGCCTGAGGTCGGCTCGAGGCGAGAGCGCGCCGACGTCGGTTCGGCGCGCCTTCTCGCACGACAGCCACGCCGACACGCCGCACCGTCAACGATTCGGAGAAACCCCATGCGATCGACTCCCCCGGCCGCCCTCCTCGGCCTCTCGCTGGCGCTGCTCGGCGCCGCTGCCTCGGCGGCGACCTGCCAGGCGGTCTCCGGACCGTCCGTGCCGACGGTCGTCGAGCTCTACACGTCGGAGGGCTGCAGCTCGTGTCCTCCTGCCGACCACTGGCTCAGCAGCCTGAAGGATCGCGACGACGTCATTGCGCTCGCCTACCATGTCGACTACTGGGACAGCGCGAGCTGGCGAGACCGCTTCGCGCAGCCGGCCTTCAGTCAGCGCCAGGACGCCTCCCGGCGAACGACCGGAGCGCGGTTCTCGTATACGCCCCAGGTCGTCGTCGACGGCAAGGACGCGCCCGATCGCCCTTTCCCCGAGCTCGGATCGGTCCACGGCAAGGCCTCGACGCCGGTGTCGCTGAAACTCGTGCGGGGCGCCGACGATGTCGAGCTGACGGTCTCGACGGGATCGAGCGGCACGCCCGCGAAGGGGTTCGTCGCCGTCGTGGACGACGGCCTGACCTCGCACGTCAAGGGCGGTGAGAACCGCGGGGCGACGCTTCACCATGACGCCGTCGTGCGCGAGTACGTGAGCTGGTCCGCGGCCGAGAGCTCGCAGACCCTTCGCGTCACGCCCACGACCGCGCCGGAGCCCGGTGCCAGCCGCCACTGGGTCGCGGTCGCGGTGGACGACCTCGGCAAGCCCGTGCAGGCGGTATCGCTCAGGTGCCGATGACGGACTCGGCCCCCCGTGCCGCGGACGGGCGAGTTCGAAGCCCGGCCGGATCACGGGCCGGCGACATCCCGATGGCCCTGCCGTCGTTCGACATCGAGACAAGGGAACGGACATGATCAGGCACATGGCCGCGGCGTTGCTCGCCGCCACGATGGCGAGCGGCGCACGTGCCGACGATCGCGGGCTGGTCAGCGTGACCAGCCCTTTCGGAATGGACGACACCGTGAGTCACCTGGAGTCCGCGATCCGCGCCAAGGGCCTGAAGCTGTTCGCGGTCATCGATCATGCGGGCGAGGCTCGCGCCGCGGGGCTCGCTCTGCGCCCGATGAAATTGCTCGTCGTGGGCAATCCGACCGCCGGAACGCCCTTGATGCAGCACGAGCCGACGGTGGGCATCGACCTGCCGATGAAGCTGCTGGTCTGGGAACGCGCGCCGGGGCAGGTCTCGGTGACGTGGAACGACCCGGCCTACCTGGTGCGTCGCCACGAATTGCCGAAGGACGACGAAGCCACGTTCGCCGCGATCGGGAACCTGGCGGCGCAGGCGTTGAAGCCGTGAGCGCGGCGCCGGCGTCCTGAGCGAGAGATCGCGGACAAGGCCCATCGACGCCCGCGATCCAGCCGGCAGACCGGTGGCTGCCGCCGGACTGCAATCCTGCTCGCCGCAGGACAGGTGCTGGCGCCTTGCGCTGCGCCTCTCGGACAATGACGGCTGCGCCGAGCGAGCGCGACACGCAGGCCGTCCGCCAGTGGTCCCCTTACAGATACTCCTCGAGGATCGTGTCGACGGACGGCTCGCCCAGCTGACCGCCACACAGGCGTTCGTAGAACGTCGCGACCTCATGAATGGCGAGTGCCAGGCGCTCGACCTGGTCGGAATGGTAGTCCAGCGCTTCCTCGTCACCGTCGAATTCTCCGGCAGCCAATCTTCCGGCGATGACCTTGTGCAGATTCGCGAGGCCGTGCAGGGCGAGCCTGACCGAGCCGACGGAAGGAAGCGCGTGGTCGATGTCGTCCATGGGGAGCAGCTTGTCTTCGGTTCGATCAAGGCGACCTGTCATCCGCCTCGGGCTGAGACGTCGGCCAACGGATTCTAGGCACGCACGATCGCCATCACCGCCCGGCTTTTCGGCCGGTAATTCCCCAGATTTCCACGCCCAGCGGACGTCGATGGGCTTGCGCGCGAAGTGCGCGTTCTCGGGCGGGTCGTAGCCGTCCTCCAGCGGCCGCTTTCCGGCAAGGCGCCCTCGTGCCAGCCATCGCCCGACCGCGCCCGCATCACCCTGGCGGGGCTTGCGAGGCGCCGCGCCGCCTCGGAGACTCGGCGCTCCAACGACCACCCGCCTGGAGAGGACCCATGAACACTCGTTCCGTCACGGCCGCGTCCCGCCTGCTCTTCGCCTGCGCAATCGCGATGAGCGGCGCGGCCGCGCAGGCCGCGGCGCCGCGCTACCACCTCGTCGACCTCGGCGCCTACACCAAGGCCTTCCGCATCGACGCGCAGGGCCACGTCGCCGGCTTCATCCAGGACGGCACCCAGGCGGCGTTCTGGAGCGACGGCACCTGGCACCGGCTGGACTCCCGGTACGAGAGCGGCGCCTTCGCCAGCGCGATCGACGTCCGCGGCGGCGCCACCTACACGATTCCCGGCGACGCCGGCTATCTGGCGTCGTACCTCACGCGCCGAGACGGCACCACGCTCCCCATCCTGCCGGAGGGCGCCCAGGACGTCTGGGTCTGGGACGTCTCCCGGGACGGCACCGTCGCCGGCAACACCGGCGGCATGGCCGCTCGCTGCTTCGTCTGGCGGGACTCGCAGACGCGCTACCTGGCCTCCACCGGCGACCAGTGCAACGCGCAGGCCATCAACGACCGACACCAGGTCGCCGGCGCCATGAACCTGACGCCGGGCGGCGACCTGCAGGCCTTCCTGTGGCAGGACGGCCGCTTCACGATGCTGGGCAACCTCGGCGGCACCTACACCGTCGCCAACGACATCAACCAGGCCGGCCACGTCGCGGTGGCCGCGACCACCGCCACGGGCATGTCGCACGCGGCCCTGTACGCCGACGGACAGCTCGTCGACCTGGGCGTGCCCGGCGGCGGCACCGAAAGCGGCGCCATCGGCCTCAACGACCGCGACGTCGTCGTCGGCCGCTGGTTCGATGCCGTGGGGGAACATCCCTTCCTCGCGCGCGGCACGCAGATGGTCGACCTGATGCCGCTGATCGACGACACGCAGGGGCTCTACCTGTGGGGCGCGATCGGCATCAACAACGCCGGCGTGATCATCGGCAACGCGGTGCGCGACGGCGTGCGGCACGGGTACGTGCTGACGCCGATCGAGTGATGGCGAGGGGGCCGGGCGCCACCGACGGCGCGTGACACGACGCGGGCGGAGGCCTCCACCCTGTCATGGACCGCCACGTGCATCGCCCAGCTCCGCCTCCGCGCCAGGTGCTCCCCGTCGGACGAGCGCCTCACTCCTCCCCTTCCCGGCCACCGTCACCGTCCGCGACCTCGCCCGTCGCATCCCTCGGAAACGCGCCGACCCCCACGACCGCCAAGGCCCCCGCGGCCTGGCGCGCCAGGAAGACGCATCCCATCAGCACGTCCCGGTGGAGCGGGGACGATTCGAGCGACATGCTGGCACCCTCCAGCGACGCGATCAGCGCCCGCACCAGCTGCGCCGCCGTCTCGCACGCATCGCTCACCGTGACGTCATCGCGCATCGTGTAGGCATCGGAGCCCACCCGGTTCTCCCGGGCCCATCCGTACATGCCGTAGGCGCGGAGTGCGTCGGCCCGTGCAGGCTCGGCCAGCCGCGCGAACGGCGTCGAGGACCGCCATTCCCCCTCGGCGGGCGGCGCAGCCGCGCCCGAGGCGGGACGGGAAGTCGGCATCGGCGTGGATCCACCCGAATCGGCGTCGGACATCGCGCAGGCTCCTCTTGCCCATCACAGTGTCGCCACGCCGGTTCGGAACGAGCGGGGCGGCGAAGACGACCGCCCCACGGCGGCCACGTGCCTACGTCTCCCCGGGCTTCCAACCCCGGCCGCTGATGTGCAGCGGCAAGCGAATTCTAGGGACGAGCATGCGAACCATCGCCCGGCATTTCGGCCAGTAACCAGGCTGATTTCCACGCGCGACGATGAGCACTGCCGCGACTTTCCGCCCTGGGGAATCTCCCACCGCCGCACGACAGGCCGCAGGGTCGTCGAACGACTCGGGCGCGCCATGCGCCTGGCATCCGCTCGGCTCGCCGCCCCTGGGAACGGATGGCGCACGCCCGATCCGACGAGCTTCGGTCGCGATGCCCGCAAGCTCGCCCGCATGCCGCAACGCATCAGCGCCGAAGCCCGGCGCCCCGCCGATGCGGCACCCCGCCCCGAGCGCGAGGTGTCCTACCTCGGCCGTGATGCTCGGAGCCTCGACGCTGACCCGTTCTGGTTCAAGCCCGATCCTCCGAGTCCTGTCGACGACCCGCCGAGGTTCGACGATGAACCAATTCGGGTCATCGTCGATGCTCCGCGGTATTCGCGTGCACCTCGGAGCATCAGGCCTGCCCCTGATCGGATAAGCGCCGAACCACCGCGGGATGCGCCTGACCCGGAACGGATCGTCGATGCAGTGAAAAGCAGCACCGACGATCCTCGGAGGATCATCGAAGAACCTGGCACCGTCACGACAAGGTCGGAGAGGGCCGGGCGCGCACCGTCACGCGAGATCCGGCGACTCGGGGGCGTCGTCGACGGGCGCCTCGGCCTCGCCGTCGCCGGGTGCCTCGCCGCCCTTCGCCCGACGCGTCTTCACCCAGCGCGGCCTCGCCTCCTTGACGATGACCTCCGCCATGGGCTCGCCCCGCTTGGCGGCCCGCGTGGTCGTCTCGTAGCAAGCCAGCGCGTCCTTGAAGGCCAGCGAGCCCAGCAGCATGAGGGTGTCGTCGATCAGGTCGGCGAGCTGCACGACGATCACCTGCAGCGTGCGCAGCGCGTGCATGGCCTCGACGACGGCCGCGAACCTGGCGAGGTCGACGTACTTGGGCGCGAACTGCGGGCTGGCGACCATGTGCACCTTCATGGTGTCGACGAACGCGCCCGTCTTGTCGGCCATCTTGGGGATGCTGCGCCGCTGGTCCGCGGTCAGGTCCTTCAGATAGGGCTGCGCGGCGGCCAGCAGCTGCTGGGCGAGGTTCACCATGTTCTGGAGGGCGTCGGCGGGGATGATGTCGACGGCGGTGGGGATCGTGATGTCGGAACTCATGGGGACATTCCCTTCGGAAGTGGGTTGAGGCTACCGGCCGCCGCGGCCCTGTGCCGCAGCGGTCGAGAAGCAGTGTGCCCTCTTTAACCCGGTACCGTATCCCTCCGTCGGGGGGTGAGATGGGGTTCCTACGCGCTTTCGAGGAGCACTTCTTGATAGGTAGGCGGTTTGCAAGAAAATGTTGGTTCGCCTTCTTCAGCGTCCACGCCTGCGAGGGCCGAGCGAAGGTTTCGGCGGGCTGAATTTGGCAACGCAAGGTGACTCAGAACAGCCGTTTCCTGTCCAGGGTCGGCGCCGTGGCACGACCGATCATTGCCAATGGACGGGTACACCACCCCCCATCAACAAGACAACCGATTCCGACTCAAACCAGCCCCCGCCTCGATGATCGGCGGGACGACTTCGGGCCGCCCCTGCCATGCCTGGGCGCTGCAGGAAAACTCGCTTGCGTTCGGTGCCGCCCCTCACCTTGCACATGGGCGCAGACCCGGCCGTGCGAACGCCGAGATGGTATCCACCGAGGGATGTCGACGCCGGATCCTGGTAGCGTCGGCCGCGACGGCATTCCATGCCCTGGGAGGATCGATGAAGTTCATGCGCGCGGCAGCGAAGGCGCTGCTCCCGGTGTTCCCGCGTTCCTGGTGGATGGGCCTCGCCGCCCTGCCCGCGCTCGCGCTCGGCGCGCCGCTGTATCGGGCGGTGGACGTCGGCCTGGTCGACGGGGCCGAGATCACGCACGTCTACGACCTCGGCGATCGCGGTGACGCCGTCGCGTACTCCGGCGCCGTGCCCGTCTCCTGGAATGCGACCACCGGCCTCGTGCCCATCCCCCAGCCCCAGGACGACACGCGGCTCCTCATGATCAAGGCGATCAACGCCACGCGGGCGACGGCCGGCACCCTCCACGGCCCGGCGGGCGTCCCGACGCAGGCCGTGTTCGTCAGCCCCTCGCGGGCCCGAAGCTTCTTCCTGCGGGGCACGTGGGCTGCGGACAGCCTCGATCCCGTGGCGCCCGTCAAGGACCTGTCGAACGCGAACGAGGTGCTCGGCGTCAGCGCCCTCCCCTGGCTGTGGTCGGCAAATGCGGGGCTTCGCGCCATCGGCACCCATGGCAGCAGCGAATACAAGGTCAACCGGCTCAACGACCGGAGCCAGGTGGCCGGCTATCGGGAGGTGGAGACGAGCGACGACTGCAGCGGGCAACGCGCGTTCGTCTACGACGCCCCCTCGGGGCGGTTCACGCCGCTCGACGACGGGCCGCCCGACATCGAGCAGAACGTCTGCCGGCGCTACAGCCAGGCCAACGGGATCAACGAGGTCGGCCAGGTCGTCGGCTGGGCGTACGAGGACGACGGCGGATCGGATCCCAGGCGCCCCTTCATCTGGAGCGCGAGCACCGGACGCCGGCCCCTGGTCAGCGCGGACCGCCGCAAGGTCGACCTCGTCCCCCTGGACATCAACGATCGGGGCCAGGTCGTCGGCACTTTCCAGTACAGCGACCACGTCGGAGCCTTGAAGGACCGGCGCTTCTTCTACTGGGACGAGGCCGGCGGCGGCGTCGACCTCCAGGACCTCCTCGACCCGGGCGATCCGATGTCGGGCGAGGTCGATCTCCGCACCGACGACGACAACGTGCGGATCAATGCCGATGGCGTCATCTCGGCGGCCGGGAGATTGGCCGGGAGCAAGGCGACGCGGGCGTTCATCCTGTCGCCGCGTTGAAGGAGCGGGGGGTCGCTGGTCGCGGCCGTCCGCTTCGCCGTCCGGATGAATCTCATGAAGCGCCTCGTGATGTCATCTTGACATCCGAATCCGAGGTGCTCGATGTCCTGCCGCGGTTGCCGCATCCTCGACCAGCGGCTCGCGCGGGGCGCACGTCCGACCTGGCCCGCCGCCGTCCCGCATCGTCGACGTCCTCAAACATGCGGACGCAGGCTCGGGCGCGCGGTGCGACCATGGCGGTACCGGATGTGGGAGGGACGTTCATGCGGCGATGGTTCCACCTGATCGCGACGATGCCCCTGGTGGTGTGGCTGGCCGGGTGCGCGCACGTCATCGTCGACACAGACGGCACGCGCCACGTCACCGGCTTCGTGTCGATCACCTTGCCGCCACCCGACCGGGAGGTGGGCGCCGATGCCATCCGCGTTCGCGCGATCGGCCTGGCCGTGTCGAGCGGGCCGGCACTCGGCACCCAGGTCAACATCGGCTATTCGGACACCACCATCGCCGCGCTTCGAAACGACAGCGCCGTCTCACGGACCGAGATCCGTCGCCTCGCCGGCGAGCTACCTAGGGAGAAGTAAATGACCACGCCGACCCGCCCCGCCCTTGCCCGCGCGCAGCTCGCCTGCCGGCGCGCGTTCGTGGTCTGCGCCACGGCACCGCTGGCGCTCGCCGGCTGCGCGACCAAGGATGCGGTGTTCATCACCAAGACCTCGTTCAGCGTGCTGGACGTCGATGCCACGCCCGCCGGGGTCAGCATCGCGCACGATCGCGTCGAGGGCTACTTCGGGCCCCGGTTCGATGACGGCTTCGTCTATCCGGTCACCGGCTACTTCTACGGCAGCGGCGCCGGCCTGACGCGTGAGGTGCAGCAGGTATTCGCCGGCGGGGAGGCCGCGACGGTCGTCCTGGGCGCGGCGCCCGGCGCGCCGGCGGCCAACGCGGTGAACTGCGCCGACCAGCGCGTCAATCCGCCCCTGCTCTTCGCCACTGGGACGACGCTGGGCATCAAGCTGGGGTTCGCGGAGAACACGATCGTGCCGACGTCGTTCGTGTTCGGGTACCGGCGCAAGGAAGTGGCCTGGGTGCCCGTCTCGGCGAGCTGCCAGCCGGCCGTCCTCGCCACGCTGGACAGCAGCGCGAAGGGTCGCGGCACGCAGGACGAGCCGAAGCTCGACGCCGGCGTCACGCAGTATTTCGCGACGGGCGCGGCCGCGATCCGGCTGGCCGCCGACCCGGCGGTGCAGAACAGCTTCAGGCGCGAGGCCCGGAAGGCGGTGGGCAACGTCGCGGAGTTCAACAGCCGCGAAGCCACGCAGAACCAGCTGACGCTCGACATCGTCGCGTGCGCCTCCAAGGTGCCCGACGCGACGTTCGACAGCGTCGTGAGCAATGCGGACGAACTGGGCGTGCTGGCGACCGACGGCGATGCCGCGGAGATCCGCAAGGGGGTCGACGCCAAGGATCGCCTGGGCCGCTACGTCCGCCTGCTGCGGCTGCGCAACGGCGACGACGATCCTCGGACGGCCGCGCTGACCCTCC
>Ga0209051_1002260_pt1 | contig 14139 bp, 12 predicted proteins | sample AraplaCvi_mMS_r2_2_FD_184286 | JGI IMG/M metagenome (GOLD analysis project Ga0209051, IMG submission 184286) | Arabidopsis root microbial communities from North Carolina, USA - plate scrape MF_Cvi_mMS_r2 (SPAdes) (version 2) | ecosystem: Host-associated > Plants > Roots > Endosphere | place...
GACGCAGACGTTCGGACCCGAGCTCGAGGACTTCCACAAGACGACCTACCAAAACCCACCGGAGGGGGCGCTGATCTCCCAGGGCGCGGGAGCGTACGGGGACGTCGCGACGGCGCGCGGGGCATTTGACGGCCTGGTCGAGCGGGTCGACGCGTGCGGATCGTCGACCGCCGGGTACGTCGGCGAGTGGACGGCGGGCCCCGACGCCATCCGCACCCGGACCAGCAGTGAATGCGGCCGCGACTACCGGCTGAAGTCGGTGGTGCTCGTCGAGGTCACGTTCTGCGCGTATCCGCCGTCCGTGCCCGACATCGTGATGACGAACATCCTGGAACGGATCCCCGGCTAGCGCTGCCGGTCGGCGACCGCGATCGTCGCGCTCGCGAGGACCTCGTCCCCATCGGGGTCCGGGCGGTAGAGCACCATCGTCTGACCGGTCGCGACACCCCGCAGCGGACTGCGCAGGGCGGCGACCAGGCTGCCGTCACGGACCTCCACGACGGCCGCTGCGATGCCCCCGTGTGCGCGGACCTGAACCTCGCACTCCACGGGTCCGTCCAGCGGCGATCCGGCCGTGAACACCGGCCGCTCGCCGACCAGACGCCACACGTCGAGATCGCTGGCGCCGCCGACGTGCACGGTGCCGCTCTCCGCGTCGATCGCGGTGACGTACCTGGGGAGGCCGTCGGGACCGGGCCCTTCGATGCCGAGACCCTTGCGCTGCCCGATCGTGAACCCGTGCACGCCGTCGTGCTCGGCGAGGACCGTGCCGCCCGCGTCGACGACGGCACCGCGACGGACGCCGATCCGCGCTCCGAGGAACGCCTTGGTGTCCCCCGACGGGATGAAGCAGATGTCGTGGCTGTCCGGCTTGCCTGCCACGGCGAGGCCACGCTCGGCGGCCTCTTCACGAATTCGGGGCTTGGGGGTGTCCCCGATCGGGAAGATGGCCGTAGACAGCTGGTGGGCGTTCAGGACGCCGAGGACGTAGGACTGGTCCTTGTCGCCGTCGACGGCGCGGCGCAGGCGGCCGTCCTCGAGGCGGGCGTAGTGACCGGTGGCCAGCGCGTCGAAGCCCAGCGCCAGCGCGCGGGCCGACAGTGCCGAGAACTTGACCTTCTCATTGCACCGCACACAGGGATTGGGGGTCTCGCCGCGCGCGTAGGACGCGACGAAGTCGTCGATCACGTCTTCCTTGAAGCGGTCGGCGAAGTCCCACACGTAGAACGGGATGTCGAGGATGTCGGCGACGCGGCGGGCGTCGCCCGCGTCCTCCTTCGAGCAGCACCCGCGGGAGCCGGTGCGCAACGTGCCAGGAGCCGACGACAGTGCGAGGTGGACCCCGACCACGTCGTGGCCGGCGTCGACCATCCGCGCGGCGGCCACCGAGGAGTCGACGCCACCGCTCATCGCAACGAGGACGCGCATGCTACTTCTGTCCCGCACTGGCCAGCGCGGCCTGCCTGGCCCGGTCCACCGCCGCGGGAAGTACGGCGAGCACGGCGTCCACGTCGGCGTCGGTGCTGGTGTGCCCCAACGAGAATCGAAGCGAGCCGCGCGCGCTGACGGGGTCGGCGCCCATGGCGATCAGAACGTGGGACGGCTGCGCGACGCCTGCCGTGCACGCCGAACCGGTGGAACACTCGATTCCCTTGGCGTCCAACAACATCAACAACGCGTCGCCCTCACAGCCGCGAAAGGTGAAGTGGGTGTTGCCTGGCAGCCGTGCGTCCCCGTCGGCGCCGTTGAGGTCGACGTCGTCGATCGACGCCAGCACGCCGTCGACGAGTTTGTCCCGCAACGCCGAAATCCGCGCCCGATTGGCGTCGAGGCCGTCGACTGCCACCCGTGCTGCCGCGGCCATCGCCACCGCGCCGGCGACGTCGGGGGTGCCGGAGCGGACGTCGCGTTCCTGGCCCCCGCCGTGTAACAGCGGCACACACGCCGTGTCGCGACGCAGTAGCAGGGCGCCGGCACCGGTGGGACCGCCGAACTTGTGGGCGGCCACGCTCATCGCCGAGAGTCCGCTGGCGGCGAAGTCGACCGGCAGCTGACCGACGGCCTGGATGGCGTCACTGTGCATCGGTACGTCGAATTCGGCGGCGATGGCGGCCAGTTCGGCGATCGGCATGATGGTGCCGACTTCGTTGTTCGCCCACATGACCGTCACGAGCGCGACGTCGTCGTGAGTCTCCAGCGCCTCCCGAAGGGCGGCCGTGGCGACCGCGCCGTCGCGGTTGACGGGCAGCCAGGTCACCTCGGCGCCCTCGTGCTCGACCAGCCACTCCACCGCGTCGAGGATCGCGTGGTGCTCGACCGGTGAGGTGATGATCCGGCGACGCTTGGGGTCGGCGTCGCGGCGGGCCCAGAAGATGCCCTTGACCCCGAGGTTGTCACTCTCGGTGCCGCCTGCGGTGAAGATGATCTCCGACGGCCGTGCCCCGAGGAGCCCGGCCAGCGTCTCGCGCGCCTCCTCCATCCGGCGACGGGCCGCTCGACCCGTGGTGTGCAGCGACGACGCGTTGCCGACCGTCGTCAGGGCCGCCGTCATCGCCTCGACGGCGGCGGGGTGCATCGGGGTGGTGGCGGCGTGATCCAGGTAGACGGCGGTCATGGCCCGTCAAGGATACCGGCACGGCGGTCGGTGTCAGGCGACCAGCGCACGCCCGTGGACCGGCCGGGCCTCGAGAAGCGTCTCCCCGCGCACCGCGGCCTCGCATCTGGCCGCCAGGTCGCGTCTGTCGTCGCCGGGCAACTGCAACGACTGGACCCGCACTTGGCAGACGGTGCGGCGGGCGGTGATGACCCGTCGCACCGACTCCAGCAGCGAGTCGTCGCCGATGAAGGCGGGGATCGTCGACGGCTGCCCGTCCCGGTGGTGATAGGTCAGCCGCAGCGGCTGCACCGGCCGTCCGGCATCGACGGCCGCCTGAAACATCGCGGGTCGAAACGTGCCGTAGGCGACGCCACACCACGTCGTCCCCTCGGGGAACGCGACGACGGTCTGCCCGCCCGACAGCCGGTCGGCAACGGTGCGGACGACCTCGGGCAGTCGACGCAGGTTGGCCCGCTCGATCGGGATCACCTTCATGAGGCGGGCGAGGGCGCCCAGCGCGGGCCACTCGACCAAGTCGGCTCTGGCGACGAACGAGCCGGGCAGCACCGCACCGATGACGAACACGTCGACCCAGGACACGTGACCGCTGACCACCAGCACGCCGCTGAGGTTGCGAATCGGACCGCCCGAGGTGCGCACCCGAACGCCGAGGCAGCGCAGCATCAGCCGGCAGTACAGGCGCTGGGCTCGCGCCTTGCCCGGCAGGGGCAGCGCGAGCAGGACCGCGGTGGGAAGCACCAGCAGCGCGCACACGACGCGGACCGACGTGCGCACGGCCACCACGACGCGACGGGCACCCTCGACGGTGTCGCAGCGGACGCACGACGCGTCGCACGACGCCCGTGGCAGCCAGGGACTTTCGACGATCGAGTGACTGCTCATCGGCCCATCCCTTCGGACATCTCGCTTGCCTGCGACACCGAGCGCAGGCGCTGCAGGTAGCGGACGTCGGCGTTGCGCTTGTCCAGCAGGGCGGGGAAGTCGCCGACGCCGAAGTCGGGATCGTGGGCCGGGTCCCCGCACACCTCGGCGCCCAGCCGGAGGTAGCCGCGCATCAGCGGCGGGAGGGTGGTCCTGGCGGGCGGCTCGATGTCGTCGAGTCCCCTTCCGTTCAGGACGACCGGTCGACGCGGGTGAACGGTGTACGGCGAGGCGTGGCGTTTGCGCACGAAGTCGCGGACGGCCCGGATGTGGGAGCCGGGGGTTTCCTCCGGGGTGCCCTGTACGGGCACTGACACGCAGCCGGTGACGTAGTCGTATCCGCTGCGGTCGAGGTAGGCCAGGATGCCCGCCCACATCAGCAGGACGACGCCGCCGTTGCGGTGGTCCTCGCGCACCACTGCGCGTCCCATCTCGACGAGGGACGGTCGCAACGGATCGAGCTCGGCGACGTCGAACTCGGTGGCGCTGTAGAGCCCACCGGCAGCGATCGCGCCGGGGGGCGGCAGCATCCGGTAGCAGCCGACGAGTTCGCCGGAATGGTCTTCCCTGACCAACAGGTGGTCGCAGTATTCGTCGAAGCGATCGGAGTCCCGGCCGTCGGCGCCTCCGACGAGGTCGAACCCCGGCTCGGAGGTGAACACCTGGTGACGGAGTCGCTGGGCGTCATCGACGAGCGTGGGGTCGGTGGAGAGCAGGAGGGTGTAGCGCGGCGTCGTCGCGGAGGCATTGGACGATCCGGCGGTGGGTTGATCAGCGGCGATGAGTACGGAGGCGGTGCTCATGGCGGCCACGGTGCTTCAGCAGGACAGCGCCTGAGCAATCACAGCGTGACGTGTCCATGCACGCCAGGTGACGAGTTGACCTCGCCAGCTGGTGCCGACGGGCCGTGAGGCGTCGGTCAGACGGCCTTGTCGAGCAGCCGCAGGGTGCCGGTGCGTTCGGTGGTGCGTTCCGCGGGTACCGGGGCGGGGCGGACGACGCGCGGTGCGCGCGAACGCATCTCGACCTGGGAGCTGGAGCGCACGACGCCGATTGGCCCCGAGCCGACGAATCGCGAGATCGCCGTGTGTGGGAGCGCCGACGCCGCCTTGGCCTGGCGGTAGCCGACTCGAATGCCGGCGGCGCAGGTGGTGAGCAGTCCGAGGAGGCCCGGTAGCGCGACGGCGGCCAGGGCGGTCAGCGACACCGTGGCGACGAATGCGCCGATGGCGTGTTCCACCTGGGTCAGTACGTCGCTCTTGCCGGACGGCTCCGGGGTGCTCGCCGGCGGCGTTTCGGCGACGGGGCTGCCGACCAGACCGCTGATCGCGACGACGTCCATCGGGATCACCGGTGCGGCGGGCGCGGGCACGTCGGGATGGCTCGGCGGTACGGCCAGCGCTGGGAGCGCGGGCAGCGCCGACCACACGGGCGTTCCTGGCGCGGGCGTCGAAACTCTCATCGGTCGGCTCAGGCCCGTCGACGCACCGATGGACGGGGTCGTCCCCGAAACGCCGGGCAGCAGGAGCCCCGCGAGGTCGGATGGGAGTGCCGTGAGCGTCGCGCCCGCGTCACCGGCCGAGGTGAACACGTTTTGGATCGAGGCGAGGAAGTCCGACACCGGCGTGACCGAGGTGGGAAGCGACGCGACGACACCCGGCACCGCGAAGACGGAGTTGGCCAAGGTGGTGACGGAGTTGACTGCCTTCGTCACGGGTTCCACTGGACGCTTCACCGGCTTGGGGTCGACGGCGGGCGCCGGCGGCGCCGTGACGACGGGGGCCGTCACCACGGGCGCGGTCGGTTCCTCGACGGCGGGGTCAGTCGAGGGGGCCTCCGGCGAGGCGTCTGGCGGGGTGTCCGTCGTGGCCTCTGAGTCAGGCGTGGTGACCGGGCTGGTGCCAAATACCGTCGGGCTGCCGCCGAACGTCGTCTTCGGCGACGCAGGGATGCTCGACGGGAGGTGACCCGGCTTGGTGAGGGTGCTGAGCGTGCCGGTGACCCCTTGCACCGTGCCGTGCAGCGAGTTCTCGACCGCCTTGCGCACGTTGTCGGCGAACGTCCTCACCGGATCGCGAGTTGGGCCGGTGGACGGGCTGCTCGTCGAACCGCCGGCCTCCGTGTCGGCCACGGCGACCGCGCCACCCGCACCGGCGATCATGAAACTGGTCGAGAGCACGCCAAGGGTCGCTGCAATGCGCAGATGCGTTGACAAAGCGACCTCCCCTTCGCAGCTAGCAGCCCGCATGTTTGGGCAATCAGTGACAATCGTTCCACATCATTGAGGCCAGCTACCGGCATTCTGCCGTGAATTCGCTGCCGTGACTACCGGCGGCAAACAACTCGTGTCGGCGTCGTCCCGCGAGTTCCCGGACTCGGCGGGAACCCGTTTCGCACGTCAGCGGGGCCACTGGTCGCTGAGTTTCGACAGTGCCGTTGAAACCGCAGCTAGGAGCCGGGAAACCTGGAAACGGCGCGTGGCTGCCGTAACCAATTTGGGCGCAAACCACGAACGTCGAAAATCAGCGCGCGACGGACTCGGATTCGTACCCGCAAATCGCGTTGACCTTGTCGGCCGAGGCGCTGGTCGGATCGAACTCGTAGCCGAGCCATTCCCGGGCCAGTCGTCGGGCCAGCTCGAGCCCGATCACCCGCTGCCCGAAGCACAGCACCTGCGCGTCGTTCGACAACACGGACCGCTCTACCGAGAACCCGTCGTGCGCGGTGACCGCGCGGATTCCTGGCACCTTGTTGGCGCTGATCGCCACCCCGAGACCGGTCCCGCACACCAGCAGCGCGCGGTCCGCCTTGCCCTCGGCGACGAGCCGGGCGGCGGCCACCGCGACGTGTGGGTAGGCGGTGTGCTCGTCGGTGCCGACACCGACGTCGGTGACCTCGGACACGCGGTCGTCGGCCTGCAGGTCCGCCTTGAGTGCTTCCTTGTATTCAGATCCCGCGTCGTCGCAGCCGACGACGATCCGTAGTCCGGTCATGAATTCTCTCCCTCGGATTTACGTGCGAAGCAATCTGCGACGGTGTGGGCGATCATCGCCAACGACGTCGCACCCGCATCGGGGGTTCCGACGCTGCGCTCCGCGAGCGGTCGGGCCCTGCCGACCTTCGGTCGCATGTCCGCGGTGGCGCGTGCGGCATCGGTGGCCTTCTCGGCGGCGGCCCGCCACGAAGTCTGCCACGACTCGCCGTCGGCGACCCGACGCTGCAACTCCTCGACGAACGGCAGCATGGCGTCGAGCATCGTCTTGTCCCCCGGCGAGGCGCCGCCGAGCTGAATGAGGGCGTCGTACCCGTCGCGCATGGCCGCGGCCACGGCCTCCGAATCCGGCCGCCCGGTGTCACCAAGCCGAGCACCAACGGCGTTCAGCAGCGCGCCCCACAGCACCCCGGACGTGCCGCCCGCCTTCGCGGCCCACTCCCGCCCCGCCGCAGCGAGGACGGAACCTTGGCCCGCTCCACCCTTGGCGGCCGCGGCCCCTGCGGCACGGGCCGCCGACGATCCCTTGACCATGCCGCGACCGTGGTCACCGTCACCGGCGACGGCGTCGATGCGGCCCAGCTCTTCTTCGACACCGGCCAGCATTCCCGCCACGGCGTCGAGCGCCTTGACGACGAAGCGGCCGCCCGACCGTCCGTCGTCGTCGGCGAGTTCCGCCACGTCCTGGGTGGGTGCGGCCGCGTCGGCGGCAGGGTCGGTACGTCGTTCACCGGAACCGGCTTGCGCCGCAACGCCCTTGCGGTACGCCGGGCTGTCGGCCGGTGCCGTCCAGTACTTCTCGAGTTCGTCGTCGAGCCACATCACCGTCAATGAGCAGCCGGCCATGTCGAGGCTGGTGACCAGTTCGCCGACCTCGGGTTCGACGATCTCGTAGCCGCGTTCGCGCAGCAATCGCGACGCCGTGCCCCATACGACGAATAGCTCTTCGTACTTCGTGCGGCCAAGTCCGTTGAGGATCACCGCAATACGCCGGGAGTCGGTCGTCGGCTGGTCGTCGAGCACGCCGTCGACGAGGGTCACCGCGAGGTCGGCGGCCGACGGCATCGGCTCGTCGCGCACCCCCGGCTCACCGTGGATGCCAAGACCGACGCCCATCTGCTTGTCGGGCACCGTAAACAGCGGGGCGTCGGCGCCGGGCAGCGTGCACCCGTCGAACGCGACGCCGAGGGTTCTGGTGGCGGCGTTGGCGGATTCCGCGACACGGATGACGCCTGCGATGTCAAGGCCGTCCTCCGCCGCGGCCGAGGCGCACTTGAACACGGTGAAATCGCCTGCGATACCGCGTCTCTTGGCCTCCTCCCCCGCAGGCGCGCTGGCGATGTCGTCGGTCACCGCGAAGTAGTGGGCGTCGATCCCCTCGCCGCGGAGCTGGGTGACGGCGAGGCCGAAGTTCATCACGTCGCCGGCGTAGTTGCCCGTAGTCAGCAGGACGCCAGCGTCACCGTGGGCGGCACGCGCCACCGACGCCGCGTCCTCGGCGGACGGCGAGGTGAAGATGTTGCCGACCACCGCACCGTCGGCGAAACCCGGCCCGACCGTCCCGCAGAACGCCGGGTAGTGGCCCGAGCCGCCGCCGATGACGACGGCGACCTTGCCCGGCGGCGTCTGGTTCGCCCGCACCACTCCGCCGGGGACGCCCGTGACGTACTTGGCGTTGGCGTCGAGGAATCCGACGAGCATGTCCTCGGTGAACCGGGCAGGGTCGTTGAACAGCTTCGTCATCGCAATCGCTCTCCCGTGTCGGTGTCGAAAAGGTACACCCGCTCCGGCGGCGCACCGATGACGACCTTCTGCTCCGGTTCGTAGCGATCCTGGGCGGGCGTCTGTACGACGATGCCCTCCTCCACGCCCGCCACCGTGGTGGTGGCCAGGCCGAATTCGAGGAGGTGCTCGAAGTACGCGACGGTGGTGTGCAACCCCGACCCCTGCGCGGCGGACATCGTGGCGTCCTGCGGGCGAATGCCCACGGCGACCTCGGTGCCGTCGGCAACGCCGGTCACGGTGGTCTCCAACGACCCTGCGTCCGAGCCGATCTCGACCCGAACCCGGCCACCGTCGGATCTCGCCACACCGCGGACCACGTTGATCTGCGGTTCGCCGACGAACTGGGCGACGAACAGATTCGCCGGGTCGTCGAACACCTCGTCGGGCGTGCCGAACTGCTGCACGACGCCGGCATCCATCACCGCGAGGCGGTCGGCCAACGACAGCGCCTCGACCTGGTCGTGGGTGACGACGATCGTGGTGTAGCCGAATTCCCTTTGCAGGACCTTTAGTTCACGCCGAACCCGTTGGCGGGCCGAGGCGTCCAGGTGACTGAGCGGCTCGTCGAGCAGCAGAACCGGTGGGTTGCGCACCAGCGCACGGGCCAGCGCCACGCGCTGCTTCTGACCGCTGGACAGCCCCGCGGGGCGCAGGTCCATCAGATCGTCCATCTCCAGCCGGGTGCTGATCGACGACACCATCTGCTCGGCACCCTTGACCTTGCGGGCCTTCAGTCCGTACAACAGGTTCTCGCGCACCGACATCGGCGGGTACAGCGCGTAACTCTCGAAGCCGACACCGATTCCGCGCTTGGACGCCGGCAGCTGCGAGATCTCCCGATCGCCGATCTTGATGGAACCACTGGTCACCGTCTCCAGCCCGGCGATCATCCGCAGCGTCGTGGTCTTGCCGCAGCCCGACGGACCCAGCAGGGCGATCAGCTCCCCCGGCGCGATGTCGAGGTTGATGCCCTTCACCGCCGCGAAGCTCTCCCGCCCCTTGGCCATGTAGGTCTTCACCAGGTCGGTCAGGGTGAGACTTTGGGCGGTGGTGGTCTTCGGGGCCGCCGTCGCGGTGGTCGTGGTCTTGGTAGTCACCGTGCCGTCTCCAAGCTGTCGTGGTCCGCGCCAAGCCGTCGCGTGTCACCCTCACCCGCGGCGAACACGTGAATGTCCTGCTCGGCCATGGTCATCGAGACCTGGCCGCCCTCGTCGACGCCCTCGCGCCCGGAGGCCAGCACGATCAGTTGCTCGCCTCCCATGTCCACCGTCAGCTCGATGTTGCGACCGAGCCGTTCGGCGAGGGTGACCGTGCCGGTGAGGCCCGGCGCCGAGCCGTCCTGGCTTGGACCGGTGACGACGTGGACGTCGCAGGGCCGCAATCCGACTCGCACGCGGTCGCCCCCACGGACGGTGACCCCGGCGGGCACCGGCACGTCGAACGCGCCGCCGCCGAGCCGGATTCGGCCGTCCTCGACCTCACCGTCGAACAGGTTGATCTCCGGCTGCCCGAGCGCGCGGGCGACGAAGGTGTCGGCAGGACTGCGCCAGATTTCCTCCGGGGTGCCGATCTGCACCAGCGATCCCTCCCGCAGCACCGCGATGCGATCACCGAGGGCAAGCGCCTCCTGATAGTCGTGGGTGACGTAGACCGTGGTGGTCTTCGACATCGCGCCGAGCTGCTTGAGCTCGGCTCGCATCGCCGCCCGCAGCTTCGCGTCGAGGTGGCTCAGCGGTTCGTCGAGCAGATAGACGTCGGCGGGCCGCACCAACACCCGACCGAGCGCGACTCGCTGCCGCTGACCGTTGGACAGTTCCCGCGGAAAACGCTTGAGCAGGTGGTTGATTCCCAGTGTGGTGGTGACCTGGTCGATGCGCTCCTTCTGTTGCGCGTCGGTGTACTTGCCCGTCCGACCCGACTTCAGCGGCGAGGCGAGGTTTTCGCTGACCGTCTTCTGCGGGTACAGCGCGTAGCTCTCGAACGCCATCGCCACGTTGCGGTGATAGGGCTCCACCAGGGTGACGTCGTTGCCGCCGATCGTCACCGAGCCGCCGTCGACGTCGACCAGGCCGGCCACCGACTTGAGCGTCGTCGTCTTCCCCGCCCCGCTGGGCCCGAGGATGACGAAGAACTCGCCGTCCGCGATGTCGACCGAGAGGTCGCGCACCGCGTGGGTCTTTCCGTAGGACTTGGACAGCCCCTTGAGGGTTACCGTAGCCATCAGGCCTTCACCGCCCCAAAGGACAGGCCCCGCACCAGATATCTCTGGATGGTGAGCGCAAGTATGAGTGGTGGGAGGGCGGCGATGATCGCGGCCGCCGCCGTGAGGTTGTAGTACGCCTGTCCGCCGCCGCCGAGGAACTTGGTGATCGCGACGGTCACCGTGCCGGCGTTGCTGTCGGCGAGGATCAACGGGAAGACGTAGTTGTTCCACGCGAAGATGAAGGCGAGCAGAGCAGCAGCCGCGATACCCGGACGCACGATCGGCAGCGCCACCATGACGAATGCCCTGGTGCGGCTGTAGCCGTCGAGCAGAGCCGCCTGCTCCAGATCCTCCGGCAGGTCCTCGAAGTAGGACCGCAGGATCCACACCACCAGCGGCATGGTGACCAACTGCAGCACCCAGATCATCCCGACCTTGGTGTCGAAGAGCCCGATCTGGTTGTAGATCACGAACAGCGGAACGATGACCATGAGCTCGGGTGCGAACCGGAACGACAGCATCTGGAACATCAAGTCGTTGCTGCCCTTGTACTTCCAGCGTCCCGCGGCATACGCCGCCGGGATGCCGATGACCAGCGAGACGATGACGGCGCCGCCGCAGTTGATCAGGCTGGTGAGCATCGCCGACTTGAAGTCGACGCTCGTCATCTGAGTGCCCTTGTCCGACAGCACGGTGGCGAAGTTCGACCAGCTCGGGCTGAACTGGAAGTAGGTGGTGGTCTGCTCCTCGGCGTTCTTCAGCGCCAGGATGACCATCCACACGATGGGGAACAACGAGAAGATGAACCAGCCCACCACTGCGACGTCGGCGAACACCGACCCGACGCCGAGGCGCTTCTGCCCTGGCAGCAGTTCAGTTCGGGTGGGCTTGAACTTCACGAGTGTCTTGGGTGCCATGAGCTAGGACTCCGCTCCCGCAGCACGACGCTGCGCCTTGCCGAGCACGCTGACGAGGTAGCGCGCGGTGATGAACACGATGATCCAGAGCAGCAGCATGTAGGTGCTGCCGCGGGAGTAGTCGAGGTTGATGATCGAGTCCTCGAACGCGCCGATCTGCAGGGTCCGGGTTGCCACGCCGGGTCCGCCGGCGGTCAGCACGTAGATGTGGTCGAACACCTTGAGGTTGTCCATGAACCGGAAGATGACGGCGACCAGGATGTACGGCCACAGCATCGGCAGCATGAGCTTGCGGAACATGTAGAACCAACTGGCGCCGTCGACCTCGGAGGCCTCGAACGGCTCCTTCGGCAGGGACCGGATGCCGGCCAGCACCAGGATCGCCACGAACGGCGTGAAGATCCACAGGTCGACCAGGATCACCGAGAACAGGGCGTTGCCACTGGACAACCAGTCGAAGGTGTTGCCAAGCCCCAGAACGTGGTTGAGGACGCCGAACTGCGGGTTGAACATCAGCTTCCAGATCACGCCCGCGATGACGGGGGCAATCATCAGCGGCAGGATCAACACCTTCTCGAAGATCTTGCCGATGATGCTCGACCGGTTGAGCAGCAGGGCCAGGCCCACTCCGAGCGCGGTCTCGACCAGGGTGGCGAGGACGGCGAAGATGGCCGTCGTGCGGACGCTGTACCAGAACACCTGGTCACCGAGAACGGATTTGAAGTTGTCGAACCACACGAAGTGCGGGTTCGGGTTGACCGCCGCGTAGTTGAGGAAGGCGTAATAGGCGCCAACGAAGAAGGGATACAGAATGCCGACGACGATGACCAGGGCGGGAATCGACAGCAGGTAGGGACGGAGCTTGCGGCGCCAGGTCGGCACCTCGGGCACGTTGCGCCGCTGCGCGGCGGCAGGCTGTTCCGGCGAAGTCGCCGGCGCCTTGGGGGTTTGGGTGGTCATGACTGCCAGAACTCCTAGAGGTTGACCTTGGAGGTGTTGGTCTTGGCGAGGCTGCGTAGGCGCGACGCAGCGTCGTCACCGCCGTAGATGTCCTGCAGGGCTACGGCCCAGTTCTGCGTGGTGTCGAAGAACTTCTTCTGCGGGGTGAACTGAATCTTCGACTGACCGATCACGGTCTCGAAGGCCTCCAGGTAACCGAACTGGTCGGCGGCAACCCGCTTGAACGTGGTGTCGAACACCGACTTTCGCACCGGGTCGGCGTACGTGCCGCCTTCGACGGCCTTGTTCATCGCCTCCTTGCCGGTGGCCCACTGGATGAACAGCCAGGCGGGCAGCTTGTTTCGGGAGTTGGCGCTCATCGCCCAGCTCCACGTCCACAGGTTGGTCTTGTAGTTGCCGTCCGCTCCGGCGGGCCCGGCGTACCAGGCGATGTTGCCCGCCTCCTTGCTGGCCCCCGGCTTGTTCTTCGGGTAGGTGGCGCTGTCGGCGTCGAACACCATCATCGCCTTGCCGTCGCCGAGATCGCCGGTGGCATTGGGGTAGTCATAAGTCGTCCACGACGTCGGCCCGGCCTGGTGCTGCATGTCGATCCACTTCTTGGTGAAGTCGATCGCCTTGTCGCTGTCCATCTCGGCGATGAGTTCCGACCCGTTGAAGGTGTAGTCGACCGCACCGGACCGGCTGTACTGGGTCATGAAGCCGGGGTGGATCGTGGCCCAAGACTTCGAGCCGCGGGTGGAGATGCCGTAGCGGTTCTCCGCCCGGTCGGTCAGGTCGACCGCGAGCTGGATGAAGTCGTCGAAGTTGTCGGGCAGCTTGGTGATGCCCTTTTCGTCGAAGATGCGCTTGTTGTAGGCGACGACGTTGTTCTCGAAGCCCCATGGGATGGCCCACTGACCGCCGGTTCCCAACGGGTTGCCGTTGACGAAGTCCCATCGGGTGGAGGTGCGCAGACCCTCGAAGATGTCCTCGAAGTCGTAGTCGGGACTGGTTGCCGAGCTGTTCTGCAACCAAGGGTTGAGATCTTCGATCCAGCCCGGGGGGCCGTACTGCCAGATGAAGTAGGCGCCGAGCATGAAGGCGTCGTGCTTGCCAGAGCCGCCGGCCAGTTCGGTGTTCAGCTTGGTGAAGTAGTCGGCCTCGGGCACCAGGTCGACGTTCACCGTGATCCCGGTGAGCTCGCTGAACTCGGCGAGAAGAGGTTGGTACGACAGCTGATACGGGTGCGGCGTCTGAAGGATGTTCAGCGTCTGTCCGGACGCCTTCTTCCAGTCGAAGCCACCAGTCACCGCCGACGCCCCGTTGGGGGCGCTGGCCTTGCCGCCAACGCCGCAGGCGCTCAGCACGGGCAGGCTGGCCGCGGCGGCTCCGGCAACGCCCAACGCCGCCAACATGTTTCGTCGTGACATCTGGGGACCACCGGGGCCTGCCCCGAATATGCCTAAGCTGCGATCTCGACTCATCTTCGTGTCCTTCGTGGGATCCTGCGGGGGATGTCGGACTACGCCGGGATCAGGGAGACCTTGACCGATTCCTTGCCGCTGCCGACGAGGTCCAAGCCCTTCTGGAAGTCGCTGAGCGGAAGTTGGTGGGTGCAGATTTCGTCGAGGGGCAGCACGCCGGACTCGATCATCTTGATGGCGGCCGGCCAGCAGTACGGCCCGAGGTGGGCGCCGAGGACGTCGAGTTCCTTGTCGTCGCTGATGATGCTCCAGTCGACGGTGACGTCGCTGCCGAAGACGCC
>Ga0209051_1002263_pt1 | contig 14115 bp, 11 predicted proteins | sample AraplaCvi_mMS_r2_2_FD_184286 | JGI IMG/M metagenome (GOLD analysis project Ga0209051, IMG submission 184286) | Arabidopsis root microbial communities from North Carolina, USA - plate scrape MF_Cvi_mMS_r2 (SPAdes) (version 2) | ecosystem: Host-associated > Plants > Roots > Endosphere | place...
GCGCTCGTGTGCAGGCGCTCGCGCAGCGCGTGCGGGTCGGCGACGGGGACGAAGCGGTAGGTGGAGACGTTGAGGACGGGCGCAGGCATGGAAGGCGGATTGTCGCCGCGTGGCGCATGCCGCGTGGGCGGGGGGGCGGCGCGCGGCATTCCGACCGGTTTCGAGGGGGGGATGCGGCGGGCGGGCAATGTCCGCGTCCGTAGAATCGCGCCAATGTCCTTCGTCCACCTGCGCACCCACACCGAGTTCTCCGTCGTCGACGGCACCTTGCGGATCGACGATCTCGCGGCCGCGGCCAACGCCGACGGGCAGGTGGCGCTGGGCATCACCGACCTGTCCAACCTCTTCGGCGCGGTCAAGTTCTACAAGGCCTGCCGCGCCAAGGGCGTCAAGCCCGTGGTCGGGGTCGACGTCTGGCTCGACCCGCTGCCCGACGCGCCCGACCGCTCGCCCACGCGCCTCGCCCTGCTCGTGCAGGACACCCAGGGCTACAACAACCTCAGCGAGCTGCTGGGCCGCAGCTGGACCGGCAACGTGCAGCGCGCGCAGGCCTGGGTCAAGTGGGAATGGCTGGCCGAGCTCGGCGGCGGCCTCATCGCGCTGTCGGGCGCCGACCTGGGGGCGGTCGGCCAGGCGCTGCTCGCGGGCGACAGCGCGCGCGCCGGCGAGGCGGCGCGGCGCCTGGCCGAGCTGTTCCCCGGCCGCTTCTACCTCGAGCTGCACCGCGCCGGCCTGCCCACCAACGAGGCCCACGTGCGCGCCGCCGTGCCGCTCGCCGCCACGCTGCAGCTGCCCGTGGTCGCCACGCATCCCGTGCAGTTCCTCGAGCCCGACGACTTCGACGCCCACGAGGCGCGCGTCTGCATCGCCGAGGGCGAGACGCTCGCCAACCCGCGCCGCGTCAAGCGCTTCACGCGCGAGCAGTACTTCAAGTCGCAGGCCCGGATGGAGGCACTGTTCGCCGACGTCCCCTCGGCCATCGCCAACACGGTCGCCATCGCCCGCCGCTGCAACCTCAGCCTGCGCATGGGCAAGAACTTCCTGCCCGACTTCCCCACGCCGGCCCTGGCGGACGGCTCGTCCATGCCGATGGACGACTACTTCCGCCAGCTGAGCTTCGAGGGCCTCGAGGAGCGGCTGGTGCTGCTGTTCCCCGACGCGGCCAAGCGCGACGAGGCCCGTCCGCGCTACGTGCAGCGGCTGGAGTTCGAGATCGCCACGATCCTGAAGATGGGCTTCCCGGGCTACTTCCTGATCGTGTCGGACTTCATCAAGTGGGCCAAGGGCAACGGCTGCCCGGTCGGCCCGGGCCGGGGCTCCGGCGCGGGCTCGCTGGTCGCCTACGTGCTCAAGATCACCGACCTCGACCCGCTCGCCTACAACCTGCTGTTCGAGCGCTTCCTCAACCCCGAGCGCGTCTCGATGCCCGACTTCGACGTCGACTTCTGCCAGGGCAACCGCGACCGCGTCATCGACTACGTGAAGGACCGCTACGGCCGCGCCGCCGTGAGCCAGATCGCCACCTTCGGCACGATGGCCGCCAAGGCGGCGCTGCGCGACGTCGGCCGCGTGCTGGGCATGGGCTACGGCCACGTCGACTCCATCGCCAAGCTGATCCCCGCGCCGCCGGGCAAGACGGTCACGCTGGCCAAGGTGCCCGAGAACCCCGACCCGGGCCTGATCTACGCGCGCAAGGAAGAGCCCGAGATCGAGCGCCGCGAGGCGGCGGAAGAAGAAGTGGCGGCGCTGCTCGAGCTGGCCGCGCGCGTCGAGGGCATGGTGCGCAACATCGGGATGCACGCCGGCGGCGTGCTGATCGCCCCCGGCAAGATCACCGACTTCTGCCCGCTGTACCAGCAGCCGGGCAGCGAGTCCGCCGTCAGCCAGTTCGACAAGGACGACGTGGAGGCGATCGGCCTGGTCAAGTTCGACTTCCTGGGCCTGGCCACGCTGACCATCCTCGAGCTCGCGAAGGACTTCATTGTCGCGCGCCGGCCCGAGCACGCCGGGTTCAGCTTCGAGGCCCTGCCGCTGGACGACCCCAAGGTCTACAAGCTCTTCTCCGAGGGACTGACCGAGGCGGTGTTCCAGTTCGAATCGCGCGGCATGCAGGGCATGCTGCGCGATGCCAAGCCGAGCCGGCTCGAGGACCTCATCGCGCTCAACGCGCTGTATCGCCCCGGCCCGATGGACCTGATCCCGACCTTCGTCGCGCGCAAGCACGGACGCGAGCAGGTCGAGTATCCGCACCCGCTCGTCGAGCCGGTGCTGTCGGAGACCTACGGGATCATGGTCTACCAGGAGCAGGTCATGCAGACCGCGCAGGTCCTGGGGGGCTACTCGCTCGGCGGCGCCGACCTCCTTCGCCGCGCGATGGGCAAGAAGAAGGTCGAGGAGATGGCCAAGCACCGCGAGATCTTCCGCGAGGGCGCCGCCAAGAACGGCATCGCGCAGGAGAAGGCGGACGAGATCTTCGACCTGATGGAGAAGTTCGCCGGCTACGGCTTCAACAAGTCGCACGCCGCGGCCTACTCGCTGCTCGCGTACCACACCGGCTGGCTGAAGGTGCACTGCACCGCCGAGTTCTACGCGGCCAACATGACGATCGAAATGGGCGACACCGACAAGCTGAAGGTGCTGCTCAACGACGCCAAGCAGTTCAAGGTCGAGTTCGAGCCGCCCGACGTGAACACCAGCAACTACCGCTTCGAGCCCGCGCCGGGCCGCGCGGGCGACCGCCTGATCCGCTACGGGCTGGGCGCCATCAAGGGCACGGGCCAGGGCGCCATCGAGGCCATCGTCAACGCGCGCGAGGGGCGCACCGAGCTGAGCGATACCGCGGCGCCCTATCGAAGCCTCTTCGACTTCGCCAAGCGCGTCGACCGCTCGCGCGTCAACAAGCGCGTGGTCGAGGCGCTGGTCAAGGCCGGCGCGTTCGACCGCCTGCACCCCGATCGCGCTTCCACGCTCGCCAGCGTGCCGCTCGCCTTCGAGTGGGCCGACGCGCAGGCGGCGCACGCGCAGCAATCGGGCCTGTTCGACTTCGGGGGCGCCGACGAGCACGGCGCGTCGACGCAGGAGCCGCCGCTGGTGCCGGTGGAGCCCTGGAGCGTGCGCGAGCGCCTCACGCTGGAGAAGACGGCCATCGGCTTCTACCTCTCCGGCCACATGTTCGACCAGAACGAGTCCGAGGTGCGCCGCTTCTGCAAGCGCCGCATCGCCGACCTCGTCGACTCCCGCGAGCCGCAGACGCTGGCCGGCATCGTCAGCGACCTGCGCATCGTCAACGGCCAGCGCGGGCGCGTGGCGATCTTCAAGGTCGACGACAAGAGCGACTCGATCGAGGCCGTCGCCAACGAGGAACTGCTGGACGCCAACCGCGACGTGCTGCGCGACGACGAACTGCTGGTGGTGCAGGGCAAGGTGCAGCCCGATCGCTTCACGGGCGGCCTGCGCCTGAACGTCACGCAGGTCTGGGACCTCGCCGCGGCACGCGCGCGCTTCGGCCGCTACCTGTCGGTGCAGGTCGACGGCAACATCGGCCCGCTCGCGGAAGTCCTCAAGGCGTGGCCCGCGCGCCGCGCGCAGACCGAGCACGGCGAGTCCGTCCACGGCCTGGGCGTGCGCGTGAAGGTGCGCGCCGAGCGCGTGGTGGAAACCGGCGTCGCCGAGGGTGCGGCGGCCGAAGTCGACCTCGGCGACGCCGGCCGCTTCTGGCCGAGCGACGACGCGCTCGCCCGCTGGAAGCAGATCCTTCCCAAGCAGCCGCCGCAGGTCGTCTACGACTGATCCTGCACCCGCGCTTCGAGGGATGTCGGCGTAGTCCGACAACTCCAGGTCCGCGGGCACGTCCCGTGCCTCGGACTGTTTCGGAACGTCTCGCTTTGCTTGCCACGCTTTACGCGCTGCGCTGACAACTCGTCGCGCGAGGCCGGCGTTGAACAGGAGACACCGACAACCACTGGAGTCAAGACATGAAACGCACCCTCATCGCCGCCGCCAGCCTCGCGCTCATCGCGGCATCGAGCGTCGCCGAGGCGGCGTCCTGGACCGAGGTCGTCGCCCCGGGCACCTACGGCCGCGTCCTGGTCGGCGGCTACGCGCAGCCGCCGATGGTCTACGAGCCCCAGCCGGTCGTCGCCGCGGGAGACAGCGCCCTCGAGTCACCGCTCGGCTGGCTGCTCCAGGGCCTGCTGCAGCCGCAGCAGCCGGTCTACCTGTGGGTGCCGGGCTACCAGCGTTCGAACTGGTCGATGTACTGCTATCAGTACGACGCGTGCAACGTGCCCGTCTACTTCGTGCAGGACGGCTGGTACCAGAGCAACGTGATGAACAACATGTACTGGTCGCAGGATCAGCTTGCCTGGAACCAGCAGCAGTGGATCCAGCAGGACGAGCTGGCCCGCCAGCGCTGGCAACAGATCCGCTGGGAGCAGGACCAGGCCGCGCGCCAGCGTTGGCAGGCCGAGCAATGGCGCTATCGCAACTACGTCGAGCAGGCCCGCATCGAGCAGGCGCGCCTCGACCAGCAGCGCATCGACATGCAACGGGCCAACGACCAGCGCATCGCGCAGCAGCGTGCGTGGCAGGCGCACGTCGACCAGGAGCGCGCGGCGCACCCCGATCAGTTCCGCCAGCGCCTCGCACTGCAGCAGGCCGCGGAGCAGCGTTTCCAGCAGCAGCGCGCGCGTGACCGACAGCTCCAGCAGGAGGCCGAAGCCCATGCGCAGCAGGTCGGCTTGCAGCAACGCCAGGCGCAAGTCCAGCAGCAGGCGACCCAGCAGCGTCAACAGCAAGCGCAAGCGCAAGCGCAAGCGCAGTCGCAGCAACGGGAGCAGCAGCAGGCGGCCGAGCAGCAGCGTACGGCCCAGCAGCGCCAGGCGTTCCAGCAGACGCAGCAGCAACGCGAGCAGCAGCAGCAGCTTCAGCAGCAACAGCAGCAGCAGCGCCAGCAGCAACAGGCGGCCGAGCAACAGCGCGACGCCCAACAGCGCCAGCAGCAGGAGCAGGCCCAGGCGCAGGCGCAGCAGCGAGCCCAGCAGCAGTCGCAGCAGCAAGCGCAACAGCGTGCGCAGCAGCAACAACAGGTCGAGCGCCAGCGTGCCGAGCAGGCCCAGCAACAGCGTGCCGAACAACAGCAGCAGCACGCTCAGCAGCAGGCCGAGCAGCAGCGTGCCCAGCAAGCGCAGCAGGCCCAGCAGGCCCAGCAGGCCCAGCAGCGTGCTCAGCAGCAGCAGGCCGAGCGCCAGCGCGCCGAACAGGTCCAGCAGCAGCAACGCGCACAGCAGCAACAGCAGGCCGAACGCCAGCACGCCGAGCAGCAGCGCGCCGAGCAGGAGCACGCTCAGCGCCCCGAGGATCGCGGCAGCATCAACGATCGTTGATGGCGCCGGCCGGTGCGCCTTCCCGCGCGGCGCGTCCCCGATCCGGGACGCGCCGCGCGCCCGTGTGCGCCTGCCGCGACGGGCAACGCCACTTGTAGCCGTCTCTTACGTCTCTTTACGCGGCAGCAAGATAACCACGGCTCCACGACAGCGTTGAGAAGAGGACAGACATCACTCCCCGGAGACCTTCCATGCAACGCACCCTGATCACCGCCGCGGCCGGCCTCGTCCTCGCCGCCAGCTCGGGCCTCGCCGGCGCGACCACCTGGACGGACATCGTGGCGCCCGGTACCTACGGTCGGGTCGCGGTCGGTGCGTACGACCAGCCGCCCGCGGTGTATTCGGACCAGCCCATCGTCGCGATCGCGCAGGCGGTGCTCGGCGCGATGACCGGTGCCTACGGCACGCCGGGCTACCAGAACGGCTATCCGGTCTACCAGAACGGCCAGCCCGTCTACCCGAACGGGCAGCCGGTCTACCAGAACGGCGCCCCGGTCTACCAGGGCCAGCCGGTCTACCAGGGCCAGCCGGTCTACCAGGGCCAGCCGGCCTACCAGCAGCAGCCGGTCGTCGTGCAGCAGGCGCCCGTGTACCTGTGGGTGCCGCAGCCGCAGCGGGCGAGCTGGTCGCAGTACTGCGGCCAGTACGGAGCGTGCAACGTCCCCGTCTACTTCGTCCAGGACCGCTGGTACCAAGACAACGTCATGGCCCGCCAACAGTGGTATTGGCAGCAGGCGCGCAACCGCCAGGCCATGCTCGACGCCGACCGCGTCGCACGCGAGCGCTGGGAGCGCGCGCGCTGGGATCGCGAACGCTCCGAGCAGGCCCGTCTCGACGCGATCCACGCACAGCAGCGCTGGGACCAGGCGCGCATCGAGCGTGACCGGATCGAGCGCGATCGCGTCCTCCACGCGCGCTGGGAGCAGGAGCACGGTCGCGGCACGCAGCCGGTCGCCGCCTGGCAACCCGGCCAGTCGCACCCGTCCTGGGATCGCGACGACCGCCACGACAAGGACCACCACGACAACGGCCGCCACAACGGCTGGTACAAGGATCACGACCACGATCGTGACGACAACAACGGCGGGCACGGCCGCGGCAACGATCGTTGACCGGAAGGGGACTGGCCTTCGGCCTGTCCCCGTGTTCCCGTCGTCGATGTCGTGACCCGACTGCGGCGACGGGCCGAAGCCCGCTGCCGTTCCCATGTCCTCGTCGGCTGCAGCTCAGTGTTCGCCCGCGCGACAGCGCGGCGCATCTGGCTTAGAGTCGCACTCGCATGAGCGCAGACACGACGGGCCTGATCCTCACCGGCGGCGGCGCGCGCGCGGCCTACCAGGTCGGCGTGCTGTCCGCCGTGATGCGCATCCGGCGCGAGGCCGGCGCGGCGCCCGGCAATCCCTTCCCCGTGCTGGTCGGCACCTCGGCGGGGGCCATCAACGCCGCGGCGCTGGCCACGGCTGCCGACGACATGGCGGGCGCGGTCGAGCGCCTCGTCGAGGTCTGGCGCGACTTCCACGCCGACCAGGTCTACCGCACCGATTCGCTCGGCGTCGTGCGCACCGGGGCGCGCTGGGTCACGATGATGTCGATGGGCTGGGCGCTGGCGAAGATGCGCAAGCTGCGCCCCCGCTCGCTGCTCGACAACACGCCGCTGCACGATCTGCTCGAACGCGTGGTGCACCTCGAACGCCTGCCCGGTCTGATCGCGCAAGGCCACCTGCACGCGCTCGCGGTCAGCGCGTCCAGCTACAGCTCGGGGCGCCACGTCACGTTCTACGAGGCCGCCGCGGAGCCGCAGCCCTGGATCCGGTCCAACCGGATCGCGACGCGCTGCCCGATCACGCGCCCGCACCTGCTCGCCTCGTCCGCCATCCCCTTCCTGTTCCCGGCGGTCAACCTGCCCATCGACGGTTCGCACGAGTGGTTCGGCGACGGCTCGATGCGCCAGGTCGCCCCGATCTCGCCGGCGATCCACCTCGACGCCGACCGGATCCTGGTGATCGGCGCGGGCCGCATGCGTGAACCGCCGGGGCCGCGCGCGCTCGCACCCACGGGGTATCCGACCATCGCGCAGATCGGCGGCCACGCGCTGTCCAGCATCTTCCTCGACGCGCTCGCGGTCGACGCCGAACGCCTGCAGCGCATCAACGCGACGCTGGACCTCGTGCCGGCCCGGGAGCGCGCGCGCGCGGGCCTGCGGCCGGTGGAGCTGCTGCTGATCTCGCCCACGCAGCGCCTGGACGACATCGCCGCGCGCCACGTGGGCGCGCTGCCGGTGTCGATCCGCGCGATGCTGGCCGGCATCGGCGTGTCGGGCGCCAACGCGGGCGGTGGCGCGGCGCTGGCCAGCTACCTGCTGTTCGAGTCCGACTTCACGCGCGAGCTGCTCGCGCTCGGCGACGCCGACACGATGGCGCGCCAGGACGAGGTGCGCGCGTTCTTCCGGCTCTGAGCGCTGCGCTCAGCGCGAGGCCGCCGAGCCCGGAGGTGCGGGCGCGACGGGAGCGACGGGCGCGCCGTCGATCGTGAGGCCGCCCTGCGAAAGCCGCCGTGCCGTCGCCGCGCGCACGCCCTTCACGCGACGTTCGAAGTCGGACCACCCGGTGAACGGCCCGCGCGCCCGTTCGTCCAGGATGCGCTCGGCGAGCGCGGGGCCGACACCGGGCAGCGATTCGACCTCGGCGCGGCTGGCGGAGTTGAGTTCGGTGGCCAGCGCGGCGAGGGGCAGCGCGAGGGCGAGGAGGGCGGAGGTGGGGCGGCGCATGGTGACGACGGAGAGTGGATCCTCGCGCAGGAACGACCGCGCCCGGCGCGGGCGTTGACGACGTTTCCGCGCGGCGCGCCGATCGGCCGATTTCTCAGTCCCGCCCGATGACGCGCATCGTCCAGAGGAACTGGATCCATCGCCCGATGCGCCACCGCTTCAGGTACGCCCGCGCCAGTTCGTCCGCGGTCAGCGGCGACGACGCGCGCCAGCGCGCGCCGAACGCCTGCAGGCGTTCACCGGCATAGGCGTGGGTGCACAGCTCGCGCCAGCGGCGCACCGCGCGCTGCAGGGTGCGTGCGCTGAAGTGGGCGATCTCGAAGCGCGTGTCCTCGGCCAGCGCGATGCCGGCGTCGCGCAGCTCCACGGGATAGCCGACGAGCGCCTGCGTCCAGTCGTCCAGCTTCTTCTCGGACAGCGCGGCGAGGATGCTGCCCTCGCGCTGCCGGTAGGCGACCCACACCTGCGGCACGTGCACGAAGCTGCGCATGGCCAGCGCGAGGCGCGGGTACAGCGCGAGGTCCTCGAACACCCGACCCTCCGGGAAGCGCACGCTCTCCGGCCAGGCCGCGCGCCGCACGATCTTGGTCCATGGATGCAGCTGCCCCGTGCGGAACAGGCCCGCGAGCAGGGCGTCGCGGTCGTCCGAGAACGTGCCGTGCGGGCCTTCGAAGGTGCCGACGTGCGGCCGCAGCGTCGCGCCGTCGCGGAAGGTGCGGAAGTCGCACAGGACGAGGTCCGGGCGGTTGCCCGCGAGCAGCGTCCGCAGCGCGCCGAGGGCGCCCGGCTCGACGAGGTCGTCGGGGTCGACGAACCAGACGTACTCGCCGCGCGCATTGGCCAGCAGCGTGTTGCGCGCCGCGGCGACGCCGCGGTTGCGTTCGTGGGTCACGACGCGGATCGCCTCCGGCCGGCGCTGCGCCCAGCCGGCGAGGCGCGCGGCGTCGTCGCCGCGCGAGGCGTCGTCGACGAAGACCAGCTCGATGCCGTCCACGCCCTGGTCGAGGACGGAAGCGACGCAGTCGTCGAGCAGCGGGCCGACGTCGTGGACGGGCAGCAGGACGCTGAGCCAGGGGGGATCGGTCTTCGAGGTCGCGCTCATCGCTTCAGCTCCAGCAGCCGCGACAGGAGGCTTGCACGCAGCCACAGGCCGCGTGCGAGGCCGCGTTCGACGACGGCGCGATCGCCCCCGCGCAGCTTGATCAGCGGGGGCACGCGGCGCGGCGCGGGCGTCAGCGCCAGGCGGGCGTAGAGATGGCGCTTGCGCCAGCGCAGCGCGACGTGGAAGGCGAAGGCGGTGTCGTCGGCGCGCAGCAGCGTCATGCGATGGCGGCCCGGCTCGCGCCGCAGCACTTCGCCGGCCGCCAGGTGCATCGCCAGGTATTCCCGCATGCCCTCGGGGATGCCCTGGGCCGCCGCGGCCAGCGTGCCTCGGGCGCGCAGCTCCTCCACGTAGCCGGCCTCCCCGAGGGCCAACGCGCGGTCCAGCTCGGCGGCCCAGGCCGCGACGAAGGCGTCGCCCGCGGGCGCGGCGATGAACCAGTTCTCCAGCACGGGCTGCGACGGTGCCTGCGTGTAGCGCGCGATCCAGAAGCCGACCAGCCCGCGGCCCATGGCGTCGTGCAGCGCATGGACCCAGTCGAGGTCGCTCGCGAGCAGCGTCGAGCCGTCCATCCAGAGGCCGCCGTGCGCCTTGAGCAACTGCAGGCGCAGCCAGTCGGCCTGGCGATAGGGCGGCAGGCGCCCGAAGGCCTGCGCATCCGGCGCCGCCGGCAGCCAGCGCGCCGCGCTCGAGCGGTCGACGAGGCGGATCTCGTGGTCGGGCGCATGGCGGCGCCAGTTGGCGAGGCAGCGCTCGATCAGCGGCGGCGGGGGCAGGGTGTCCCAGTACGTCCACACGACGCGCGGAAGCGGCACGGGCGCGGGATCGGCGTCGGCGGGGCCGAGGCGCCGTGGCGCGGCGGGATGCGGCGCACGCGCGAGCAGCACCTGCGCGGCCTCGAAGCCCGCCGCGAGCAGCAACAGGGCGAGCAAGGCCAGGGCGGCGACGGCGAGCGGCGCCATGGTCATGGGCCGGCCGCGGCCCGCAGCGCGGCCCGGTCCGGCAGCGCGGCGAAGGCCTGCTCGTAGCGCGCCAGCATGCGTGCCATCGTGAACTCGGACAGCGCCCGCGCGCGGCCGCGGCTCGCCATCGCGCCCGCGGCGGCGGGGTCGGCGAGCAGGCGCTCGAGCACGTCGGCGAGCGCCGCCGCGTCCTCGTGCGGCACGAGGCGGCCGTCCTCGCCGTCGACCAGCATCTCGCGGATGCCCGGCACCGCGCTGCCGACGACCGCGCAGCCGGCGGCCATGGCCTCGACCAGGGACAGCGGCATGCCCTCGTAATGGGACGAGAGCACCGCGAGCTGGTGGCCCATCAGCAGCGCCGGCAGGTCGGGGCGGTGGCCGAGGAATCGCACCTGGTCGTCGAGGCCGAGGCGGGTGCAGAGCGCGCGCGCGGCTCGCTCGTGGCGCGCGCTGCCGCCGCCGGCGAGCAGCAGGGGCGGCCTCGGGCCGCGCTCGCGCAGGAGCGCGAGCGCGCGCAGCAGCGTGGCGTGGTCCTTCTGGCTCGCGAAGCGCGCGGCCATCACGATGCCCGGCACGCGCTCGGCATACGGGTGCGCGGGCGCGTCGGCGAAGCGCTCGAGGCGCGTGCCGTTGGGGATGGCGATCGTGCGGCCTTCGGGCATGCCGAGCGCGAGCAGGCTCCGCCGCACGCCTTCCGAGACGCCGACGAAGAGCGCGGTGCGCCGCGCCAGCCAGCGCGTCTGCCAGCGCCGCCAGGCGGTGTAGCGCTCGCGCGAGTTGTGCTCGACGTGCACCAGCCGCGGCACGCCGGCCAGCAGGCCGGCGAAGCGGCCCCAGAGGTGGTCGCTGAAGCCATGCGCGACGAGCACGTCGGGCCGCCGCCGCCGCGCGATGCGCGCGAGCGAGAGCACCGTCGCGAGATGGCTCCAGCCCGCGACCAGCTCCACGGGCAGGCCTTCGGCGCGCAGCGCCTCGACGCGCGCGAGCTCGGTGTGGCGCTTGCGCCGCAGCGCGAGCATGGCACTGCCCGGCGCCTTCGCGTGCGCGGCGCGCACGAGCTCGATCGCGACCTGCGTCGCCCCCGAGAACCCGCCCGTCACGAAGTGGAGGATGCGCATGGCGTCGCCCGCCTCGTGGGGAGGCTCATTCGCTCCAATGCCGCGCGATCCACTCGGCGGGCCGCGTCTTGCGCCAGTTGCCGTTGCTGCGGCCGACCAGCGCGTCCGGCGGGTTCATCACGCCGTGGAAGACGATGATGCGCGCGCCCCTGGGGATGCTCGGCGCGGTGAAGTAGTTGAGCGGGAAGCGCGCGATGCTGTGGTACTTGTAGCTCGCGCACCAGTCGGCGGGCCAGTACCGCAGCCGGCCCCGGCGATGCAGCTCGTCGGACAGGTAGGCCTGCTCGTTGCGGAATTTCTCGCGGATGGCCGGGAACTCGGCGCGCAGCTTGGCGAGGATGTCGGCATGGGCGCCGAGCTCGAAGCGGTAGACCGAGGAATTGCCCGTCACGCGCCACGGCCGCTTCCAGTCGTGGATGATGAGGAACTCGCCCGGCAGCTCGAAGAAGGGCGTGATGTCGTCGACGATGACGATGTCGATGTCGAGGAAGAGGGCGGTGCCGCGCAGGCCGTGCAGGTCGGCCTCGAAGGTGGTGAGCTTGGTCCAGCCGCGCTCGGGCAGGCCCGCCGGCAGTGCCAGGTCGGGGATGGGCAGGCAGCGCACTTCCCGGCGGATGCCCTGGTCCGAATCGGTCAGGCAGACGAACCTGAACTCGCCGCGCAGGTGGCGCGCGACCATCGCGTACAAGCGGTTCACGTACTCCGGGCCGTACTTGGTGCCCCACTTCATGCAGAGCACGGTGCGCGGGCCGTGGGCAGCGGCGCTCGTGTTCATTGTTCCTCGATCCGTACGCTGGGATAGCTGTCCCAGTTCAGGCAGCCCGGGCACTGCCAGAAGTGGCGCTGCGCCTCGAAGCCGCACGCCGCGCAGCGGTAGCGCTGCAGCGGCTTGGCGGCCTGGGTGACGGCGGCGCGCACGTCGGCGAGCGACTGTTCGGCGAAGGGGCCGAGCGCCTTCGCGTTGGCGGCGATGGCCGGCTGCTGCAGCACCTCGCGCGCGGCCGACAGGGTCGGGTGCGCGTGCAGCATCTGGCGGTAGCGGTTGGCGACGAGCTCCGGGTCGGTCTCGAGCTTGGCCCAGGCGGCGAGGAAATCCAGGCGCGGGGCGTCGAGCAGCAGGGCCTCCAGCGCTTCCTTGGCCGCGGGGCCGCGCCCGGCGGCGAGCGCGGCGGTGGCGTAGTCGCCCGCGACCAGCGCGAAGCTGGACGGGTTGCGCAGGCGCAGCTCGTTCCAGGCGTCGACCGCCTCCGCGGGCTTGCCGGCGCGCAGCAGGCGCTGGCCCTGCATCACCCAGGGCCGCGCCGAGGACGGGTCGGCCTTGAGCGCGTGCTGCAGCGCGCGCTCCGCCTCGTCCGGATGGTTCTGCTGCTCGGCCGCCTCGGAGATCTCGCACCAGTAGTGCGAGATGCGGCGCGCGAACGAGCCCGTGCCCGCGCTCTCCAGTTGCTGCGCGACCTCGACCGCCGCGCGCCAGTCGCGCGAGCGCTCGTAGAGGTTGAGCAGCGCGAGCCGCGCCTCGGTATGGTAGGCCGTGCCCTCGAGGGCCTTGTAGGCCTCTTCCGCGCGGTCGAACAGGCCCGCCTTGACGAAGTCCTGCGCCAGCGCGTGCTGTGCGCGCTCGCGCTCGGCCTGCGACAGGTCGGCGCGCGCGAGCAGGTGCTGATGCACGCGTACCGAGCGCTCGAACTCGCCGCGGCGGCGGAACAGGTTGCCGAGCGCGAAGTGCAGCTCGGTGGTGTCGGGGTCGTTCTGCACCGTCTCGATGAAGGCGTCGATCGCCTTGTCCTGCTGCTCGTTCAGCAGCAGGCTCAGGCCCTTGTAGTAGGCCTTGGGCGATTCACGCGTCTCGCGCTTGAGCTGGCGCAGGTCGAAGCGCGAGCCCACCCAGCCGAGGATGAAGAAGAGCGGCAGCCCGAGCAGCAGCCACTGGTAGTCAAAGTCCATCGCGAACCTGGGTCACGTCGGGGAGGGCCGGCGTCGTGGCCGGGGTCATGGGCGGCGCGGCCGCCGCGGGCGTCTCGAGCCGGTTCGCACGGCTGCGGTGGTGCCACCAGCTGGGCGTCATCGCGAGCACGCCCACCACGGCGCCGCAGGTGAAGGCCACCAGGACGACGATGACCATCGGCGCCGTCCAGGTGTAGGAGAAGAACCAGTTCACCGTCGCGGGCTGGGAGTTGTTCATCGCGAAGGCGAGCAGCGCGAAGAAGAGGAAGAGACGCCAGAGCTTGGTGAGGATGCGCATGGGGGCGGGCGGCGTGTGCCGGAAGATTCTACGGGCGCCCGGGACCGGTGCGCGGCGTCTCCGGCGCGAGCAGGTAGCGCGGGCCCGCGCCGGTCGAGGCCGCGGCGTCGCCGGCGTTGTAGAGCGCGCAGCGCGTCAGAGAGAGGCAGCCGCAGCCGATGCATGCGTCGAGCTGGTCGCGCAGGCGCTCGAGCTCGGCGATGCGGGCGTCCAGGAGCGGGCGCCATTGGGCGGAGAGCGCCGACCAGTCGGCCTGCGTCGGCGTGCGCCCGCCGGGCAGCGACGCGAGCGCCGCGCGGATCTGCTGCAGGCTCAGTCCCACCGACTGCGCGACGCGCACGAAGGCGACCCGGCGCAGCGCCGCGCGCGGGTAGCAGCGCCGGCCGCCGGCCGTGCGCGCGGCGGTGATCAGGCCCTCGCGCTCGTAGAAGCGCAGCGTGCTGGCGGGCACGCCCGCCCGGCGGGCGAAGTCGCCGATGGGCAGGGGCTCGCCGGGGGCGGGCTCGGTGGGCGAGGGCGGGCTCATGGGGGAGCGGCGGA
>Ga0209051_1002265_pt1 | contig 14109 bp, 27 predicted proteins | sample AraplaCvi_mMS_r2_2_FD_184286 | JGI IMG/M metagenome (GOLD analysis project Ga0209051, IMG submission 184286) | Arabidopsis root microbial communities from North Carolina, USA - plate scrape MF_Cvi_mMS_r2 (SPAdes) (version 2) | ecosystem: Host-associated > Plants > Roots > Endosphere | place...
ATTCCTCGCTTTTGCCCGCCTTGTTGAACCTATCCGGCGATAGCTTCAAAACTGCCATATGCCCCTTTTCAGGGTCTAGGTTCCGATAACCTTCATTATTGGAACCTAGAAATTCCCCGATCGAGGACGGCAGGAGCGCGGGTTTTTCGGCGGCTTCTCAGCCGAAATAGCGCTTGCGGCCGAAACCGCCGACAGGCACTCTAAAATCACTGTTGTAGGATAGGCAGGGTTGCGAAAGCATCCACCCCGACATGGGAATCCTAAAAGCCCGCCTTGGAGTTCGCCCGAGGCGGGCTTTTCTTTGCGCCATGCCTTAGAAATCAGGCCCATCGTCATAGCCCGCAAGGGGCAATCCGGCCTCCAAGGCCGCCTCTATAAACGCCGCCCTCGCATGTTCGGGCGTGTCATCCTCGCCCCCGCTCAAGACCGCCTCGCAGACCATAAGCGCCGTCTTATACGCCTCGCCGTCAGTCGGGGCGGGCCATTGCCCTATGAGGCATTGCGCGAGATCGAGGACAGTCCCGAGGGTGGCGAAATCGCCCCACTCGATTTGCAACGGCTCTATCCGCACGCCCCACCCCGCGCCGACCGTCGCCGCTCGATTATCTGTTCCATGAGGCGGGGTTGCGGCTGGTTGCCAAACCGATTTTCGATGAATCGGGTTTGGCTTTCGTCGGCCGACCAGACGAACCGCACGGCCCCCTCAACAATCTGGCGATTGCATTCCTTGACCAACCTCGTTTGATCAGTCCGCAGCAGATCGTTGAGGAAACGCATGTCATCCGACGCGATCCACAGGAGCCGCGGCCCTATTGGCAACGCCACATGTCCTTTGTCGCCCTTGAGGTTGTTCGAGCGGATGACTGGACGATCCGACGTCAGCAACCGAGGCGCAGCGGCGGGCGTTTCCAGAATCCGCCAGTTCATGTTGTTGATGCTCGCCCCTACGGTGTCATGCTCAAGAAGCGTGTTCAGCGTTTCGAACAGGTATTTCTCTTTGATGGCGAGCGGCTGGCTATCCAGATATTCCGAGAATGTCGCGGGATCGTTCGGCCCTCGCGTCTTCTGATAGCGCTCCTCGCCCTCTTTATCAGTGTGGCCGAAATCGTCATGCCACCACCCGCGAAACGCCTCAATGTCCTCGGGGCAGCGCAGCAGCAGCGACATGACGAACCGTGTCCAAGCCGTGCGGCTTTTCGACGTCCACGGCGCGGCGTGGCCGTGCTTATAAAGCAGTTCGAGCGCGTGCGCCGCCGAGGTGTCGATGGGCTTAAAATACTTCTCCTCGACCTGTTGAGCCAATGCAGGTTCGAACCCCTGCAATTCATACAGGCGGTCTTGATAGCCCGTTCGGTCTGGCCCTTTCGGTTTGACCGCGATCTTGCCGCCGTGGACCTTGGCAAACTCTGTGACCTTGCCCCCGACCGTCCAACGGCTCAGGTAAAAGGCTGGAATGTAATGGTGCTTGATCGGCGGATTATCTGACTTCATCCCCTCGATATAGCAGGAGAAAACGGAACCCGAAATCGGGCGGCAGTCAGTCCCGCATTGGCCGCTGCGCTAATGCTCCTATGGCTACCTTCTCCCCGATTTAGGGTGTCGCGAATTCCCGCTTTCCCGCCCGAGGCGGCGCTATGCTGAAAGCTCCGATATGCTCCATTGCCCCTTTGGCTGGACGGCTTCTAGGCCGTCATTTGCGCTTGCGCGAGGGAATAGATGGGCGGGCGATCGATGCTCCAGGTAGGCGACCAGGTTGTTAAGGTTTCCGTTAACCAGTCAGCAAAACCGTTCTCAAAAGCCAATCCAACTTTGTTGACAAGGTAGCCATTGGCTACTATTAATAGGGTGTTCCGCAAGCGAACCGGAACGAATTTCTACCGAGAGCAGGAGTTAGCCCTATGACCTACGTTTCCCCTTATAAGCAAATCACCGACCGTATTCTTGCCGAGCTTGCCAACGGAATTGCACCGTGGGCGAAGCCGTGGAAGGCCGACAAGGGCGCAAGCAAGGTTTCCCTTTCGTCTGGTTTCCCGATGAATTTCACGACCCGCAAGGCATATCGTGGCGTCAATGTCTGGCTCCTCATGATGGCCGTTTCGGAGAACGGTTTTACCTCGAATCTTTGGGCGACGTTCAAGCAGGTTGCCGCCCTGAAAGGCACAGTGAAGAAGGGCGCGAAAGCCGAGCGCGTGTTTTTCATGTCGAAGATCGAGAAGAAGCCGACAGGAGCCGAGGGCGAGAAGATCAACGATAACGGCATGGTCGAAGTTTGGGTTTTGAAGGGCTATTCGGTTTTCAACTTTGACCAGATCGAGGGCATCGAGCTTTCGGCCGAGCAGATCGCCACGCCGTCCGTCATGCCCGAGGACATGGCCGAGTTTATCGATGTTGTCGGCGTTGACCTTCGCCATGGTGGCAATTCCGCTTTCTTCTCCCCCGCTGGCGACTTCATCGGAATGCCGAAGCCCGAGCAGTTCGACAGCCTCGACCACTATAAGGCGACCCTTTTTCATGAGGTGGGTCACTGGACAGGCACGGCCGACCGCTTGAACCGCGAGTTTGGCAAGCGTTTCGGAGATCGGGCTTACGCCGCCGAAGAATTGGTTGCCGAGCTTTCGAGCGCGTTCCTTGCGATGGAATACGGGATCGAGGCGAAGCTACGCCACGCCGACTATATCGGCTCTTGGATCAAGCTCCTGCAGGACCACGAACAGGCATTTTTCCGCGCCGCTTCCGAGGCTCAAAAAGTCCTCGATTTCCTTCGCGAGAAGGCGGGCCAGCCGACCAGCGCCGAGGCCGAAGACATGAAGGAGGCGGCTTAGGCCGCTTCCAACCTCCCCCTAAAAATCTACGGAGCCGCGACCATGCGCAAATTCACCCTGACAGAGACGACCCGCGAGGGCAAAGAAGACGTCTATCACTACGAGGCCGAGAACGGCGAGAAGGTGGCATTTCACGCCCACCCGACCCGCGCTTGGCATTGGGTAATCGTGGCGGGCGAGAAGGCCACCGCCGACGCCCTGATTTTGGCCGCTTGTGAGGCCGCTTTCGTTCCCGAGAAGATGGCCGTTTTGAACATCGAGGGCGAAGACGCCCCCATGTCGGCCGAGGAGCGCGAGGCGGGCGCACGCGCACTTGCCGCCGCATATGCCACCGACCGTTTCAACCAGATTTGCGACGAGCGCGAGGCTATGCCCGTAGCTGGCAGCATGTCGGCCGCAGACGTCGCCGCCGTCGCTATCGAGGCCAAAGACGAGGCCGAGGAGCTTTCCCGCATCCGCATCAAAGCCACGCTGGACGAGGACGGAAATTGGCACTTCGCCTAATCCAGCCCCGCCCATCTACTCCCTTAATCTTTCCCTGAAATTGTATCGCATACAGGAATAGCAGACATGACCACAAACTACCCCCGCCAGCAGATCGCAGAGCAGATTTCCGACCTTCGCCAAATGCGCGCCCGCATGTCCGACATGATTTCGGCGGCTTGCGGTTTGCTGGCGCAGGGCGAAGCCGCCCAAGTCCCTGACATGGTTCGCCTGGAATTGCTGGCGGCGCTTTCCCATGCCGAAAAAGCCGACAAAATCGCGCAGGATCGCATGAAAGAGCTTTACGCCATGCCGACCCCGACGCCAGCCAACACCAACACGGAGGAGGCGGCATGACCAGACAGCCGACCGCCGACGAGATCGCCGCCCTTGAGGCTTTCGCCGCCGCCCATGGCAGAAAGTGGAAGTCCGTTTTGCGAGACGTCTATTGGTATAACGCGCGCATCTGGAAAGACGGCCCGAGCGAGAGCATGGGCTACGTCTTGCACGGAATCCGCAACAATCGCGGGCCGTCGTGGCTTGATGATTTCCGCCTACCGTCGAAGACAAAGGAAACCCGCCGATGACCCGCGCCGCACTCCTCGCCGCCCTTGTCGTTCTCCCCTCGCTGGCATTTGCTGGCGAGGGCGAGCCGTTGCTTGGCAGCTACACGACGAATTGCCCTAGCCCCCATCAATGCGGGCTTCATATCATCGAGCGGCCGACCGAACACGGCTTGCAGTTGTTCGCGGCTTTCACCGTGGAAACCCGCGACGACGACGCCTTGCCGATGTGCAACGGATCGGGCGGCGTGGTTTTCCCGATGATGCGCGTTCATGATTTCCTCGCATCGACCAACAAGGAGTTTGGCGTTGTGATCCGAGCCGCCGCCCACGGCCTGACGGTCGAAAATCTCCCTGACAGCCTTTGCGGCGTTCGCCTCAATGGCGCTTATTCCGAAATCGGAGACTAACCCCCATGACGACACCAGACCTTGAAGCCGTCCTTCGCGACGTCGCCGCCGAGCGTATGCACCAAGCCGACGCCCTCAAGGTGTTGAACATTGAGCATCGCGGCATTCTCTTTCAGATGATGCATGAGCGCGACCTTGTGGCCCCGCTCTTCATTCCCGAAATCGAGGAGCGCCGCACCGACCTTGTGGAGCTCGAATATATCAAGGCTCATTTCAGCGACCGCGCCGACTACACGGCCATTTTTCAAAAGGCCATCGATCAGCTGACGGCGCAGATCGCCAGCTATAAACCCGAGGACGGCGAGGGCCATTTTCTCAATGGGGAAGGCCAGACCGTTGCCTTGCTGGCCTTTTACGAGGCGGCGGACATTCAGTTGCGCGAGCAGATCGCCGCCGACGTCGTGAAGAATTTCGAGACTGGCGAAATCACTATGCCGCAGACCTTGGCCGACATTGCGGCCGAGCTTGCGGCGGGCGAGGCCGTCGAAGTCCAAGGCCATGCCGTCCGCATCGAGCAGGGGCGGCTTGCCCTTTATAAGGGCGGCAATGTCTACACTCTCCCCATTCCCGAGGAGCCGACCGCATGAAATTCGCCCGCCTGAAATGGATCGAGACGCCCGAGGGTTACACCCTTGCGCTCGACACCGCCGACTTGTCGCCGTCCATTGTCGCGGAGATCGAGACTGCGATTGAAGCCGCTGGCTTCAAGCACGCCGATCAATCCCGCTGGACGGCCCCCGCCGATCCAGCCGCCCCGCTACGCATGTGGCACGCCTTGGAAGACGTGAGCGTTGCCGTCGAAATGGAAACGGCGACATTGCCGCCGATCCTTGAGGCCGAATTGCTCGCCCTCGATTTCCACTAGGAGCCGCCGACATGCTGCACCTGTTCTGGCTCCCGATCGATGGGCGACGGATGGCCTTTCGAACGTCGTTCGAGGACTTGCCGCCCGCCATTCACGCCGCCGTCATGGGCGAGATCGCCGCCCATGGTTTCAGCTACGCCGCCGAGGGCGACGTTTGGACGGCCGACGCCATGACACCCGCGAGAGCGGTTGAGTTCATGACTTGCCTTGCGGACCACGGCGCGGAAATCCTCGCGACTGGCGAGGACGGCCGAGCGCCCGAGTGGATCGCCGCAAACCCGACGCCGCCAAATCGTTTTCACGTTGGCGACGTTCCCTATTAAGAAAACCCTTGCGCCGGATTCCGCCGACAAGCACACTTTTCTTGTCGGGAGTTCTTCGGGTTGCGTTGGTCCCCCCTGCTTCGGCTCCCGACACGGCTCCTCGCTAGGGTCGTTGTTCGCTGGTGCTCCTCAAACCCTCACGTTTCCAGACGTGGGGGTTTTTGTTTGCCGAAAGGTCTTGTCCGCGCTTCGCACGGAAGGGAGTAGATGGGCCGGGGGGGGTTATCCGCCATTTTATCATTGCCGTTGCAATATTATTCAACCTTTTCCATCACTTAGGAGAACATCGGCGCTTGACAACGTAGCCAATGGCTACCTATTATAAAGACCAGACCAGCGACTTAACGTTGGCAGAGCAGGGGAAAGAAAACACCATGTTGAAAGAGCCGATCACCGTTCTTTTTGATTACGCCGACCGTTTCGAGGGACGGCTTGCCGTCGCGGTTTCCTACCGCAATAAGCGCTGGACCGACTGGCGAGACGCCGGAACCGCCGAGGGATCAAAGATAGCCAGCGATATTGAAACGACCGCCCGACGTTTCGGCGGGTTTGCGTGGATCAAAGAGGCCGACCGCTTCATGACGGCCAGAGAGCTGCAGGGCGACGAGCCGCGCAAGCTGGTTGATGCTTTCCGCGATCAGGGCTTTAACGTCGTCATAGGTGGAGCCTACAGGGCGGGGAAAGTGAAGACTCGGGACGAGATCGAGAACGAGCCAGACGGCACCCTAGAAGCGTCTAACGCTTTCGAGCGGGCGCACGTCGCCAGCAGGGACGGCCGACGCCATCAGGAACAGGCGGGCGCGATCCAGAGGCTACAAGCCGCCGCCCGAGCCGAGGAACAGGCCGACGCGAAGCCGACCAATGTCAGCCCGCTACCGCCGCCGCGAGGAATGCCGCAGAGGGTGGCAGTCAAAGCCCCATCCCTTGATTTCGCTATGTGAGGACGAACCATGACGACCCTTTTCTATATCGCCCGCAAGTCGGGAGCATTGCGGAATGGCAACGAGCGCGGGAGTTTCCGCTATCATGCGGTTCCGATCAGCGACGACGCGCCGCTATGCGGCCAGAGGCCCGCGATCAGTTGGAGAACCGAGGAGGGGGCGGCGGTAACTTGCCCCGCTTGCCTCAAGGCATTGCAGGGGATCGAGGGCGCTAGCTTTGTGTCCGGAACCCCCGAGAGCGTGGCCTTTTAGGAGATCGATCGATGACCAAAAAAGACGACGACATGTTCAGCCTGGACGACTACGGCCCCGCATCCCTTGCGATCCTCAAAGACCTAGAGCCGCCAGTGAAGCGACCCAAGGATTTCATCACTGGTAGGGCGATACTTGACGCCTTGCCCGAGGCCGAGCGCCTAGCCGCCGAGCGTTTCCTTGACGACATTCGGGAGGCCAACCGCCAGCCCCGAGGGCCAGCGGAAACCGCCGCTATCGAAGCCGCCCGCGTCTTCAACGAGGAGCGGCCGACGAACGTCAGCCCGCTACCCCCGCCGAAGGGAATGCCGACCAGATCGGCCGACCGACCGCCGACAGCCCCAAAGCCAAAACGTTGACAATGCCAGACCCCGCCGACCAAGCGGGGTTTTTCTTTGTCTTCTGAAATAAGAAACAATTCAGCAATAAAAAACATTGTTACCAAGTCTAGTGTTTGCGTTGCTTTGATTTCTTGTCAACAAATGAACTATAGACGCCGATAATACTGCATGGCATCCTGAGATTACTAAGTGATTGAGAGCCACTTAGTGAATGAAAACAACCACCTAGCGAACAGGAATTGCCACATGACCAAGATCGAATTCATCGAAATGCTCCGCGACATTCACGACAGGATTGTTGAAGTCCGCGACTTTGATTGGAGCGACTTCGACCAGTCTATCGAGGACCGCGAAGCTGACGAAACCGAGGAGGACGAAGACGAAGTTTCCGACCTCCGTTGGCTCAAGGAATCCTCTGATAAGTGGGTTCGGGACATGAACGAGTTTCAGGATATGGCCCGCGATTTCATCTACAAATACGAGGATGCCGCCGAGGCCGAGGAATACGAAGACGCCTAAGCGTCGAGATCGAGGAGGGCGGGAGAGTCGCCCCCTCACCTCCAAGACTTCATAATATCCGCCGCGAGCCGACCGATATTAGGGAGCCTTTTTCTCCCCGAGGAGCCGACCAATGCCAGCATTCATCACCACCACCGCCCGCGAAATCGACGTTGAGGTTTTCCGTGGCCCGCTTTCCGCCGAAAGCCTTGTTGCCGCCGTCGCCGCCGCAAGTTCTCCCGTTCAATATTACGACGTCCGGATTTGGTGGGAGGGCGACAGGTTCGACCGTTACACCGTCCATTTGCTGACGACCTATGAGCGCCGCCAGCTTTCCGAGCAGACCGCCCGCCAGATCGTAGCCGACGCCGAGGCGGATATTACCCGCCGTCAGCAACGCCCCCGCCCCCTTGTGTGGGATTGGCAAGCCGCCGCCTAAGCCGACGAGGGGCGGAATTAGCGCCCGCCCTTCTATTCCCTTGCCGACCATCAGGAGCCGCCATGTCATCAATGACCATGCTTAGAAACCTCCCCTTTGACCGCCGCAGGATCGAGGTTCGCCGCAAAGCCGATCACCGTTTCATCACGAGCCTTTTACTCACCGAGGCGACCCTATACGAAGCCGCCAGCATAGGGCAGGAGGGCGAGATGACCCTGAACATCAAGCAGGGCATCTATATCGTCTATCGCTTCCATCACGCCGACGTCGTGGCGCTACGTTCCGAGGATCGCGAAACCCGCCGAGCCGCCGCCCGCAAGGCGTCCGATTTCCTCCTCAAGAACTACCCCGAGCGGAGGGCTTAACCCCCGCTAAGGCTTCCACCAGGTGCAACACTAGGTCGACCAAAACCCGCCCTTTGTCGGCGGGTTTTTTCATGTCGTCGGCGTCGATCGTCGAGGGAGCCAGCAACCTTTCTTAATCAAAGAAATAATCCAGCAATCTTGTTTCGATAGCGGCCGACAAAGGCCCATGGCATCCTGAATTTACTAAGTGATTAGCGACACTTAGCAAACAAGAAGCCAACTAGGGAACAGGAGCTTACCCATGGAAATCACCGTCACCATCGAAACCGTCGTCGCCATCCGCGCACTGGCAGAGAAGATCAAGAGCGGCGCTTACGACAGCAACAACAGCTTCCAGCGTTGGGATGCTGCGAACGACATCAGCATGATCGTTGAGGAGCTTCTTGAAGGCACCGAAGCCGAATCCGATCAGCACTTTTTCGACCGCACCCTACCGCTCGATGACGTCGCCTGATGCCTCATTCTATCCCGCCGTCAAAGGGCGGCGGGATATTGGGCGGCATCCCAAGAAAAGCCAAGCCACCCCCGCGCAGCGGAGCCAGAGAGGAACCTACCAATGCAGCATACCGTCGTTCTGTCCAACTCAACCCACCCGATCACTACCTACGAATTCACGGTTCCGAGCCTTATCCGCGCCGCTGGATTCAGTCTTGAGTTCGGGCTGCAACTCACCATCGAATATGACGGCCGAGTTGTTCACAAGCTCGATCCCTCGGAGCGGCACGAGTTGACCACCCCCGGCATGAAGCTGGCGATTGCCCGCGAGATCGTCAACGACATTCGCGGTCCCAAGCGGACCCGCCGTAAAGCCGCCTGATGCCTCATTCTATCCCGCCGCTTCTGACGGCGGGATATTGGGCGGCATCCCAAGAAACCAGCCACCCCCGCCCTCTTAGCGAACGGCGGATTACCGAGAGCTTTAGCCGATGAAACCCACCGTTATAAACCTCGAATGGAAGGACCGCCGACGCCCGACGTGGCCCCGCCCCTTCAATTCAGCGACCCTATGCTTGGTTGCCAGACTGGCGACCAGATACCCCGCCGAAATCCATATTGAGCGCGGAGCTCGTCGGATTTGGACCCTCACGCCGTCCGAGCGTCATACGCTCGTCACCTACGGCGAGCGGTTCCCGCTTGCCCGCGAGATCGTCGCGGAGATCGGGGGCGAGGCATGGTAACGGTCCACAGCCGCGCCGACCTCTACGACGCCGAGGTGAGGAACAGCGCGGCCGTCAGAGCCTACGAGGCGGGCGAGACAGTCGGCCCGTCGATCGTCATCCATCAGAGCGCAGCGCAGCGGGCTTTCTCCGCACGAAAGCTGACGGCCCCGAACCTTATCAATGCCGCCCACATGGCAAGGAGGGCCGACTACATCGTGAAGATCGCGGATCAAAGCGGCCGATGGCTTCACACGATCACCGCTGACGAACGTCGGGCGTTGACCTCGCCAGCCAAGCAGACCGAAGCCGCCCGCGAGATCGTCGGCCGCTACAAGGAAACGGAGAACGTGCAATGACCGAGACAGCCACCGCCCGCGCCCGCCGCTTGATGGCGACCAAGACGACGGCCGACATACTGGCCGACATTTTCCCGAAGATCGTCGTCAGTCATCGGAACATGGACGACAGAGCCTTTATAGACCTCTGCCTAACCGTCCTTTCCGCTCATGCCGTCTTCACATTCGAGGGCGACCAGCACGCCCAAGCCGAGGCCGTGGAGCGTGGACGTATCCGCCGAGACGGCAAGACATACCACGTCCGAGCGGCCTAATTTTCCCGATCGATGACGACAACGACCCGCCTTGCCGGCGGGTTTTTTGTTGCCAGTGAATAGATGGGCGGCGTCAACATTTTTGAGAAAATTCGTTGCCCTTTCCAGACGTGGCGGGCGGCGTTGTTTCCGGTTTCAAACCGTTCTCGAGAAATGCGTTATCGGCGTTTGGTTCCTTGCATCGCGCACGCGCACGATTGGCTTGCAACTTGTTGAGAGGAGTTAGCCAACATGCCAGCATTGAAACCCCAAGACACCCGCGACCCCCGCTATATCGCGATGATGGAAACCCAGAGGCAGCAGGAGGCCCACGCCGAGGCCGTCCGTCAGGCCGAGCTTGCCGCCAAGCGTGGCGCGAGTGATTTCCTTGCCTACGGACCTGGTGGACGCCAGGCACAGCAGCAGGGCGTCATTCCGCCCAAGCCGACCGCTATTGTTGTTCACCGCGAAGAGGTGGCCGACCTGTCCGCACAGAAGCTTGAAGCCGAGGCTTTCAAGGCTGGCGAGATCATCCAGCGCGAACTTGCCAGTGAGGGCGTTCGGTTCGAGCGGCTGAAACCAAAGGCGGCGCGTCCGTTCGAGGATAAGAAGCTTGTCCACCTTTGCGATACGAGGGTTGGAGCAATCCCATATCCCAACGGCAAGGGAATGCTCATGATCCACATGAGCAACTTTAGCAGTGGCAAACCCGTAGTGACGAACCGAGGCTTGCACTACGAAGGCGTGACGGCCGAGCGGGACACCTCGAAAGAGCGTTTCGCATTCCGCACGTTCGGCGTCGAAAACGACCAGAACGGCAAGCCTGTTAGGGTCGATAAGAATTTTACCGATAAGGGCTTGGCATTCACCGAGGGCAATACGGCGAACCTCATCTATGCTTGCCTCAAGAGCGCGGGCAAGGACGCCGACGCATGGCTTGAAAAGCTCAAGGCCCGCAACGAGGCCAAGGCCAAAGCCGAGGCGAAACCCGCCGCCACGTCGAAGACGGCAGGACCGACCAACATCAGCCCGCTACCGCCGCCGAGGGGAATGCCGAGCGACCGACGCCGCGCCGCCGAGCGCCAGCAGTCCAACGGCATGAAGATGTAACGCCCGCCCATCTACTCCCTGAATCGAGAAGCCCCGCCGACCGAGCGGGGTTTTTCTTTGCCGTTATCGGCCGACAGAACCGCTTTTTCCCGTCAACATTTTTGAAAAATTCGTTGACTTAGCGAGAGCCAGGGCGGGCCATTATTTCCACTCTTGGCGTGTCAACAAACGAGTTATAGACGCCGATAAAGGCGGCTGGCATCCTGAATTTACTAAGTGATTAGCGACACTTAGCGAAGACAAAACAGGAGAGCCTTAGCTATGCAGAAGCACATTCAGAAATACCTCACAAGCACCGCCGCCGCCCCGACCATTGACGTTCGGCCGAACCCCGCCGCCGTCGCGCTTGCCGCCGCCATCAAGGCCGAGCGGAAGGAAGAGCGCCGCCGCTGGAAAGTCGGCTATCACACGCTGATGAGCGCCGACAAGGCCCGCCGCCTTGGCTGGAAAGTTCCCGCCGACGCCGTGGCCGTCGAGATCGCGAGCGAGCCGACCCCTCACCTTCACAACATCATCGTCCTTTGATGCCTCATTCTATCCCGCCGTTTCCGAGCGGCGGGATATTGGGCGGCATCCCAAGAAACCAGCCACCCCCGCCCTTTTAGCGACGGCGGAATTAGAGAGAGCCTTAGCCACATGACCAGCCTTAACGACCTTCACGACCTTTCCGATCCAGTCGGGATCACCAGCGGCAATATCCTTTGCGAGACTTTGGAGAAGCTCGACAACACCTGCCTCCACCAGATGCGCGTTCTCATCCAGTTCATTGACGAGATGAATGCGGGAGGGCGTGTCACCGCCGATATTGCGAAGGAGATTCCCGCAGAGATCGCGGCAATCACGACGCGCCCGCTCCTCGCCTATCACACCAGCACCGCAAAAGCGGGGTTTGTGCTGGCGAGCAAGGTTCGCAACGCCATCATCCAAGCTTTCACCGACTACAGCGAAACCATCGACGCGCTGACCTACCAATTGGGCGAAGACATTCAGGCCGAGAAATCGACCAAGCACTAGCCGCCTGACGATGACCCTTGGCAGGGGTCGAAACACCCTCCCCCCCGAGGGTGTCGCGGTAGCCAAATCTTGAGAGCGGCGACAGCTACCCCGCCGACCAGAGCAACAGCCATGAAGGACTACGAACACACCCGCCCCGCCTCCTCCCCGATCATCCGCCTTTTCGGCCGGAACAGCCGAGCCGCCAAGCCCGAGCTTTCCAAGGCCGACGTCGCCAACCGTCTTTCCCGCCAGTCGATCCCCGAGGAGTTCGAGCAGATCGACGGATTGCCCGATTATGACGATGGGGAAGATTTCACCTTTGACGCCCTTGCCGAGCTTGAGGCGACAAACGGGGGAATTGGGGTTGCCCTGGTACGCATGAAAGCCCTCGCGTCCGAGATCGCGGCGATCAAGGGTTTGCTCGCTCAAGCTTTCGGCCGAGCGGGCGTCAATTCCGAATGGTGGGCGTCGGCCGACTATATAGCCTTGCTCACTGACGACGACATGCAGAAGATCGCGACCCACGACCAGCTTCGAACGGCCCTCTGGCAATTCTCACAGGCCGTCAATCCCCTCGCACTGGATCACGCCATTACCGCCGTTCAGCTTGCCGAGTTCCATTCTGATTTCAGGGAATAGATGGGCGGGCATTCCGTTACCGATCGAGGATCACCCCGCCGCCGAGCGGGGTTTTCTTTGTTCAGCAACCTTTCGCAATGAAAGAAATAATCCAGCAATCTTGTTTTTGTAGCGGCCGATGGAAGCGGCTGGCATCCTGAGATTACTAAGTGAGTTGAGACACTTAGACGACGGACACCTACTAGCGAACAGGAGCCTACCAGTGCAGAAACCCGCCCCGATCCTCACCCGCGAACAGCGCCTTGCCCGAGAGGCAAAGGCCCGCTTTGAACTGGCGATGACGACCAGCCTTTACATGGCGTCGAAAGACCTCACGGCCGATGAAGCCCGCAAGCTGACAAGGCTTTCCAAGGACTACCACGACGCCCGCAACCAAGAGGCCATCCGGAACCTCGCCAAGCCGTTCTATCGTGGCGATTGCCGCCAGATCGCGGCGAAGCTGGCCCGCAAGGTTCCGACCATGGAGGCCAAGCACCAGCGGACATATAGGGATGCCGTCGCCAAGGCCGAGAGCGCCCTATTCCTCCCCGCCCGCATGTATGCCGACCTCAAGGGACTTGCCGCCCTTTATAAGGTTCGGTTGCCGAAGCTGGAAACCGTCAGGGCAGCGCCGACGACGGACACCGAGCCAGCCGACCGCACCAGCCTTTCCCGCTTTCTACCGATGCCAGCCTAAGCCGCCCGCATCATGAAGCGCCACCGCAAACCCCGAGACGACCCGTTATTACCGAACGGCCGACGACAGGGCGGACCAGCAAGCCCGCCCATCTATTCCCTAGAAAGCACCGCCCGAGAGAAAAACGCCATGCCGACAGACAGCGAAAAAGACGACGCTATAGCCCACATCATGCACCGCCTATATGGCCTTTGTTCAACGCCTACTTGGCTTGCCAAGGACGCCCGCGAGATCAAGGGCCGAGGCTTGATGTATATCGAGAAATTCGACCTCGCGGACGTGTGGAATTTCACCGCCAAGGGCCGCGCATTCCTCACTGATCGCATCTGATGCCTCATTCTATCGGCCGACCGAGCGCGGCCGATATTGGGAAGCATCCCCCGCCGAAGGGAGCGGCGGACTACCAAAAGACCAACCCCGAGGAGAATCTTAGCCATGACACAGATTTACACCAACACCCCCGCCGCCTATCGGCCGAACGTCGAGCTTCAAATGCTCATGACGGTTATCGAGGACGCCCGAGGCCGTCCTATTCAGGTTCCGCTCACGACGAAGGTTGTCAGCGAGGCCCGCGACGACGTGGGCGGCAACAACAAGGGTAAGGGCAACTGGCGTAAGTGGTTCAGGCGGATCGAGC
>Ga0209051_1002266_pt1 | contig 14106 bp, 10 predicted proteins | sample AraplaCvi_mMS_r2_2_FD_184286 | JGI IMG/M metagenome (GOLD analysis project Ga0209051, IMG submission 184286) | Arabidopsis root microbial communities from North Carolina, USA - plate scrape MF_Cvi_mMS_r2 (SPAdes) (version 2) | ecosystem: Host-associated > Plants > Roots > Endosphere | place...
GACGCCACGGGCGGGGGCACGATGGCGGGGCGCCTGCTCTCCGCGATGGAGGCCGCCATCGTCCGCGGCGGCGCTCCCACGGGCCGCTACGGGTCGGGCACGCACAAGCAGGTCTACCTCTACGGCGGCCTCGACACCACGCCCACCGAGCTGCGCCGCGACTGGGGCATGGCCTGGGGCCTGGGCGGCTGGCTGGTGTTCCCGTTCCTGCAGCGCATCGGCGACGCCGCCGCCGCGGCGCTCAAGGCGCGCGTGGCACGCGAACTCCGGACCACCTTCGCGAGCCGCTACGCCCGCACGGTGTCGCTCGCGGGCGCGCTGCAGCCGGCCAACATCGCCGCCTACGGCCGGCGCGCGACGGGCGAGAAGTTCCTGCTCAACCCGCACCTCGCGGAGTGACGGCCCGGCGCCGGCGCACGAAGGCGACGCCCTGCACCAGCACCAGCAGGGCGCTCGCCGCGATGAAGGCCGCGGCCACCGGGCGTTCGAGGAAGACTCCCAGCTCGCCGCGCGAGAGCAGCATCGCGCGGCGGAAGTTCTCCTCCAGCATCGGCCCGAGGACGAAGCCGAGCAGCACCTGCGACAGCGGGAAGTCCAGCACCAGCAGCAGTGCGCCCACGATGCCGATGACCGCCACGAGCCCGACGTCGAACAGGCTGTTGCGCGCGCTGTAGACGCCCACCGCGATGAAGAACACCGCCGCCGGGAAGAGGAAGCGGTAGGGCACCTGCAGCATGCGCACCCACATGCCGATCAGCGGCACGTTGAGGATGACCAGCAGGACGTTGCCGATCCAGAAGCTCGCGACCAGGCCCCAGAAGATGTCGGGATGCTCGGAGATCAGCTGCGGCCCGGGCTGCACGCCCTTGATGATGAGCGCGCCCAGGATCAGCGCCATCACCGCGTCGCCCGGGATGCCGAGCGACATGGTGGGGATGAAGTCGACCTGGGTCTTGGAGTGCGACGAGGCCTCGGGCGCGGCCACGCCCTCGAGCGCGCCCCGGCCGAAGCGCTCCGGCGTCTTCGACCACTTGCGCTCCAGCGCGTAGGCGATGAAGGTGGTGATGGTGGGGCCGGTGCCGGGCAGCGCGCCGAACAGCGTGCCCACCGTCGTGCCGCGGATCATGGGCCAGAACGCGCGGCGGATCTCCGCGCCGCTGGGCCGCATGTCGCGCATGCGCACGCGGGCGTGGGACGGCTCGACCGTCGTGCGGTTGACGCTCACGAGGAAGTCGGCGATGCCGAACAGGCCCATGGTCAGGCAGCCGAGCTCGAGGCCGTCGCGCAGCTCGGCGAGGCCGAAGGTCAGGCGCGGCGTGCCGCTGATCGCGTCGGTGCCGACCACGCCGCACAGCAGGCCCAGCACGGTCATGGCGACGCCCTTGATCGGCGAGCCGCGCGACATCGTGGCGCCCGACAGCAGGCCCAGCAGCATGATGGCGCAGATGTCGGCGGCGCCGAAGTGCTGCGCCAGGTCGACCAGCGGCTGCGAGAGGAAGATCATCACCACGATGCCCACCGAGGCCGCGAAGAACGAGGCCATCATCGTGATGCCCAGCGCCGTGCCGCCCTTGCCCTGGCGCGTCAGCGGGTAGCCGTCGAGGCAGGTGACCGCGTGCGGCGGGTGGCTGGGCAGGTTGAGCAGGATGGCGCCGATCGCGCCGCCGTACTGCGAACCGTAGAAGATGCCGGCCAGCATCAGGATCGCGGGCACCGGCGGGATCACGTAGGTGAGCGGCAGCAGCATCGAGATCGTCGACAGCGGGCCCATGCCCGGCAGCACGCCGATCAGGTTGCCGACCAGCACCCCGAACACCGACCACATCAGGTTGTCCGGCTGCAGCGCGACGCCGAAGCCGTACATCAGGTTGACCAGGCTTTCGTGCATGGCCTCAGCCCCCCCACAGCGGCAGCAGCACGCGCAGGCCGTAGTGGAAGACGGCCACGCCGAACGCGGTCATCACGGCGGCCAGCAGCGCGGCGTCGCGCACGGAGTTGCGGCGGTCGCCCAGCGCCGCGACGAAGACCGAGGCGAAGGACGCCGGCACCAGGCCGCCATGCGCGCCCAGCACGACGAAGGCGGCGACGCCGCCGACGATGCACGACCAGCCGCGCCACTGCACGACCGGCCCGGCGAGGTGCGCGTGCTCGGCGCCGAGGGCCGGCGGCTCGTCGGCCGCGGCCGCGTTGCCGCGCGCGAACGGCGTGGCCACGAACTGCGCGACGCCGGCCAGCGCCAGCAGCACGCCGAGCACCAGCGGGAAGAAGCCCGAACCCATCTGCCGCAGCGTGCCGGCCCGGTAGCCGAGCGCCGCCACGATCACGGCCGCGCCGACGGCCACCAGCAGCGCGCCGCCCCAGTGATCCTTGGTCCACCTCGAGAAAACCGCCATCGTGTCCGTGCCCCCGGCCGTCGTCGCGGCCTGCGCCGCAGAGCGCCGAACTCTAACCGCCCGCTCCCGCCGGGCGGGCGGAACGGCCTTTTCGTGTGATGATGCCCGCTGGATTTGCGACCGGACCGACCACGAAATGCCTTTCTCCCCCGACACCACCAGCATGGCGCTGTTCTGCGACTTCGAGAACGTCGCGCTCGGCGTGCGCGACACCCACCACGAGAAGTTCGACATCAAGCTCGTGCTGGAGCGCCTGCTGCTCAAGGGCAGCATCGTGGTGAAGAAGGCCTATTGCGACTGGGAGCGCTACCGCAGCTTCAAGGCGCCGATGCACGAGAACAACTTCGAGCTGATCGAGATCCCGCACGTGCGCCAGTCGGGCAAGAACTCGGCCGACATCCGGCTCGTCGTCGACGCGCTCGACCTCTGCTACACCAAGGCGCACGTCAACACTTTCGTGATCATCAGCGGCGACTCCGACTTCTCGCCGCTGGTCTCCAAGCTGCGCGAGAACAACAAGGTCGTGATCGGCGTCGGCGTCAAGCAGTCGACCTCCGACCTGCTCACCGCCAACTGCGACGAGTTCATCTTCTACGACGACCTCGTGCGCGAGGTGGCGCGCAGCTCGGCCCGCCGCACGCCCCCGCCGCCCCCCGGCCCCAAGGCCGGCAACGGCAGCGCGGAGGAAGACCGCAAGCGCGAGGAGATGCTCAAGCGCCGCGCCAAGGGCGTGGAGCTGGCGGTCGAGACGCTGGAAGCGCTCGCCTCCGAGCGCGCGGACGGCTCCAAGATCTGGTCGTCGGTGCTGAAGGAGGCGATCAAGCGCCGCCGGCCCGACTTCAACGAGTCCTATTTCGGCTTCCGCGGCTTCAGCCACCTGCTGGAGGACGCGCAGGCGCGCGGCCTGCTCGAGCTGGCGCGCGACGAGAAGTCCAACGTCTACATCACGCGCACCAGCGCGCCCGTGCCCACGTCCGCGGAGGCACCCGCGGCGGCGCCGGCCGCGGCCGAGGTGCTGCCGTTCACGCATCGCGCGGGCGAGGGCGAAGGCCGCGAGCGCGGCCGCCGGCGAGGCGGCCGCGGCCGCAACGCGCCGGAGCGCCACGACTTCGAGCCCGCGGTCGCGGTCGACGCGGCCGCCGAGGAAGCGCCGATCCTCGAACAGGAGGACGACGACGTCGCCGAGCGCTTCGCGGACGTGGCGCGCGACGAGCGGGCGGCGCTCGACGCCGTGCTGCCCGAGCCGGTGCTCGTCGAGCCGCCCGTGGACGACGACGAGTCGGTCGACGCCGCGGAGCCTGCCGGCGAGCCCGAGCGGGCCCCTCGGCGTGGCTCGCGCGGCGGGCGCGGCCGCGGCACGCCCGCGAAGAAGACGCCGCGCGCCGCCGCCGAGCCGGTGGCCGAGGCACCGGCGGCGGCACCCGCCGAACCGGCCCCGCCGGCGCAGGCCGAGGGGGCGCCGCGCCCCGCCCGCAAGGCCGGCGCACGCAAGACGGCCGGCGCCAAGACGCCGCGCGCGCCGCGCAAGACCGCCAAGCCGGCCGAATGACTCAGGCGCGGGCCTCGGCGAGTTCCGCCTCGAGGCGCCGGCGTCCGGTGATGTCCGTCGCGATGATGGCGAACTGCCCCGCCTCGGGCCGGTAGGCCACGATCTCGTACCAGCGGCCGGTGTCCGTGCGGTGCTCGAAGTCGATCGACTCGCCCGTCAGCGCAACACGGCCGAAGCGGCCGATCCAGTCGGCGGGGTCGGTCGCGATCTGCGGGAAGAGCTCGGTCGCGCGCCGGCCCACGGTGTTGGCGACGTCGGTGCCGAGCATGCGGCAGAACGCCGGGTTCACCGCGAGGTAGCGATAGTCGACGGGCGTGCCCTGGGCGTCGACCTCGATCTCGTGCAGCGCGTACGCGCTGTGCAGGTTCTCGAACAACGCGCGGTAGCGGCGCTCGCTGTCGCGCTGGCGCAGCGCGAGCGACTTCATGCCGGTGATGTCGATCCAGGTGCCGTAGAAGCCGTCGATGCGACCCGCCTGCGGCTGCGCCGGCACCAGCGCGACCCGCATCTGGCGCAGCCCCGAGGTGGTCAGCATCGCGCACTCGAATTCCTGGCGCTGGCCGGCCAGCACCGCGGCGACGTGCGGGGCCAGCGCCTCGTAGCCCTCGGGATCGACGCTCATGACGACCTGGCGCAGGGGGCAGCCGATCATCTTGTCGACCGGCAGGCCCACGGCCGCCTGGAAGTCGCGGTTGGCCAGGCGCGTGATGCCGTCGGCATCCCAGAAGCCGACGAGCGCTGGCATGTTGTCGACGACCGCGTCCAGGTGCGCGTGGGTGCGTCCGAGTTCGGCCTCCAGGCGTCGCTGCGCGGTCACGTCCTCCAGCACCGCCAGCGAGCGCAGGATCTCGCCGTCGGCGCCGCGCTCGAGCGTGGCCGAGAGCAGGATGTCTAGCACCTGCCCGTCGCTGCGGACGAACTGGTAGGGCACGCGGTCGCAGCGGCCCGCGCGGAAGAAGTCGGGCAGCACCTCGGCCGCCTTCTCGCGCGAGGCGGGCGCGAGGAAATCGGAGGACGGCCGCCCCAGCACCTCGCCGCGTCGGTAGCCCAGCAGCTCCAGCCAGCGGTCGCTCACGTCGAGCAGCCGGCCCTGGGCGTCGATGGAATGCATGATCGCGGGCGTCGCCTCGTACAGGCGGCGCACGCGCTGCTCGCTCTCGGCGAGGCGCTGCTCGGCCACGCGCTGCTCGGTGATGTCGCGGCCGACCGACTGCAGGCCGACGACGCGCCCGTCCGCGGCGCGCACCGGGCGGTGCGTCCACGCGACCCAGCGCGCGCGGCCTTCCGCCGCCTTCATGCGGCAGATGTCCTGCGCCGGCGCCGCGCCGCGCCCGAGGGCCTCGAGGTGGGCGCGCACCTGCGCGCGGTCGCCGTCGGCGACGAAGTCGTACAGGCTGCGGCCGATCATCGCGTCGGGCGTGAGACCGACGTGGCGCGCGTACGCGGCGTTGACGAAGCCGAGCACGCCGTCCGGCGTCGCCTGGGCGATGAGCTCGGTCTGGTCCTCGACGATGCCCCGGTAGTGCGCCTCGCTGTCGGCAAGGCGGCGCGTGATGTCGAGCAGGTCGCGGCGCTGCTGCAAGGTGATGCTGGCGATGCGCGCCAGGCTCTCCAGCATGGTGCGCTGCTGCTCGTCGAGCCGGCGCGGGTTGCGGTCGATCACGCACACGGTGCCCACGCGCTCCCCTCCCTCGAGCACGATGGGCGCGCCGGCGTAGAAGCGGATGTCGGGCTCGCCCGTGACGAGCGGGTTGGCGGCGAAGCGCGGGTCGCGCGTCGCGTCCGGCACCTCGAGCGGCGTGTCGCCGCGGATCGCGTGGTCGCAGAACGCGAGGTCGCGCGGCGTCTCGCCGGCCGCCTCGAGGCCGACGTTGGCCTTGAACCACTGGCGCTCCGCGTCCACGAGCGAGATCAGCGCGATCGGCACCTCGCAGACCTGCGCGGCGGACGCGGCGATCGCGTCGAACACGGGCTCTGGCAGGGTGTCGAGCACCTGCAGCGACTGCAGGGCGGCGAGGCGGCGCGCCTCGGTGACGAGGTCGTTCGCGGGGGGCGGCGAGGGAGTCGAGGCCATGGCTTGCGAAGGCAATCAGCGCACCAGGCCGACGGCGTCCGGGGCGACGCTGCGCAGGGGCGCGGGATCGATGGTGCGCAGCAGGTCGGACGCGGCCGCGCCGGCGCCCGGCCGCGACGCGACGCCGGTGCGCGCGGCCCAGCGGGCCTGGCTCTGCATGGTCGTCACGAGCGACTGGTCGAGGCGCACGCGGTAGTCCTGGTCGGCCATCGCCCGGGCGGCGACCGCCGGCGTCAGGCCGAGTCGGCTCGCGAGGACGGCCTGCGCGCCGGCCGGATCGGCGACGATGACGCGCTGGGCGGCGATCAGCGCGCGCAGCAGGCGCGCGAGCTCGTCCGCCCGGCGCGCGACGGTCGCGCGGTCGCCCACCACGTTGAAGTGCTGCGTGTACACGCGCGGGCTGGCGAAGGTGACCGCATCCGCACCGAGCGCCGCCGCGGCGGCCGAGGCCACCGGCTCCCAGATCGCGATCGCGTCCACCTCGCGCCGCTCCAGCGCCGCGGCCACGCGGGCGGGCTCGAGCGGCACGATGGTGACGCTGCGCGGGTCGATGTCGTTGAAGACGAGCCAGTTGTCGAGGAAGTACTGCGCCGACGTCCCGGCGACGGTGCCGATGCGCTTGCCCCGCACCTGCGGCGCTTCCAGCACGTGGGCGCTGCGCCGCGCGACGATCTTGATCTGGTACGAGGAGGCGCTCAGGGTGGCCACGATGGCCAGCCCGGGCCGGTCGGCGGCCCCGAGGGCGACGAGCAGCTCCGAGGCCGTCGCGAAGTCGGCGCCGCCGGCGTCGAGCAGGCCGAGGCATTCGCGTCCGCTGCGGCAGGGCAGCACGCGCAGGTCGAGGCCCTCGGCCTTGAAGAGGCCGCGCGCGTCGGCGACGTACACCGGCAGCGACACCGGCCCGTCCGAGGCGGCGAGCGACAGCGTCCCGGCGTGGGCGCGGTTGGCGAAGAACAGCAGCGCCGCGCCCCACGCGAGCATCCACGCCGCGGCCCAGGCGAGGCCCACCAGCGCGCGCTGCGCGGCCGGCGGACGCGGGGCGGACCGCCGGCGCGTCATGCCGTCGCCTCCGCCCGCGGCTCGTCGCCGAGCACGCGGAAGGTGTTGCGCCCGGCGTTCTTCGCCGCGTAGAGCGCCTCGTCGGCGCGCGCCAGCAGCGTCTGCGCGGCGGGCGGGTCCGCGGCGTCCACCCGCGGGCGCCAGGCGATGCCGATGCTCGTGGTCAGCGCGAGCGGCCGTCCCTCGACCTCGAGCGGACGGGTGACGTTGGCCATGATCTTGCGCGCGACGAACTGCGGCTCGCCGTCGCCGTGCAGGCCCTCGAGGACGATGACGAATTCGTCCCCGCCCAGGCGCGCGACGGTGTCGGTCGAGCGCACGCTCTGTGCGATGCGCGACGCGAAGGCCTTGAGCACCTCGTCCCCGGCCGCGTGGCCCAGCGTGTCGTTGATGGACTTGAAGCGGTCGATGTCGAGGTACATCAGCGCGATGCCGCTTCCGGCCCGGCGCGCGCGGGCGAGGGCCAGCGGCAGCACCTCGTTGAACTGGTAGCGGTTGGCCAGCCCGGTGAGCACGTCCGAGCGCACGAGCTGGCTCAGCCTGCGCTCGATGTCCTTCATCTGCGTGACGTCCGTGCCCAGGCTGTAGACGCCGCCGATCGTGCCGTCCGGGCGGACGTCGGGCAGGTAGACGATCTGCAGGTCGCGCGCCTCGTCGCCGTCGGTGCGACTGGCCTCGAAGGCCGCGCGCCGGCCCGACAGCGCCTCGCGCAGGTGGGCGCGCCGGTTCGCGTAGACCTGTGGCGAGAGCACCTCGTCCTTGCGCCGCCCCAGCACCGCCTCGGCGGGCTGCTGCAGCCACTCGAGACCGGTGCGGTTGACGAAGCGGTAGCGCTCCTCCTCGTCCAGGTAGGCGATGGAGACCGGCAGGTTGTCGGTGATCGCGCGCAGCTGGCGCTCGACCTGGCCGCGCTTGGCCTCGGCCTCCTTCAGCGCCGTGACATCGAAGGTCATCAGGTAGTAGCCGCGCTGGGCGCCGCCCTCGTGGCGGTCGGGGATCAGGTGGGCCTGGAACCAGGCGTCGCGGCCCTGGAAGCCGATGCGGCCCTCCAGCCGGGCGCGCCGGCCGGCCAGCGCCTCGCGCACGTAGGGCTCGTGCAGGGCGTAGAGGGTCTCGCCGAGGGCCTCGCGCATCGGGATGCCCGGCACGCTGGCAGGCTCGACGCCGAGCGAGCGCAGCCCGGAGTCATTGGCGTACTGGCAGCGCTGATCCATGTCGAAGTAGCCCACCATCGCGGGGATGGCGTTGGTCAGATCCACCATGCGGCGCTCGCTGCGCGCGATGCGCAGCTCGGCCTCGCGGCGTTCGGTGATGTCGGTGGTCAGGGCGTAGACGCCGCGCACCCGGCCGGACTCGTCGACGTCGGGGATGTATTCGGCCAGCAGGTGGATCTCGCGCCCCTGGCGGCGCGCCGAGCGCGACCACTGCACCCGCTCGCCGCCGAGCGCCTTCTCGAGGTAGGGGCGCAGCGTCTCGTAGGTCGACTCGCCCATCACCTCGGCGACGTGGCGGCCGACCATCGCGATCGGGTCGTGGCCGAGCCAGGCGCGGTAGGTGTCGTTGGCGAAGCGGTAGTGCTGCTCGAGGTCGATGTAGGCGACCAGTGCAGGCAGGTTGTCGGTGATGTCGCGCAACTGCTGCTCGGAGCGGTCGCGCAGGCGGTCGCTCTCGACCAGCGCGGCGGTCATGGCGTCGAACTCGCGCGCCAGGTCGCCGAACTCGTCGCGCGTGTCGCTGGCGAGGCGGACGCTGAGGTCGCCGCGGCGGATGGCCGCGGCCGCGCGGTCGAGGCGGCGCATCGGCGCGAGCACGCGACGATGCACCATCAGCGCGCTCGCGGCCAGCATCGCCAGCATGACGACCAGCGCGGCGAAGGCGATCCACTCGAACTCGCGCTCCGCTTCGCGCCGTACGACGACGGCGTCCTGGAACCACTGGTAGGCGTAGTCGCTCATCGCCTGGGTGTTGGTCAGGAGCTGGTCGAGCAGCGCCTCCTTGCGGCGCTGGGTGAAGGGGTCGTCGTTGACCGGCAGTTCCTCGAGGCGGGTGAAGAGCGCGGGCAGCGCGCGCGTGACGTTGCGCAGCTCGACCAGCGCCGCGCCGGGCAGCGGATGGGCGTCGCCCTCGAGCGCGGCGGCGATGGCGGCGTGGCGCAGGTGCCATTGCTCGGCGGCGCGCGGCTCCGCGTAGCGCGCGTATTCCTGGGTCAGCGCGAGCAGGCCGGCGACCTCGTGCTCGGCCACCTGGGCGCGTGCCTGCGCGTCGCCGGCCGTGTCCTGGCGCCTGGCCGCCGCGAACAGCACCGCCGCGGCCAGCAGGCCCGCTGCCACCGAGGCGCTGACCAGGCCGAGGAGCCTCGTGCGGATGCGCATCGCCTCAGTTCCCCGTGCCCACGGCCGCGGGGCGGATGGCCTTCAGCGGACCGGGATAGATCAGCGTGAGCGCGTTCGGCCGGCTGCCGCCGACGACGTGACCCTCGCGCTGCGCCCAGCGCGCCTCGCTCTCCATCGTGGTGATCAGCGACTGCTCGAGGGAAAGGCGGAACGACAGGCCGTGCCAGACCCAGTCGACGAAGCGCTGGTCGACCCCGAGGTGCTTCGCCAGGGTGGCCTGCGCGGCCGCGGGATCGGCCTGGATCGTGGACTCGGCGCGGTCGATGGCGCGCAGCAGGTGCTCGAGCAGCGCGTCGTCGCGCCCGAAGCGGCTGCGCGGCGCGACGAGGTTGAAGGTCTCGATGTAGCCGCCGGAGAACGGCAGGCGCAGCGCGACCGGCTCGGCGGACTGCAGCGCCTGCCAGGCATAGGGCTCCCAGACGCAGACGGCGTCGACGCGCCCGTCGCGCAGCGCGGGCAGCATGTCCTCGGCCTGCATCGGCACCATGTTCACGCGGCGCGGGTCGACGCCGATGTTGAACAGGTGCGTCTCGAGCATGTACTGGCCGGCGGTGTTGATGATCACGCCGACGTTCCGGCCCGACAGCTGCTCGCCGCGCGTCACGCCGCTCGCCTTGCGCGCCAGCAGCTTGAGGTTGTCGGAGGCGTTGGCGATCGTCGCGAGGATGGCCACGTCGCCGCGTTCGAAGGCGTGCAGCACGACGGGCATCTCGGACGTCGCGGCGAAGTCGGCCTGGCCGTCGAGGACGCGGCGCAGGCAGCGCTGGCCGCCGATGCAGTCGTCGAGCTGGACGTCGAGGCCCTCGTCGCGGAAGTAGCCGCGTTGCGCCGCGACGTACAGCGGCAGCGAGACGGGCGTGCGCGACGCCGCGATGCGCAGGCGCTCGGCCATGACCGCGGCCGGCGCGCCCAGCAGCATGGCGGCGAGCACGGCGCACAGCGCGCGCTGCAGGCGCGTTGCGGGGCGGCGGAGGGCGGGGCGGGTCTGGGCGTGCATCGCGGGCTCGGGGACGGCGTCGGACAGCGATACGGCACGGCGGCAGGCCGGCCGAAAGAAGACGTTGACCGCGAGCTTCCCAGAAGACGGTTCCCTGCAATGCGCGGATTAGGGCAAAAAAAACCCGCCATGTCACGGTCGGGGACAGACCTTGACGACCCGGCCGCCACTCGATCGGGTAGCTGCAACCCTACACCACGGCGGCATGGACGCTGCCGGGCACGCTCCCTAGAGTCGATCGTTCCAGGCCCTTGAGGCCTGAAGTTTCCCCATCAACATGAAGTCGGAGGCTCTTCCATGCTCGTGCGTCTGCCGGCCGCCCTGGCCATCGCGTTCGTCTCCCTCGGCGCCCATGCGCAGCTCGCCGGTCCGGTGACGCTGAACGACACCGGCGCCCTGCTCTGCACCCAGCCGGACGGCAGCGCGACGCCGCGCTGCGCGGGCACCGGCCAGGACGGCGCGTACGGCCGCGACACCGCGTCGCCCGCCGACGGCAACGGCCATGGCGGCTTCAAGTTCGTCAAGCTCGACGCGCACGGCGACCCGCTGCCGGCCGACGCGCCCGTCTGGCGCTGCGTGGCCGACCGCGTGACGGGTCTGGTGTGGGAAGTGAAGACCAAGAACGGCGGCGTCGACGGCGCGGGCTGGAGCTACACCAACTACGGCACGCCGGGCGACCACGCCGACACCGCGGACCTCATCGCCGACGTCAACGCGAAGCACCTGTGCGGCTCGGGCAAGTGGCGCCTGCCGACGTTCAACGAACTCCACGGCATCGTCGACTATGGCGTGAGCGACGGCCCGATGGTCGACGCGCGCTTCTTCCCCAACCTGCGCCGCATCAACTACTGGGCATCGACCGTCTACGCCACCGATGCGGACGCCACCTGGGGCTTCAACTTCGACTCCGGCATGGCCGGCGACGGCGCCGGCAACCGCTCCTTCCACCTGGGCGCGATGCTGGTGCACGACACCGCGCGCTCGGTCGCCGCCGACCCGGCTTCACGCTGGACCTTCGCCGACGACGAGGTGACCGACACCTGGACCGGCCTCGTCTGGCGCCGCTGCAGCGCCGGCCAGTCCTGGGACGGCACGACCTGCACCGGCAAGATCGCGGCCGGCGACTGGGCCGGCGCACTGCGCTACGCCGCGGACGAGGCCGGCCGCACCGGCCAGGCCTGGCGCCTTCCGAACGTGAAGGAGCTGTCTTCCATCGCCGACCGCGCGCACAACTATCCGGCGCTGGACGAGACCGTCTTCCCGGCGAGTGCGACCACCGGCTACTACTGGACGTCGACGCCGCTGGCCGCCGACCCCACGCAGGCGATCACGATCGACAACCGCGGCGGATACAGCCAGCCGTTCCCCGCGAGCGAAGCGCAGGTCGGCCTGCGACTGGTGCGCGACGCCCACTGATCGACATAGGGTCCTGGCTGGGAGGCCGGGTTGCGGAAGGCCCGTCCGGCAACGGATCCGGCCTTCTCTTTTTTGGTGGATGACGGCCCGGGCCCGCTCCGCTCCCGGTCCCCGAGGGGCTCGAGCCGGCCCGCTGCGGGCGGCCGGGCGCGCCGGCTCGGCAGTGGCCTCGTTCAGTTGTGCGCGGCGTGGATGGCCACCGCGCGCGCCTTGCGCACCTCGACCGAGATCGTGCCGACGACGTCGGTCGAGCCCATCGAGCCGTGGTACAGGCCGCCCCAGGTGGCGCTGCCGTGCCCCGGCACGCCCATCGCCTTGCGCTGCTCCGACGAGAGCGCGCCCAGCCACAGGCCGTCCTCGAAGCGCGCCGGACGGAACCTGGCGGGCAGTTCGGGGCAGGCGGGCACGGCGCGCTCGCCCGCGGACAGTTCCACCGCCGTGACGCCGTCGATCTTGCTGCCGCCGGCGAGCTCGCTCGACGTGAGCCACACGCGCTGCGGCGGTTCCGCCTCGGCCAGCGTGTAGCAGAGCCAGTCCAGCGCCTCCGTGCCCTTGCCGTGGCGCATCGGCTCGCCCACGCCGATCGCGCGCTGGACGTCGGCGAGGGTGCTGCCGAACAAGATCACCCGCAAGGGGCCCAGGCGCAGCGGCCGCACCGGATCGGAGGCGAGCGCGGGCGGGTCGCCCGCGGTCGCCGGCCAGGGCGGCGGGGCGACGGCCTGGGCGAGCGCGCCGGCGCAAGCGCACGCCAGGGCGACGGCGATCCAGCACTCGGGGCGCGGCGACATGTCCGGGAGTCTCCAGTCGGGTTCCGTGAGGGTTCGAGTGTCGCCCCGTCGTCGGCCCGTCGGCCATGGCCGGCGGAGCCAAGCTGCGGACCCGGCCGTGCAAACGGTCACGGATCCCTCGCCGGGAGCCTGCGCGCCAGCAGGGTTGTTCCGTCTCCTGGCAGAATTCAATCCGTGAACACAAGTTCCATAGGTGAACAAATATGATCGACAAGATCGTCGACGGCGCCGCGGCGGCGCTGGCGGACGTGAAGGACGGCGCCACGGTCATGATCGGCGGCTTCGGCACCGCCGGGCAGCCCGACGCCCTCATCGACGCGCTGATCGAGCAGGGCGCGCGCGAGCTCACCATCGTCAACAACAACGCCGGCAACGGCGACGTCGGCCTGGCCGCGCTGCTGGCGGCCGGCCGCGTGCGCAAGATCGTGTGCAGCTTCCCGCGCCAGGTCGACTCGCACCACTTCGATCGCCTCTATCGCGAGGGCAAGCTCGAGCTCGAGCTCGTGCCGCAGGGCAACCTCGCCGAGCGCATCCGCGCGGCCGGCGCCGGCATCGGCGGCTTCTTCACCCCGACCGGCTACGGCACGCTGCTGGCCGAGGGCAAGGAGACGCGCGAGATCGACGGCCGCATGTATGTCCTCGAGCGGCCGCTGCACGCCGACTTCGCGCTGATCAAGGCCGAGCGCGGCGACCGCTGGGGGAACCTGACCTACCGCATGACCGCGCGCAACTTCGGCCCGATCATGGCCATGGCCGCGAAGTGCACGATCGCCACGGTGCACGAGGTGGCCGAGCTCGGCGAGCTCGACCCCGAGGCCATCGTGACGCCCGGGCTGTTCGTGCAGCGCGTGGTGCACATCCCCCGCCAGGCGACGCGCGGCGCCGGCTTCCGGGCCGATTGAGGAGCGAGCCGACATGAGCGAATCCCACGACACCCTCCCGCGCTGGACGCGCGACCAGATGGCCGCGCGCGTCGCGCGCGACATCGCCGACGGCGCGGTCGTCAACCTCGGCATCGGGCTGCCCACCCTGGTGGCCAACCACCTGCCGGCCGACCGCGAGGTGATCCTGCACAGCGAGAACGGCGTCATCGGCATGGGCCCGGCGCCGGCGCCCGGCGAGGAGGACTTCGACCTCATCAACGCCGGCAAGCAGCCCGTGACGCTGCTGCCCGGCGGCGCCTTCTTCCACCACGCCGACAGCTTCGCGATGATGCGCGGCGGCCACCTCGACGTGTGCGTCCTGGGCGCCTTCCAGGTCTCGGCGCGCGGCGACCTGGCCAACTGGCACACCGGCGCGCCCGGCGCGATACCCGCGGTCGGCGGCGCGATGGACCTGGCCATCGGCGCGAAGAAGACCTACGTCATGATGGAGCACACGACCAAGCAGGGCGAGAGCAAGCTGGTCGAGGCCTGCACCTACCCGCTGACCGGGCTC
>Ga0209051_1002268_pt1 | contig 14091 bp, 12 predicted proteins | sample AraplaCvi_mMS_r2_2_FD_184286 | JGI IMG/M metagenome (GOLD analysis project Ga0209051, IMG submission 184286) | Arabidopsis root microbial communities from North Carolina, USA - plate scrape MF_Cvi_mMS_r2 (SPAdes) (version 2) | ecosystem: Host-associated > Plants > Roots > Endosphere | place...
GGAAGTGCCTATATTTTCGCGATGACGGACGACGGGCTCACCGGAAGCAGGACCTTCACTCTCCCGGGCGGGATCACCGGGTCCGCCGTGGAGGTGTTGGGCGAGAACCGGTCGATTCACATCCAGGGCGGGAAATTCACGGATGCTTTCCCGAACGAATACACGCACCATGTCTACCGCATCGCGCTTTAAGGCGCGTACTGTCCCGGCAAAGGCCGCCCAGGGCTCTGGCGGACTCCGGAAAATCGTCCTAAAGTAGCCCTACGGCAGCCTCTGGCAGGAGGCCGGGAGACAACTCAAGTGAACATGTCGATGTGGCGGCGTTTGTCCGCCATCCACGATCCTGGCAGTGCAGCAGCCACGGATCGTGGGCCACATGGTTATGCCTTGAGCTTGACCCGAGCCTGGAGCCAAGAATGCTGCTACCCAAAGTCCTGCCTACCCGAAATGCCCTCCACGGTGCAGTCCGCCACCGCCCCCTGACAAGCGGGCTCAGTGGCCGCAGCCTCCTGCTCCAGAGGCCGATGGACGACGGCGGGACGCCCGCCGCCATGTCCCCGGAGCGCTGGGTCAATCTGGGTGGCGTCCCCGTAAAGCTCATGGAGTTCGCCCCGGCAATCCAGGAGATCCTGGGCAGGGCCGGCGATACCGGCGCACCGCCCCTGGGAGTGTGCTCAGCCAATTTGGACCACATACGTCATTTCGGCTCCGGGAGCCGGTGGGAGGAGACCCTGGAACGGTCCCGGTCCCTGGAGTGGTTGACGCTTATCGACGGCGCCCCGCTGGCTACTGAGGCCCGGCGCCTCACCGCAAGGACATGGCCGAGGCTGGCGGGCAGCGATCTCGTGGGCCCGTTGTTGGATGAGGCAGAACGAAGGGGCCTCAGTATCGGGTTCCTTGGCGGGTCGGTTCAGACCCAGGAACGGATACGGGCCAAATTCGAGGTGGAACGGCCAAAGCTTGCGGTCACTGGATGGTGGGCACCGCAACGGACCACTCTTGGCGATGACCACGCTTCCCGGGAATTGGCAGCAATGATCGCGTTGACAGCCCCTGACATCTTGATCGTCGGCTTGGGAAAACCCCGGCAGGAACTTTGGATATCAGAGTACGGAGCCCTGACCGGAGCCAAGGTACTGCTGGCTTTCGGAGCGGTGGTGGACTTCCTGGCAGGCCACATCCGGCGGGCCCCTTCATGGGTGAGTTCCAACAGCCTTGAGTGGGCTTGGCGGCTTGCGTTGGAACCACGCCGGCTTGCCCGGCGGTACCTCGTGGAAGGCCCGGAAGCCTACGTCCGGTTGCGCAGGGACAGCGGCTTATCCCTGCCGTCCAACAGGTCCTTGCCATCCAGGGATGTCCCGGAGCGTGCGCCCAGCCGCGCTCCGGGGTCTTTCCTCCCTGCCAGGGCTGCAGCCGATGTCGCCGTCGTCGTCGTCACTTACAACAACGAGGACGATATCGGGCCCTTGGTCCGGGGCCTGCGGAAGGAGGCCTTGGGCCAGTCGATCAAGGTGGTGGTGGCCGACAACTCCCCCAACGACCACACGCTTGAGGCGCTGGCACAATTTCCCGACGTCATTGCCATAAAAACCGGAGGGAACCTCGGATACGCCGGGGGCATCAACGCCGCACTTTCAGAAGCCGGAGAAGCGGCCACCTACCTTATCCTCAATCCCGATCTCCGTATCGAGGAGGGTGCCATCAGTGCAATGCGCAGACGCATGGTACGGTCCGGCGCCGGGATGGTGGTGCCTGTCCTGCTGGACGACGACGGGAGCGTCTACCCTTCGCTGCGCCGTGAGCCGGGAATCCTGCGAGCGCTGGGTGACGCCGCGCTGGGCAGCCATGTGAGGAAACGCCCTGGGTGGTTGTCCGAGATGGACTTTGATGAAGAGAGCTATTTGCACGGGCATCGGGTTGAGTGGGCAACGGGTGCCGCGCTTTTGCTGGATGCCGGTGCGGCTAAGGCCGTGGGAGCCTGGGATGAACGGTTTTTCCTGTATTCGGAAGAGACGGACTACTGCCACCGTATGCGGGAGGCGGGGTATTCCATCTGGTTTGAGCCTTCCGCGCGGATGTGGCATCAACGCGGTGGGTCCGGGGCTTCGCCGCAGTTGACTGCCTTGATGTCTGTGAACAGGGTCCGTTATGCGGAGAAGTATCTTGGGCCGGGTCGGGTCATGGCGTTTCGCGGTGCCGTTCTCGCCGCTGAGGTGGCCCGGTTGGGAAAGCCGGGTCATCTGGAAGCTGCCTGGGCAGTGGCCAGCCGACGGCGGTGGGATCGCCTGCCGCATGCCGTACGCAATGTTGGCGGGGTCCTCTGATGGTGGGGGCGTTCCCCTCGGGCGCTGTGATTATCCCCGCCCATAATGAGGCTGCCGTCATCGGGCGTACCCTTGGGTCGCTGCGGGAGGTCATTGGGTGGGGCACGGTGGATGTTGTGGTGGCCTGCAACGGCTGTAGCGATGGGACGGAGGCGATCGCGTCCCAGTGGCAGGGGGTTTCGGTACTTCAGGTGCCGGAGGCGTCAAAGACGGCAGCGCTCAATGCCGGCGACCAATGCACCCGGTTGTGGCCCCGCCTCTATCTGGACGCGGACATTGAGGTCAGCGCCACGGCCCTTGCTGAGGTATTTGCAGCGTTGCAGGATGGGACCTTACTGGCTGCCCGGCCGGCCTTCCGATACGACACACAGGGCGCTTCTGCGCCTGTCCGGGCTTACTACCGTGCCCGCAGCAGGATCCCGGGCAATGCGCAGGGTCTGTGGGGTGCTGGTGCCTATGCCCTGAGCCACTCAGGGCATCTCCGTATGGGGGTCTTTCCTGCGCTCACGGGTGATGACTATTTCGTGGACAGGCTCTTTGATGAGCAGGAGAAGGCGGTTCTTGCTACGGAGCCGGTGGTCGTCCGGACGCCCAGGACCTCTGGTGCCTTGTTGGCTGTCCTGCGGCGAACGTATCGGGGAAATGCCGAGCAGGATGTGGTGGCTGGTGGGGCGTCCTTGTCACGGACCGTGCGGCAGTTGCTTGCCTCGGTGCGTGGGCCGCGGACGGCTTTCGATGCGGCCGTCTATGCGGTGTTCGCGGTGGCGGGTCGTCGTCGTGCCGGGGTCTCCGGCATCTCTGCTCCTGTGTGGGAGCGGGATGAGAGCCGCCGATAGACGGTTGCCCTGCCTTGATCCTGTCTCAGCTGTCCCCGGTCCCAGCTGTCCCCGGTCCCAGCTGTCCCCTGTCTCAGCTGTCCCCCGAGGTTGCGGCTTTCTCCTGGATCTGTGCCTCCGTCGTTTCCCTGCGCGATATGCGCCATAGCGCCCCGGAGATGCCCAGCATAAGGAACAGGAGGCTGGCTGCCATGGGGAAGGCGAAGGCGTCGAAGAATCCGAAGGCCAATGCGGCTGCGGCGACGCTTGCAAGGACTGACTGGCTCATTTGGCGCAGTTCGTTGTCCCTGGCCGACTTCCTGGCCTGCCAGGCGCAGAGGATGCCGGCAAAGACCAGCAGCAGGAAGGCGATCAGGCCTGCTATGCCGAGTTCGACCAGGAGCCCCAGGTATTGGTTGTCAACGATGACGTACGCGGGGAGGAAGGTGCCGAAGCCACGGCCCAACAGCAAGTTCTGGCTCGCCATTCCGAAGGCGGTGGAGTAGCCGTTGGTTCTTGAACTGATGCTGGGGTCGTCGGTCCCTATGGTGAAAAGGCCCAAGAGTGTTCCGATCATGCCTGGCGTCACTACGTAGATCACTGCCACCAGGAGGGCTGAAACCATCACGGCCTTCCGCCGGAGCTGTTTGGGCCATACCGGCAGGAGGATGAGGAAAGCCAATGCCATGCAGATCAGTGCGGCCCGGGAGACGGAGAGCATGGCAGCTACGGATATCAGGCCAACGGGGAGCCACCACAGCAGCCGGCGCTTGGTGGTGTCGTTGAGGGCGAGGGTGATGGCTATCGGCAGCGAGGTGGAGAGGACTACCCCGTATTCAAGGGGATGCAACGACATGCCGGCCGCGCGGACAAAGCCTCCCCGGGAATCGATGTTTGCCAGCTCCGAGCTGACGCTGAGGCCCGGTATCCTGATCCATTCGATGAGGGACGAGCCGGTGGCGAACTGGAGCAGGCCCAGCAATGCTGTCAGTCCCCCGGCCAGGGCGATCCTGCGGAGCAGCGTCCTGACGCTTTCGCGGGTTGTCAGGCCGTCAGTTGCTATGAGCAGGATCCCGGCCCATCCTGCGAGCCGTAGGAGGCCCGCGTCTGCGGGGCTGGCTTCGCTTTCCGGCAATCCCCTGACCATGGCGTAGGCGTAACTGGATGCTGCGACGAGGAGGAAGGCTGCCAGTGCCACCCGCAAGGGATGCCACCGCCTGATTGATGGTGTCGTGCGGCGCAGCTGGTGCAGGATCCACCACGCGAGGGCCAGGAGGGCGAAGAGCGTGCTTGGCCGGCCGATGGACCCCAGGGACGCTATCACCATGTTTGACGGCAGGGCACATGTGAGCACCAGGTAGATGGTGAGGAACAGGGGCGCATCGGACTTCCGGGCCACCCCCTGGATGCCGTCTCGATGTAGTAACCCGTTAGCCCGGTACACGGGAGTTCACCTTTGCGTGCGGGATGTCGGGACGTTGGACGCTTGAGCCGCCCTTGTGCAGGATTCTGCGGCGACGGGGCCGTGAATCAACAATGACTGCGGCCAGGATGGAAAGTGTGGCGGCTAGGCCAACCCAGAATACTGCGCCTTTGACGCGGTTGAGTTGGGTGCCTCCGCCGAACACGATCTCAGGGCTGGACGGCGACGTGAGGGTGGTGATGAGGGCTTGTTGGACACCTGCCTCCTGCTGGAGGGCCAGGGAAGCGTCATTGATGCCGTCGACAACGTTTTGGAGCACGTCCTTCACCTTTTGTGCGCTGGAGTCGACCACCTGCACGGATAGGACCGGCCATCGGAAGCTCTTGGCCCATTGGCCGCCGCTGTTGAGCAGGGTCACTGAGTAGCCGTGCCGGACCCCGGCACCATAAAGGGTTCCGCTGGAGAGCGTGAGATCCACAGATGCTGAGTCGTAGTTGACACGTCGCTCCACCATGGCCGCGAAGTCCACCAGCGACGCGTAGTCGTCACCGGGTATCCAGTAGGCCGGTTCGCGGTCCGGAGCGACGAACGTAACTTCCGCCTTGGTCCAGTAGACGGGCTCAGCGGACCGGACCGCGCCCAGGGACGCCAGTCCGATGGCTATCCCGATAGCCACGATGTACCAGCGCCTGCCAAGGATGCGGAGAAGGATGGCTGCGGTCATGGTTATCCCGGCCTGTAGGAACTGGGTACGACACTGGCAGTTTCACCCGCGAGGTGTGCCGGTTCGTCCGTTGTGGGCCGGTTGCTTGAAAACCGTTCCGTCGAGGAAGGTTTCCTTTGCCTGGTAGCCGGCGGCGTGGGCGGTTTGGATCCGGCGGGCTTGTCGGTGGGTTCTGTGCTCTTGCGGTGTTTCCGGGACAGGAGCAACCCGTCGATGAGTACGGTAAGCATGATGCTGAACGCGACGCCGCCGGCAGCGGTGACCAGGAGCAGTTGCGTCCGGGCTTTGACCTCGGGAACTGCTTTGCTGTCCTCAAGCAGTTTCATCGTGGAAATGCGGGAAGTTGTTGGCACGTTGAGGACGTCCTGCAGCTCGGTCAGGGCCACGGGTGCCTGGTTCATCACAGTATCCAGGATCTTGAGGGCCTGGCCGGAGTCGGGTGAGGAGGCTGTGATGAGGAGGATTGCACCGCTTGTTCCTTTGTCGGCTTCAGCAGTGAAGGTGCTGGCCCCGCTTTGTTCACGGATGGTCTCCTTGAACTCCTCGGAGGACATCTTGCGGGTGAGGATATCCAGGGCCTCGCTCATGCCGCCCAGCCCCAGATATGGATTACCGGCTTCTCCGACGCTTTTGGTGGAGGGCAGGAGGACCAGGCTCGCCTGGGCTTTGTAGTTGTCGGGCGCGTTCTGCTGGAGGAAGAAGCAGGCGCCTGCGGTCACGGCAAGACCCAACACGACGATGAACCATCGGCGTATCAGGCTTTTCAGTATCTTTTGTACCTGCATGTCCTGCTCTTACCTTTCGTTGAGTGTCTTTGGGTTTGGACCAGTCGTACGGCTCAGGTCCTGGACACTGTGCTTCTCCGGTTGGCAAGCAGCGTCTTGACGCGATCGATGCCCTGGGTTCCAAGCAGCGCGATGGTCACGGCCTTGGCAGCCTTCCGGGCGAGCTCCCGCAACGCCCGGAGGGGAGACTCAAAGACCCGATCCACGATGATGGAACTTGCAGTGGGGATGGGAGCATCCGCCAAAAGGGCCGGGAAAAGTGCCCTGTAAGGCTTGGGGGAAACGCGCCGGCCGCGGATTCTGTTGCTGACATTGTGATCGTGGACCAGCTGCAACCACCCAGGTGCACCGCGCAGCGATGTGACCTTCATGGATTGGCCCAGCCGGTTGTGCCATGCAGCCCAGCACGTCACAGGAGCGGACCAGGGGGCGCTGACGGAGCAAAACGCGTTACGGGGGTCGTTCCTTAGGAAAACAGAACCCTTTCCCATCACCAGGCCGGATACGAGGTAGATCGCTGAGTTTCCAGCATCGTGGGCCGCTTTTTGCACCCGGTCCACGAAATCGATGGCCAACCCGTCGTCGTTGTCCAGGTTGGTGGTGAGCAGTGTGCCACGTCCGCCCCCTGTGACTGTCCTGATGTCCTCAAGCAGTTCGGACGGGCTGACTTCTGTCCTGAACAGGGGCACGAAGGTCCCTTCACGGTTCAGCCCAAGCACGCGGTCCAGCAGCCAGGCCGGACTCTCCGGATCAAAGTAGATGATCCACCGGAAGTCCCGGTTGGTCTGTGCCTTCACGGAGGGTAGACAGTAGCGCTCGAACAAAGCAATCCGGTCCCTCAGCCAGCCTTCCTGGGCCCGGACCAGGCTCTCAAAGCCCCGGGAAGGAAGATTGAACCTAGTGAGCAACACGTGGTCAATACCCGACGGCGGGTTCCCCGGCTTATCAACGTTCATGACTTGCTCCTCGAACGGATTGAACTGTCGTGCGCAACTTGGTGTTGCGCCCGCCTCCCGGTTGCCGGCACAGATCCCTGATACTGGCGGCCCGGACGTCCCAGGAGTTCGCCTCCGCGACGCGCCGCATCTCTTCACGTTGCTCCCGGTCCGGAGGCTCCTGCAGGGCAGCCCTGACCAGATCCACGAATGCCGCACGGCTGCTTGCCACAGCTAAAGCGCTGCACTGCAGCGATCGAACGGAAGGCAGGTCCGTGGCGACCACGGGCAAGCCCGACGACAGGTATTCCAACGTTTTCAGGGGGAAGCTGGATCTATTGAATTCCGTGTCGGCATAAGGGGTGATCCCGACGGCTGCGGTCAGAAGCAGCCGCCGTACGTCATCAGGGGCCAGAAGTCCACGCCAATCCACGTTGCTTCGCTCCAGAAAGGCGTCCAGCCTCAGCCTGGTTATCGGGTTGGACTCAGTCCGCGGACCAATGACCAGAAGGCTGAGCCCGGCGTCGGCCAACGACTCCAGCACGTCAAGGTCCAATCGTTCGTTGAGTTGTCCCACCAGGACCGCGACCGGCCTCCGGTGCTCGTCTGTGGACGGGCTGGCCGGTGGACGGCACCCATTGGGAAGAACCTGCACGGGCCGTCCCGAGAAATGGGACATCTTGGCGGCCAGGCCTGCTGAGACAGCGGTGATGACATCGGCCGTCCCGATGTTGCGTTCCAGGGAGCGCCTCAGATAGCCGGAGGGAAATCCGATCAATTCAGCTGCGGCCAGCCAGTCATCCGTCAGATGCAGCAGCCGCACGCCGCTGCCACGGTCAGGGAACGCTACAACCGGGGAGGCATTGACGACCGCCGACACTGGACCGCCTGCGGTCTTCATGGCGTTGTCCATGCAGTGACGTGCAATGGCTTCGGTCAGGGGACGGCCAAGCGTGCTGCTGAAGAACGGCGGAGCAGGAAGCCGCAAGCGCGACAAGTGCGGTGTCATGGTCTCCGGGATCCCGCGAAGACTTCTCACCGTGTGGTTCCGGACATCTGCGAACCGGAAGACAGGCGCAGGTTGGTCAACCCAGAGGACCGGGCCTGTCTCTGCCAAGGACTCAGCCAGCAGCCGATCAGTTCCGGGCAGGCCATCCCATTGGCCACCGGAGATGTACATGATCGTGTCCATCACGCCTCCCCTGAGACGAGTTGCCCGGCCGCGGCAGCACGGACGGCGACAGGACGGGCGTTGAAGTCTTCTGCGGGCTGGTGGCCACGGAGGCGCTGATAACGTCGGCGAACCACATAGGAGGAGTACTGCACCCCGGCGATGGTTTCAGCCCACAAACGGGACCGCGTCGCGGGAGCACCGGCCAGGAAGCGCTGGTACAACTCGGTTTGGTGTTGCGCCGCGGAAGTGAGTGAAAACCTGTCTTCCACCACCGATCGGCCGAAAGAGCCCAACGACTTCCTCAGCAGCTCGTCCGTGCGGAGAGCCCTCAAGATGGACACCAGCGCATCGGTCCCGGTACCGGTCGAACCCGGACCGGAACCATACCAGCCCTGCCAAAGGAACACCGGCAGGGACTCTGGAGTGAGAAGTTCCCAGAAGCCTCCTTCGCCCTGGACAACGAGCGGTTTGGCGAACGATAGCCCCCGGAGGGCGGAGCCGCCCATGCCCAGGACGACGTCGGCAGCGGCGTAGGCCGGCCTGGGGTCAGCAAGTTCACCGGTGAGAATAACCGTGTTTTCCCCTGTCGCCGCGTTGACGCGTTCGGCCTGGGCTCTGACCACGGATTCCGCCGGGCCTGAACCTGTGATCAGCAGATGCACTTGGAGATCCCGGGCGAGTTGTCCCGCGGCATCAATCGCCGACAGGATGCCTTCAAGCTTGAGTTCCTTGGCCAAGCGGGAGACGCAAACCATCGTGAAAAAGTCGCCATGCAGTCCCCACCGTGCGCGAAACCCTTCCAGGTCCGCGTCATCGACCACGCGGTTAGCCATGATGTCCACGGGCGGTTCCAGCAAATGGACACGGTGGCGTCCGGAGGACAGCTCGCCCTGCCGGATCTGTTCAGTGCCCACCATCAGCGGCATGGACTTCGGGATGAACGGAGCCACTGCCATGGACATCACCGTGGCCACCGCGGTGGTGTCCGGCGCCAGCCTGGAGGCCGCCAGGCACTCCAGCGCCGGGGGCCATTCGTAGCCGTGAACGACGTCGATCCGGCGCTCGCGGACGGTGCGCACCAAAGTTTTGATGACCGATGGGGAAGGTCGCTTCCCTGGTGCCGGTGCGGGGATAAACTCCAACCCAAGCTCTGCTCCCCTTTCGACGAGGGGCCCGGGCTGTCCAAAGAGAATGACCTCATGGCCCAGTTGCCTGATTGCGGCACCGAGTTCGATGGCGTTCAATTGGCTGCCGCCCATGCGCAGATCGTGCGGGTAGATCAGGATCCTCATGTCGCGGCCACCTCCCGTCCACGCCCCCACATCCGGACGTCCCGCAGGTCCTGCCGTCGAAGCCCCATGATTGCCGCCATCGCGACGACTCCCAGTCCCGTGGAAACGAGGACAGCGACCACAGGGGAATCCAGGAACCGGGTGATTGCGTAGCAGCCGGCTGCAGTCAGTGCTGCCATGGCCGTGGGAAGTCCCAAGCGTTTTCCCACGGCCAGGAGCGGCACACCTGCCTTCCGGAGAGCCCGGAGATACAGCGGCGAGGTCACCAGCAGGGCCACCAGCACAGGAGCCGCTGCCAGCCCAGGCATCCCTGCGAGCGCACCGCCTGCCAGCAGCGCCGGAACGAGCGCGATCAGAGCCACGAGCTGCACATTCAAGATGGACAGGGACGAACCCAGGACCACGAGGTAGTCGTACAGCAGCTCATGGAGGATCCGGAGGACCGTGAGGGGCGCCAACCACATCAGCGCCATGCCTGCCGGGGCCCAGGCTTCACCGTAGACGACTTTGACAAGGGGAAGGGCGCACCCCACCATCACCGCCGAGACGGGCAACACCATGGCCGACACTGCTCCGATCATCGCCAGCAAGGCCGCCCTCATGTCATCCGGCCGGTCCTGGAGCCTGGCGAAGGTCGGCGGCGCCACGCTTCGCAGGGGTTGGGACAACAAACTCGAGGGCCACCCGGCCATGTTGAAGGCCATGACATAGAAGCCGAGGACCACCGGGCCAAACAGCCGCCCGGCGATGAGTTGGTCGACGTAACCCACGGCAAAGACCACAGCGCTCGCACCTGCCAGGGGAAGTCCGAAAGCCAGGAGCTGTTTCGCGGAGAGCGGTGAGAATCCGAACCGGTACGGCAGGGGCGAGTAAACAAGGAACAGGACGGCCGCTACGAGGCTGGCCAGGACCCGGCCCACTGCCAGGCTCATGGCTCCCATTCCGGCGATCACCAGGATCAACGAAACGCCCGCCCCGAGCCACACATTGACTTGGTCGATGACCATCCGTTGTCCCTGGCGGAAGTTGCGCTGCAACAGGGCCGCGGGCGTGGCCACCAGCCCGTTGAGCACGATGCAGAAGGCCAAGGCCCTGACCACGTCCGTTGCTGCCTCGTTTCCCATGGCCGCTGTGAAGAGGGGTGCAACCGCGTACGAGAGCCCGAACAGCAGGACACTGCAGACTACGGAGATGGTGGTGACGGTGGCGGCTATTTCCTTGGGGTCCCCCGGCCAGCGTACGATCGCCAGGCTGACGCCCAATTCGTTGAAGCTCAGGACGGCGACGAGTGCAATGAACGCCACCGCGTAGGTCCCGAATTCCTCAGGCCCCAGCAGCCGCGCCAACGCTATACCGATTCCAATGGTCCCCAGCTTGGTGATGAAGGCGTTGACGACGCTGATCACGAACGCCCTTGTGGGGGTTGGTCCCTTCCGCTGGGTAACCGGGCTCTTGAGCGTCACTGGGCCCCCTCCAGCGCAGGCGTATTGCCGCGCCTGATCACCCGGGCCGGGACGCCGGCCCAGGTCTCGTCGTCGGGAACATCGTTCAGGACGGCCGCTCCCATGCCAATGGTCGCTTTGGCCCCGATGGAACGGCCCTCCCGGACACTGGCGTTCATGCCGATGTAGGCCGCCCGGCCGACCCGAACGTTGCCGCCCAGGGAAACGCCTGATGCGAATGTGGCGAAGTCACTGATGACGTCGTCGTGGGTGAAGGTGACCCCGGGCATGGCGACAACGTGATTGCCGATGGTCACTGACGCCGTCATGCTGACGTGGGCCAGGATGATGCTCCCCCGGCCGATTACGCACCCCTCCGGAACGTTGACTGAGGGATCTATGGCTGTGGCGTAGCGTTCTTCGTCAAGCCCGAGGCTTCGTAGCCGCATCACCACACCCTCGCGGCCGCTTCCTGATCCGATGCAGACCAGCAGCAACGCGTGGGGGAACTTCAGGGCGTCACGGATGGGCACAAGGACGTGTGCGCCGTCGACCACCCGGCCGGCTTTGTCCTCGTCGTCGTCGAGGATTCCGATGACGTCGAACGGGCCGCTGCTGCGGACCATGGCCAGTACCTCACGGGCAAGGCCGCTGGCAGCGATGAGGAGAAGTTCGCTCATTATGGGTGCCTCGATGCCCGCAGGACCGAGTCGATGACCCGGACCTGGTCGTGGAGGGCGAGCTGGTGGTACAGCGGCAGGATGAGCGTGTGGTCAGTCAGCCAGTTCGTGACCTCAAGGGACGCCCCGCCGGTGTCCTTGCCCGCGTAGGCGGGTTGGCGGTGGGCTGCCATGATGCCCCGCCGGGCTGAAATGCCGTCCTGTGCAAGGTGGCCCATCAGTCCGTCCCTTCCGAGGGGAAACGCCGGCCCGATTTCCAGCCAGCAGGATTGGAAGTTGCCGGTCCCGTAGTCGGGGTCGCCGACCAGGCGGAGGCCTGCGACGCCGGCAAACGCGTTCGCGTAGTTTGCGGCCAGTTCACGACGCCGTTGGACGGCTTCCCGGAGGCGGCCCAGTTGGACGAGTCCGACGGCGGCCTGAAGGTCGGTCATGCGGTAGTTGAACCCGACTTCGAGGTACTCTTCGGCCGGTGCGAGGATGCTGGCGTGCCGGTCCGAGGCCGAAACGCTCATGGCATGTTCCCGGAGGCGTCGTGCCCTGTCCGCGAAGTCCTGCCGTGGAGTTGAGAGCATGCCGCCCTCTCCCGTCGTGAGGATCTTGCGCGGGTGGAAGGACCAGGCTGCCACCTCCGCGCCGGCACCGACAGGGCGGCCGTGGTAGCGGGAGCCAATGGCGCAGGCTGCGTCTTCCACCACGATGATCCCGCGGGGCTCACACAGGGCCCTGATGGGATCCAGGTCAACGGGCACCCCGCCTTGGTCCACGGCGATGACTGCCTTGGTTTCCTGAGTCAGGGCTCTTTCCACGGTCTCGGCTGTCACGCACCCTGTCTGGAGGTCGACGTCGGCGAACACAGGGCGTGCTCCCATGTAAGTAGCCGCGTTCGCTGTGGCAATGAAGGAAAATGACGGGACAACGACGTCATCACCCGGTCCAACGCCGGCGACCGCGAGCGCCAGGTGCAGGGCTGAAGTGCAGCTGGAGGTAGCCACTGCGTGACCTGCCAATTGCTCCGCCGCGAAGGCTTCTTCGAACTGGCGGACCTTGGGTCCTTGGGCCACCCACCCGGAGGCGATCACTTCGGCCACTGCTTGGGCTTCCTCTTCGCCAAGCCAGGGTTTCATGACGTCGATACGGGCCAGGCGCGTCTCGGAGATGGTCATCGCGCACCTGCTGCGGGAACGGCGGGGTGGGCCACGAGGCGGGCGGCTGCTATTTCCGCACGGAGCGGCCGCCACCATGAGACCAAAGTACGCAGACCGTCCTCCAGTCCAATGGCTGCTTCGAAACCCAGGTCTTTACGTGCTGCCGTGGTGTCCGCCAGGCGCCGGGCCACGCCGTTGACGGCACGCTCCGGACCGTGCTCGAGATGCAGGCTTGAACCCATGACATTCAGGAGGGTCTGCGCCAGCTCAGCCAGGCTGGTTTCGGTTCCGCTGGCGACGTTGTAGACGCCTTCATGCACATCGCTGACAGCTGCCAGGATGTTGGCCCGGGCGACGTCGTGGGTGTGGACGAAGTCCATGGTTTGGTCACCGCTGCCGAAGATCATGGGTGGCTGGCCGTCGTCGATCCGTTCCATCCAGCGCACGAGGACTTCGGTGTAGAGCCCATGGACGTCCATGCGGGGTCCGTAGACGTTGAAGTAGCGCAGCAGGACGTAGTCCAGGCCGGACATGGCCCGGAAGCTCCTGGCCATCCCTTCGTTGAAGGACTTTGCCGCGCCGTAGAAGGTGTCGTTGTTGTGGTGGTGATGGTTTTCCCTGGTGGGAAACTGTTCAGCCATCCCGTACACGGACGCGCTTGACGCGGAGACGAGTTTGCCTACTTTGTGGTCCGCGGCTGCTTCGTAGACGTTGAAAGTGCCGTCCACCAGCACTTCGAGTGCCAGGCGTGGTTCTTCTGCGCACTGGGTGATGCGGATGGCGGCCTGGTGGAACACGAGGTCTTTGCCGCGGGTGAGGTCGTTGACAAGGTCACGGTCCCGCAGGTCGCCTTCGACCAGGGAGACGCGCTCGCTGCCCAAAGCCTGGTCCAGGTTCGCGCGTCTGCCGCGCACCAGGTTGTCCAAAACGTCGACGTGGGCCACGCCGGCGTCGAGCAGTTGGTCCACCACGGTGGAGCCGATGGTTCCGGCGCCTCCGGTGACCAGCACGTTGGCGCCCAAGAGCTCTTTCATCGCACAACCTGGAGATTCGTCTCATTGCCGGCCACGATGGTGGACCGTCCATCCGTGCCGAGGCTTTGCGTCACGGCCTCCAGGACGGACAAGACCCTGAGCCCGGATTCGCCGCTGGTGCGGGGCATCGTGTGGTTCCGGATGGAGGTAGCGAGTTCAGCCACCACTTGTCCCAGGGGTTCGCGCTCCTGGAGGGCCGGTGACCACGTGTCGCCAAGACGGTAAGAGATGGCCGAAGCTTTCTTGTCTGCAGCCGATCGGGGTTGTTGCTCCAGGCTGACGCCGCGGTCGTATACGCTGAGCCGTTGCTGCGGATTC
>Ga0209051_1002270_pt1 | contig 14082 bp, 14 predicted proteins | sample AraplaCvi_mMS_r2_2_FD_184286 | JGI IMG/M metagenome (GOLD analysis project Ga0209051, IMG submission 184286) | Arabidopsis root microbial communities from North Carolina, USA - plate scrape MF_Cvi_mMS_r2 (SPAdes) (version 2) | ecosystem: Host-associated > Plants > Roots > Endosphere | place...
CGTCTTGGACAGGCCAACGTGCTGGGCGATCTCCACGATCGTCACCCGTCGCGCAGCCATTCGGCCATCGTAGCCAGCGGGTGACTTTGCGTCGGCCTCTTGACAACGGGCGCCTGTGGCGCGAGTCTCAGTCGTGCCGGAACGTTCCGGCACGAATGGAGACGCCGATGGCCATGCCGGTCCCACGCCCGCCGAAGACCCGAGCCGCACGCATCGTGCTCGCGATCGCCGTCCTGAACTTCGTGATCCTGCTGTTCCCGCCGCTGACGTGGATCGTCGGCCAGGGCGGGGTCTGGTTCTTCCTGATCACCGGTGTCCTCGGGGTGCTCTCGCTGCTGGTCATGTACCGGGTCGACGCCTCGGCAGAGGAGGACTGACGTGAACATCCTCATCGGTTACGGCGGCGTCGCGGTATTCCTGGTCGTGCTCGCGGTGGTTCTGCAGCGCACCAAGGGCAGCGACGACTTCAGCGAATACGCCACCGCAGGGCGATCTTTCGGGCCGGTGTTCTCGGCCATGGCGTTCGTCAACACCTGGCTGCCCGGCACCATCTTCATCGCCTTTGCCGGCTACGCCGCCAGCGCAGGTGCCATCGGCTTCTACTTCGTCGCGTACTCGATCCTCGCCGTCGTGCTGATGTTCCTGTTGGCCAGGCCGGTGCACGAATGGGGGCGCCGGTTCGACCTGCGCACCCAGGCCGACCTGCTGGGTCTGCGCTACGGGTGTACCGAGGTGCGCGTGATCGCCGCCGTCATCGGGACCATCGCGTCGTTCCCGTGGGTGGTACTGGGAATGCAGTCGCTGACACTGGTTTTCGAGTATCTGTCCTTCGGCACGGTGTCTGCGGCGTGGGCCGTGTTGATCGGGATCGGCGTCCTCGTCGCACGGCAGTGGTGGACCGTGCGGCTCGGCGCCCGCGGCCTCGTCATCAGCGACTTCGTCCAGGGCGTCGTCGCCTACCTCTTCGGCACCGTGCTGATCCTCGGGTTGCTCACCTGGCTGCTCACCAACGGGCACGGATTCGGTGAGGTGCAGCCCGCGTTCTTCACCCTGCCGGGGCCTGGCAGCGTCGAGGGTCCGCTCTACCTGTTCTCTCTGATTGCCACCGGGGCGCTCGGCGGCTGGTGCTGGCCGGACATCTTCGTGCGCCTGTTCGCCTCCAACAGCACCAAGTCCATCAAGCGGGCCGCGGTGATGGCCACCCCGCTGCTGGTGATCTTCGGGTGCTCACTGTGCTTGTTGGCCATGGCCGCATCCACGCTGCCCGGTGTCGCCGACGCGCCCGACGAGGTGTGGTTCATCACCGCGTCGGTGGGCGGGCCGCTGGTGTTGACGTTGGCCGGGGTGTGCGTGCTCGCGGCGACGATGGGCAACGTGGGCGCCAACCTGCAGGCCCTCGGCGCCCAGATCGCGAACGACGTCGTCGGCGTTGCCCGTGGCACCCGGGTCGAGGATCCGCGCTGGGGCAAGGTCTCGGTCGGCGTGCTGACGCTGCTGGCGGGTGCCGTCGCGGTCGCGACGACCAACGTGTTGTCCTCGGGCATGGTGGCTTTGGCGCAGGTGTCGTATCAGGGCATCGTGCAGCTGGCGCCGACGGTGTTCCTCGGCATCTTCTGGCGGCGGGGCAACGCCACGGCGGCCTGCGCAGCGATGGTGCTCGGCTTCGCGACCGCCTGTGTGCTGCAGTTGCTGTTCCCCATCGCGATTCCGGTGCTCGGCGGCATGACCTCCGGGGTGGCCGCACTCGCAGTCAACTTCGCCGTCTACGTGGCGGTGTCCTACCTCAAGCCCGCGGGTGAGGACGAAAGACGGCGCGTCGACGAGCTTTTCGACTCACTGCACACACCAGAACGGATCACGCGATGACGGCAACACGGCGCACGGGCTACGTCTGGCACGAGCGATACGCCTGGCATGACACCGGCACGCACATCGGCGTCTTCCCGGCGGGCGGTTTCAACCAGCCGCACATGACGTTCGAGAGCGCCGAGTCGAAGTCGAGAATGGCTGGGCTGGTCGAGGTTTCGGGCATGATCGACGAGCTGGTTCGGGTGAAGCCTCGGATGGCGTCTCGGGAGGATCTGCTCCGCGTGCACGACGCTGCGCACGTCGACCGCATCGAACACGAGAGCGCCGACCGCGGCGGCGACGGGGGAGACGGCTTCACCCCCTTCGGGCGGGGGTCCTACGACATCGCCCGGCTGGCAGCCGGCGGCACCATGGCCGCCGCCGAAGCCGTGCTCACGGGCGCCGCCGACAACGCGTATGCACTGGTGCGCCCGCCGGGCCATCACGCCCGCCGCGACATGGGCATGGGCTACTGCCTGTTCTCCAACGTCTGTGTCGCAATCGAATACGTGCGCGCCACCTTCGGGGTGCAACGGGTGGCGATCGTCGACTACGACGTGCACCACGGCAACGGGGCCGAGTCGATATACGCCGACGACGCCGACGTCCTCACCATCTCGCTGCACCAGGACCGGTTGTTCCCACAGGACACCGGCAGCGTCACCGAGACCGGCGCGCAGGGCACCAACATAAACGTGCCCTTGCCTGCCGGTTCTGGCAACGGTGCCTACCAGGCGGCGATCGAGCGCGTCGCCGTCCCCGCCGTCACCGCCTTCCGGCCGGACATCATCTTCGTCTCCAGCGGTTTCGACCCCAGTGCCGTCGACCCGCTGGGCTGCATGACCGTGACGTCCGGCGGCTTCAAGGACATGGCCGCTGCGCTGGTGGGCCTGGCCGAGGACGTCTGCGGCGGGAAGATCGTGTTCTCCCACGAGGGCGGGTATTCGCCTGTGCACGTGCCGTTTTGCGGGCTGGCCGTGCTCGAGGCCCTCTCCGGGCACGAGACCGGGGTGCCGGATCCGTTCGGGCAGAGCTTCGACGCCTCGCCCGCCCACGTCCTGCAGCCGTGGCAGGACGCGGTGATCGCGCAAGCGGCGCTGATCGCCGACGCGCTGCGGTTGTAGCGGCGGTCTCCGGAGGGGCATATCGTCGCCGGGTGAGCACTTCCGAAACCCCGACGAGTCCGCGCATCCAGATCGCGGTCCTCGACGACTACCAGAACGTCGCGCTGAGCTCGGCCGACTGGACGCCGGTCACCTCTCGTGCGGACGTGACCGCGTTCGCCGACCACGTCGCCGATGCCGACGAGCTGGTGGCGCGGCTCGAGCCGTTCGACCTGGTGTTCGTGATGCGCGAACGAACGCCGTTGCCGCGCAACGTCCTCGAGCGACTGCCCCGGCTGCGGATGATCGCGTCCACGGGTCCGGCCAATGCGTCGATCGACATGGCGGCGGCCGACGAGCTCGGCATTCACGTCAGCGGCACCGGCGGCAGCGTGGCATCGACGATCGAACTCACCTGGGCGCTGATCCTGGCCTCGGCGCGGCACCTGGTCGCCGAGAGCCGGTCCATCGCCGAGGGCGGATGGCAGACCACGGTCGGACTCGAGCTGGACCGTCGGGTGCTCGGGGTGCTCGGCCTCGGACGGATCGGGACGCGGGTCGCCCGCATCGGGGCGGCCTTCGGCATGGACGTCGTGGCGTGGAGCCAGAACCTCACCCCCGAGGCTGCCGCCGAGGCGGGGGCGCGGTACCTGCCCCGCGAGGAGTTCTTCGCAACCGCCGACGTGCTGACCGTCCACCTCAAGCTGAGTGAGCGGTCCCGCGGCCTGATCGGCGCCGCGGAGCTGGCCGCGATGAAACCGACTGCGCTGCTGGTCAACACCTCACGCGGGCCGATCGTCGACGAGGCCGCGTTGGTCGCCGCCCTGGAATCCGGTGCCATCGCCGGGGCAGCCCTGGACGTCTTCGACACCGAGCCACTGCCCGCGGGGCATCCGCTGCGCACGATGGCCAACGTGACCGCCACGCCGCACATCGGGTACGTGGCCGACCGGGCGTACGGGATCTTCTTCCGCGATGGCGTTGCGGCGATCTCGGAGTGGCTCGACGGCCGCTCGTAGCCCTAGTCGTCGTGTCCGACGGCCGGTGTTTGGCGTCAAGGGGGTTTGGCTAGAGGCCTAATTGATGACTACGACACGGAAGTTCGGTACGTCCCTGGTGTGTGCAGCAGCGGCCGGCGCCCTCGCGCTGTCTGGGTGCTCGTCGGGCGGCGGGGGAGCGGCCACGACGTCGTCCTCGTCCTCGTCGCCGAGCGCCACCTCCCCGAGCGCTGCCGCGGTGGGCCCGGGTCCGGACGCCGACCTGGCCACGACGACGTTCCCCGTGGCCCTGGACCGCGCCCTCGCGGTGGCCGACGAGACGGTGCCCGGTGGCGTCGTCACCAAGATCGAGTTGGACTTCGAGCGCTCCGCGAACGCATGGGTGTGGAAGGTCGACTCACAGAAGGGCACCGAGCAGCACGAGATCAAGGTGGACGCGCAGTCCGCGCGGGTGGTTGCCGACGACCGCGACCAGGAGTCGGCGAACCCGGTGGCGGTGGATCCGCGGAAGCTGACGCCCAAGGACGCCACGGCGAAGGCGACCGCGCTGGTGCGTGGTTCGGTGGCCAAGTGGGCGTTGGAGTTCGACGACGGCGTGCAGCGCTACTCGTTCGACATTCGCACGTCGGGGAGCGCCACCCAGGACGTGTACGTCGACGTGGACTCGGGTGTGGCCACGATCAACTAGATCAGGGGCGCTTGAGCGCCTTGCTGTTGGAGGCGAGCACCTCGTCGGACAGCTCGGGGTCAGCCTGGGCTACGGCACGGGCGATGAGTTGTGCGCCGACCATTTGGCTGAACAGAGCGATGGCCTGTTCTCGAGCCCTGCGGGGGTCGAGCTTGGTGCCGTTCTGGCGGGCGACGGCTTGGAGTAGGTCGGTGAAGGCGGCGATGTAGCCCTGCAACCCGCGCTGGTACTCCGCTTGGGCGGCGATGCCGTGCCGCCCGGCGTCGGCGGCGAGGGCGGCAGACGCGCACCCATCCTCGGGATGGTCGCGGTGGTCGGTGCTGAGGTAAGCGTCGACGAGGGCGTGCAGGGCAGCGCGGGCGGAGCGTGCGTGGCCGTCTACCACCTCGGCGAGGGTGCCGAGGGAGTCGGTGAAGCCCTTGTTGAGGACCTCCACCGCAAGGTCGTCCTTGGACGCGAAGTGGTTGTAGAACCCGCCGTGGGTCATCCCGGCCGTCTTCATCAGTTCGTCGATGCCCACGCCGTCGATTCCGCGAGCCTTGAAGCCCTGACCGGCGGCTGCCACGATGCGCTCGCGGTTCAATTCCTTCTGCTGGCGCGAGATGCGAGGCATGGGTTCTCCTCTCTTGAATCCACAGGTCGACCATCAGCGCCTCATCGATGGTGCTCATCATCAAAATACAGGTCGGCCGGGATGTCGGTTCGGCATTGGCGATCCTCGAAGGCTTGACGGGTATTGATGACGCATGACAGCATTACGGATATCAATGACGACCGTCAGCAATATCGGGAGGCCGAGAAGTGAACTTTGGAACCATCGGGGCCGGTGTCGTCGCCCAGGCCGTCGCCCGTCACCTGGTCGCGGCCGGGCACCGCGTGACGTTGAGCAACAGCCGCGGTCCCGCCACGTTGGCCGAGGTCGTCGCCGCGTTGGGGCCGTTGGCGTCCGCGGGCACGGTCGCCGACGCCGCACGGGCCGACATGGTGTTCCTCACGGTGATGTGGCCGGACGTCCAAGCCGCCCTGGCCGACCTGCCGTCGTGGGACGGACGCATACTGGTCGACGCCACCAACCAGTTCGCCAAACTCGACCCCGTCGAGGTGGCCGACCTCGGAGACCAAACCGGGAGCGAATGGGTCGCCACTCTCGCGCCAAAAGCCCGGGTGCTCAAGGCATTCAACACGCTGCACGCCAAGTACATCGTGCCCGACCCCCGCCATCCGGCGGGGCGTCAGGTGCTGTTCTACGCCGGCGACGACACCGCAGCCAAGACGACATTCCACGAGGTGACCGACGGCTTGGGTTTCGCTCCGGTGAACGTCGGAGGTCTCCGTGACGGCGGCCTGTTGATGCAGGTCGGTGGCGGCCCACTGTCTGCCCTGCACGCTCTCAAGCAGGACTGACCGGTCCGGGCCCAACGTCAACTGAACGGAGAACAGCAGTGAAAGCCCTTGCCTACCAACAGGCGCATCCCCTCGACGCGTTCGCCATCGATCTCGTCGAGGTCGAGGAGCCACGAGTTCGCGATGGTGACGTGCTGGTCGAGATTCGCGCGATCGGCGTGAACCCCGGTGAGGCCGCCATCCGCTCCACCCGCAGCGCCGAGCCAGGTGGTCGGGTCATCCTGGGTTGGGAATTTGCCGGCGTAGTCGTCGAGACCGGCAGCGCGGTAGTCGGTTTGGAAGTTGGCGACCGGGTGATCGGCACCGGAGATCCGGCTCGCGACGGATGCTGGGCGCAGCGGGTGGCCGTCGACCATCGGCTGGTCGCCAAGATCGGTGACCAGCTGTCGTTCGTCGACGCCGCATCGCTGCCGATCGGAGCGCTGACCGGCTGGGAAGCCGTCTTCCAGGACCAGTCCGCTCTTCCGCCCGGCGTCGAAACGGTTCTGATCGTCGGCGGTGCCGGTGGCGTCGGATCACTGACGACGCAGCTGCTCAAGGTCAAGACCTCGGCGTTCGTCGTCAGCACCGCCTCGCGCCCCGAGTCTCGAGACTGGTGCCGCACGATGGGCGCCGATCTGGTGGTCGACCACACTGCGGACATCGGCGAGCAACTCCGGCACGCCGGCATCGCCCACGTCGACATGGTCTTGTCGACCGCTGCCACCGCGACCAGCCTCACGCAGATCGCGGCCGTGCTACGGCCCTTCGGCCACGTGTCGGCCGTCGACGTCGGAACCCCGCTCGACCTTGCCCCCTTGATGCAGAAATCCGCGTCGCTGCACACCGAGATGGTGTTCAGCCAAGTCGTCAGTGGTGCCGACCCCAGCAGCCAAGGCCGCATTCTCGGGACCGTCGTCGAACACGTCCGCAATGGCCAGATGCGTCCCATCGTCACGACCACCCTCACCGGTCTCACGGCCGACACCATGAAGACCGCCCACACCATGCTGGAAAGCCACCGCACCATCGGCAAGATCGTCATCGAAGTCTGATCCAACCCGCTGATAGCCCGAATGACACTGTGAATAAGACGAATTGGAGACCTCGTGTTCAAAATCCCTTCACCTCCAGACCCCACCGAGTTCGCCGGTAAGCGCGCGATCGTCACGGGCGGTTCACGCGGAATCGGCGCGGCCATCGTGCAGCGCCTGCTCGACGGCGGCGCGACCGTCGTCACCACCGCGCGCAGCGCCACGGACGAAACTCCCAATGCGGCCCACTTCATTTCCGGCGACGTCAGCACACTCGCGGGCGTACTGGCCTTCGCCGCGACGGCGCTCAAGCAACTGGGCGGCGTCGACGTCGTGGTCAACAACGCAGGTGCGGCACGCACCCACCTCGGGGGCATCTCGTCCATCCCCGACGAGGAATGGCTCGACGCGCTGCACCTCAACTACCTCTCCGCCGTCCGAGTGACCAATGCACTGTTGCCGGCGTTGCGCGAGGCCGGGGCGGGCAGCGCGATCGTGAACGTCTCGTCGGGAGCGGCTCTCACGCCCGCTCCGCCGTTGGCCCACTACGCCGCCGCGAAGGCCGCGCTCAACGCCTACGGCAAAGCGCTCGCGTCGGAACTCGCGCCCGCCGGAATCCGCGTCACCACGATCATTCCCGGCAACGTCTTGACCCCGGGAGCCGACGCGATTCGGCAGGACCTCGCCGACGGGATGGGCGTCTCGCTCGCCGACACCACGGCGGGCGTCCCCCTGGGGCGCCCCGGAGACCCACGTGACGTCGCCGAGGCCGTCGCGTTCCTCGTGTCGGACCGGGCGCAATGGGTAACCGGGGCGAGCCTCGTCATCGACGGCGGTGAACTGCCGATCGTCTAGACGCTGCGGGACAACGACTCTGATCGCCAGTCGACGTTCGTGACAGCGCGGCGGCGGGTGCAGTCCGATTCAGGGGGCGTTGGCTGGACCGATCAGGTGGCTTCGCGGTGCTGGTATTGATGGGGAGATGCAGATCGCGATAGTCGGGCCGGGCGCCATCGGCAGCACGTTTGCCTACCACCTGTCCGAGGCCGGTCACGATGTGACGGTCGTCGCGCGCGGCGCCCGGCTCGAGCAGCTGCACCACGCTGGGGCGGTCGTCACCGCCGAGGGCGGGCGTGCAGCCGTTCAGGTCAGCGGCGAACTCGACACGACGATCACCTGGGATCTGGTGCTGGTCACGGTGCTGGCGTCGCAGGTCGACGCGTTGTTGCCCGCGCTGAGCGCCAGCTCGGCCACCTCGGTAATGTTCATGTTCAACACCTTCCAGTCGCTTGATCGGCTGCGCGACGCCGTTGGACCGCAGCGCTTCTCGTTCGGCTTCCCGGCATTCGGCGCACGCCTCGCCGACGGGGCGCTGTCCTCGACGATTCCTCGCCGGGGAATGCCATCGGTGGTGTCAGATGCTCCGTGGGCCAAGGTCTTTACCGACGCGGGCATTCCCGCGCGGGTGCATCCGGACATGCAGAGCTGGTTGCGCACCCATGCCGCGGTCACCGTGCCGATCGTGATCGCCGGCAGCACCGCACTGCGACGCGGGACCGGCATCTCCTTCGCGGAGGCGGTCGCGCTGGCCCGCGCCATGAAGGAGGGACTGCAGCTGGTGCGCCACCTCGGAAACTGCGTCACGCCCGCACCCGTTGCCGTCCTCAGCCGATCGCCGGTCCCGGTTGTGGCCGCGGTGCTGTGGACCCTGACCCGGCTCGAGGTGTTCACCAGTGCGATTGCCGCCGCGCCTGCCGACGAGCCGCGCCTGCTGATCGACGAGATGACCGCCGCCGGGCCGGGGCGGACGCCCGCGTTGCTCGCGGTCAGACCAGTTCGTCGATGGGTGTCGGATCGCTGAAGCGCGTGATGACGTTGGCCGTGATCTTGGCGACCGCGTTGTCCCCGTCGTGGTGAAACAGGCTTGCAGACCAACTCATCGACGAAGTTGCAAACATCGCACCGCCGTTCGGGGTGGTGAAGTACGTGAGGTCCGCCCGCACTAGCGGGCTCTCTTCGCCGTTGGTGGCGGGGTGTGCGCCGTAGATCTCCTCGGGGACCAGCATCGAGTTCGCATCGTGACCAACGGAGGTCGCCAACACCCGGGTGTGCGGCGGGCTGCCCTGGTCGAGGTCGTAACGGTCTACCTCGAGACCCGCGGCCCCCGCCGTTCACCAGACCGAAGTCGCCCAGGCGTTGTTTGGTGGCAACGCCTTCGGTGATCCATCCGACCCTGGATCGACGGCATCTGGCAGGAACTCGTAGTAAGTCGACACGGCCATGGTGTGCGCGGTGTACCCCGTTCCTCAGACCCTTTGTGGCGCACGTCCTCTCATGCGCCACAGACTGCCCTTCTCGCCGGTGGTGGAGTGTTGCAGCTCGCCGGGCCTGCCGCGCCAGGGCTGGTCGCCGACTTGGCCCCGCCGGACCTCGACGACGTGGCTCTTGTCCGTGACCAGTACCGCGGTGATTCGAGCTTGCCGTTGAAACCGGCGACCATGCGGTGGTGTGGTGCCACTTCACTGCGGAGCCCCAGTCCACCGAGCAGCAGAGCAGTGCCGGAGTCACCCGGCCACTCGAATGGAAGAACGAGTGTCCACAGCCGTCAGATGGTTGGACACGCTTAGCTGGACAGGGTTACGACTGTGTCTTGCAACGGCTTCCGCCTACCAGCCGGCTCCCGCCTCATCGTCAGAGGAGCTGAGGCGCCCTGGAATTGAGTGATCTCAGATGGGTGAGCCCGGCGGGTTTCAGGACACGCGCCGGGCTCAATCCTCTCCAGGCCGAACTACACCCGGTCGCCGAGGGTCGAGTTCAGCTCTTCGTAGCGGCGTGGCGAGCGGGCCTTGATGACATAGGCGCCGATGACGCCGATGGCGAGCGACGCGAACAACATTGCGGTGAAGGTGAACTGAAGCCAGCCGCCACCACCGAGCAGCACGTCCATTCCGGTTACCGCGTACCAGAGGAACGGCAGCAATCCGGCGATGCCGAGCAGGGGCGCGATGAAGGTGTTCCAGGGTCGTTTGTCGACGGTGGAGCGACGGAAGAAGACGAAGATGGCGATGCTCGCGATGGTCTGCAGCAGGATGATCCCGGCAGCGCCGACGCCGGTCCACCACGTGAACAGGGTGGTGTACGGATCGAGACCGAACACGGCGAAGATCGCGACCACGACGGCGACCATGCCGATCTGGACGTAACACGCGGTTGCGGGTGACTGGCGGGTCGGATGGGTGGTCCCCAACCGCGACCAGATGACGCCTTGGCGCCCCAGCGAGTACAGGTAGCGAGACACATTGTTGTGGAAGGTAAGGATGGCCGCGAAGAGACTGGTGATGACCAACAGTTGGAAGGCCTCCGTGCCCGCCCGGCCGAGCACGGTGTCGCTCACCGCGAAGACCAGGTTGCCACCTTCACTGGCCGCGAGACCGGCGATGTTCCCGACGCCGACCGCGTTGACGATGAGGAAGGCGGTGACGGCGTAGAAGACGCCCATGAAGATCACCGATGCGTACGTGGCCCGTGGCACCGTGCGTTTGGGGTCCTTGGCTTCCTCGCCGTAGATGGCGGTGCCCTCGAATCCGATGAAGGAGGCGTGGGCGAACATGAGGGCGACGCCGATCGCCCCGGCGAAGACCGCGGACGGGGCAAAGGGTTCGAACGAGTAGTCGCTGACCGGCGTCGGCGAGTTGGCCAGGATGCCGACGTTGAGGATCAGGATGATGGCCGTCTCGAGTGTCAGCAGCACGGCCAGCACGCGGGCACCGGCATGGATTTGCCGGACGCCGAGGAACACCGACGCTCCCATCGCGAGGAAGGAGAACACCCACCAAGGGACGTCGACGTCCGTGTGCTTGGAGCAGAATTCTGCTGCGTAATAGCCGAACCCGCCGATGACGCCCAGTTGGATCGCGTTGTAGGCGAAGATTGCCAGCGAGGCAGAGCCGAGCCCCAGTGGTCGGCCGAGGCCTCGGGTGATGAAGGCGTAGAACGCGCCGGCATTGGTGATGTGCTTGCTCATCGCCACGTATCCGACGGCGAAGATGGTCAACACCAGGGCGACGAGGACGAACGCGCCGGCGATGCCAACGCCGTTACCGGAGCCGATGATCACCGGAAAGAGCGCCACCACCACCGTCAACGGGGCGGCCGCCGCGACGACGAAGAAGACGATGCCGAGTACGCCGATCTGGTTGCGTGCCAATCCCGTCGAACCATCGGGTGACTCCTTGGCGGTGGCCAACTTTTGGGGTTCGTCCTGATGGAGCATGGCGGGTCCTTTGCGGTAGAAGTCAGCGGGTGGATTTGCTACGAGCGGCGAACTTGACGACCTTGCGCAGTGCGGGGCTGGTGGCGACGGTGTAGCCGAGTTTCTTGCCGCCCTTGGTGCTCATCACTGTTTCCATCGCCCGGTCCACGACACCGGCCTTGGGTCCGGGGCCGACGCGCGCAGCGGTGGGTGCAGCCGTGCCGTTGAGGTCGGCGATCACGACCTGGGCGGCGTTGTGACCGTTGGCTCCCATGACGCCGCCGCCGGGGTGGGTGCCCGAGCCGCAGAGGTAGTAGTTGCCGACGGTGGTGCGGTAGTCGGCCAACTCTGGGGTGGGGCGGTTGTTGAACAGCTGATCGAAGAACATTGCGCCGTGGAAGATGTTGCCGCCGGTCAGGCCGTAGTCACGCTCGAGGTCCTTGGGGGTGATGATGACCCGATCGAGGATGTGTCCTCGTAGATTCGGTGCGTAGCGGAACAGCACCTCCAGCACGCGATCGGCCCACTCGTCGCGGATGGTGTCCCAGTCAGTGCCGGCCAACTCGAACGGAAGTTGTTGCACGCCAAGGGTCATGGTGTGCTTGCCCTTGGGTGCCAACGTGTCGTCGTGGGTGGACTGGATGACGGCTTCGATGACGAAGTCATCGGGAATCTCACCGCGCCGCTCGGCCTCCCAGGCTCGCTCGAAGTTCTCGATGGAGGCACCCATGATCGCCTGGGCCTGGTGTTGCGGGCCGAACTCGCCTGCGGGGAAACCGATGTAGTCCGGCAGCTCGTCGATCAGCAGGTGGATGCGGGCCATCGAGCCACGGGCGTCGTAATCCTCCAGCTTCGCCACCAGTTTGGCGTCGACGGCGCCTGCCGGTAGCAGCTGCAGCATGGAGCGTTGCGGGTCCGCGTTGGAGATGACCGTGCGCGCCGAGATGATCTCGCCGTTGGCCAGCTTGACCCCGGATGCCTGCCCTCGCTCGACGACGACCTGCTGAACGGGGGAGTTCAGCCGGATCTCTGCGCCGTAGGCCTCGGCGCTGCGCGCCATGGCCTGGGTGATCCCGCCCATGCCGCCCTTGACGAAGCCCCACTGCCCGAGGGTGCCCTTGAACTCACCGACGGAGTGGTGGCCGTAGACGTAGCCGGTGCCGGGCGTCGACGGGCCACCCCAGACCGAGATCATCCCGAAGAAGGTGAAGAGCCCCTTGATGTGCTCGTTCTCGAAGTAGCGGTCGAGCAGGTCCTTGGTGGACAGCAGCACCATCTCGTTGAACAGGTCTTCGGCACCGGCAGCTTCGAAGGCGGCCAACACCTGCGAGCGGCTCGGTGCGGGGGACAGCAGGAACGGCGTCAGGATGGAGGCGAACTTCTTCACCCGCAGGCCGAAGTCCAGGAACGCGGCGGCGTCGCGCTTGGAGAACTTCTCGATCTCCTTGAGCGTCTTGTCCATGTCCTTCCATACGAACAGGTGGCTGCCGTCGGGGAAGATGCTGACTTCGTTGGCTTCGGTTTGGTACATCTCGAGGCCGTACCGCTCGAGTTCGAGGTCGGCGATGATCTCGGGGCGGAGCAGGCTGGCGATGAAGGCGCACGACGACCAGGTGGCGCCGGGGATCAGTTCCTCACTGGTGCACGCCCCGCCGACGACGTCGCGCGCCTCGACGACGAGTACCTTCTTGCCGGCTCGAGCGAGGTAGCCGGCGGTGATCAGACCGTTGTGCCCGGCGCCGATGACGATTGCATCGTAGGTGGTGGGATGGGTCATCGGAGTTCTCCAGGGATGAGGTGGGTGAAGTAGGTACGAACGGTGGCGGGGTCGACGAGTTCGTCGAAGCCGTCGGTGACGGGTTTCATGGTGGGGTGGGTGTCACGAAGCTCCTCCCACGCCGCCCAGTCGGTGACTTCCAGGACTTCCAGGATGTCGGCAGGAGACCCGTCGGGCGCTTCCTTGACGCGAAACGCCTCGAACCGGCGGACCACGTCGGGGTGAGCCAGGCACGTGGGCCGGTCGACCTCGGTGGAGAAGCGTTCGAAGGCTGCCGGGTCTACCCCCGGCAGCATCGAGAACAGGTTGACCGCTACTACCGGGCGGCTGGTCGACGTCATGGCGGTTACTCCAAAGTCGTTGTGCAAGAGGGTTTTAGGACTCGAGGTTGATCATGATGTGCTTGATCTCGGTGTATTCCTCCACCGAGTAGATCGACATGTCGTTGCCGTGGCCGGACTGCTTGAAGCCGCCGTGCGGCATCTCCGACACGATCGGCAGGTGGTCGTTGATCCAGACCGTGCCGAATTGGAGCTTGCGGGCTGCGCGCATCGCGCGGCCGACGTCGCGGGTGAACACCGATGCCGCCAAACCGTATTCGACGTCGTTGGCCCATGCGAAGGCTTGGGCCTCGTCGCTGAAACGGGTTGTCGTGACGACCGGTCCGAAGACCTCCTTCTGTACGATTTCGGAGTCTTGGGCGGCGTCGACGACGAGCGAGGGCTTGTACCAGAAGCCGGGTCCGGTGCCGAGCCCGCCCACCGCGAGCTCGGCCGGCCCGCCTGCGACCGCCCGGTCGACGAAGCCGGCTACGCGGTCGCGTTGGCGTTCGGAGATCACCGGGCCCATTTCGGTCGAGTCGAGTGCGGGGTCGCCCATGGCGATCTTCGACACGGCGCGGGTGAGTTCGGTGACGAAGTCGTCGTAGATGCCGTCGGCGATGTACACCCGGGACGCGGCCATGCAGTCTTGGCCGGAGTTGCCGTAGCCGCCCTCGCA
>Ga0209051_1002272_pt1 | contig 14079 bp, 10 predicted proteins | sample AraplaCvi_mMS_r2_2_FD_184286 | JGI IMG/M metagenome (GOLD analysis project Ga0209051, IMG submission 184286) | Arabidopsis root microbial communities from North Carolina, USA - plate scrape MF_Cvi_mMS_r2 (SPAdes) (version 2) | ecosystem: Host-associated > Plants > Roots > Endosphere | place...
GGGTGGCAGGCGGAGAAGATCAGCCGCAGGAGGTCGTCGCCGATGTCGTCGGCGCGGGCGGCGTCGAGCGCGTCGACGAAATCGGGCACCACGTGGTCGCCGCGGGCGTCGGCGTCGGCGCCGAGCTCCTCCTGCTTGCGGGCGTGCAGCGCCTGCTGGCGGAAGTGGTCGAGCGCCTTGTTCTTCGCGGTGGCCATCAGCCAGGCCCCGGGGTTGTCGGGCACGCCGTCGCGCGGCCAGTGCTCGAGGGCGGAGACGAGCGCCTCCTGCGCCAGGTCCTCGGCCAGCCCGACGTCGCGCACCCTGCGCGCAATGGCGCCGATGATCCGGCCGGCCTCGATGCGCCAGACGGCCTCGATGCTGCGTGCGACGTCACGCGCCATGCGCCGTCCGCTTCCCGATCTGCTCGCGCAGCTCGTCTTCCTGCGCACGCAGCTCCGGCGTGAACTCCGCGCCGAAGTCCTCGGCCTCGAACACGCGCCGGATCTCGATCTCGGAGTCGCCCGGCATCGGGTTGGGGCAGCGGCGCACCCACTCGATCGCCTCTTCCATCGAGCTCACCTGCCACAGCCAGAACCCCGCGACGAGCTCCTTGGTCTCGGCGAAAGGGCCGTCGATCACCGTGCGCGACTTGCCCGAGAAGCCCACCCGCACCCCCTTGGAGCTCGGGTGCAGCCCCTCGCCGGCGAGCATCACGCCGGCCTTCACCAGTTCCTCGTTGAAGCGGCCCATGTCGGCCAGCATCTCGGTGCTCGGCATCACGCCGGCTTCGGAATCCTTCGTCGCCTTGACCATCACCATGACTCACATGATCGATTCTCCTGAGGGGTTGGGTGCGGAATGAGCGAGCCTGCTCCGGCTCACATCTCCACGACGGACGAGGCGGGCCCGATTCGACATCGATCGCACGAAAATTCCCCGGGCATCTTCGCAGCCCGGCCGTCGGCGCAGAATGGCCACTTTCCAGCGCCGCCCGCGGCCTTCCCGCCGCCCGAAAAGGTCATGCAATTCCTCCTCCTGGTTTACACCGATGCCGAGCTGCTCGGCGGCTTGCCCCCCGAGCAGTACGACGCGCACATGCGCCACTGCCTGCAGAAGGCCGACGCCCTGCAGGCCGAGGGCCGGGTGCTGGCCTTCCAGCAACTCGAGCCGCCCGCGACCGCCCGCTCGGTGCGCGTGCGCGCGGGCCGGGCCACCGTGCTCGACGGCCCCTTCACCGAGACCAAGGAAATGCTGGCCGGCTTCAACCTCGTCGAGGCCGAGTCGATGGAGGAGGCCGTGCGCATGGCGCACGAGCTGCCGTGGGCGAACTACGGTTGCATCGAGGTGCGGCCGGTGCGAAACATCGCGGGGGTGCGCTCGCGCGTGGGTGCCTGAATGCCGGGATCAGGTCGGAGACCTGACCCCGAACTCCCGGTCAGCGCGGCTGCTTGACGATGCGCAGGTAGGGCTTCGGCGCCTTCCAGCCATCGGGGAACAGCGTCTTCGCATCGGCGTCGGAGACCGAGCCGGCGATGATCACGTCCTCGCCCTGCTTCCAGTTCACGGGCGTCGCGACCTTGTGCTTCGCGGTGAGCTGCATCGAATCCAGCACGCGCAGGATCTCGTCGAAGTTGCGCCCGGTGGTCATCGGGTAGGTCAGCATCAGCTTGATCTTCTTGTCCGGGCCGACCACGAAGACCGAGCGCACGGTGGCGTTCGTCGCGGCCGTGCGGCCCGCGGACGTGCCGGCCTCGTCGGCGGGCAGCATGTTGTAGAGCTTCGCGACCTTCAGGTCGACGTCGCCGATCATCGGGTACTTGACGACGGCGCCCTGCGTCTCCTCGATGTCGGCGGCCCACTTGCTGTGGTCGTCCACCGGATCGACGGAAAGGCCGATCAGCTTGGCATTGCGCTTGGTGAACTCGGGCTCGATCCTGGCCATGTAGCCGAGCTCGGTCGTGCACACCGGAGTGAAGTCCTTCGGGTGCGAGAACAGGATCGCCCAGCTGTCGCCGATCCAGTTGTGGAAGTCGATCTCGCCCTGGGTGGTCTGGGCGGTGAAATTGGGGGCGGTGTCGTTGATGCGTAGGGACATTGGAGCCTCCTGGAGATGGAACCTTGGAGTGTCGCGCGCCGGACGGCCCGGGCGCAACACTCCTGCACCCGGGGACAGGACACTATCGATATGCGCCCCGTGCTCCAGGGTTCCATCCCGGGGCCCATCCGGCGCCCGCCTCAGGACACCATCAGCGAGGTCGTCCCCGTCTCCCCGGGGTAGTAGAGGCGCAGGCGCACGAAGTAGCTGCGCCCCTTGAACAGCTTGTAGCGGATGCGCGCATTGCGGTCCTGGCCGCTGTCGTCGTCCGCGGCGAGGTAGCGCGGCTGCCCGCCGACCTCTTCGAAGAGCGTCAGCAAGGTGTCGGTGGCGCCGTTCGTCGCGAAGGTGTGGCGGCGAGATTGAGTGGGCTGGAAGCGGAAGTCGACCTGCTGCCCCGCCTCGAGATCCACGGCCACGGACTCGAAGACCTTCAGTTCGCCGGGCCCCGCGTCCGTTTCGCCGGGATACCACTTGAGCGCCCACTCCTTGTCCGCCTTCGAGAGGATGGCGGGAGGGACCAGGCCTTCGCTCTCGTAGCGCTCGGGCTTCGCGATCAGGCCCGGCTCGAACTCGTACTCCATGATGGAGTCCGGATCCCATTCCGAGCCGGAGACCTGCTGCGGGTCGAGCTTCTCGAGGATGTTGTGGAACGTGGTCTCGCGCGGCCAGTTGTTCGGCGGGGCGCCGAGCGACCGGTAGACCGCCTCCTCGTGCCACACGATGCCCGCGAACGGGCTCTGGTGCTCGTGCTCCATGCCGAGCACATGCCCGAGTTCGTGCAGGGCCGTGCCGTGCCCGTAGTGGGACCGCAGGTCCCACCCGTACACGGTCGTCGGCTCGTCCAGCGGGATGGTCAGCACGTCGCGCCCGACGGCGGACGCCGAACTGCCGTCCGCCTCGGAGTAGCCGATGCGCACCTCGGCCTCGGAGAGGTCGGCGACCTCCTGGAAGTCCAGGCCGATCCCCACCGCCTTCCACTCGGCGAACGCGTTCCGGATGGCCTGCGCCTGCTCGTCCGGCACGTCGTAGCGTCCCGACTTGAAGAAGGCATAGTGCAGCACCGTCCTGTTCGCCCACTTCGACCGACCCATGAGGATCGCGCGGGCGCGGCGCGGATCGTTCATCACGGCATCGGGCAGTGCCGTCCTCGGACGCGGGGCGGTGGTGCACAGCGGCCGCTGCTTCCTGGTCTTGCCGTTGCCGGCGGCCGGCGATCGGGGATGGTGATGGTTCGCCATGAGGGACTCCCTGGAACGATGGACTCGGGAGTCCATCGTCCGCCGCGGCCGGGCGCCCGTGCATCCTGAATGTTGGGGGCGCGCTGCCGGCGCCCCCCAGATCATCATGGACGCGGAGGAAACGACGGCGGCGCGTCGCTCGCCGCGCTACCCCATTGCGTATCGGGCGTCTTCGCCAGACGTACGTCCAGCCGGCCGCCATGCAAGGCCAGAGACTCCGGCAGGTACGGCGCGGCGTGCACCTTGCCGTTCACGCTCATCGCCTGGATGTACCGGGCATCGGCGCCCTCGCGATCGACCTCGATCGACAGGTCGCCGCCGGGCCGGTGCACCTTCACGCGCGAGAACAGCGGGCTGGAAAGCAGCAGTTCCGCGCGCCCGGGAATGCCGGGATACAGGCCCATGGCGGACCACACGTACCAGGACGACATCTGGCCCAGGTCGTCGTTGCCCGGGATGCCCTCGGGCGTGTTGGTCCACAGGGTATCGAGCACCTCGCGGATCGTCTCCTGGGTCCGGTACGGCTGTCCGGTGAACTCGTACACCCACGGCGAGAAGATCGACGGCTCGTTGTCCAACTCGGCGTGCAGGCCGCCGGCCTTGGTCAGGGCCCAGCTTCCGTCGGGATGGTGGAAGAACGCATCCAGCCGCTGGTTGGCCTTCTCGTTGCCGCCCAGCGCATCGGCCAGGCCACGCACGTTGAACGGGAGCATCCACAGGTACTGGGCGCCGCTGCCCTCGACGAACGCATCGGTGTCCGACGGGTCGAACGGCGACCAGCCGCCGTCGGCATGGCGATCCTGGACATAGCCGCCCTCGGGCGTGGCGGCCGGGTTGAACACGTTGCGCCAGTAGTCGGCGCGCGCGAGGAACTGGCGTTCAGTCCTGTCGTCGCCGAGGCGGGCCGCCAGCGAGGCCACGGCGAAGTCGGCCGAGACGCTTTCCAGCGTCTCCGTCGCGCCGTCCCAGCTGTTGGACTTCGCCGGGATGTAGTGCAGCGCGAGCCACTGGTCGAGCGCGGGGCGCTGGCCGACGCACGCGACCTCGCAACCCGCCTTGCTGCGGTCGTGCGCGGTGGGCTCGGTGGCGGCGCGCACCAGGGAGGCCAGGGCGTTGCGGGCATCGAAGCGCGTGCCGCCGAAGGCATGGATGTCGGCCAGCGCCAGCGCCGCCGGGTCGCCGTTCATGACGTGCGTGCCGCCCGAGTTGTGCGTCCAGCGGTCCCACTCGCCGCCGTTCTGCTTCGCCTGGTTGAACAGGGACTGGGCGATGTCGCTGCCGATGTCCGGGTAGAGCCAGGTCGCGAGCTGCAACTGCGAGCGATAGACGTCCCAGCCGCTGAAGTTGGCGTACTGGGCCTTCTGCCCGCGCTCGACGCGGTGGACCTTCGCATCGAATCCGAAGTACCGGCCGTCGACGTCGCTGTACACGTTCGGATGCAGCAGCGAGTGATAGAGCGCCGTGTAGAACGTGCCGAGCTGGTCGGACGTGCCGCCCTCGACGCGGATGCGGCCCAGCGCGTCGTCCCAGGCGACCGCGGCCTGGCGGGCGACCTCGTCGACGTTCGCGCGCGCGCTCTCGGCTCGCAGGTTGGCGCGGGCGTTGTCCAGGCTGACGTAGGAGATGCCCACGCGCACGTTCACCGCGGCGCCCGTGGCCGTGTCGAACGTCACGTAGGCGCCCGAGCCGTGCCCCGGGTCCGGGATCCCGTGCGGGCCGTAGCCGGTGCCGCCGCCTGCGACGTCCTCGTTCGCGTGCACGGCGCCGTCGTGCCAGGTGCCGCGCGTGGCGAAGGGCCGGTCGAACTGGGCGACGAAGTGGAGCGTGTAGTAGCTGCGCTTGAGATCCTCGCTCAGGTAGCCGCAGAAGTTGCCGCTGGTGACCGACCCGGTGATCGTGCGCGTGGCGCCGTCGATGCGCACCTGCGCGTCGCTGCTGCCCACCTCGGAATCCGACGTGCGGACCAACAGGGTCGCAGGCTTGCCGGCGGGGAACGTGAAGCGGGCCGCGCCGGTGCGCGTCGTGGCGCTCAGTTCGACCTTCACGCCGCTATCGAGCAGCACCTGGTACGAGCCGGCCCCCGCCCGCTCGTTGTCGTGCGAGTAGGTGCTGGCGTAGACGCCGTCCTTGTCGTCCGCGGACGGCGACCCCGTGACCTCACCCGCCAGCGGCATGAACGGGATGTCGCCGCTGGCGCCGCGGCAGCCGGTGCCGGACAGGTGCGTCAGGCTGAAGCCACGCAGCTTCGTGACGTCGTACTCGTAGCCGCCGGCCGTCGCCGTCCTCGTGTGATCGCCTCGCGTCGCCTCGGGGCTCCACTGCACCATGCCGAACGGCACGACGGCGCCCGGGAACGTGTTGCCGCCGATGCGGCTGCCGATCAGCGGATTGACGTAGGCGCCGACGTTCCTGGCGGTGTCGACGACCGGTGCCGCGACCCGGGCCGGCTTCCAGGTGGCGCGCAGCGGATGCGCCTCGGTGTTGAACACCACGCCATCGAAGTCCAGCGTCGCGGCCGGCGCGAAGGTCAGGTAGAAGTACTTGAAGGTCTCCGCGAACAGGTAGCTCTCCATCGAGTCGCGCTGGGTCTTCCTCGTCACGTCCGACAGCGCCGCGTAGCCGCCCTCGGTGCGGCACCAGCGCACGAAGTCGTCGAACATCGCGCGCGCATTGGCGCGGTACAGGGGCTTGTCCGTGAAGCGCCAGAGGTAGTAGTTGGACTCGACGATCTCGGGCCGCAACTGATACCCGTCCTCGCGGATCGTCTTCCTGCGGTAGTCGATCACCTCCGGCTCGATGCCGGTCAGCTTCCACATCTTCATGCCGGAGGCCTGCAATCGCTCGGCGCGGTCGATGTCGCCCGAGAGCGCCAGGACGGCGGGGAAGAAGGCATCGAGCGCGCCGTAGTCGCTGTGCGTGCGCGCGCCGGTGTTCATGTCGGCGTGGCCGTACCAGAGCTCGCCGTCGACGTCATCGGCGAGATGGCGGTTGATGGCGCCGATGCTCTGCTTCCACATGGACAGGCAATCGGCGTCGCCGAACAGCTTCCAGCACTTCAGCAGGTACTCGTAGTACGAGTCGATGCCGCCCGCGACGCTGGCGTCGGTGCTGGTCCACTGCCCGGTCTCGACGTCGATGCCGTCGCCCACGAGCCCGATCGCCGAGCGCCGCTTGAAGGTCTCGACGAGCGCGCGCTTGGCCTTGTCGTAGTACGCGGGATTGCCGGTGAGCTTGCTCAGCGTGCCGAATTCCAGCAGCAGCGTGCCGGTCTCGGCCGGGTTGGTTTCCACGCCGCGCACCTTGCCGGTCCGCAGGTTCACCTCGACATACGGCAGGCCGGTGGGAGAGTCGAAGACCGGCACCAGGCGACGCCCGAGATCGTCGGCCAGGCCGAGCAGGCGCTTGTCCCCGGTCATCTGGTAGCCCGAGAGCAGGCCGCCCAGCAGGCGGATGGTGATCTCGAAGTTCTTGACGTAGATGTCCTTGTCGAAGGACAGCTGCGTCGCGATCAGCTCGCGATCCTTGTCCGCCTCGTCCTTCAGGCCCATGAGGAGCAGTGTGTCGAGGCTGTCGACGGGCGTCATCATCAGCGACTGGCCGTACCAGTCGTGCGGCTGATGGCTGAGCGGCCTGAGCGCGTCGTGGCCCCAGGCATGGCGCTCGTAGTTCCGCCAGGCATGGAGGAGCTCCTTCTTCACCGCATCGGCCGACTGCGTGGCGGAAGGCGGATCGGCCGGAGCCGCCAGGGCGGTCGCCGACTGCAGGGCCAGGCCCAGCACCAAGGCACGAACGATGCTCGTCATCACGGGGTTGCTTCCAATCATGGTGGGGTCAAGCGGCAGGGGTCTCGAGGCTCGGCATCGCGGGACTATCCGGCCAGCAGTTGCACGACGGCATCGCGCTCGGCGTTCGGTCCCTCCGCCACCTCGGCGAGCGATGCCTGCGCCCGCTGGCGCATCCGGGTGGCGGTGGCAGGGTCTCCCAGCGACCCGGCAACGCGCGCCAGGTCGCCCGCGATGTGCGCGACGAGCGCGGGCGGGGCCGGCGCCATGGCGTCGGCCGCCGCAAGGGCGCCCTGCAGGTGCGACATCGCCTCGCTGTCCCTGCCCAGCTTGCGCAGCGACTCGCCGAACAGCAGGCGCGCCCGGATCGCCCTTTCCGAGCGCTCGTTCGCGAGGGCGGCGTACATCGCGACGGCGCTGCCGGCCAGCGCCGAGGCGCGCTCCCACTCACCGCTTGCCGCCATCACCCTGGCATTGACCGTGAGCGCGAACGCGATGTCCGGATGCGCCTCGGGATGGCGCGCGCGAGTCCCGGCGAGCGCATCCTCGGCGATCGCCCGCGCCTCGCCCAGGCGTCCGCGTGCGACGAGGACTTCCGCCAGGCAGGCGCGGTCGTAGGCCCGGCCGTTGTCCTCGTAGTCCGCGCCGAGCATGCGCTGCTTGCGCTGGATCGCATCGAGCAGCAGTGCCTCGGCCTCGGTGTAGTCGCCCTGCCTGAGGCGCAGCCGCGCCAGGTTGGCCAGGTTGATCGCCTCGTTCAGGGCCGCCGACGGTGCCACCGACCGATTCACGTCGAGTGCCTTGGAGTAGGTCGCATCCGCCTGGTCGAAACGGCCTTCGACCGCATACACGTTGGCCAGGTCGTTGTAGTGCCAGGCGTTCCGGGCGTTCGGCCGCGTGTACATCCGGGCGTCGATGTCGAGTGCGGCGAGCAGGAGCCGCTCGCTTTCTCCGGCACGACCGAGCTGGAGCAGGGCCGAGGCCAGGAAGGTCATCGCATCGGCCACGTCGGGATGCTGATCGCCCAGCCGGGCGCGCGCCTGCGCCAGCGCCTCGCGCAGCAGCGGCTCCGCACGGGCGGGGTGGCCGGCATCCATCTGGATCCAGCCGAGGTTGGTCACCGCCTCCGTCAACGCGTCGCCGACACCCGGCCCGCGGCGCGCGATCGCGACCGCCCGTTCGCCGAGGGCGATCGCCTGGGTCGATTCGCCGCTGCGCTCGTTCAAGCCCGCGAGCCAGGCGAGCGCGCGCACTTCATCCGGCGAATCGTGGTTCGGCCCCGACTCGAACGCGTCGAGCGCGCGCTGCAACCGCGACGTGGCTTCGCGCACCCGGCCCAGCTCGTCGCTTTCCTTCGCGAGCAGATACTCGATGTGGAGCGTGCGCCGATCCGTGACGCCGAATTGCGCTTTCGCCAGGGCCGCGGCCTGTTCGAGCGGACGCTGGGCCCGTTCCGGATGGCCGCTGCGGCGCTCGAGATCGCCGATCAGCGCCAGGATCTCGACCTGCAGCGCGGGCTGCGTCGCGAAATCGCGATCGACGCGCTCCCGCCCTTGTGCCAGCAGGAGCTCCGCGGTCTCGCTCGCGGCCGTTCCCCGCGCCGCGCCATCGAACAGTCCCTCGAGAAAGGACTTGAGGGCATCCGCCCGCCGCGCTTCGTCTTCGGCGGCAAGCGCCTGCGCCCGCGCCTGCCTGGCGGCGCCGCGCGCGAGGCTCGCTTCGTAGAGCCCGATCGTCGTGGCGGCGGCGAGGGTGCCCGCGACGATGACGCCCGCCGAGACGGCCAGCACATGCCGCCTCACGAACTTGCAGGTGCGCACCCCGATCCGATCCGCCCGCGCAAGCACGGGCTGGCCATCGAGGTAGCGCTGGATGTCTTCGCGCAGCACCGCCACGCTCGGATAGCGGCGCAGCGGATCGGGCCTCGTCGCCTCCCGCACGATCGCGTGGAGATCCGCGCCGAGCCGGCGCCGCAACGCGTCGCCATCGAAGGCGGGGGTGTCCACGACGACCGCATCGCCGACGGGACGGGGCCGCTGCCCGCCGAGGAGCTCCGCCAGCACCACGCCCAGCGCGTACACGTCGATGGCGGTCGTTGCCGCCTCGCCGGCAAACTGCTCGGGCGCCGCGTAGGCGCGCGTCATGCGCCGGGCCTGGGTGCGAGTCGGCTCTCCTTCGCCCGTGAGGAGCTTGGCGATGCCGAAATCCACGAGCTTGACGCAGCCCTCGGCGCTGATCAGGACGTTGCTCGGCTTCAGGTCGCGATGCACGATCAGGTTGCGGTGCGCATGCTCCACGGCCGCGGCCACGTCCATGAACAAGGCGAGGCGCTCGCGCGTGCCGAGCTCGTGGCGCTCGCAATGCGCCACGAGGTTGTCGCCGGCCACGAATTCGAGGGCGAGGAACGGCGTGCCCGTGGGCGAGAACCCCGCGTCGAGCAACTGGGCGATGTGCGGGTGTTGCAGCCGTGCCAGGATGCGCTGCTCGCGCAGGAAGCCGAGGCGCTCGTCGGCGTCGTGCACGTCCAGGCGCAGCAGCTTCAGGGCCACTGTCTGCGGGCCGCCGGGCAGTTCGCGCTCCGCCTCGAACACGCTGGCCATGCCCCCCGCGCCGACGAATCGAAGGACGCGGTACCCCGGGATGTCCGGCAGCATCTCGCAGAGGCCGTCGTCGAGCGCCGGCAGCCATTGCGCCATCCCGCGCTCCAGCGACTCGACGCCCGGGGCATCGTCGAGCGCCCGCGCGACCAGCGCACGCAGGCCGGCGTCCTGGCAGTGCGTGCGCAGCCAATCGGCGCGCTCGGCGGCGGGAACGTCGAACAAGCGGTCGATCAGCGGCTCGATCTCGAGCCAGCGTCCTGAAAGGTCGAGCATCATGGGAGGCGCCTCTTCACGCTCTTCCCTCCCATAGCGCAGCCGGGCCGCGATCCCCGACACGACTCAGTCGTCCGGCACCAGGCAGGCGGAGAGAAACGTGCGCGCCTTCAGCCAATCCCGTTCGACGGTGCGCGCCGTGACGCCGAGGACCTCGGCGATCTCCGGGCTGGACAGGTCGGCGAACAGGCGCAGTTCGGCGACGCGGGCCAGGCGCGCATCCACCTGGGCGAGGCGGTCCATCGCTTCGTCGATCGCCAGCACGTCCAGGATGTCCGATCGCGCCGGCTCCTCCGCGATCTCCGGTGCCTGGCGCTTCTGTGCCCTGCGTCGACGCGCGTGGTCGACCAGGATGTGCCGCATCGCCTGGCTCATGTAGGCGTACAGGTGCGCGCGATCGACGAAGGACACGTCGCCCTTGTTCGCCAGTTGCAGGTAGGCCTCGTGGACCAGCGCGGTCGTCTGGAGGGTGTGCGCTCCTTCGCGCGCCCGCTGGCGGCGCGCCAGGCGATGCAGCGTGGCGTAGATCCTCGGAATGAGCCCGTCGATCGCGGCGGCGTCGCCGGCGGCGCGCGCGAGGATCTCGGTGATCGGCAGGTCGGCGTTCATGCACGGGTGGGGAGGGGCGGGGCCGTCGCGAAGACTTCCTTTGCGCCGCCATGTCGGTGCAAGCGACAGCTTTGCGCTTCAGAGGGAGATGGCGGGATTCCGGACGGCGACAGGCCGCCGGGACGCCATCGTCCATCCATCCATTTCACGGAGTGTCTTCATGGCAAATCACCAACTTTCGTGCGGCCGACTCGCCACGGTGGCCGCCCTTCTCGCTTTCGCGATCGTGGGAAGCGCCGCGGCGGCGGCATCGGCGCCGGCCAAGGGTACACCAGACGCGGACGCCGCCAACGACCGTCATGCCTACACGTACCAGACGCTGGACCATCCCGGCGCATCGCTGACGATCTTCTGGGGCATCAACGACCTCGGCGAGCTGGCCGGCCAATACGCCATCGCGGGAGGGACATCGCACGCCATGACCTATCGCCACGGCAAGTTCCGGCCCCTCGATCCGGAGAGGCTGGGCGACACCTTCAGCGCCGCCGGCGGCCCCGACGATGCCGGCACGACGTTCGGCGCCTACGCCGATGCCTCGGGCCTGCAGCACGGCTTCGTGATCCGCAAGCGCCAGTTCGAGACGGTCGACTTCCCGGGCCACCTGAACTCGAACGTCGATGGCGTCAACCTGTTCGGCACGATCCTCGGCGTGGTCTGGGACGGGGACGCGACCTTCCACGGCGTCTTGCGCCGCGACGGCAACGACACGCCGATCGACGTGGAGGGCGCGCGCGACACCTATCCGCTCGGCCTGAACGACAAGGGCGAGTCCGTCGGGTATTGGGATGCGGATCCGCTCGTCACGCATGGATTCCTTCGCAGCGCGAACGGGCAGGTCTCGACCCTGGACGTGCCCGACGCGGCGAGCACGGTCGCCTTCGCGATCAACGATCGCGGCCAGGTCGCCGGCTACTACACGGACGCCGCGGGCGCGCTGCACGGATTCGTCAAGACCGGGCGAGCGTTCCAGGTCCTCGACATGCCGGGGGCGGTGGCGACGGTCGTCACCTCCATCAACAACTGGGGCAGCGTCACGGGCGAGTACTTCGATGCCGCCGGTGCTCGGCACGGATTCATCGGCACCCTGAAGTGAGGGTTGGGCGCGACGGCACATGCCCGTTCGTCCGCTCCGAGTCGCCCTGCCGACGGTGATCGGGTAATCGAGGTTGCCGTGCCCCGCGCCGGGGCAAAGACTCACGAGCCTGCGGCGAGCTTTCCCTTGCCGCGGCACGGGTTCACTTCCTCGTCAACATTCAGGAGTGACTGATGAACTTGTCGACCTTCCGCGCAGCCGGCCTCATGGGCCTGGCAATGACCGCAGCCTCTCCCATGGCCTACGGCCAATCGAATGGCGCCAAGCCGTATTCAAGCGGCTTGATCGCCGCACAGGACTTCCGTGCCGGCCGCCTCTCGCTACGCGCGTCCACCGGGGCGCAGGCGGAAGGCGGGCCTCACGCCGAGGTCGGCTGCAAGCCGGCACCCTGCGTGCTGCCCAATGTGCGCGCCTCCGGCGGCACGCAGCCGGTGAACGAGAACGCGATGGTTGTCAATCCGACCGACAAGAGATCGCTGATCACGACAGGCAACGACTACAACTGTGGCTCGGTACAGGGCATCTTCGTCTCCACGAACAAGGGCAACAGCTGGACGCAGAAGTGCATGACGCCGCTCGCCGGCGCCTCGGGGCTCGGCGACCCGGTCCCGGGCTACGACGCCCACGGCAATGCCTATGTCGTGGGCATCAACCAGTTGTCCAGCGGCCTCGGCGTGGTCGTGATCCAGAAGTCGACCGACAACGGGGCCACCTTCGGCGCAGCCAGGCAGGCGGTGCCCGCCACCCTGGGCAGCATTGCCGACAAGCCCTGGCTCGAAGCAGACACGAACAAGGGTAGCCCGTTCAAGAACTCCCTGTACGTGTCGGCCACCCAGTTCGCGGGCAACAACGATTCCCAGATTTCGGTCAGCCGCTCTCGAGATGGTGGCGTCACCTGGACGACCGTCGGCGTCAGCGCACGGCAGACGTTCCCCGACGTGGCTCAGTTCAGCGATCTGGCGGTCGGCCGCGACGGCACCGTGTACCTGACCTACATGAAGTGCCGCGCGAACGGCCCGACGGGCGACTGCGGCGGCACTACATCGACGATGGTCTTCCACAAGTCCACCGATGGCGGGGTGACCTGGAGCGCGCCGGTCACCATCACGACGGCCAAGCTGGCACCCGATTCGTGCGGCGCGTTCTATGGCTGCCTCCCGAACACCAGCGAGCGGATGAGCGACATTCCGTCTGTCGCGATAGACAACAGCACGGGCCCCAACGCCGGCAAGCTGTACGTCGCGATGTACGACTTCAACGGGGGTCGCATGCAGGTACAGGTCGCGTCCTCCACCAACGGCGGCGCTGCCTGGGGCGCACCGAAACTGGTAGCGACTGCCGACGCCACGGGCGATCAATTCCTGCCGTGGCTCAACGTCAGCAAGGAGGGCCAGGTGGGGGTGACCTGGCTCGACCGCCGCAACGACGCCGCGAATCTGAAGTACGAGGCGTTTGCCGCGTTCTCGACCGACGGCGGTGCGACCTATCCCGAGAACGTCAAGCTCTCCGAAGTCCAGTCGGACCCGAACGACGACGGATTCGGCGGCGGCTTCATGGGTGACTACACCGGCAATGGCTGGGCAGGCCACACCCTGTACATGTCGTACATGGACATGCGTAGCGGCACGGTGTCCCAGGACTGGGTGGCCGGGAGCAAGCGCTAGCACGCCGGCTGCCGTGGAGTCCTGCGAACCGAGCACGCGCGGCCGCCTCACGGCGGCCTCGGTGTCGAGGAGGTGCAGGACATCCCGTGCATGATCCGGATCGACCGCCGGACGCAGACCGCACCGTCGCGCGCCTTGGTGCGCGGCGGCCCGCTTGTCATCGCGCGCCGATCAAGTCGCCTGCAACAGGCACAGGTGCGTGCGGCTCCTAGGACAGGACCCACGCGGAGAGGGCCGCATCGAACGCCACCAGTCTCGCTCCGACCTCTGCGTTCGCCAGAATGGATTCGGCTTCGTGCAGAGGCAGCCCCCGATAGTCTCGCCGGTCGCGACCGATGCACATCGAGAAATGTGATCCTCTTGCCGTGTCGTATTCCAACCTGACGACCGGCGTAAAGCTGACGCCGCGAGGATGGCGCTGCTGTCTCATTTCGAAGGTGACCCAACTTGAACATGAAGTATTCCCCCGCCTCGTTTCGAGCATAGGCGGTAAAGGAGAACGTCTCGTCATCCGCCGAGCCTATACGGGTCACCGCATTCGACATCCCGTCATTCCCCGTGAACCGCGGCCTTCGCAAACGGCATCCACCGCCCGCTGCGCGCGGTCCATTCACCCGACCACCGATGGATCCGCGCGTACATCGATGCTGGCGGAATCATGCAGCGATTCTCGATATCACGAGGAGAGCAGTGACACACGGGACGCACGTCATGACACGAGCCTGGCTATCGCTTTCGAT
>Ga0209051_1002273_pt1 | contig 14079 bp, 17 predicted proteins | sample AraplaCvi_mMS_r2_2_FD_184286 | JGI IMG/M metagenome (GOLD analysis project Ga0209051, IMG submission 184286) | Arabidopsis root microbial communities from North Carolina, USA - plate scrape MF_Cvi_mMS_r2 (SPAdes) (version 2) | ecosystem: Host-associated > Plants > Roots > Endosphere | place...
ATAAGCGAAGGATGCAGTCGATATGGCGAAGCGAAGTGCAGGTCTGTTGATCTACCGCCTCCATGATGATGACTACGAGGTCCTCCTGGTCCACCCGGGGGGACCCTATTGGGCCAAGAAGGATATCGGCGCCTGGTCGATCCCCAAGGGCCTCGTCAACGAAGACGAAGATGAACTGGACGCAGCAAGGCGTGAAGCCCGCGAAGAGCTCGGGATTGAAGTCGAAGGCAGCTTTCATCATCTCGGTGACTACAAGCAACCCGGTGGCAAGATTGTTGCTGCCTGGGCCGTTGAGGCCGACATCGACCTGGAAGCGGTGGCCAGCAATAACTTTCGGATGGAGTGGCCGCCGCGCTCTGGGGTAATGGCGGAGTTTCCGGAAGTCGACCGGGCCGAATGGTTCACATTGTCGGATGCCGAGCGAAAGATTCTGAAAGGCCAACAGCCGCTGCTCGCGGATTTCCTCCGGAGGCGATCGCAGAGCCCACTAGAGATATATGTAACCTAAGGTCCGGCGAACGCTGGCCAGCGATTGTGCATGGCAGCTATTCGCAATCGGCTGTCGCTTTGCCGTCAACAATCCGTAAAGATTGCAAGACCCTCTTCCGGACGAATCTGACTCATGACAGCCCCCTCTTCTGCACTGCGCGGTGTTTTCGTCGCGTTTGGTGCATATGCCGTGTTTGCCTTCAGCGATGCATCGATCAAGATCCTGCATGGCGGCGTGCCAGCTTACCAGATCGCTTTTATCGGCGCGCTCTTCGGCGGTGCTGCCCTGCCCTTTATCAAAGGAAGGGGCGACTCCTGGTTCGATGTTGTCAGAAGCACGAACCGCCCTCTATGGCTACTCAGGTTCGCCTGCGGCGCGATAGGTGCGATCGCGTCGATCATCACGTTTACGAAGCTGCCGATGGCCGAGGCCTTCTGCTTGCTGTTTCTCCTGCCGTCGTTCGTGACCATCCTGTCGGTAATCTTCCTCCGGGAAGATGTCCGCTGGCAGCGCTGGGCTGCTGTCATCGTCGGCTTCTTTGGCGTTCTGGTCGTGCTGCGACCGGGCTTCCGCGAACTGTCCGCCGGTCACCTGGCCGCGGCGATCGGGGGTCTCGTTGCTGCAATCTCGATTGTCGTGATGCGTAAGATGGGGCCAGCCGAAAAGCGCCTGTCGCTATACGGTGCAGCACTGCTCGGTACGATCGCCGTCAGCGGCATCCTGATGCTGTCCGAGATGGTCGTGCCGACACCACGCCAATGGCTGTTCATTGCAAGCTACGGCCTTCTCGGCGCGGCTGGCAACGTGATGCTGATGGCCGCCGCCCGGCTGGCGCCGGCCAACCTCGTTGCCCCACCTCAGTACAGTCAGATGCTGTGGGCAATCGCGTTCGGATATCTGATCTTCGACGACAGCATCGACCTGCCGATGGCTGCCGGTATCGTTCTCATCGTCTGTTCCGGCTTGTTGACGCTGGCACGTGAAAAGAAGCGCGGCACTCCGCTGCCACGGGCCGTCGTTTCGGCTGACAGCCAGGCGCCGCTTGCAACCTCGGCGGAAGAGACTGACCACGCAGAACGGCCGGCACAGAGCGGCTCCCACGCGGTCTCCCACGCCTAAAAAAACCGCCCTTGCCTAGGTCGGAAAGACCGTTGGCAAAGGCGGTTCTATTTCGTCAGCGTTTGGCGACGGCAACCGTTAACGCAGGACCGGGCAGCCACGGACGTTGCCGAAGCTGATTTCGTCAGCACCACGACGCGTCCAGCCTGTCACGATCACACGGCGTGGCGTCACGTCGACCACACGGGCACGGCGGAAGCCGTAGTCGCGTGCGATATCTTCAGCAAGCCGCGGGTCGCAGCCGCGCGGACGTGGCGGCGGGCGATTGTAGTCAGGCGGTGGCGGGCGGTAGTAGCCGGGAGGCGGTGGCGGACGACCGCTGCCAATGTAGACATCTACCTGGGCGGAAGCCGGCGCAACCGCTCCGGCAACCGTGCCGGCAGCGAGCAGAGTCGCGAGGCCGGCCTTGGCCAGAAATTGCATCATCGAAAATTCTCCATCAGGGCACGGAAACGACCGTCCCATTTGATACACTCTTGCCGGAAAAGCTCAGGTCCAACCCCTCCGGATTTTCGCAGTCATATGCGATTCGCACAAAGCAGGCTGAAAATGGCGTCGCCAAGGCAAGCCGGGGGCACCATTGTGGACGAAGCGATTTAGCGGCGGATCAGCGGGCAACCACGAACGTTGGCGAACACCATCTGGTGCCAGCCCCGGTAATTCCGGCCGGAGACGACAACCCGGCGCGGAGTGACATTGGTGACGCGCGCATAGCGCACCCCTGCCCAGCGCGCCTTCTGAACGGCCTGCACGGGCGAGCAGGCGTAGACGGGACGATATTGGACACTGGCGACCGGCGGACGTCCCCATTCGGAAGCCGAGGCGTTCGGTGCCGTGAAAGGAATTGAAGCCAATGCGATAAGGGCCGCAAACGAAGCCTTGGCGAGAAAATGGGTCATCATACTACTCTCTAAACGCTCTTTTTTGCATCTCCCGTTTGGGATTGTGCAGACCATAACTATCTGAAAATGAATGATCTTCTAACCTTCCGTTCAGTTCCGGTTCAGGCGCTCAGATGCAGCACGATCTCGCGTCGGTGCGGTCTGTCGCGATGTTCGAACAGGTAAATCCCCTGCCAGGTGCCGAGTGCCAACCGACCGCCGATCATGGGAATACCGATGGAAACCTGCGTCAAGGCGGCCTTGATATGCGCGGGCATATCGTCGGGTCCCTCGGTCGTATGAACGATCCAACGCATCGACGGGTCGCTGCTCGGCGGCACCAATCGGCGGAAGAACGCATCGAGGTCTGTCCGAACATCTGGATCCGCATTTTCCTGGATGAGCAAAGAGCAAGACGTGTGGCGCACGAAAACGGTCAGCAGCCCTTCGGCCGCGCCGTTAGCGCGAACGAAGGACGCCGCTTCCGCAGTAAATTCGTAAAGGCCCTGGCCTCTGGTGGAAATGCTGATGATCTTCTGGGCCATAGCCACGATTCCGCTTGCGTCTCTCTTATGAGACGTGGCGTCGCGCTGCCCTCATGTCAATGCAGGTTTCTCGCGCTGCTCAAAGCTGCAGGAAGGGAACAAACCCGCCGAAGATCATGCGCTTGCCGTCGAAGATCGACTTCCACTCGTCGCCTTGCAGACGGGGGTCGGCCATCACCTTCGTCATGATTTCATCTCGCTCCTGGCGTGAGCCGTAAACGATCCAGGAAAAGACCACGACCTCATCGTCGGCCGCCTGAACCGCTCGGGGAAACGAGGTCAGTTCACCATAGGGGACATCGTCGGCGATGCATTCCACATATTCCTTGGCACCATGGGCCTTCCAGACAGCGCCGGTTGTGGCGGAAAAGGCTTTGTAGGCCTCGATGTTCTTCTGTGGCACGGCCACGACGAACCCATCGACATAGGACATGTTTTACTCCCTTTGCGTTGTTGCACGTCCAAGGACGAACGGAGTTGGCTTGGACCGACATCCCTCTTCGAAAGAAAACTAGGCGGGATCGACGACAGGCAAGGATGTGCGTCGAACTTCCCATCGGGAAAAATTCGCCTTAGATTGTCGGCAACTCTCCTCTTTTGGCGTCCTTGCCACAGATTAAACGCCCAGGAGGACAACCGATGCAGAAGATCACGCCTTTCCTTTGGTTCGACAACCACCTCGATGAAGCCATCAGCTTCTATAGCGCGGTATTCAAGAGCACCGTGGATCCGCAGGTGAAGCGAGGCCCGGATGGAAGGGCATTCGCCGCCACGTTCGAACTGGAGGGCCAGCAGTTCATGGGACTGAACGGCGGCCCTCAGTTCAAGTTCACCGAAGCCATCTCATTCTTCGTCCGCTGCAAGGACCAAGCCGAGGTCGACTACTACTGGGAAAGGCTCCTCGATGGCGGCAAGCCGCAGCAGTGCGGCTGGCTGAAGGACCGCTTCGGCCTCTCCTGGCAGATCATCCCCGATGCGCTGATGCGCTATCTCAACGATGCGGACAGCGAAAAAGCCATGCGCGTGCAGGCCGCGATGATGCAGATGGTGAAGATCGATGTCGCGACGCTCGACGAGGCCTATGCGGGCTGACCTCCGGATAGCGCGACAAGCGGTATCCGATCCTTCAATTGCGCTTGCATCTCGGCTTCCTGGCACTGCGTGGTGACGCGCAGCGTGCGAAATTGTTCCACGAGAAAGTCCACGAGCGCCCGAACAGCCGTCGGCAGTCCTCGCGATGCAGTGAAGACGAGATAGATCGTCGCCTGGGACATCTGATGATCTGGCAGAAGGCGAACCAGCCGGCCATCGCGTATTCCTTCGGCGCAAATATGGTCCGGCAAAAGCCCTACCCCTACGCCGGCATAGATAGCCTCGAGCACTGCGGAGACGCTGCGGCAGCTCATGCGCGGTTTGTGCTGGTGCCGGTACCGGGTGCCGTCGGCTCCAGTGAATTCCCATATATCCAAGTCCTGCCATTCCGTCAGCGGTCCGGCAAACGATACCGTTGGCGCATCGACGAGACAGTCGATGCCTTCGATCGACGGCAGCGAGCTTGCAACCTTCTGGTTAGCAACAAGGATCAGATCCACCTTGCTAAGCACACGCATCGTCAGCTCAGAATCGGTCTCCTCGGTCAATTGTGCGCGAACAGCAAGGTCGAGGCGCTCGTCGATGATATCGACCCGTCGATCCGTTGTGAGTATCTGCAGCTGAACTTTGGGGTATCGATTGAGAAACTCCGGGATCATGGTGCCAAGCGAACCATCCAGCAATCCGTGTGGCACACTTATGCGGATCTGTCCCTGCGGCTCTCCCGTGGCATCGTTGATCGCCTTCGCCGCTCGATCCGCTTCACGCAGCATATTTTCACAGTGATTGTAAAAAGCACGCCCGACTTCCGTCACCCGGAACCGATTGACTGTCCGCTCCAGCAGCCTGACTCCAAGCCGCGTCTCGAGCGCAGTGATGTGCCGGCTGAGCTTGGATTTCGGCATGCTGAGTACCCGCCCCGCGGCGGAGAAACCGTTGTGGCGAACAACTGCGGCAAAATAGACGAAATCGTTCAGATCCTGAAAAACACCCTCTGCGTTGAGCATCGGGGAACCTCTTTCCATAAAGCGATAGGCCTGCGATCGCTACCGATTACCGCTCGCGGCGGGTAATGCCAACCGCCCTACAGAAGTTTTCGTTCCAAATTTGGAACACTGCGTTCCAATCCCTGCCCTTCAATTCGAAGAATGGCGGGATTATCTGCGGGGAGATTTCCTTTGGCGCCATTGCAATGGTGGCGCCAGACGCGCTCCTTATGAGCCTCCGAAAACAGTCTTAGCCGTCCCAATGCCCGCAGCAGTGCGGCGCAGTGTGGTTTTTCGCCTATGTATTTGATATTGTTACATAAAAACCACACGGAGAACCAAAGAGCCGTCACGAGGAGGCATTTTGATACCGGGAGAATTGATAGATTTAATCAAGGATGAAATTAAGGCTTCAGCGGTTCGCTGATCCGCCAGCCGAAAGGCAAACTATCGGAACGGCCCCATCTCCCATGGCGGCTGTTCAGTCGAAAAGGAAATGGATTTCAAATGAACATACGGATGGCTTTGTTGACCTCCGCCGCAGCGTTTGCTGCTGCGTCCACGCCGGTCTTCGCTGCTGATGCAATCGTCGCAGCTGAACCCGAGCCGGTTGAATACGTCCGCGTCTGCGACGCGTACGGCACAGGTTACTTCTACATCCCGGGCACCGAAACCTGCCTCAAGGTCAGCGGTTACCTGCGTTTTGAAGTTTACGGCGGCCCGGATCAGAAGGGTACCTCGGACTGGAACGCCCGTACACGCGCTCAGGTTCAGTTCACCGCCAAGAGCGACACGGAATACGGTCCGCTCACCGGCGTCATCGTTCTCCGCAACAACGGCGACAACACGTCGACCAACTCGACCCTGGACTCGGCATACATCGACATCGCCGGCTTCCGCGCTGGTCTGTTCTACAGCTGGTGGGACGACGATCTTTCGGGCGAGCCTGACGTTCTGTCGAGCTTCGAAACCCTGCACAACTCCATCCGCTACCAGTATGAAAACGGCGATTTCTACGCCGGCATCAGCGTAGACGAGCTGGAGGACGGTTACTACAAGGATGGTGAAAACCCGAACAACGTCGGCGTTGCGTTCGGCATCGGCGGCAAGGCTGGCGTCGTCAGCTACCAGGTTATCGGCGGCTATGACACTGACAACGAAGAAGGTGCTGTCCGCGGCATGATCTTCGCTGATATCGGCCCCGGCACGCTCGGCCTGGCAGCTGTCTATGCATCGGGTCCGAACTCTTACTACGCTCAGTCGGAATGGACCGTTGCTGCAGAATACGCGATCAAGGCAACCGACAAGTGGACGGTCACCCCGATGGCTCAGTACTTCGGCAACTACGCTACGGACACGGATAACGGCGCTATCCCGCACTCGTTCGACGGCCTGGGCGACGCATGGAAGGTCGGCATCACCGTCGACTATCAGATCGTAGACAACCTCTACGCCAAGGCGACTGTCGACTATACCGACCCGGATGACGCTGACGAAGTGACGAAGGGCTTCTTCCGCCTACAGCGCGCGTTCTAATCCAAAAAAATCCCGGCGCCCTGGATCAACCTTGGGCGCCGTGTGTATCGCGTTTTCTGATCCGATTGACCTCCGATCAGTTACGGGGACTGGTCCGGTTTCCCTGCCGGACCGTCCTTGTTTTTCTCCTCCCAAGCATGCCACCGCACTTCCACGGTATCAGCCGGGCAACTCGTCGATTGAATCGACCCGATCGGGATAGAAGGCGAGATGATCCTTGATCTCGCTGACCGCCGCGTACGGACTTTCATAGGTCCAGATCGCATTCGCGAAATCTTCTCCACCCATCATGATGTTGAAATACGATGCCTCCCCCTTGTAGGGGCAATAGGTGTGGTGATCACTTCGAGTGAGAAGCGTCATGTCGACATCGGCACGAGGTACGTACAGCACGGCAGGATAAGAGGCTTCCTTCAGTGTTAAGGCTTTGCGGCTATCGGCAATAACCTGCCCACGCAGCTTCACGACGACGCGGGCTGGATTAGGCCTGACGGTAATCGGGTGATCGGGACCTGGGACTTTCATGGGGTGTGCGGACATCAGCAGCTCCTTTCGGCCAGAAACCAGATATAGGAGCCGCTGTATCAGATTGCAGGAGCCGTGCTCGGCTTCCGCGTATTTCGGAACTACCAGCGTTCTAGCCCAAGCAGCTTGCGTCCAAGCGGCGAAAGCTCTGCCGTCGCCGCATTGTATCTCTCCCATTCGCGCGGATCACCGGGAAAGGCGTCACGCTTAGGGTGGTCACGTTCGCGCCACAGGCGGATGCGCTCCTCCCGCTCGCCGACATCGTCGTACTCTGCGGGATGCATCGAGATATATTGAGCCATCCGGACTCGATCGGTCGAGTGGTTCGGTCGCACGCCATGCGCGAGCAGCGAATTGAAGATCATCAAATCTCCCGGCTCCATGTCGATATTGACGATCGACAGTCCGGTCATATCAGGGTGCATGGGGTCGCGGTCTGCCGGCTGCGTCTTCTCCCATTCCTCGAAATGCTGAAAGAGCTCTGGAACACACTGGAACCCACCGACATCGCCATCCTGCTTCTTCAGGCTGAGCACGCCCTGCACGCCGATCGGCAACGGCCGGATCGAGGTGTCGACGTCCCAATGAATGAAGCCGTTCGGATTGCCTTTGACTTGCTTTGGCGGATTGAGATTGGCGCGATCGATGGTCACCCACAGATCTTCCCGGTCCCAGATGTCGACGAAGGCGCCGTAGACGCGCGGCTCCATACGGTTATCCCACAGCGCCTGGTGATTATAGATTTCCAGCATGCCGGTGTTGTTGAGCTCTTTCATCTTGTGCTCACGGCGCTGCGGCGCATACCAGGTGGATGCGTCGTTCGGGTCCTTCTCGTCAAAACGCCAGAGCACTTCGACAAGCCGCTCGACATTCGCCGCAGGGACGGCCTGGCGAACGATGACATAACCTTTCGTAATCCAATGTTGCCAGTCCGCCTCCGATAGCACGCGAAGCGGCAACATCTTCTTGATATCCTTGAGTTGCGTCGTCGTCGTTGACGTTGTCGGGTGCGCGTCCCGCTTGAGTGACTGCTGCATATTTATCCTCCATCGAGCCAATCCCTGTTCCACAGGTGATGACGAAGAATACCAAGCCAGATAGTCGGATGTTGTCGCGGCTTGGCAAATACTGATACTATTCTGGCGTCATGAAAAATGCGGGCGCCGGATGAGGCCATATCTCGAAAAACTGATACAAGAACCGGAGAGCTCTCTTAGCCGCCTGAATAGGCGTCTGGACGATTCCATTCCCTTCCAGTGGCATCATCATCCCGAGTTCGAATTGACCCTGACGCTGAACTCGCGAGGCCAGCGCTTCATTGGCGATCATGTCGGGGAGTATGACGATGGTGACCTCGTGCTGGTTGGTCCGAACCTGCCACACACATGGTCCTCGCGGGAGAAGATCGCTCCATCCGCGCCGCATGTAGCACTGGTTACGTGGTTTCATCCCGATTGGACGCAACGGCTGGCGCAGACCTCTGTCGAGCTCCGCGCCATCGAGGCCATGCTTGCCCGCGCCGATCGGGGGCTCCAGTTCAGCCACGGCGCCGCAATCGCGATTCGTCCGCTGTACGAAAGCCTGTTCGTTGCTGCGCCGACCGAACGCCTCTTCACCCTGCTCGCTATTCTGCACCAACTATCCGGGGATACATCATCGCAGCCGTTGGCAACGACATCGCCGCCGCGCGAAACAGCCGGCGAGAATCGCGAGCGGATCGATCGGCTGCTGAACCACATTCACATGAATTATGGCAGGCCCATCGCTCTTGCCGAACTCGCCGATATCGCGGCCCTCAGCCTTTCCGGGCTCCATCGGCTCTTCCTCAAACACACGGGCAAGACGATTTCCGACTACCTCATCCATATCAGGATTGGCGATGCTTGCGCTCGCCTGTCGGGCACGACGCAGCCCATCGCTGTTGTCGCCGACGCGGCCGGCTATGGCTCGCTCGCGAACTTCAACAGGCAGTTCCGAGCGCTGAAAGGCATGACCCCACGGGATTATCGCGCTCTCTTCCAGCATTGATAATGCCGTAGCACCGCATTGCTATTCTGCCTTCATCTCGCGCCGCCGAAACAAGCCAAGGCCCAGGACTGCCGCGAGCACGCAGGCAACGCCGGCGATCTGACGGAAATGCAAAGGCTCACCGAGCAGGACGAATGCCATCAAGAGCGCGGAGACCGGTGCGACTGCCGTGAAAAGCGAAGCTTCAATTCCGCTGACACGCTCCGCTCCCGCGTACCAGAGAACAAAGCCGGCAACGGTCGGCACAAGCGCGTAATAGATCACCGCCCACATTGCGCCCGCGGGAAATTCGCCCGGAACGCCCTCAGTCACCAAGGCCGCGACCATCGCCACAATAAATCCAAGTCCCGTCATCACAGCCGACTGTGTCAGCGCCGGAACCTTTGTGCTGAGCTTCTTGTTGAGGAGAATGAATAGGCTTTCGCAGATGACGGCACCGAATACCAACATATTGCCAAACAGCGATCCCTCTCCAGCATCGGGCGAAATGGCGATAAAGAGAACTCCTGCCGTCGCCAACGCAATCGCCAGCACCATCGACGAATGTGGCCTCTCACGCAGGACGACAATGGAAAGCGCCCCGGCGACCACAGGCAGCGTTCCGATGATGACGCCGGCGTCGGCGGCAGCAGTCAACCTCAGGCCCGAAATCAGCAGGGTCGTGTAGCCAACGCTGCCCGCACCAGCCTGAACGAGGAGGATGATCCAATCGCGAGACGGTAGGCTTGGGAGGCGCATTCCGGTCAGGCGCATCAACAGCAAAAAGAACGGGAAAGCAACGGCGAAGCGAAGGGCCGTCGCTGTGAACGGCGGCATGCCTGACGCAATGACGCGGCTTGCAACGACGGTGCTGCCAACCGTCATCATCGCCAACGTCAGATAGACATAACCCTGCAAGTGTCGCTGCATCGCCCTCTCCTGTTTGCGCAGAGGAAAGACGAAAACCGCCGGGCGATCTTGTATGAAATTGCAGTGCAGTCAGGCGACGGCGTTGGCATAGGTGCGCGGAGAGACCCCGTACTTCCGGACGAAAACGCGAGTCATGTGGCTTTGGTCGGCAAAGCCGCTGGCAAGGGCCGCCTCCGCCAACGCTACACCGCCGGCGATCAGACGCCGGGCAAGATGGATGCGGCGTTGGACGAGATAGGCATGTGGCGTCATGCCGGTCGCCTTGGCAAAACCACGCAGCACCTGGAACCGGCTGAGCTGGCTGGCGCGGGCCAAGTCGGACAGAGAGATAGCCCCAGTCGGATCGCAGTCAATTATCTCCTGCGCGATCCGGATGGCCCGCGGCGCCGCCTGCGCATCATTTGCGACGGCCTCCGACATCACATGCGCGATGAGTACGAGAAGAGCTTCCTCCCGCTGTAGCCGATGCTCGCCTGTACTTACCACGAGTGCAAACGCCGCCTCGAACTGCGCGGCGATCGTTATGTCGTGCAGTACAGGGTGTTCTATCTCGACAGCAGATCGCCGTCCCTCCGTGATATCGGACACGTTGGTCGCGACTATCTCAGGATCGAAGTAGAGGATTCGCCAGGATCTCCCCTCGCCGATGGGCATGCCATCATGCACTTCGTTCGGATTGACGGTGATGATATCCCCGGCACCCGCCTCGACCATCCCCCGTCCGCTCAGAGATTTCTGTGCGCCCGACGAGACCAGCCCGATGCCAAACTGCTCGTGCGTGTGCCGTGCAAAACTCTGGCTGCTATCAGCAGCCACGGCCTCGACACCGGAAATTGCTGACTTGAACATGCGAAACTGACTGCGGGCCATGCGTTCGCTCCGGACGTGATGCCGCATAATGCTAGCCCAGGCTGCTCAAAACAACGCAAAGAAAATTCGCTCGGTTCAGGGTGTTACGGCAGCGATTGATCGGCTTGCCGGATCAATGGATTGTGTCGAGAGAATCGCCGCCGCCGAGAATCACAAATACATCCTCAAGCGCTGCGACCAGGATGTCGGTGAGCTCGTCGCCACGGTTCTCGACGAAGGCGGCCTTGGTCGCCTCATCCTGAAGTTCGAAGAAGCGCTCGATTTCGTTCGACATCTCATTGTCCTTTCCCGCGCCACCGACATGTGGCGATGAGACGAGGCTATTCCGGTTGTCTTGTGCCGAACTGGTGCCAGTTCTGTAGCGGCCTTTCCGGCAGCTAGAAGCTTGGAAGCCCACGACTCTTCCACTGGCTCTTCGGAACGGGATTTCCCACAGCAAAGCTGAAGGATTTAACCTTTGTCGCCCCGTCGTCCACCTCGCAACGGAAGCTGACATCATACCACCGACCAGATGCCCGAAACGCATTGCTGGCTTGAAGGATCGTACCCTTCTTAAGACTGTAGGATGGCAGGATTTCCGGTCGATATGCTGGAGATCCGTGTATCAACTGCTGCCTAAGCTCCGTGCTGCACAGTTCCGCCACGCGGGCACCGCGTGGCATATCTCCCATGGCGGTTCTTGCCACCGGATCGTTCGTCATACTCTGCGAAAACAGCGTCTTCGCCTCCGTCAGCTCGACGGGCTTGTCCGCCTGAGCGGTCGCGGGCGCGTCGGGCTTTGTTGCTTTGGGCGGCTTTGCCTGCTCGAAACTCGTTTTGGCCTCACTCTCGGCTCCGGCGGCAGGGCCGTTCTTCTCGGCATGACTATCCGCCAGGTCGACCTGCGGCAGTTCGATATCCTGCGGAACCGGAGTGGCAGGAGGCTCCTTGCTCTCGGGGGCCTTGGCCGCCTCTGCCGTTTCCTCTGGCTGCGCCGGATCCTCCTGGGGCGCCGGTTTGGGCTCCGGTGAAAGCTTCGCCGTATCCGATTTCAGACCCGTGACGGATGCGTCTCCCTCGGTCGATTTTTTCGGTCCGGTATCCTTGTCGCCAAATTCCGTTACCGGGCGCAGCACCGGCATAGGCTGCCCCTTGCCGGCCGGTTCCTTGGACTCGGCATCCTTTGCAGCTGCTTCGGGCGGTTTCTCTTCCGGCGGCTTCTTTTCCGGCGCCTTTGCCTGTTCAGGCGGAGGCGGCGGTGGTGGTGGCGGAGGCGGAGGCGGTTGTTCGGCCTTTTCTTCCTTCGGCGGTTCCGCGGGCTTCTCGCTCGGTTTTTCCTCTGCCTTTTTCTCCTCCGGCTTTTTCTCCTCGGGCTTTGGCTGTTCCGGTACCTTCAGTTCGGGAGGTTTCTCCTCGGGTTTCTTTTCCTCCGGTGGAGGCACGAGGTCGACGCTGACTGTTTCTTCTTCCGGCTGAGGAGCAGGCAAAGGCAACTTCACGAGGAAGAAGGCGACGACGGCAACGTGCAAAAGCACCGAGGCGAAAATGCCCCAGCCGAATGCTCCCCATTTCTTTGTCGAAACCTGCTGCATGCCTGCGAACGATGCCCTGCGCCACGCTACCGATGTGACCTTTTAAGAAGGCATCATCAAGCCGTAAAACAAAAAAGCCTCACGTACACGAGCACAACCGTGCGCGCACGGCACATCGTCCACATGATTGCCAGCAATCGCCCTCTCCAAGAGGAACCGCAGAACTATCCGAGCGAGCCTATGATCTCGCGATAGGCAGCCTCCGGAAATGCCTTCAACGTCTTGGTGCGCACATTGCCCGCCATCCCGAGCGACAGACCGAAGCGCGCCATGACGGCATCGTCAGGCGCATCGCAGACGGCAACCATGTCGTGATCGCCCAAGGTCAGGAAGAACTGCTGGAACGAGCCACCCATATCACCGAGCAGCTTCTTGGCCGCGTCCAGGCGCTTTGCCGAGTCGCGAACATTGCGAATGCCTTGATCCGTCCAGTTGATAAGCACGATGTAAGTGGTCATTGCGCACCTCCCGACGGAGGGTCTTGGTCTCGCAACAGGCTATGGCGACCCTCGCTCATGCGCTGTGGTCGGTCCCTTCCCCCGTGGCCGATACCTTACTCCTGTCCCCATTCGACAACAAGGAACACCGCAGCCAGCGAAAAGCAAAAGCCGGGCACAAGGCCCGGCTCTCGGATGTTTCTTATCGAAGGTGGAAGCTTAGCTGTCCAGGAAGCTGCGGAGCTTTCTGGAGCGGCTCGGATGCTTCAGCTTGCGCAGCGCCTTCGCCTCGATCTGACGGATGCGTTCGCGGGTGACCGAGAACTGCTGGCCGACTTCCTCAAGCGTATGGTCGGTATTCATGCCGATGCCGAAGCGCATGCGCAGGACGCGTTCTTCGCGCGGCGTCAGCGATGCGAGAACTCGGGTGGTCGTCTCGCGCAGGTTCGCCTGGATGGCGGCGTCGATCGGCAGCAGCGCGTTCTTGTCCTCGATGAAATCGCCGAGGTGCGAATCTTCTTCGTCACCGACAGGCGTTTCGAGCGAGATCGGCTCCTTGGCGATCTTCAGGACCTTGCGGACCTTTTCGAGTGGCATGGCGAGCTTTTCAGCCAGTTCTTCCGGCGTCGGCTCGCGGCCGATCTCGTGCAGCATCTGGCGCGACGTACGAACGATCTTGTTGATCGTTTCGATCATATGCACCGGAATACGGATCGTGCGGGCCTGGTCGGCGATTGAGCGGGTAATCGCCTGACGAATCCACCACGTCGCATAGGTCGAGAACTTGTAACCACGACGGTATTCGAACTTGTCGACCGCCTTCATCAGGCCGATGTTGCCTTCCTGAATGAGGTCGAGGAACTGCAGACCGCGGTTCGTGTACTTCTTGGCGATGGAGATGACGAGACGAAGGTTCGCTTCGACCATTTCCTTCTTAGCGATGCGCGCCTCGCGCTCGCCCTTCTGCACCATGTGCACGATGCGGCGGAATTCCGAAATCGAGATACCGGTTTCCGTTGCCAGGTTCTGAATCTCCTGGCGGATGTCGCGGATCGTGGTGTTTTCGCCCTTGGCGAATTCCTTCCAGCCG
>Ga0209051_1002274_pt1 | contig 14070 bp, 14 predicted proteins | sample AraplaCvi_mMS_r2_2_FD_184286 | JGI IMG/M metagenome (GOLD analysis project Ga0209051, IMG submission 184286) | Arabidopsis root microbial communities from North Carolina, USA - plate scrape MF_Cvi_mMS_r2 (SPAdes) (version 2) | ecosystem: Host-associated > Plants > Roots > Endosphere | place...
CCGAGAAGTACGGTCCGCGGTCGGGGCCGCCGAGCAGCAGCGCCGTCTGACGCCTCAGGCGCCGCGCAGGTGGCCGAGCTCGTCGAAGGCCTGCGCCCAGCCGGCGAGTCGGTCCGTCGCGTCGCCGAGTTCGTGGCGTTGACGCTGAGCCGACATCGCCGAGTGCGACATCGAGCCGGAATTGGCCGCCGAGACCAATCGTGCTGCCGCCTCGACCATGTCGTCGTACTGGCGCGCGCCGGCCTCGAGCTGGGCGGCGAACGCCCGAATCGTCGGAGTCAGGTGCACACGGGACTGGGGTGCGGCGTTGGCCGCCTTCTCCATCGACACCACTTCGCTGGCCGTCGCCATCATGGTCGCCGAGGTCTGGTGGGCGACGGCGGCGACCTCGCGCAATTCGTCGGCCGGGAGCATCCGGCCGCGTTCCATCACACCGAGCAGTGAGAACAGGCCCCGCTCAGCGGAATTCAGGGCCGCGATCGGCTGGCGGGCCGCCGAGCCCCACGGCGGCAGCCGGCGCACCCGGCGTTCCGGGGGCAGCGGCGACCGCTTGAGCCACCGGTACCGCAGACCCGCCAGGGTGGCCAGGAACGCGGCGCCGACGGCGATGGAGGCCGGGATCGGGAGCACCCAGGCCGGGATGACGTCCCAGGACGCGAGCACCCCGGTCACGGCGATCCACAGCCCCGTGGAGAAGGTGAGGAACACCGCAGCCCGCAGTGCCCACTTGCGCTTGCGCACCAACTTGGCCCGCGGATCGGCGGCCATGCCCAGTCGCTGCGCCACGACGTCGGTCAACTCCGCCGCGGTGTCGACGCCCCGCTGGGCCAGAGTGCGCCACCCGTCGACCCGTCCGGTCCGAGGTTCCGCTGCCATGGCCCACCTACCTTCGAGAACTATTGCGAGAGAGGATTTTCCGGCGCGGCCGCCGGAGGGTTGGTCGCAGGTGCCGCGGGCGTCGAGGTGCCGTCGCCGGCGGGCAGCTCGTCACCGCGCATCGACGCGCGGATCTGCTCGAGCCGGGAGTGTCCGGCCATCTGCACGCTGGCCTGCTGGACCTCCATCATGCGGCCCTGAACCGAGTTCTGCGCCAGCTCGGCCGACCCCATGGCGTTGGCGTACCGGCGCTCGATCTTGTCACGCACCTGGTCGAGGCTGGGAGTGTTGCCCGGCGCGGCGATCTCACTCATCGACTGCAGCGACGCGCTGACCTGTTCCTGCATCTTGGCCTGCTCGAGCTGGCTGAGCAGCTTGCTGCGCTCGGCGATCTTCTGCTGCAGCACCATGGCGTTCTGCTCGACGGCCTTCTTGGCCTGCCCGGCTGCCTGCAGCGCCTGGTCGTGCAGCGCCTTGAGATCCTCCACGCTCTGCTCGGCGGTGACGAGCTGCGCGGCGAACGCCTCGGCGGCGTTGTTGTACTCGGTGGCCTTGGCGGCGTCACCCGACGTCGCGGCCTGATCGGCCAGCGTCAGCGCCTGGCGCACGTTGACCTGGAGCTTCTCGATGTCGGCCAGCTGACGATTGAGCCGCATCTCCAGCTGACGCTGATTGCCGATCACCGAGGCCGCCTGCTGGGTGAGCCCCTGGTGTTGACGCTGCGCATCCTCGATGGCCTGCTGGATCTGCACCTTGGGGTCGGCGTATTCGTCGACCTTGGAGCTGAACAGCGCCATGAGGTACTTCCACGCCTTGCTGAACGGGTTGGCCATCAGTGCGTTCCGCCTTCGTGTTGGAGTAGGTCCAGTGTGCCCGTCGCATGGCTCACCGACATTCGTACGAGTTCGCTGCCTGCCAACTTATCGGTTGAGCTCGGATCACCACACCCCTGCTCGCGTTTCCGACGGACGGGTCGGCCCTCAGGCCACCGCCATGGACACGGCTTGCGGGATGACGACCCGCGTCGAGTAGTCGATGGTGGCGCCGCTGGCAGTCGCCACCGGGCGGGCGGCGGTCTTCTCCTGCCGCTGCATGGTCTCGCCGGCGTCGGTGAGCACCCGCGACAACGGAACCTCCAGTGCCCCACAGATGGCACTGAGCAGTTCGCTGGAGGCTTCCTTGCGGCCGCGTTCCACCTCCGAGAGGTAGCCGAGGCTGACCCGGGCGTCGTCGGACACTTCTCGCAGCGTCCGCCCTTGCGAGAGCCGGGCTTGACGCAGCACGTCGCCGATCACTTCGCGAAGCAATGTCGTCATCGCGGTCTCCTCACAACGAAGGACGTGGTTACAAATCTTCTAGCGTTCACTATCAGGTTGAACGCCCGCGGCTGCCAGATTGGTTCCCGAACGCCGCGGGCATCACGTCCGCACCCCGCGCACCGCCGAGACCAGGTAGTCCACGCCGGTGAGAACGGTGAGCACGATCGCGGCCCACATGAACACCCAGGCGCCGGTGAGCCACGCCCCGCCAAGGGGCAGCACGAACAGCCCGATCGCCATCGACTGCACCAGCGTCTTGACCTTGCCGCCGCGACTGGCGGGGATGACGCCGCCGCGGATGACGACGAGCCGCAGGATCGTCACGCCGATCTCGCGGGCCAGGATCAGGATGGTGACCCACCACGGGAGGTCGCCGAGCATGCTCAGGCCGACGAGCGCCGCCCCGATGAGGGCCTTGTCGGCGATGGGGTCGGCGAGCTTGCCGAACTCGGTCACCATGCCGTAGCTGCGGGCGATGGCGCCGTCGACTCGGTCGGTGACGACCGCCACCGTGAAGACGATGAACGCGACTACGCGCCAATGTGTTTCGTGGCCGTCCCCGACGAACAGCGCCGCCAGGAACACCGGGACGAGCACGATGCGCACGCCGGTGAGCGCGTTGGCGACGTTGACCACACTGACGCGCGGGGTCAACGGATCGACGTCTGACTGACCCGGCACGTGACCAGAATATCGGTAGCCCCAACCGATACCCTCACTGCTGTGACCGGAGCTCTCCCCGACGACGATCTGGTGGTTCGTCGCGCCCGTACGTCGGACGTCCCCGAGATCAAGGAGCTCGTCGACCTCTACGCCGGAAAGATCCTGCTGGAGAAGAATCTCGTCACCCTGTACGAGTCGGTCCAGGAGTTCTGGGTGGCCGAGGTCGACGGCGAGGTGGTGGGGTGCGGGGCACTGCACGTGCTGTGGGCCGACCTCGGCGAGGTGCGCACCGTCGCGGCGCACCCGCGGATGCAGGGTCGCGGGATCGGGCACGCCGTCGTGACGCGGCTGCTCGAGGTGGCCAGGGAGCTGCGGCTGCAGCGGATCTTCGTGCTGACCTTCGAAACGGAGTTCTTCGGCCGCCACGGGTTCCAGGAGATCGAAGGCACCCCGGTGACCTCGGAGGTGTACGACGAGATGCGCCGCTCGTATGACATCGGCGTCGCCGAATTCCTGGACCTGTCCTACGTCAAGCCCAACATCCTGGGCAACACCCGGATGCTGCTCACGCTGTAGGCGCCGAGCGTGACGCCACTGCGAGAATCCGACCGGAAGCGCGCAGTGGGCTCGTGTTCACGGCGTGGAGCTAGAACTCGTCGGCGGCGTCGGCTCCGTTGGCGTCAGCGCCGCCGCGGATCAGCATCAGCGTGCCGGCCAGCTCGTCGGGCTTGACCAGCACCTCGCGGGCCTTGGACCCCTCGCTGGGGCCGACGATGTTGCGCGTCTCCATGAGGTCCATCAGGCGGCCGGCCTTGGCGAAACCGACGCGCAGCTTGCGCTGCAGCATCGACGTCGACCCGAACTGCGAGGAGACGACCAGTTCCACGGCCTGCAGGAAGACGTCCATGTCGTCACCGATGTCGGGGTCGACGTCGGTGCGCTCGCCGCCCGGCTTGGCCGCGGTGACACCCTCGGTGTAGTCGGGCTCGGCCTGGTCCTTGCAGGCCGCGACGACGGAGTAGATCTCCTCGTCGCTGATGTAGGCGCCCTGGAACCGGACGGGCTTGTTGGCGCCCATCGGAAGGAACAGCCCGTCGCCCATGCCGATCAGCTTCTCGGCGCCCGGCTGGTCGAGGATGACCCGGCTGTCGGTCAGCGACGACGTCGCGAACGCCAGCCGCGAGGGCACGTTGGTCTTGATCAGACCGGTGACGACGTCCACCGACGGTCGCTGCGTCGCCAGGATCAGGTGAATGCCCGCGGCGCGGGCCTTCTGGGTGATGCGGACGATCGCGTCCTCGACGTCACGCGGCGCGGTCATCATCAGGTCGGCGAGCTCGTCGACGATGGCGATGATGTACGGGTAGGTCTTGTAGACCCGTTCACTGCCCAGGGGGGCGGTGATCACGCCGGACTTCACGTTCTTGTTGAAGTCGTCGATGTGGCGAACCTTGTTGGCCTGCATGTCCTGGTAGCGCTGCTCCATCTCCTCGACGAGCCAGGCCAGCGCGGCCGCCGCCTTCTTGGGCTGCGTGACGATGGGCGTGATGAGGTGCGGAATGCCCTCGTACGGCGTGAGTTCCACCATCTTGGGGTCGATCAGGATCATCCTGACCTCCTCGGGGGTGGCCCGCGACAACAGCGATACCAGCATCGAGTTGACGAAGCTGGACTTGCCGGAGCCGGTGGAGCCCGCGACCAGCAGGTGCGGCATCTTGGCGAGGTTGGCCGAGATGAAGTTGCCCTCGATGTCCTTGCCGAGTCCGATGACCAACGGGTGGTGGTCGCGTCGGGTGGTCGGCGCGGTCAAGACGTCGGACAACCGCACCATCTCGCGGTCGGTGTTGGGCACCTCGATGCCGACGGCGGACTTGCCCGGAATCGGGGCGAGCATGCGGACGCTCTCGGTGGCCACCGCGTAGGCGATGTTCTTCTGCAGCGCGGTGATCTTCTCGACCTTCACGCCGGGCCCGAGTTCGACCTCGTAGCGGGTGACGGTCGGACCGCGGGTCAGTCCGGTGACGGCGGCGTCGACCTTGAACTGGTCGAGCACCGACTGGATGACTTCCATCATCTTGTCGTTGGCCGCGCTGCGCAGCTTGGGCGGATCGCCGGCGACCAGCAGGTCCAGCGACGGCAGGGTGTACGGGCCCTCGACGACGCGGTCCAGCGAGAGGGTGTCCTCGGCGACGGGTGCCGCGGCCGGCGCCTCGGGCTTCTTGCGCTTGGCGCGGACCTTGGGCTCGGGCGCCGTCGGGGTCTCGTCGGGGGCCGGTTCGTCGAGCGGGTAGTTGTCCATCGGCGTGCCGAGGCGACTGGCCGAACCGGCGGCGCCGACGCGGGCCGCGCCGGGCCACTGCGCCTCGTCGGCGCGGGTCGAAACGGGGTCGTCGTAGTAGCCGTCGGAGTAGTCGTCGGCGGGATACGCCCCTGCGTGGTCGTCATCCGCGTCGTCGTATTCGTCGTCGTAGTCGTCACGGGTGTCGCCTCGGTATGCGCCCATGAACATGTCCTGCAACGCCCCGGGGACCTCGCGGATGGTCGTCCCCGTCACCAACAGCAGGCCGAACAGGATGCCGATGATCAACAGTGGCGTCGCGATCCACGAGGTCAGCCCGTCTGACAGCGGCCCGCCGATGACGAAGCCGACGAAACCCGCCACCCGCTGCCGGTCGGCGGAATCGGTGGGGGCACCGGACCACAGGTGCCACAGACCGAGGATGGGCAGCGCGATCATGGCGGTGCCCAGGACGAGCCGCGGGCGCGCCTCCGGGTTCGGTTCGGTGCGCATCAACAGGATTGCCACCGCGACGAGGGCCACGGGCAGCAGCACGACCGCTGACCCGATGACGGTCCGTACGGCGGCGTCGATCCACCCGCCGACCGGACGTGCCGCGTCGAACCAGGAGCTTGCGGCCAGCACCACGGCGAGTGCGAGGAGACCGAGGGCGATGCCGTCGCGGCGGTGCCCGGGCTCCAGCTCGCGGGCCCGTCCGACGGAGCGCGCGGTGGACCCCGCGCCCTTGGCCAGCATCAGCCAGCTTGCCCGTGCTCCCTTGCCGATGGCGGAGCCTGCGGCCGCCACCGGTGACGGGTTGCGTCGCGGCGCGGGTTTGCGCCGCGGGGCGGCGGGGCGCGTCGTGCGCGCTCGGGGCTTTGAGCTGCTAGAACGAGCTCCCGAGCGGGCGGCGGTCTTACTAGCCATGGGGAAAGACTAGTCGCACTAACCCCAATTTCACCATCAGCCACACAGGTAACAGTTAGGTCACCGAAAGGTCCCTCGGCCGGGGCCACCCGGGTACCGCGCTGAGGCCACCATCGGCTGGGTAATGTGAGCCGCGCCGCACCACGCCGTGCCCGCTCGATGAGGAGTTCCCCATGCCCGTTGTCGTCGTCGCCACCATGACCGCCAAGCCCGGATCCGTCGACGCCGTGCGCTCGGCGTGTACCGAGGCGATCGAGGCGGTGCACTCCGAGCCGGGATGCGAGCTGTACTCCCTGCACGAAGCCGACGGCACCTTCGTCTTCGTCGAGCAGTGGTCCGACGAGGAGGCGCTCAAGGCCCACGGCACCGCCCCCGCCATCGGCAAGCTCTTCGGTGCCATCGGCGAGCACCTCGACGGCGCCCCAGACATCAAGATGCTCGCGCCCGTCGTCGCCGGCGATCCGGCCAAGGGTCAGCTGCGGCCCTGAGGGTGAGACCGCTGGAGGGCAAGGTCGCCTTCGTCACCGGGGCGGCCCGGGGGCAGGGCCGCGCGCACGCCGTGCGCCTGGCCTCCGACGGTGCCGACGTCATCGCCGTCGACCTGTGTGACCAAATCGCCTCGGTGCCCTACCCGATGGCCACCCCCGACGACCTGGCCGCGACGGTGAAACTCGTGGAGGACACCGGGTCTCGCATCGTGGCGCTCCAGGCGGACGTGCGGGACCGGGCGGCGCTCAAGACCGCGCTGCGGACCGGGGTCGACGAACTCGGTGGACGGCTCGACGTCGTCGTCGCCAACGCCGGCATCGCGCCGATGGCCGACGAGAACGCCTGGCATGACGTGATCGACGTCAACCTGACCGGTGTGCACCACACGGTGGACGTCGCGATGCGGCCGATGGTGAAGGCGGGCAACGGCGGTGCCATCGTGCTGATCAGTTCGGTGATGGGACTGGTCGGGCTGGGTTCGCCGTTCGCCGGCTCCATCGGGTACGCCGCCGCCAAGCACGGGGTGGTCGGGCTGATGCGCTCGTATGCCAATCTGCTGTCACCGCAGGGCATTCGCGTCAACTCGATTCATCCGGCCGGCGTGCGGACGCCGATGATCGACAACGAGTTCACCCGAAAGTGGCTGGCCGACATGACCGGTGGTGAGGAAGGCGACTTGACCATGGCCAGCGTCGCCGACATGGAGACCGTGGAGCCGGAGGTCATCGCCGACACCGTGGCATGGTTGGTCTCCGACGCCGGCAAGCACATCACCGGGGTGGCCCTGCCCGTCGACGACGGCTACGTCAACAAGCGGTAGTCAGACCTCGATGACCGTCGGCACGATCATGGGCTGACGGCGGTACTTCTCCCCCACCCACTTGCCGATGGCACGGCGCGCGGCCTGAGCCAGCCGGGTCGGGTCGGTCACCTTCTCGGCGGCCAGCGACTGCAGGGCCTCCTCGACCAGACGGGTCACGGGCTCCAATGCCTTGGGGTCCTCGGAGAATCCGCGCGACTGCAGGTGCACCGGTGCGGCGACCTTGCCGGTGGCGCGGTCCACGGCGATGGTGACGGCGATGAACCCGGAGGACAGCACGAGGCGTTCACCGAGGGTCGCGTCACCCACGTCGCCGGTGACGAGACCGTCGACGAACATCTTGCCGACCGGCACGGCGCCGGAGATCCGGGCCCGACCCTTGACCAGGTCGACGCTGACGCCGTTCTCGGCAAGCACGATGTTCTCCTCGGGCACACCGGATTTCGCCGCCAGCGCGGCGTTGGCGCGCATGTGACGCCAGGTGCCGTGCACAGGCATCACGTTGCGCGGCCGCACGCCGTTGTAGAGGAACAGCAGCTCACCGGCGTAGGCGTGACCCGAGACGTGAATGCGCACCTGGGCGTTGGTGACGACGCGGACGCCGATCTTGGCCAGCGAGTCGAGCACGTCGAAGATGGCCTCTTCGTTGCCGGGGATCTGCGACGAGGACATGATGATCAGGTCGCCCTGGGTGAGGGTGATGCTGCGGTGCTCACCGCGTGACATCCGCGACAGCGCCGCCATCGTCTCGCCCTGCGTGCCGGTGGTGACGAGCGTGACCCGCTCGGCAGGCAACATCTCCGCCGCGGCGATGTCGACCACGTCGTCGTCGTCGACGGTGAGGAAGCCCAGGTCCTTGGCGATGCCCATGTTGCGCACCATGGACCGGCCCACGAAGGACACCTTGCGACCCAGCGCCACCGAGGCGTCGATGATCTGTTGCACGCGTGCGACGTTGGAGGCGAAGCACGCGACGATCACGCGGCCCTCGGCACCGCGGATCAGCCGGTGCATGTTGGGCCCGATCTCGCTCTCCGACGGGCCGACGCCGGGGATCTCGGCGTTGGTCGAATCGCACAGGAAGAGGTCGACGCCGGCGTCACCAAGGCGCGACATGCCGGGCAGGTCGGTGGGTCGGCCGTCCAGCGGAAGCTGGTCGAGCTTGATGTCACCGGTGTGCAGCAACGTGCCCGCCCCGGTGTAGACGGCGATGGCCAGCGCATCGGGGATCGAGTGGTTGACCGCGAAGTACTCGCACTCGAAGACGCCGTGGTTGCTGCTCTGCTTCTCGGCCACCTCGACGAAGACGGGCTTGATGCGGTGCTCGCGGCACTTCGCCGCGATCAGCGCCAGGGTGAACTTCGACCCGACGACGGGGATGTCGGGCCGCAGCTTGAGCAGGTGCGGAATGGCTCCGATGTGGTCCTCGTGGGCGTGGGTCACCACCAGGGCCTCGATGTCGTCGAGGCGACCCTCGACGTGACGCAGATCCGGCAGGATCAGGTCGACGCCGGGTTCGTCGTTACCGGGGAACAGCACCCCGCAGTCGATGATCAGGAGCCGCCCGAGGTGCTCGAGCACGGTCATGTTGCGGCCGATCTCGCTGATTCCGCCGAGCGCGGTCACCCGCAGCCCGCCGGGTTCCAGGGGTCCTGGCGGCGTCAGTTCGGCGGTCATCGGAGCACCCCGGCCGTTCGCATGTCCGTCTCCAACGCCTCGATCTGGGCGGCCGTCGCGGCAACCTGTGGAAGTCGCGGGTCCCCGGCGTCGAACCCGAGCGAGCGGAGACCCGTCTTGGCCATGGTGACGCCGCCGAGACGGTTCTGTGCGTCGTTGAGCGCGCCGAGGCTCACGTGGATCTTTCGCGCCGTCGCGAGATCGCCGGAGCTGAACGCCGACGACATGTCTCGCAGCTGGCTCGCCGCGAAGTGGCCCCACACGCTGATGAAACCCGTTGCGCCCATGGCCAGCCAGGGCAGGTTGAGCGCGTCGTCGCCGGAGTAGTACGCCAGTCCGGTCTCGGCCATGATCATCGCGCCGCCGTGCAAGTCGCCCTTGGCGTCCTTGATGGCGACGATGTTGGGGTGCGGTGCGATCTGGCGGACGGTGTCCCACTCGATGGGCACCGACGACCGCGGCGGAATGTCGTAGAGCACGTTGGGCAGCGCGGTGGCGTCGGCGACGGCGGTGAAGTGGGCGACGAGCCCGGCCTGCGGCGGCCGCGAGTAGTAGGGCGTGACGACGAGCAGACCGTGGGCGCCCTCCGCCTCGCAGGCCTTCGCCAGGTGCACGCTGTGCGCGGTGTCGTAGGTGCCCGCCCCGGCGACGACACGGGCGCGATCCCCGACCGCCTCGAGCACGGCACCGAGCAGGGCGACCTTCTCCGAATCGGTCGTCGTGGGCGACTCGCCGGTGGTGCCCGACACCACCAGGCCGTCGCAGCCGGAGTCGACGAGGTGCGTGGCGAGCTTCTTGGCGGCGGCCAGGTCCAACGAGCCGTCCGGGCCGAACGGCGTCACCATGGCCGTCAGCACGGTGCCCAAACGTGCGCTGACATCGAATCCGCTGGTGGTCACGCGGTTGAGATTACCCGCTCGGCACCGGCGATCCCGAGCACCGGTGCTACTCGTCGAGCACGCCCGCCCGCCGCATCGCGGCGGAGATGAGTTCGAAGTCGATGCCGACGTGCGCGCGGGCCAGCGCGTCGGCGTCGTCGGCGCGGCCGTCGGCGATCGCGTCGACCAACTCCTCGTGCTCGTGCAGTGACCGCAGTTCCATGTCCCGCATGGTCTGCGGCTGGCCCCAGAGGTGCGCCGGTGCGCCGATGCTGACCGAAGCCTCGAGGTCGACGAGGACCTGGGTGAGCACGGCGTTGTGGGCGGTGTCCATGATCGCCAGGTGCAGCCGACTGTCGGCCTGCTGGGAGGCCAGGCCGGTGTCGGCGGTGCGGTAGGCCTCCAGTGCCGCTCGGAGGCGGTCGACGTCGGCCGCGGTCCTGGCGTCGGCCGCCGCGCGGCACACCGCGCCGTGCAGACGCGCGATGGCGTCGCACCGGTCGCGCAACTCGCCCAGCCTCATCGCCAGCGTGCGACGCACCGCCTCGGTGGAGGACTCCGGCCACTGGTCGACGACGTAGGAACCCCCGCCACGACCGCGACGGGTCTCGAGCAGTCCGCGGTCGACCAGCCGGGCCAGCGCGGCCCGGACCGTCATGCGTCCCACGCCCAGCGCGGCGGCCAGGTCGCGCTCCACCGGCAGCCGGGCACCCGGCAGATATTCGCCGATCGCGATGGCCGTGACGAGCCGGTCGGTGATCTCGTCGACCCGGGTCGGCATGTCCAACTGCTGGCCGAGCAGGCCCAACGGCGGCACGGCGACATCCTCGGCCATCGGTGCGCTCCCCCCGTCGATACGCGAAATGTTAATTCCCATCGATTGGTCTTGCAGCGAGACCATTGTGGGTCCATGCTGAGCGCCATGCCCGTCCAGACCCACCTGGTGCCCTACCTCGACGGCGAGACCTGGGTTCAGGTCACCCGTCCCGAGCACCCTCGCCCCGACACCCTCCCCCTGTTCGTCCTGCACGGCGGACCAGGCATGGCGCACGACTACGTGCGCAACATCGCCGCACTGGCCGAGGAGACCGGTCGCGTCGTCGTCCACTACGACCAAATCGGCTGCGGGCGCAGCACGCATCTGCCCGACGCGCCGCGAGACTTCTGGACCCCCGCGTTGTTCGTCGACGAGTTCCACGCCGTCCGCACGGCACTGGACGTCGAGCGCTACCACGTGCTGGGGCAATCGTGGGGCGGCATGTTGGGCGCCGAGATCGCCGTCCGCCAGCCGGCCGGCCTGGCCTCGCTGTCGATCTGCAACTCACCGGCGTCGATGGAGCTGTGGATGGCCGCCGCCGCGCTGCTGCGCTCCGAACTGCCCGAGGACGTCCAGCAGACCCTGGACCGCCACGAGGCGGCGGGCACCGTCACCGACCCGGAATATTTGGCCGCGACGCAGGAGTTCTACCGCCGCCACGTCTGCCGGGTCGAGCCGACGCCCCAGGACTTCCTGGACAGCGAAGCCCAGATGGAGGCGGAGCCGACGGTGTACCACACCATGAACGGCCCCAACGAGTTTCACGTCCTCGGCACCCTCAAGTCATGGTCGATCGAGGACCGGCTGGACCAGATCACCGCGCCGACGCTGGTGGTGGCCGGCGAGTTCGACGAGGCCACGCCCGCGACCTGGGCGCCCTTCGCCGAGCGGATCCCCGGCGCACGCAGCCACGTCTTCCCCGGCGCCAGCCACTGCACCCACCTGGAACAGCCCGCCGAGTTCCGGGCCGTCATCGCCACCTTCCTCACCGAACACGACCGATAGGAACCCTCGTGGTCAACCCCGACACCCACCCCGCGCAGGGTCAGCGCACCCTCGAATCCTTCGGCTACACCCAGGAACTCAACCGCTCGGTCTCGACGGTGGACCTGCTGGTGTACGGGCTGGTGTTCATGGTGCCCATCGCACCGTGGGCGATCTTCGGCACCGTGTACAACAGCGCGTCGGGCATGGTCCCGCTGGTCTACCTCATCGGCCTGATCGCCATGATCTTCACGGCCCTGGCCTACTCACAGATGGCCAAGTCGTTCCCGCTGGCCGGTTCGGTGTTCTCCTACGTCGGCCGCGGCATCCATCCCAGCGTCGGATTCTTCGCCGGATGGGCGATCCTGCTGGACTACCTGCTGGTGCCGACGCTGCTGTACGTCTTCGCCGCCGAATCGATGGTGGGGTTGTTCCCCGGCAGCCCCCGCTGGGTGTGGGCCATCGTGTTCGTCATCGTCAACACCGTCATCAACCTCGCGGGCATCAGCCTGCTGAAGTTCGCCAACCGGGTGTTCCTGGCGATCGAACTGGTCTTCGTCGTGGTGTTCGTCGTCATCGCCGTGCGGGCGATCAACGGGCAGACGCTGCCCAACGTCGGGTGGAGCACCCTGCCGATCTGGGACTCCAGCACCGTCACCGCGCCGCTGATCGCGACCGCCCTGTCAATTGCGGTGCTGAGCTTCCTTGGCTTCGACGGCATTTCGACGCTGGCCGAGGAGTCGACGGGCCGCAAGAATCCCGCCGGCCGGGCGATGATCATCGCGCTGTTCGTGGTCGCGTTCCTGTTCATCACCCAGACCTGGCTGGCGAGCCTGCTGGCCGGCGGCCGCGAGTCGTTCAGCGACGACGAGGCGGGCAACGCGTTCTTCACCCTGGTGCAGGCGGCCTCCAACACCGGGTGGATGAACGCCTTCTTCGCCGTCAACGTCATGGCGGTGGGCTTCGCGAACGCGATGGCCGCCCAGGCCGCGACGAGCCGGCTGCTGTACTCGATGAGCCGCGACGGCCAGCTGCCCCACTTCCTGTCGAAGATCAGCGCCCGCAAGGTTCCCGTCGCCGCGATCCTGGTGGTCAGCGCGCTGAGCCTTGTGCTGGTGTTGTTCTTCGTGGGGCAGATCGGGCTGATCTCCTCGCTGGTCAACTTCGGCGCGCTGTTTGGGTTCTGCCTGCTGCACGTGTCGGTGGTCTGGTACTACCTGGTGCGCCAGAAGTCCAAGAACTACCTGCTACACCTGGTGGTGCCGACGCTGGGCTTCCTGATCATCGGCTACGTGTTGTTCAACGCGGACTCCCTGGCCAAGATCGGCGGGCTGGTGTGGCTGGTGATCGGGGCAATCGTGTTCGGCGTCAACGTCTTCCGCGGCAAGGGCGTCCCGGAGTTGGCCGAGGAGAACGCGACGCGCTGAGATCTGGCCTAGGGTGAGCCATGCCGACCATCGCCGCCCGCCTGCTCGCCGTCATCGACGAGGACATCCTGCCCCTGACCGAGCGGGGCGTCGCGGCGGGCAACAAGGTGTTCGGTGCGGCCGTCCTGCGCAAGTCTGATCTGTCGCTGGTGCTGGCGGGCACCAACGACGAGACCGACAATCCCCTGCTGCACGGTGAAATCAACACCCTCAACCAGTTCTACGCACTGCCCGATCGTCCGCCGACCACCGAGCTGCTGTTCCTCACCACCCACGAGCCGTGCACGCTGTGCATGTCGGCGATCACCTGGGCGGGGTTCGACAACTACTACTACTTCTACAGCCACGAGGATTCCCGGGACAGCTTCGCCATCCCCCACGACCTGAGAATCCTCAAGGAGGTCTTCGGTCTGGAGCCCGGCGGCTACCGGCGGTCGAACGCCTTCTGGACGGCGTACGCGCTGGCCGACCTCGTCGAGTCCGAGGACGGACCGCTGCGCTCGGAGCTTCGAGCTCGGACCGCACGGATCAAGGACCGCTACGCCGCGCTGTCGGACAAATACCAGGAAACCAAGGGCGACAACGACATTCCGCTGAACTGACGGGCGCCGAGGCTAGAACCGGCGCCGCAGCTCCGCGACGAGCTCGCCGCGCTCCCCCACCACGACGTCGTCGAGGTCCAGCCACCTCGCCATGGTGCGCAACTCGCCTGCCATCGCCTCGGCCACCCGCCCCGGGTCCTGGCCGGGCTCGACGAACGCCCCCACCGCGTGCAAGGCACCCCGGGCCCGGTCGGCCTTGAGGTCGACCCGGCCGACGAGCTCCCCGTCGAGCATGAGCGGCCACACGTAGTACCCGAACTGACGCTTCGGTTCAGGAACGTAGATCTCGATGCGGTAGTGGAAGTCGAACAGC
>Ga0209051_1002276_pt1 | contig 14061 bp, 12 predicted proteins | sample AraplaCvi_mMS_r2_2_FD_184286 | JGI IMG/M metagenome (GOLD analysis project Ga0209051, IMG submission 184286) | Arabidopsis root microbial communities from North Carolina, USA - plate scrape MF_Cvi_mMS_r2 (SPAdes) (version 2) | ecosystem: Host-associated > Plants > Roots > Endosphere | place...
CTGCAAGACGAGCTGCTCGCCGGCGGATCGCTCACGTAGGCGCGCCTCGCACGATGGGCGCATGCCCTGCCGGCCGACGACGAATGGCGCGCCACCCTGACGATCCCGGCCGCCGCGATGCCGGGCGCGCTGCCCCGCTTCCTCGACGAGGCGGCCCGGCAGGTCCATGTCCAGGTCGGCATCGAGCGCCTGGCGTCCGACGCGCGCGTCGACCCGCCCGGCCGCGCCGCGGCAGACGCCCCGCGCAGCCTGCGCTTCGCCCTGACGCCGGGCATGCGCGACGCCCTCGAGGCCGGCGCGTCGGCCACGCTCGTCTGCACGCACCCTCGCTACGCCTGGCGCCGGCGCCTGCCGGCGGCGCTGCTGCGGGAACTGCGCCGCGGCCTGTCCGGGCATCGCGAGGGGGCGCGATGACGCGCGCCACCGGTACGCCCGCCCGCCGTCGCCTGCTGCGCCGTCCGGACGGCCCGCGGCTGCCGCATCCCCGCGTCGATCACGCGGCCCCCGTCGACGACGACGCGCTGCGCGAACTCGCCGCCGAGAACCGGACGCTGCTGCGCGAACTCGCGCGCGTCCAGGAGCGCAGCTCCGCGTGGCGCGACGAATGCCTGGCGCGCACCGAACGCCTCGACGCGGCCCTGGTGCGCGCCCGCGGCGACGGCATCGCCAAGGAGACCCGCATCGCGGCGCTCCGCGACGAGCTCGCCTCGCTGCGCCGGCGCGCCGCGACCTGGCTCACGAACGAGGAACTGCTGCGACGCCTCGCCGACCTGCGGGCGCGCAACCGCTCGCTGGAAGGCGAGCTCGCCCGGACTCGCGCGGAGGGCGCCCCGGCGCCGGTGGCGCCGCCGGGACGCGTCGCCGCCGAAGGAGGCTTCCGGAGCGTCCTGTGCCTGGGCATCCGAGCGCGCCACGTCGCGGACTTCCGCGCCTGGGTCGAGGCGCGCGGCGGGCGCTTCGCCCACGCGGCGGGCCTCGTCGGCGAGCCCCTCGACCAGCTCGCGCCGCTGCTCGCCGAGGCCGACCTGGTCGTCATCCAGGCCGGCTACGTCTGCAGCGACGCCCGGCGAGCCGCCGAGCAACACTGCGCGCACACGGGCAAGCGCTGCGTCCTCCTCGACAAGCCCTGCGCGCAGGCCTTCGTCGAGGGCCTAGCCCGGCTCGACCCGGGCCGGGCATCGGTCGCGGGCGACTGAGACACCCCCGTTTCGGCATCCACGCGACAGCGGCGCCGTCCATCCATGTCCTCGGGGCAGATCCCGCTTGCTGAGCTTAATGCGAACTATTAGCATTTGCGTTCTTTGGGAACCCGACATTGCCCAAGACCGACCCGGTGACCGGTCCGATGCCGCCGACTTCGAACAGACCAGCAGACAGAAAGCCCCCATGACCGACTCCCGCCTCCACCCGCTCGCAGGCGCCCTCGCCTCGGCCGGCCTCGCGTGCGCCCTGCTCGCGAGCGGCCCCGCCGCCGCGGCCCCGAAGAAGCCTGCCCCCGCCTCGCTGACCGACCTCGAGAAGAAGATCGACGCCCTGATGGCGCAGAACAAGGCGCTGGCCGACAAGGTCGAGAAGCTCGAGGCCGCGCAGGCGCAGCAGCAACAACAGGCGACGCAGCAGGCGCAGGTGGTGCAGCAGCAGGCCACGCAGATCCAGGCCCAGGCGCAGGCGGTGCAGCAGGACCAGGCGCAGGTCAAGGAATGGGGCCAGGCCGTGCAGCAGACGCAGCAGGCCGTCGCCGCGAACACGCAGGCCACGCAGCGTGCCGGGTGGGCCGCCAACACCACGGTGGGCGGCTACGGCGAGATCGGCTACACGCGCCCGACCAAGGCGGTCGCCGACTCCAACACCGACGTGCAGCGCGCGGTCATCGCCCTCCAGCACCGCTTCGACGACCGGACGCGCTTCGTCGGCGAGTGGGAATGGGAACACGCGATCACCTCGTCCGACGACTCGGGCGAGTCCGAGGTCGAACAGCTGTGGGTCGAGCGCGAATTCGACAACGGCGTGAAGGGCCGCGCCGGCCTGTTCCTCATGCCCGTCGGCCTGATCAACCAGACCCACGAGCCGACCGCCTACTACGGCGTCTACCGCCCCGACGTCGACACCAAGATCATCCCCAGCACCTGGCGCGAGGTGGGCCTGGGCGCCAGCGGCGACATCGGCAACGGGCTGAACTGGGACGTCGCGCTCACCACCGCGCCCAACCTCACGCACTGGGATCCGGGCTCCACCGAAGGCCGCGAGCGCGGCCCGCTGCAGGCGATCCACGGCGAGGGTCAGTTCGCGACCTCGCGAACCTTCGGCGGCGTCGCGGCCCTGAACTGGCGCGGCGTGCCGGGCCTGTGGCTCGGCGGCTCGGTCACCTACGACAACATCGGCCAGAGCCAGCCCGGCTTCGCCGGCAACGGCGCCAAGCTGCTGCTGCTGGACGCGCACGCGCGCTACCAGTTCGCCGGCTGGGACTTCGCGGCCGAGGCCGTGCGCGGCACCATCAGCAACACCGAGGCCCTCAATGCGAGCTACGTCGCCAGCGCGGTCGAGGATCCGACGCTCGTGCCGCACCTGTTCTGGGGCGGCTACGGCCAGGTCGCGTACCAGCTGTTCAAGCAGGGCGACTACACGCTCACGCCGTTCGCGCGCTACGAGATCCTCAACACCGCCGCCGGCTTCGGCACGCTGCCCTCGACCATCGGCGGCGTGAAGCAACCCGACGAGCACATCCTGACCGTCGGCGCCAGCCTGTTCATCGGCGAGGGCGTCGTCCTGAAGGCCGACTACCGCGACTACCGACAGCACAAGCTGCCGGATCCGGACGAGCACTTCACCCTCGGCAACTCGCTCAACCTGGGAGTCGGCTTCGCGTTCTGACCAAGGATCCTGACCACGGGAGCGCCCGCCGGCGCCCCGTGGGTTTTGCGGCCACTCCCCGTTTCTTCAGCTTTCCGGGGGATCCATGGCCTTTTTTATGCAGTCGCGCATTGTGCACGCTCCGCCTGACGGTGGCCGGGCGCACGAGGCGCGCAGGAGCGGAAGGCGCGTTACCCGGGTGGGGCTGGGGACGCGCCCGATGCAGCGGGCCGCCACCGGTTCGGGCTGGTGGCGGCCCCATCTCTTTTCCGGTCGGGGATGCCGGCCGGCCCGGGAACAAAAAAAGCGCGCCCTGGGGCGCGCTTGAAAGTGGATCAACAGCGGGTCAGTCGTCCCGTCCGCCGAAGATCCCCAGCAGCATCAGCAGCGACTGGAACACGTTGACGAGGCTCAGGTAGACCCCCAACGTGGCCATCACGTAATTCGTCTCCTCGCCGTCCTGCACGCGCTTGAGGTCGTGCAGCACGAAGGCCGAGAACAGTCCGATCGAGATCACGGAAAGCGTGATCATCAGCGCGCTGGACTGGATGAACAGGTTCGCCAGCCCGGCGACCACCAGCATGACCATGCCGATGAACAGGAACTTGCCCATCGAGGACAGGTCACGCTTGATCACGGTGGACAGCGTCGCCATGCCGAAGAACACGGCCGCCGTGCCGGTGAACGCCATCATCACCAGGCCTGCCCCGTTGTGCAGCCCGAGCACCGAGCCGACCAGGCGCGAGAGCATCAGGCCCATGAAGAACGTGAAGGCGAGCATCAGCGGCACCGCCGCCGCGGAGTTGCGCTGCTTGCCGATGGCGAAGATGAAGAACATCGCGCCGGCGAACAACAGCAGGCTGCCCATGACGCCGATGCCGTTCAGGATCCCCGTCGCCACGCCCAGCCACGCGCCGAGCACGGTCGGCACCATGGAGAGCGCGAGCAGGGCATAGGTGTTGCGCAGGACGCGGTTGCGCTCGACGCCGGCGGGCACGTAGGTGCCGCGGGGATCGATGCGAAGGGGTTGCTGGTTCACGAGGAACTCCTCAAAGGGTGACGTAGAGGATGATGGGGGCGCCGATAGTTCGCGTAAATGCGAATGTTTCGAAGCTCGAGATCGAGAAAACCGCAGCATCGAGGGTCATGCCGTACGGCCTGCGGCGGGCTGTGCACCGACGGCCGCGGCGCGGCGCGCACGCGCGCGGATGTTCAGGAACTCCACCGCCAGCGAGAAGCCCATCGCGGCGTAGATGATGGCCTTGGGCACGTGGATGTCGAACGCCTCGGCCGACAGCGTCATGCCCACCATCACGAGGAACGACAGCGCGAGCACCTTGACCGACGGATGACGGTCGACGAAGTCGCCGATCGGCCGCGCCGCGAACATCATCACGGCGACGGCGGCCACGACGGCGGCGATCATCACGCTGACGCGGTCGACCATGCCCACCGCCGTGATGACGGAGTCGAGCGAGAAGACGATGTCGATCACGGCGATCTGCGCGATCACGCCGGCGAAGCTCGCCGCGCCGCGCGCGGGCGTCGCCTGGGACGGCTCGTCGCCGCGCTCCACGGCGGAGAAGATCTCGTGCGAGGCCTTCCACAGCAGGAAGAGGCCCCCGCCCAGCAGCACCAGGTCGCGCCCGCTCAGTTCCTGGCCCGCCAGCGTGAAGAGCGGCGTGGTCAGGCCCATCACCCAGCTGAGCGACAGCAGCAGCAGGATGCGCGTCAGCATGGCGAAGCCCAGGCCCAGCCGGCGCGCGGCATTGCGGCGTTCCGGCGGCAGCCGGCCGACGAGGATCGTCAGGAAGACGATGTTGTCGATGCCCAGCACGATCTCGAGCAGGGTCAGCGTCGCGAAGGCGGCCCACAGCGTGGGATCGAGCAGGAAGTCCATGGCCGGGCGTCGTCGGGAGGAATCGAATGCGACATTCTTCGGCGCGCGACTTTCAGCGTAAAGTCGTTTATGGCGCCCTTACGCTACGAGAAAACCGCATCATGAACTTCAAGCACCTGCACTACTTCTGGGCCGCGGCCAAGGCTGGCGGGGTCGTGCGCGCCGGCGGGCAGCTGCACATCTCGCCGCAGACGCTGTCGGGCCAGATCAAGCTGCTCGAGGAGAGTCTCGGCTGCGCCCTCTTCCGCAAGGCCGGCCGCGGCCTCGAGCTCACCGACGAAGGCAAGCTCGCGATGGGCTACGCCGACCAGATCTTCGCCCTCGGCACCGAGCTCGAGGCGCGGATCGGCAAGACCAGCGGCGTCGCGACCACGCTCGACTTCCGCGTCGGCGTGGCCGATTCCGTCTCCAAGTCCATCGCCTACCGCCTGCTGGAGCCGGCGCTCTCGGCCGCGGCCAACGTGCGCATCATCTGCCACGAGGGCGCGTTCCCGGAGCTCCTGGGGCAGCTCGCGGTGCAGCGCCTCGACCTGGTGATCGCCGACGAGCCGCTGGGCCGCCAGAGCGGCATGAAGGCCTTCAACCATCCGCTCGGGTCGACCGCCATGAGCTTCTTCGCGACGCCCGAACTGCGCCGCAACCTGCAGGGTGCGTTCCCGCAGTGCCTGGACGACGCGCCCATGCTGCTGCAGGGCGCCGTCTCGGCGGTCCGCCAGCGCTTCGACCTGTGGCTGGCCGCGCACCGCATCCGCCCGCGCATCATCGGCGAGTTCGACGACGCCGCCCTGATGAAGGCCTTCGGCGGCGAGGGCCGCGGCGTGTTCATGACGCCCGCCGTGCTCGAATCCGAGACCGCCGCCCAGTACGGGGTGCGCGTGGTCGGCCGCACGGAGGAACTGGTGGAGGAGTTCCACGCCATCTCGACCGAGCGCCGCATCACCCATCCCTGCGTCGCGGCGATCACGGACGCCGCGCGCGACCAGCTCTTCAACGGCTAGCGGGCCGGCGAGCCCGCGCGCGACGGGAGACGCGATACTGTCGCCGCCGCATCGCCAGGATCTCCGGATGACCCGCCTCCGTTCCTCGTTCCGCCGCAACGCCCTCCCCGGCGGCGCGCTCCTGCTCGCGCTCGCCGGCTGCGCCCATGCGCCAGGCGGCGCGTCGACCGCGCCGTCCGCCGCCCCGGGCGCCGCGGCGCCGCAGCCGCTCGCCGCCGATGCGCCCGCCTGGGTCGAACTGGGCCCCGCGCCCCTGGTGCGCGCCATCCTGCCCGACGGCGAGGCCTGCCCGCCGCTCTCGGTCGACGACCGCCCGCAGCCCATGGCGCGGCGCGTCGGCACCGGCACGCCCGCCCGACGGCCGTCGTCGACCAAGGCGGCCGACTTCCCCGTCCAGGTCTGCGAGGCGACGCTCGCGCCCGACGTCCGCGCCGTGCGCCTGGGCGGGCGCGCGCTGCCCGTGCCGGCGGCCGAGCCGCGTCGCATCGTCGTGCTCGGCGACACGGGCTGCCGCATCAAGGGCGACTTCACGCAGGACTGCGCCAGCCCGGACAGCTGGCCCTTCGCCCAGGTGGCGCGCACGGCCGCGGCCCTGCAGCCCGACGTGGTGATCCACGTCGGCGACTACCACTACCGCGAGACGCCCTGCCCCGCCGGCCATGCGGGCTGCGCCGACAGCCCCTGGGGCTACGGCTGGGACGCCTGGAGCGCCGATTTCTTCGTGCCCGCGCGGCCGCTGCTGGCCGCCGCGCCGTGGATCTTCGTGCGCGGCAACCACGAGGAGTGCGCCCGCGCCGGCCAGGGCTGGTTCCGCTTCCTCGCGCCCGAGCCCTGGACGCCGCGCCGCTCCTGCGACGCCCCCGCGGACGACGGCGAGGCCGACTACACGCCGCCCTACGCGGTGCCGCTGGGCGCCACCACGCAGCTGGTGGTCTTCGACTCCGCCCACGCGGGCTACAGGAAGCCCGACCTCTCGACGCCCGCCGGCGCGGCGCTCCACGCGCACTACGTCGCCGACGTCCGCGCGATGGACGCGCTCGCATCGCCCGGGCGCCGCAGCTGGTTCGCCAGTCACCATCCCGTGCTCGGGTTCGCCCCCGACGACTCCCCCGGCGCGACGCGCCCGTACCCCGGCACCGCCGCGCTGCTGCAGGCCATGAACGAGGTCAACGGCGAGGTCTACTTCCCGCCCGGCATGCAGCTCGCGCTGCACGGCCACGTGCACCTGTTCCAGGCGCTGTCCTTCCTGGACGGCCATCCGGCGACGCTGGTCGCGGGCAACGGCGGCGACGTGCTCGACGCGCCGCTGCCCGCGCCGCTGCCGCCCGGCACCACGCCGGCGCCGGGCGTGCGCCTGGGCGACACCGCGTTCAGCAACGGGTTCGGCTTCCTGCTGATGGAGCGCGCCGACGACGCCGGCCGCTGGACGGTCACCGCCTTCCGGCGCGACGGCAGCGAGCTCACGCACTGCGCGCTCTCGGCGGACGGCCAGCTCGCCTGCGTCCCGCACGGCGCCCTCCCTTGAATCCCCCGGCGCCCGCGGGCCATTGCCGCGGGCCCTTTGACGGACCCGCCGCGGGCGTGCAAATTGCCTGTTGCGCCCCTTCCCCACCGGAGACCGAGCCCCATGGACGACCAGAAGATCCTCGACCACATCACCGCCCTCGTCGACGAGGAACACAAGCTGCGCGAGCAGGCCGCCGGCCCCGAGGCCAACGCCGAGCGCCTGAAGAAGGTCGGCCAGCAGCTCGACCAGTGCTGGGACCTGCTGCGCCAGCGCCGCGCCAAGCGCGAGTTCGGCGAGGATCCCGACGCGGCCAAGCCGCGCGACATCACCACCGTCGAAAACTACGAGAACTGAGTGTCCGGGGGGCCGGCCAGGGCCGGCTCCCGCCTTTCAATGGCGCGCGGTGCCGGGCGCCGCCCGCCGCCGATGCTGCTCCGACAGGAGCGCATCCGGCGTCACGCGGGCCAGTGCCGCCTCGACCTTGTTCCTCCAGCCGGAGACGACGTGGTCGTCCCCGCGCATCAGCGCCTCCCAGCCGTCGCGCGCGACGTCCGCCGGGTCGGCCTTCTCGCCGACGGCGAGCCCCGTGTCCAGCATGTCGGCACGCTCGAAGAAGTGCGTCGCGGTCGCGCCCGGCATCAGGCAGGTGACGCTGACGCCCGTGTCGCGCAGCTCCTCGCGCAGCGCGAAGGCGAAGGACGCGATGAACGCCTTGCTGGCGTTGTAGACCGCCTGGAAGGAGCCGGGCGTGCGGCCGGCGATCGAGCCCGTGATCAGGATGCGCCCCCGCCCGCGCCGACGCATCTGGCCGCCCAACCGGTGCAGCAGGTCGAGCGTGCCGGTGACGTTGGTGTCGACGACGTGCTTGGCGGCGCTGAAGGGCCGGTCCAGGAAGGCATGCCCCAGGCCGTGCCCGGCGTTGGCGACCAGCACGTCGACGGCACGGCCGCCGATGCCCAGCAGCAGCTTGTCGCAGCCGAAGGAGGTGGACAGGTCGCACTCGACCGTGTCGACGTCGACGCCGAGGCGGCGCAACCCGGCGGCGGCGTCGTCCAGCGGACCTTCGTCGGCCGCGATGACCAGGTCATGGCCGGCGATGGCGGCCAGGCGCGCGATCTCGCGGCCGATGCCGCGCGAGGCCCCGGTGACGACGGCGAGGGGGCGATGCGGGGGGAGGTGTGCCATGGGTGTTCTCCGATGCGGCGCGGACCGCGGTCCGCATGCCCGACGGTCGGCAACGCGCATACCCCGGCCATGGCGCGTCCCCTTGGGCGCGCTCCTTGCCGCATCGGGACACGACCTCCGAACCGTATCGCTCGAAGGCCGTCTCCACCGGAGACCGGCGGGGCCATCCACTTTCGCGAAGGAGCATCTCGTGAACAAGCAACAAGGGCAGAACCAGCAGGACAAGCGCCAGGACACCGACCTGGGCCAGCAGGATCGCAAGTCGTCGCAGCAGAGCCAGTCCGGCCAGACGAACCAGCAGGGCGCGCCGCAGCGCCAGTCGGACCTGAGCCAGGGCTCGCAGCAACCCGGCAGCCGCGACCGCAGCCAGGACAAGAGCCGCTGACGCCCGCGCGCATCGCCGCCGCCCCGCGGCGGCCTGAACGAACGGCCGGCCTGCGCCGGCCGTTTTCCTGGGCGCCGCCCGTTCAGCGTCCGGGCACGAAGGCGCCCGACGAAGCGCCGCCGGCGCGCCGCGCCGCGACGGCCGGCAGTTGCGGCAACGCGAGCCCGCGCGCCTCGGGCGCGATCTCGAGCGACATCGTGCGCACGGGTGCGGGCCGCACGAACTCGCGCAGCAGCTCGAGGATGAGCGCCGCGCTTTCGTCCCAGCTGCTCGCGTCGACCACGGCCTGCGCCTGCGCGAGGCGCTGCGCGCGCTGCGCGGGCGTCTCGGCCAGCGCAGCCTCAATCGCCCCCACGAAGGCCGGCGCGTCGGGCGCCAGGCGCACCACGGCGCCGTGCAGCGCGACCACGTCGTCCAGCGGCACCGCGACCACGGGCTTGCCGCCAGCCAGGTATTCCAGCGTCTGCGCCGGCGCGGCGTGGCGCGTCGAGGCGTCCTGGCGCAGCGGCAGCAGGCACACGTCCCAGTGCGACAGCAGGTGCGGCAGCATGTCGTAGCTCTGCTCGCCCAGCCAGTGGATGTTGGGGCGGCGCGGCAAGGCGTCCGCGAGCTGCGGGGCCACGGGACCGACCATCACGATTTGCCAGCGAGGCCGACTGTCGGCGATCGCGGCCACCAGGTCCAGGTCGACGCGCCCGTCGATCGTCCCGAAGAAGCCCAGCCGAGGGCGCGGCAGCCCCTCGTGGAGCGCCCGGGCGGCCGCGCATTCGAGGCGGTTCGTCGCCGGGTGGGCGAAATGGGCGGCGTCGACGGCGCTCGGCAGGCAGTGCAGGTTGGAATGCCGCCCGCGCCGTGCCGCGTGCAGCGCCGGGCTGGCGGTGAGCACGATGTCGGCCAGGTTGAGCAGCGCCTCCTCGCGCTGCACACGCTGGCGCGGCGCGCCGGCGGCACTGGCGAAGTCCCCGCCGCAGTCGTAGACGATGGCGCGCGGCTCCAGGTCGGCGGCCAGCGGCAGGGCCATCGGGGTCGTGAGCCAGGCGACCGGCTCGTCGATGCGACGCTCGGCGGCGAACTGCGCCAGCAGCGCCTCGAGCGCGGACTGCTGGGCGTCGTGGAATCCGGGCGCCGCGACGGGCGTGCGCGGCGTGAGCACCTCGACGCCGGCCTGCGGGCGACTCGCGAGCAGCGCGGGCGTGCCCTCGCCGTACACCGGCTCCTCCACGAAGTAGATGCAGAACTCGCGCGCCAGCCGTGCCAGCAGGTGCTGCGGCCGCCGCATCATCTCGCCCCAACGCCGGTGCGAGAAGACCACCAACGCCGGCGGCCGCGTTCGCGCCGGCGCCGAGGGCTCGGGCAGGATGGCGCCGCGGACGTCGGCCGGGGGCATGGCGTGTCTCCTGTTGACGGGGTTTCTACTTGCAACAAGAGAAACCAGCAATCAACGTGCCCCGGCGGCCGGGCCGCGCAGAAGCTCAGCCGTGCCGCTTCACGAAGCCGAGGTAGGCGTCCATCCAGGTCTGCAGGAACTTGCGGGTCGACTCGCTCAGCTTGCCCGACTCGTCGAACACGCCTTCCTTGTGCTGGATGAAGACCTCGGGCTGGCCCAGCGTCGGCACGTCGAGGTAGGCGAGCACGTTGCGCAGGTGCTGCTGGGCCAGCGCGGTGCCGAGGGCGCCGACCGAGACGCCCAGCACGCCGGCCGGCTTGCCGGCCCAGGCGCTCTGGCCGTAGGGACGGGAGGCATTGTCGAGCGCGTTCTTGAGCACGCCCGGCATCGAGCGGTTGTACTCCGGCGTCACGAAGATCAGGCCGTCCGCGGCCTTGACCTCCGACTTCAGCCGCTTGACCGAATCGGCCTGGTTCGCGTCGTCGTCCTGGTTGTAGAGCGGCAGGTCGTCGATGCGCAGTTGCACGAACTCGAACCCGGCAGGAGCGAGCGACGGCAGCGCATCCGCCAGCTTGCGGTTGAACGAATCGCGGCGGAGGCTGCCGACGATGACGGCAATGCGGGTCTGGGCCATGGATGGGTTCCTCGTTGTCCGGAGGTGGGAAACGGGAAATGGTATCCCGGCACGGCCGCGCGGCGTGATGACCGAAGGGTTATGCCCTTGGAGGGAGCTCAGCCACGTACCGATTGGAGAGGCTCCATCCCCAGGCGCTGGCCGCCCGCCAGCACCCAGTGGATCACGGCCCCGAGTTCCTCCAGCGTGTACTGCTTGTGCAGCAGTGCCCGCACGCCCGCCGCTCGCGCATCGGACTGCAGCTGCTCGGGAATGTTGCCCGAGCTGATGACGACCGGCAGCGCGGGCGCGATGCGGGCGAGCTCGCGCGCCACGTCCAGGCCCGACACCAGCGGCATGTTGAGGTCGGTGACGGCGACGTCGAAGCCCTCGGGGTCGCGCCGCACGGCGTCGATGGCGGCGAGCGGGTCGCTCACGCAGGTCGGCGCGTAGCCGAGCCGTTCCAGCATGTGCGAGACCATGACGACGATCACCTCGTCGTCGTCGATGTAGAGCACGCGTTCGCCGCGCCCGCGTTGCGTCGCCGCGATGGCGGCCGGGCGCTCGGCGCCGGCCAGGGGCTCGATGCGCGGCAGGTGGATGGCGAAGGCCGAGCCCTGCCCTTCGGCCGTCTCGACGCCGATCGCGCCGCCGTGCGCAGCGACGATCCCGTGCGCCACCGCGAGCCCGAGCCCGGTGCCCTCGCCCACCGGCTTGGTGGTGAAGAAGGGCTCGAAGATGCGCGCGCGCGTGGCCGCGCTCATGCCGCGGCCGTTGTCGCTGACGGTGATGCGCGCGTAGCGGCCGGGCGCGAGGGTGGTGGAGAGCTGGCGCGCGGCGTCGGCGTCGAGGTGGACCGCCTCGAGCGCCACCCGCACGCGCCCGGCGCCGCCGTCCAGCGCGTGCCAGGCGTTGGTGCACAGGTTCATCAGCACCTGCTCGACCTGCGTCGCGTCCGCCAGCACGTGCAGCGGCTCGGGCGCGGGCGCCGCCTCCAGCGTCACGCCCGCGGGCAGCGTCGCGCGCAGCAGGCCGAGCGTCTCCTCGACGAGCGGCCCGAGCTCGCAGTTCGCCACCTCCCGCGGCTGGCGGCGCGCGAAGGCGAGGATCTGCTGCACGAGCTCGCGCCCGCGCAGGCTCGCCTTGCGGATCTGCTCGACGCTGCGCGCGCCCGGGTGCCCGGCGGGCAGGTCCTGCAGCGCGAGCGCGACGTTGCCGAGGATGCCGGCCAGCACGTTGTTGAAGTCGTGCGCGATGCCGCCGGCGAGCACGCCGATCGCCTCCATCTTCTGCGACTCGCGCAGTTGCGCCTCCAGCTCCAGCCGCACGATCTGGCCGCGCCGCTGCTCGGTCAGGTCGCGGCCGACGCCGCGATAGCCGGTGAAGCGGCCGTCGCCGTCGAACATGGGCTCGCCGCTCACGCCGATGATGACCAGGCGCCCGTCGGGCGCGTGATGCGAGATCTCGAAGTCGCGGAACGGCTGGTGCGCCTCGAGCTGCGCGCGGTGACGTTCCCAGGCCGCCGGATCCATGCCCGCGCTCGCCGCCTCCCAGGGCTTCTGGCCGACGATGCGGCGCAGGCCGATCGAGTTGTCGTGCGCGCTGCCGCCCACGACCTTCGTGAGGCGGAACTCGGCGTCCTGCTCCCAGTACCAGTCGGAGGACAGCGCGGTGAGCGAGCGGAAGCGCGCCTCGCTCTCGCGCAGCGCGTCCTCGGCCTGCCGGCGCTCGGTGATGTCGGTGACCATGGCGAGCGCACCTGCGTAGCGCCCCTGGTCGTCGAACGCCGGGCTGGTGCTCATCGCCACCCACAGCGCGCGGCCGTCCTTGCGGCGCAGGCGGAAGTCGTGCTGCTCGGAGATGCCGAGCGCCCGCCGGCGCAGGTTGCCGACCGCCTGCGCCCGTGCCTCGTCGTCCATGAAGTCGAACAGGCCGCGCCCGGTCATCTCGTCGACCTCGTGGCCCATCATGCGCGCCATCTTCGGGTTCACGAAGGTGGTGACGTTGGCCGCGTCGATCATCCAGATGCCCTCCTCGGCGGTCTGGACGATGCGCCGGTAGCGCTCCTCGCTCGCCTGCAGCGCCACCTGCTGGCGCTTGCGCGCGCTGATGTCGCGGATGAAGGCGCCGAACTGGCGGCCGCCCTCGGCGTGCAGGTCGCTGAACGAGATCTCGATCGGGAATTCGCGGCCGTCGCGGTGGCGCGCCACGGTCTCGATGCCGCGCCAGTCGAGGCGCCGCTCGCCGCTGGCCAGGTAGCGGCCGAAGCCCGCCTTGTGGGCGGCGCGCAGGCGCTCGGGCTGCAGCAGCTCGAGCGGACGGCCGACCACCTCGCCGCAGGGGTAGCCGAACATCGCCTCGACCGCGGGGTTGCAGAAGGTGATGCGGCTGTCCTCGTCGAGCGTGAGCACGACGTCGGTGGTCGTCTGCCAGAGCAGCCGGTCGCGGTTCGCGCTCTCGCGCGCGCGTCGCTCGGCGTCCTGGCGTTCGGTCACGTCCTGCAGCGTGCCGCGCAGGCGCAGCAGCCGCCCCGCCGCGTCGGCGATCGGCTCGATGACGTTGTGCAGCCAGAGGCGCCGGCCGTCGGGCAGCGTGTAGCGGAACTCGGTCTCGGTCGGCCGGTGCTGGATGGCGGCGCGCGCGCGGCCCTCCGTGTAGACCGAGCGGTCGCAGGGGTGGACGTTGGCGGCGAACTGCTCCACCGTGAACGGGCCCAGCGCGGGGTCGCGGCCCAGCATGGCGTAGAGCTCGTCCGACCAGTGGACGGTGCCGGTCGCGCCGTCCACCTCCCAGCTTCCCAGCCGGGCCACGCGCTGGGCCTGCGAGAGCATGTCCTCGGACTCGCGCAGCGCGCCCAGCAGTTCGAGCGCGTTGCGGCGCTCCTCGCGCACCATCTGCTCCTGGCGGCGCAGCCGCAGCAGTTGCTCGACGGTCGCCGCGAGATCGGCCAGGATGCCGCGCAGCCCTGGCGTCAGCGTTCGCGCAGCGGGGTCGAGGACGCCCACGGTCCCGAGGGCCACTCCTTCGAACCGGATGGGATGGCCAGCGTAGGAACGAATGCCGGGCGCGCCGCGCACGTACTCGTTGTCGGCGAAGCGCGGATCGGCGCGGGCATCGCTCACCTCCAGGCCGTGGGCGCTCGCGATCGTGCACGCGCAGAAGCTCGAGGAGACGGGGACCTCGGTGACGTCGGTGCCCACGCGCGAACGGATCCAGATGCGATCGGCGCCGGCCAG
>Ga0209051_1002284_pt1 | contig 14000 bp, 12 predicted proteins | sample AraplaCvi_mMS_r2_2_FD_184286 | JGI IMG/M metagenome (GOLD analysis project Ga0209051, IMG submission 184286) | Arabidopsis root microbial communities from North Carolina, USA - plate scrape MF_Cvi_mMS_r2 (SPAdes) (version 2) | ecosystem: Host-associated > Plants > Roots > Endosphere | place...
GCAGGGCCACTTGATCGCCGGTGTCACGGATCAACCCACCGAGGCGACCTTTGAAGCATGGCTCGCGGACCAGACCATTGAAAAGCTGCGCGAGTTCGCCGTGGCGCGCGACGGAAGCACCGCCGTCGAGCCGTTCTTCCTGTCCTGCCACATCTTCGGCCCCCATCTGCCCTACCTGATACCCCGGCATTGGTACGACCTGGTGGATCCGGCGGGCATCGAGTTGCCCGGTTCCTTCGCGGAGACTTTTAATGGCAAACCCATGGTGCAGCAGACCTACGCCGAATACTGGTCCACGGAATCGTTCAGTACGGAGGAATGGAAGAAGCTCACTGCGGTCTACTGGGGCTACGTGTCCATGATCGACCATGAGGTGGGCCGGATCATGGCCGCCGTTGAGGAACTTGGACTGGCTGATTCCACCGTCACCATGTTCACTGCGGACCACGGAGAGTTCACCGGCGCGCACCGGATGAACGACAAGGGACCGGCCATGTACGAGGACATTTACCGGATTCCTGCCATCCTTGCCGCCCCCGGCCAGGCGGCCCACCGCGAGAACAAGTTCATCTCCCTGCAGGACTTCACCGCTACGTTCATTGACATTGCAGACGGTGACTCCGGCGGCATCCGGGGTCGTTCCCTGATGCCAGCCACCGACGGCGGCCTGCCGGAAGACTGGCGGACCGAGATGGTGTGTGAATTCCACGGCCACCATTTCCCATACGCGCAGCGGATGATCCGGGACGTACGGTACAAGTACATCGCGAACCCCGAGGGCATCGATGAGTTCTACGACCTTGAAACCGACCCGGACGAACTCAACAATGCCATCGACGTGCCCGTCTACAAGGAAACCGTTAAAGACCTGCGGCTGCGCCTCTATAAGGAACTCATTAACCGTGGCGATCGCTTCTATCAATGGCTCGCCTTCGCAGGAGACATCAGCCCCGAGGACCGGCTCCGGCCCGAAACGGCCGTAGAGAGATTCATCTCCGCTTCGACCGACAACGAGCAACGCAACCCTGAAGAGGCGTGAGTTGGCCGTACGGGTCAGGTCCGAGGAGGAACCTTCCTTCAAGTTGTAGCAGGGCGTCCTTTGTCCAGTTCAAGGCGCCAGACCCACGGGCCCAAAGCAGAGCAGGTTGGAAAGCGCCGAACGCCGTGGCCATCGGCGGCGAGCCTTGTTGGTTCGCGATCCGATATTGCACTCAAGGCGTCTGTACGCGGCCGAGTCAGGGCAGTCCGGTGCTGAGAGCGAACGGGAGCTGGTCGCCGGCAAGAGGAGTCCGGGGTACCGGTTTCCAGTTCGCGTGCGAAGGAGTCGGGCCACCTGGCCCCTGTTTTATGGGTGGATCCCAGGGAATAGGGTCCAGTGAGTCCATGGCGGCAATTTGCGTGGTCCCTCGGACAAATACGGTGATGCGAACCGATTTGACGCCAAGCCACAGGGGAACGGAACTTTCCGTTCCCGCGTCGAAGCGTTTGCCCGAGTTGTTTGCCGTACAGGCATCCTGGTTGGCCCGGTCAAGGCCCTCGACGATAAATTCGAGAGGGTCATGACCGGGCACTGACGAGAGGTCAACATCGAGGATGCTGAACCGCATTGCGGTATCGCAGGCTGCTCCGCAACTGTTTGTCATAGCAGCCGCCGGCAGTAACAGCCACAGCAGATGGACACCTCTGCGTTTCATGCCCCCACAACGCGTGCACGGCACGTTGTTCGGTCGGTGCTACTCCGTTGTGTCCCCGGAAGTGGGGAAACTGCGTCCCGGCCGCTCGGCGCATCGAGAGAGAGCCGCGCGTGCGTCTACGTCTGGTCGAACGTCAGGCCGAGCAGGGCGTTTTCGGTGACCTCCGGTAGTGCAGGGTGGATCCAGTATTGCTTCGCGGCAAACTCGCGGACGTCGAGGTCGAAGGCCAGGACGGTGATCATTTGCTGGATCAGAGTTGAAGCCTGGGGGCCCATGTAGTGGGCGCCCAGGAGTTTGCCGGTGTCCTTGTCAGCGATGAGTTTGCAGATGCCGGTTGTGTCTTCCATTGCCCAGCCGTACGCGACGTCGCCGTAGGCCTGGATTTTGACGGTCACGTTGTGACCCTTTTCGCGGGCCTGGGACTCGGTCATTCCGACGGTGGCGATCTGGGGGTGTGTGAAGGTAGCGGCAGGGACGTTGTCGTGCGGCATTTTCTGCAGGTTTCCCGGGTTCAGCAGGTTGTGGCGCACGGCGCGCATTTCGGCGTTGGCGACGTGTTTGAGCATGTAGGGGGAGGAGACGTCGCCGAGCGCCCATACACCTGCGGCGGAGGTCGACCGGCCATACTCATCTACTTTGATGCGCCCGCCGCCTATGGTCTCGATCCCGGCGGCGGACAGGTGCATCAGGTCTCCGTTGGGGGTACGTCCGGTCGCTACCAGAAGTACCTCCCCGGTGGCGGTTGAGCCGTCGTCGAGCCGTATGGTGATGCCGCGGTCATTCTGTTCGGCGCTGACGGTAGTCCGGCCGGCCCGGACATCGAAACGCTCTGCGGCGAGGTCGTTGAACGGGTCGTGCAGGTCGTCGTCGAGGTTCCGCAGGAGGGTGGAGCGGGCAATGATCGTGACATCCGTGCCGAGGGCATCAAAGATGTGGGCGAACTCCATAGCGATGTAGCCACCGCCGATGATGACCAAGGATTTAGGCAACTGCGGAAGCCGCATGATGTCTTCGCTGGTGTAGTAGTGAACGCCTGAGGCGGAGATGACGTCGGGGACGACGGGGCGGGAGCCTGCAGCGATGACGATCCGGTCACCGGAGATGGTCCTCTGGTGGGCCCCTTGGCCGGTGCACAAGGTGCGTTCTCCGGTGAAAACGGCGTGTTGGTCGTAGACGTCCGTGTTCGGGCTCCGCTGGCTGCGCCGGTATTCCTCGCCAGCGACGGAGATGGGGTCTACGCGGTCCTCGAAAATGCGGCGGACGATGCCGGGCCAGTCCACGGAGTTGACGGAGGCGTTAAGGCCCAGCCGTGCTGACTCGCGGGTCTCGAGTGCGGTGTCCGCTGTGTGCACGAACATTTTTGTTGGGATGCATCCGGCGTTCAGGCAGGTGCCTCCGAACGATGCCTTCTCAATGATCGCGATCGACTGGTCTTCGAAACCGGGCCCGGGAATGGAGTTCCCGGAGCCGGTGCCAATGATGACCAAGTCATAGTGGCGATCTACGGCGAGGCTGCTGGTGACGGTGTGCATGTGGTCCTTACTGCGGGTTTACTTCCACCCTAATGAACCCGACGCCAACAGGTCTCATGAGCCGATGGCGGGACGGACCCGCAGCGACGGGGTCCGGCACTCGGTCGGCTAGTGCGAGCTATCGTTCGCTCTGGTCGAATACCGGGCCCGCATGGCAGGACTTGCCGCTGGCCCGGCCGTGAAGGCATGCGCCTGATCGTCCACGCGACGACCGCTCGTGCGGTCTACCAGGACGGGCTCGACTTCCATGCCGGTCTCGCTATCGACAAGGATCATGGCGCGTTCGGATGGGTCAAGGCGGGAGTTGCTCCATGCGGCCATCGCGACCAGCACCGGTCGGAGGGAGCGCCCCTTTTCGGTCAGGATGTACTCGTGCCGGGGCGGATTCGACTGGTAGGGCCGCTTTTCAAGCAGTCCTTGTTCCACGAGCACACGAAGTCGGCTGGTCAGCATGCTGGATGACAAGCCGATGTTCTCTTGGAACTGATCGAAACGGCTGTAGCCGTCGAAGCAGTCATGCAGAATGAGCATCGTCCACCACTCGCCCACATAGCCCAATGCTGTCGAGAGCGGGCACTCCCTGTCTTCGAGTCGGATCTTGCCACCCATTGCGGACACCTCCCTGGTTACTGCTATTCTAGCACTTAGTCGCTTCTAAAGTAGAAGTTACTAGATCCGGCCTGAGTGGCGGGGGCACATCCCGCCACGAGGCGCCACTCACGTCACCGAACCCACGGAGTAAACCTTCATGACAAAAGAAATCCTGCTCACAGACCTTCCCTCACCCATCACTACTTACCTGGATCGATCCCAGGGAATTGAGCGGAAGGCTGCCATAGACACGTTCGACGACGATGCCTTGGTTGTCGACGACGGCCGCCGGTACCGCGGCACTTCCGAAATCGTGCGATGGCTGGACCGGGTCGTATCCGAATTTGAATACACGACCACGTTTCTTGGGGCCAACAGTGATGGCCGGACCATAACTGTCGTCAACCGCCTTGAAGGGACATTCCCCGGGGGAATCGTCGAACTCAAGTACCGGTTTGTGCTCAATGAGCAAAATGACGCAATCAGCGAGTTGACCATCGCACCATAGGAGCGCGTAGACAAGCGGCGAACCCAAGGCGGGTCCAAGTTTTCAGAATGGATCATCTCTTGTGGTGGCCAGAGATCACTGGGAGACTGGGCAGTGCGTCGCGCCGCTCCCTCTGAGGGTTGAGGAGGTGCCACGAGGCCAGTTTGGTCCGCATCATCTTCGCCGCAGTACCGTTCCAGGGAGGCTCCGCATGAAAACTGTCGTGCATTATGGAATCCGTCAGATCGGGCTGGGGGAGGAAGCATGATTTCCGTCGCATTATCTGTGATCTTGACGGCGAAGCCCGGCAAGGAAAAGGACGTTGCCGAGTTCCTCCGCAGCGCGCGTTCGGTCGTTGAACAGGAACAAGGTACGCGTGCCTGGTTCGCCCTCCAGTTCGACGAATCGACTTTCGGTGTCTTCGACGTGTTTCCCGATGACGACGCCCGCCAGACCCACCTCTCCGGGGGTGTCGGGCAAGCCCTGGCCGCTCGGGGAGCTGAGCTGTTCAGCGCGGAACCGAACATTCAGAATGTCGACGTGCTCGCTTACAAATTGCCCGGCGAAAGCGGATAAAGAGCTCCAACGTCATGCACAGGCTTGGCAGCAGGCAATGACACGTTCGGACACAAGACGTGCCGAGGCGTTCAGCGACGCCGTCATCGCGATCGTTATCACGCTACTGGTACTTGAGCTCACGCCACCGGAGACCGAACCCGGGGAACTGCTGGCCGGATTGCTCGGTCAATGGCCGACATACCTGGCCTACGCGGCCTCCTACAGCTATTTGGCCGTTATCTGGCTCAACCACAAATCTGCCTTCTCCCGTATCCGGCAGATGGACATCGGCCTGCAGTGGGCCAACCTGGGCATCCTCGCCACCCTCGCACTCTTGCCTTGGCCGACAGCCGTGATCATCGATACAGCCAAGACAGGCAATCTGGCCGACGAGCGGGTTGCGGTCGCGCTGTACGCGATCGTCGGGGCCCTGCTGTGCCTGTCATGGCTGGTCTTCTTCTCGCACTTGGCGAGGCATCCCGAGCTCACCGAGGAAGAGGTGGAGGATTCCTACTTCGTACGCGAGCGCCCGCGCGCCCTTGCCGGTGTCGTGCTGTACCTCGGTGCCGGAGCGGCAGGTGTCCTCGTTCATCCGCTCGTCGCATCAGTGATCTTCGTGGTTCTGCCCATCTTCTACGGGCTCACCAGTCACGGGTTAGACCACAGGCCTGCTTTTCTCCGTGGTCTCTAATCCGTTGCTGTTATCCAGTTCCGGCCGCTCTCTTTGGCTCATCTGACGTTGCAAGCAGGATCTCCGGCCTCTAGGGTACTAAGGAGGCTTACCTTTTTTGGTTGAGTGCAGTAATCGATTTGCCGATCAACATCGAGGAGAACGCGCAGTGCCAGTTGAGGACAACATCAAGATTCCAGGAGCTCCATCGATTGAGAGACCGGCTCTGGATGAGCCGACAGCGGCCCGTGAGCCGTTGTCGCCAAAGCCTGATCAGCAGGGCCCGGAGGCCGTGTCACCTACAGGAAGCCCCACCGGCGCCCCCGCAAACTCGCGTGCCCAGTCCGGCCAGTACCTGACAACGGCCCAGGGTCTAAGGCTCGGCGATACAGACCATTCCCTGAAGGCCGGACCGCGGGGCCCGATTTTGCTGCAGGACCATCACCTGCGTGAGAAGATCACCCACTTTGATCACGAGAGAATTCCCGAGCGCGTGGTTCACGCCCGGGGAGCCGGGGCGCACGGAACGTTCCGCTCTTACGGCACGGCTTCGAAAATCACCAAAGCAGGGTTCCTTGCGCCCGATGTGGAAACGCCCGTGTTCGTGAGGTTTTCCACTGTTCTGGGATCCAGGGGGTCCGCTGATGCGGTCCGTGACACGCGTGGTTTCTCCACCAAGTTCTACACGGATGAGGGTACCTACGACCTGGTAGGGAATAACATTCCTGTCTTCTTCATCCAGGACGGCATCAAGTTCCCGGACATCATCCACGCGGGGAAACCGCATCCGGACAGGGAAATCCCGCAAGCCCAGAGTGCACACGACACGTTCTGGGATTTCGTTTCGTTGCACACCGAGGCGCAAGCCCACACGATGTGGAATATGTCCGACCGCGGAATTCCCCGTTCCTACCGAACAATGGAAGGGTTCGGCGTCCACACATTCCGGTTGGTGGATGCTGCAGGTAAGACCACGCTGGTGAAATTCCACTGGAAGCCGAAGCTGGGTGTTCACTCTTTGGTGTGGGAGGAGGCCCAGATTATCAACGGCATGGATCCCGATTTCCACCGTCGTGATCTGGCCGATGCGATCGAATCAGGTGCTTACCCGGAGTGGGAGCTTGGCATCCAGACGTTCCCGGACACTGAGGATCAAATGTTCGAAGGTATCGACCTCCTGGATCCCACCAAGTTCATCCCTGAGGAACTGGCTCCGGTTCAGCCGATCGGGCTGATGACGCTGAACGCCAACCCGACCAACTACTTTGCCGAGACCGAGCAGGTAGCCTTCCACCCGGGACATCTCGTCCCAGGCATCGATGTCACTAATGATCCGCTGCTGCAGGTTCGGCTGTTCTCTTACCTGGACACGCAGATTTCGCGGCTCGGTGGACCGAATTTCGCCCAAATTCCCATCAATCGTCCACACGCCCCGGTCAATGACATGCTGCGGGACGGTATGCACCAGACTGCCGTGCACGGGGGAGTGGCCCCTTACCATCCGAATTCCCTTGATGGTGGCTGCCCCTTTATGGCCGGGCAGGACGTTGGAGCCTTTGTGGATGTCCCTGAGGAAATCGCGGCAGGAATCAAGGAACGGAGAAACCCGGCGTCGTTCGATGACCACTTCAGCCAGGCCAGGCTGTTCTTCCGCAGTTTGACTCCGGTGGAGCAGGACCACGTGATCCAGGCCTACACATTTGAGCTTGGCAAGTGCTATGAAGAAGCGATCCGGGAACGGCAACTCATGGCGCTGGCCAATATTGACGCCGGACTTTGCGCTGCCGTCGCCAAGGGCCTCGGGATGCCCGCTCCTGCAGCCACCGTTGACACACCGGACGTGGAGCCCAGCCCTGCCGTGTCCCAGATTGGTGGGAAGTGGCCTGTTGCGGGTCGCGTCGTGGGCATCATCGCGGACAGTGAAAGCGACCTGTCCTTGGTGGCCGCGGCACGCGAGGCGGTTGATGCGGCAGGCATGGTCCCCCTGGTCATTGCGCCGTCCGGTGGCGTGCTTGAGCCGGAGCATGGTCCCTCGGTGACAGTCCAAAGGAGCTACCTCACCGCGCGCTCCACCGAATTCGACGCAATTGTTGTGGCTGGTGGAGGCATTCCAGCAGCCGATGCCATTCCGGGCCGCGATGCCAAAGCTGGTGAACCGGGTGTGACCCTTGATCCGCGCGTGGTTCTCATGGTTTCTGAAGCTTTCCGTCATGGCAAAGCCATTGGTGCCTGGGGTCCGGGTGCTGCTGTTCTGGACGCGGCCGGCATCCTTCAAGATGCCCCCGGAATCACCAGTGGTGAAGGTCCGGATGCGGTGATTCCGGTGGTCCGGGAACTGCTTTCTGCACACCGGGCGTGGGAACGGTTCCCGGCGGCAGGGTCAGCTTCGTAGCATTTCCAGTAGAACGCTGTTAAGTTCGACGGCGGTGGGTTGCCCATGCGGGCCAGCCCGCCGCCGTCGTAATTTCCTGGGTGACGTTTGCCGGTGGAGTGACTGTTCTTCTGTGTCGTCCGGGGCATGGTGCTGGGCGGAGCAGATCCGTCGACGAGATCGTCATCCTCAGCGCGCCGGATGACCATGGTTCGAGCTGCGGTTTCTTCGCGGAGGGAACGAATGATCGGGGTGGTTGGCCGACAGCAAATTCTACCTGTGGCCGATAGGGAGGGTTATTCGCCGTCGGCGACTGACTGGCGACGGTGACGTTCCCGCTGACCGTACGCGGCCCGAAGAATGTCGTCCTTTGACTCGAATCCCGAGCCCAACGCCCCACCGATAAGAGCCGCCGAAGTGGTCATCCACGCGACTTCGGCGAAGTCCCAAACGGTCACTGGGTGTTGCAGGGTTACCGCCAACAGGGTGTTGTCGATGGTGAACGCCGCGGCCAGCAGCACAGCCACGAACAGTAGGAAGTAGCTGATCACGACACCGATCACCAGGGACCACACCGTAGAGATGTTGTATAAGGAAGCCTTGTATCGTTCGAGGGAATCGTCGCGTTTGGCGCTTTCCCACAGATCGTGCTGGACGATAATCCAGAACACCATCGAACTGATGGAAAGTGCCATCAACAACGTCAGTCTCGTCGCCCCGAGCAGGTCTGCGAGCTGCCAGATAGTGTTCGTGACAAGGGCGAAAGCGCCGGTGGCAATGGCGGCGGCCATCGCGCTTCTCAGGCCGAAGACGAGCCGCCATGGACGGTTCGCCCGCAGCATGCCCGCCAGTAGTCGTCCCCGGCCGAGACGGGTTGCTGAGACGTAGCGGAACCCAATGGGCCCTTGGTCGGGAACGGTGGTCTCGATATGCCTAGATTTGTGCAACGAGGGTGGACCGAATTCCACCGCTTCATCCTCGGGATCGAAAGGACGGTGCATCGCCCAGCTGAGATCCGCGACGGCGGTGCGGACCCGGCGGTCGATGTTGACGGCACCGAGAGCGGGCACGGAGACAAGGGAGATCTGCTCGCCTAGCGCAACCTCCGCGACCACAGTCCGGCCATCCATCCGTATTGGAAGGTCGGTGAGGCAAACCATAACGTCCCATGCGCGGAGGTTCCTATGTTTCGCCAAGGAACCCAACATGGGCTCCAACCCGTTGCCGGCAGTAAAATCCTGGTACTCAATCACCACTGACCAGACGTGCCGCTCATCGGCGAGGTTGAGCAGATCGCGTACTTCGCGCCCGTTGCGATCGGCAAATTCGGCGGTGACCTCGGGTTCGGCGAGCACGCCCAGAGTACGGGCATTAGTAGGGTTCATATCGAAAGTATGTTCCGGCACGCGCTTGCCTCCTGTTGTTCAACGTTCATAACGAGTGAAGCCGGTTCCCGGGACGCATCCCCGCATGGTCAACCAGTGGCGCGCTCACTGCGGCCCCGGCCTGACTTAGGCACCGCTATGGAGGTGGAACAAGGCACCGTGCGGACGAAGGCGCCAAGCCCGCGTTGCTACGTGCAGATTCAGGCGGGTCTCCGGATGGGCAAGATCGAAGCCGGTGATTTGCCGGATGGAATTCAAACGATAGCGCAGAGTGCTTCGATGGATGGCCAGGCTTTCGGCCGTCTTGTCGTAGTTGCAGCCGTGGTCAAGGTATTGGGCCAAAGTTTGAACCAGGTCCGACCCTCGGCTCTCGTCCGAACGCTGAAGGTCACCCAGCCACTCGTCGAGATAACCGACCAAGTCCGGTTCGCTCCCAGCTGTGTCCAGGATCCGGTAGATCCCGAGTTCATCAAAGCGGGTGGCCCCATAGCAATCACTTGAAGTGGTTCGAATGTGCAGTGCGTGCAAGGCTTCCGAGAAGGAACGCGGAATTTGGTCGACATCCAGGCTGGGACCACCGATGCCCACGGAGCCGGTGGCACTTCGCAGGGTTTTGGCAAGGACGGAATACACTTCGGCACCCAACGGATCTCCACGTACCACCGCAACAGCCATGTCCGAACGCCCTGATACAAGTGCGGAGGAGCGGAGTTTCTGAAATGTCCGTCGCATAGCGTCTACCACCGTGTCATCAGTTCTTGGCGGCTCCCACACCGCCACCACGACGTGCTGCGGACCACTGATGTCATATCCCAGCGCCGCGGTACGGACGACCGCTGTTGCGGCGGCCATTCCGGATACGAGTTCGTCCACGAGGTCCCGCCCCAGCTTAAGCTCCAGCAGGGCAAGAGCGCGGCGGTGCGACAACTCTGCTTCCAAGAGCCGTGTTGCGTACTTCAACGCGAAGACATTGGCGGCCGTGACCGGGAAGTCGGTTTCCAACATGCAGACAGCTCCCAGCACCTCTCCGTGCGAGAGGGCGAGAGCGACGAGCCTTCGCTGTTCGCTGACTGGCAACCCCGAGGAAATCCAAAGTTGGGCAGTGCGTAATCTGGCCGCTGCGGGCAGCTTCGGGTACGGGGGAGTCGAGCCGATGCCAGCCTCCGCACTGACATTCCCGAAGGCATCCTCGATATAGATGGGCCGGCCTGTCAGCCGTGAAAGGACCTTCGCCAGCAGCCCCTCCCTGTTTTCATTTGTCCCGAGGTCGCCGGTTGCGCCCTGGTCCAAAGCCTCCCGGATACTGTCGCGTTCTTCCAGCTCAAGGATTCGCGCAGACAGGGACCGGAGTCGCTGGTCCACGCCGTCGCGGCGGTGTGGTTGACCGGGAGAGTCCTGGGGAAGTTCTGGGGTGCGAGCTGCTTCCACTACCCCTGCAACTGCCCGGAGCTGTGCCAGCTGGGGGATGTCCGGCGGGTTGTCGGCGGACAGGACCAAGCACCCATTCAGTTCGCCGCCGCTGGTTGTGAACAGCGCATAGAGCCAGCCAGGCCTGGCGCCCGGGAGCACCGAGCTCTTGCCGTTGAGGCGTCGGACGTCCTGATCCTGCGGTGATGCCGCGCGTGCCAGGACGGGGTTCAACTGGCCATTCACCGCAAGGTACCGGTCCTGGATCTCACAAAACGAAAATTCGGATACCGCCTGCGTGGCCGTGTTGAGGAATTCCTCTGCCGCACGTTGGTCGATCATGTGAATCCTCGCTTCGTCCAATGGAGGCTTGCTGGATACAAGACCGGGCAGAACTGTTGCTCTAAGTGATCACGACCCGGCCAGGCCGCTTGCCTCCATCACGGGGAACAATGAATCGACTATCTTGGGGCCTTCGGTACGCCTTCCTGCAGATGAGCCTCCACGCGTTACCCAACGCCGTATTTGGCCAACATGCCGTCTTTCATTCACTTCCCCATACGGCGGGCTTGAAATCGGCATCCTTGAACCCAACCTACGCCCGTACCCCGCCGTTGTTAAGCTGTTGTGGTCTATGTGCGATCTGCGGTTAGTGGTTCAGCGTCCGACGACGGCCCGAACCGGAGGCTGCGCAGGTGCTCGTGGATCATTGCGACGGCTGTCGAGCCTTCGCCGGCAGCAGCTGTTACGCGTTTCACCGATCCGTGCCGAACGTCCCCCACCGCGAACATCCCCGGGACGCTGGTTTCCAGAGGCAGTCTTCTGCGTCCCGGATGGCTGAACTCCGGAGGGAACTCCCCGAGGTCAGCTCCGGTAAGAATGAAGCCATGGTCATCCAGCGCGAGCGTACCCTGCAGCCATTCTGTGTGCGGCGTGGCCCCGATGAAAATGAAGAGGTAGCGGGAGTCGAAGATACGTTGTTCACCCGTAGCCCGCAGGTCGACGACGATCCGTTCAAGCGCGCCTGAACCACTGACGCCCACGATGGTGGCCCCCAACAGTACCGTTATGGCGGGTTGCTCTTCGATGCGTTCGGCGAGGTACCGCGACATATCCGCGCGGAGGTCCGCCCCGCGCACTACCAGTCGTACTGCTGCTCCGGTGCCGGCCAGGAAAAGCGCGGCCTGCCCCGCGGAGTTTCCCCCGCCGACGACGGTCACTGGCTGCGATCCGCAGAGCCTGGCTTCGTGGACAGTTGCCGCGTAGAAGACGCTGTTTCCTTCCAGCTCCTCCAGCCCAGGGATTGGTAGCCTGCGGTACCGGACCCCGGTTGCCAGCAGCGTTGCCCGCGAGAAGGCAGGGCCGCTGCCGTTAAACTCCGCGCGGAACCCGCCATCCCTCAACTCAATGGTGTGTGCCCAGCAAGCGACATTGATCTGGACCCCGAACTTGCGGGCCTGAAGGATCGCCCTTTCCGTGAGCTCTCCGCCGGAGATGCCGGCGGGGAAACCGAGAAAGTTTTCGATCCGCGGCGATGTACCGGCCTGCCCGCCCAGCCCGACGCCCTCTTTGAGGACAACGGACAATCCGTCGGACGCTGCGTAGACGGCGGCCGCCAGGCCGGCCGGACCAGCCCCGAGCACCATGAGATCGTAGATGGTCGAATGTTTTTTGACGGCTCGCAGGCCCGTGGCGAGTGCCAGGTCCGCATTTGAGGGGTTCCTGAGAATTTGCGAAGCATTCAGCACCACGGCGGGAAGGTCAGCTGCGAGGATACCGGCCCTGTCCACGATGGCCTGTGCCTGGGGGTCGTGCTCCAGATCAACCAGCCGGTGAGGCAAGCGATTGGATGCTGAAAACTCGAGGAGGCGAAGTGTGTCCCGGCTGAAGCGGGAGCCCACAATCCGGATCCCCGCGCCAGCGCCGATCAGCAGGATTCGGCGCTGAAGATACGCACGCAGGATGGTCTCGCCCACTGCGGCGTCAGTCAGAACCACACGGCGCAGATCATCCCCGCTGATTTGGAGCACCTTGGAACCTTCGGCTGACACGCTGCTGACAAAAGCCGGTTGCCCCTCGACCAGGCCCAATTCACCGAGGAACCGCCCCGGACCGTGGACTTCGAGGATTCGGGTGTCCGGCCCCAGCTCCGCGGGTTGTTCGCTGCGAACGTCAGGCAGCCCTTCCACGACCAGCACCGTGCCCTGCAGAATGACGAAGAAATATCCGCCGGCGTCGCCCTCGTGCGTGAGGACTTCTCCCGCGGTTGTTGCCCTGATCGTCCCTACACGCTCCAGCAATTCGATCTGGGCTTTGCTCAGACGCGGATAGGCGCCGGAGACATCCGGTGTTTCGGCCGGCGAAGAGTCTGCAAAAGGCTGCATCAGCTGAGGGCGTCCGTCGATTTCTTAGACGAACGCCTCATGGGGATAGCACCAACGCCAGTTTTCGCCGGGCTCCAAGGAAAGAACGATTGGATGCAACTCGGTGGCGTGGGCCCGGGCGTGGCGCATGGGTGAGGAATCACAGCAACCCACATGGCCGCAGGACAGACATAGTCGTAAGTGAACCCACGGAGTACCCAGTATTAGACATTCCTCGCAGCCTTGCGGTGTGCGCACTGTGACCGGATGAATCTGCGTGAGGTGCGGGTCGGGAATCAGTGTACTCATGCGGGCTCCTATGTTGGTTCATCCATGGAGCCGACCCGGCCGTGACAGCAAACATTGATGTTATGTCAGCACGGACCAATGATGTGGCTACCATCCGGCCCGGCGAGCGGGGTGCACCTGATATAGCCCAGTACTAGACCCGGCTCAGCTGCCTGTCAAGTGGTTCACGCGCTCGCGGCCCCCACGTGCTCCGGCCATGAGGTGGACGCTCCTCAACGATTACAGCGCCCTCGACTTCACGCCCGTGGACTCTCCGCATGACAGGTCGATTGTTGGAGAAATTTCTGACCTCACAGGGCCATGCGGCGCTCCCGTCCAGGGGGCAGACTCAACCTCATAAGACTGCATGAGAAAGCCATGGACACCCTTGAGTTTTTTAGCTCAGCGGCACAGGCGTTCGTCTTGCGGTGCAACCTCGGGCGGACGTCGCCGCAGGGCCGGTCGCGTTCTCCAGGACCGGAGTCAGTCATGGGCAAGGCAGTAGGAATTGATCTCGGAACAACCAACTCGGTGATTGCTGTCTGGGAAGGTGGGGAGGCACGCGTCATTCCCAACGCGGAAGGGGCGCGGACAACCCCGTCAGTTGTGGCTTACACCGACAGCGGGGAACGGCTTGTGGGGCAACTGGCCAGC